>Ga0209266_1001601_pt1 | contig 14799 bp, 12 predicted proteins | sample GraSoiAngelo_132_FD_185889 | JGI IMG/M metagenome (GOLD analysis project Ga0209266, IMG submission 185889) | Grasslands soil microbial communities from the Angelo Coastal Reserve, California, USA - 14_0929_02_40cm (SPAdes) (version 2) | ecosystem: Environmental > Terrestrial > Soil > Grasslands ...
TGGTGCCCATGTGAGCACCGTAGATGGAGACGGCCGAGGCGAGCGCGCGAGCGTCGGCCTGAGCCTTGGCGATACGAGCGCGCTGCTGCACGTTGGCGTACAGCGGCACGGCGATCGCGGCGAGAATACCGATGATCGCCACGACGATCAGCAGCTCGATCAGGGTGAAGCCGCGCTGACCGCCGAGCGCGACGCGCTTCTTGTTCCAGAACTTGAACATTTCCGCCTCCAGTCAGGTTGGTGCCTGCGGTCAGAAGACACAGCAGGAAATGTGCCGCGGTTCGACTGGCGAGCACCGCGAGACAAATCGACGACTTGACGTTTCGGTGCGTTCTACGCGTCGACAGTCCGCGGTCGCGGACTGACCAATTTCCTCAGCTCTGCACGGGCGGTTTCGGACCACCACGCCCTGCGCGCAGGCCGTGCTTCTGAAGCTTGTAACGGAACTGCCGGAACGAAAGGCCGAGCAGTTCGGCGGCGCGAATCTGCAGCCAGCCCGAGCGCTCCAGGGCGAGACGGATATAGCGGTTCTCGATGCGCGTGAGCGTGCCTTCGAGATCCATCCCCGTCGGCGGGATATCCACTTCCACCGCCCGCTCGTCGCGCGGCGCGCGCACGTGTGCCGGCAGCGACTCCGGCGACAAGAGCTCGCCGTTGCCGAGGACGATGGCGCGCTCGACGACGTTCTCGAGCTCGCGGATGTTGCCGGGCCAGTGATAGCGTTCGAGGATCGCGAGCGACTCCGGCGAGATCGCTCGCACGCTCTTGCCGACGTCCTTCGTGATTCGCGCCACGAAGTGCGCGATGAGGAGCGGGATGTCCTCGAGGCGGTCGCGCAGCGGCGGCATGTGGATCGGGATGACGTTGAGGCGGTAGTAGAGATCCTCGCGGAGGATGCCATCGGCGACGGCCTTGGAGAGCTCGCGATTGGATGCCGCGATGAGCCGCACATCGACCTTGATGTCGCGCGTATCGCCGATGCGACGGATCTCCCGCTCCTGGACGGCGCGCAGCAGCTTGACCTGAATCGTCTGCGGGATCTCGGTGATCTCGTCGAGGAACAGCGTGCCGCCGTCAGCGGCCGCGAACAGCCCTTCGGTGCTGGCGACGGCACCCGTGAAGGCCCCCTTGAGATGACCGAAGAGCTCGGACTCCATCAGGGTCTCGGGAATCGCTCCGCAGTTGACCGACACGAACGGCTGGTTGCGGCGCGCCGACTCCTGGTGCACGGCGCGCGCGACGAGCTCCTTGCCGGTCCCGCTCTCGCCGGTGATCATGACGGTCGACCCGCTGTCGGCCGTCTTGCGGATCGTCTCGAAAACTTCCAGGATGCGCGGACTCTTCCCGATGAATCCGTCGAACCCGTGCTCGCGCCGCAGCTGGCGTTTGAGCTCCCGATTCTCCTCCTGCAGCCGCTTGCGCTCGAGCGCGTTGGCGATGGTGAGCCGCAGCTCGTCGAGCTTGAAAGGCTTGGTGACGTAGTCATACGCGCCGAGCTTCATCGCCTCCACCGCCGTCTCGGTCGAAGCGAAGGCGGTCACGACGAGCACCACCGTTCGCGGCGAGTGCTCCTTCGCGGCGCGCAGAACGGCGAGGCCGTCCACCTTCCGCATGCGGAGGTCGGTGATGACCAGGTCGAACGCGTCGCTCTTGAGCGCCTCGACGGCGGTTTCGCCGCCGTCGGCCAGCGTCACGGCATAGCCGACCTGCCGCAGCATGATGCCGAGCAGCTCTCGCATGCTCTGCTCGTCGTCGACGACCAGCACGCGGGTTTCAGCCACGGATCGGGGGAAAGCGTAGGGTGAAGACGCTGCCGGCGCCCGCCGCCGATTCCACGTGCACCTCGCCGCCGTGGTCCTGCATCACCCGGTGGACGAGCGCGAGCCCGAGGCCGCTGCCATCGGACTTCGTCGAGAAGAACGGCTCGAAGACGTGAGCGAGGTCCGAGCCCGCGATGCCCTCACCGGTGTCCGCCACGCGTACTTCCAACCAACCGCCCGCGACCGCCGCCGTCACCCGCAGCTCACCGCCGTCGGGCATGGCCTGTACGGCGTTCAGGCAGAGGTTCCACACCGCCTGCCGGAACTGCTGGGGATCGACGAGCCAGTCGAGACTCGGCGGAAACTCGCGCACGGTTTTGAGCGTGCCGGGCGTGGCACGGTGCTCGAGCAGCACCACCACCTCGTCGATGGACTCGACGACGTTCTTCCGCGCGCGCGCCAGCGGCGCCGGCCGCGCGTATTCGAGAAAATCGCGCAGGATCTGGTTGAGCCGGCCGGACTCCTTGAGAACGATCTGCCCCAGCCGCTCGCGTACGTCGCCCGCCGTGCCACTGCTCGCGAGCACCTCGATGGCGCCGGTGAGCGCCGCCAGCGGATTGCGGATCTCGTGTGCGATGTTCGCCGACATCCGGCCGAGCGTGGCGAGCCGATCGGCGTGGCGCAGCCGCTCCTCCATCGCGCGGATCGTCGTGAGGTCCTCGCACGCGCAGACGAGGCCGAGCCGCTCGCCGCCTGCCTCCGCCGTCTTCGACTCATCGTCGCCCGCCGTCAGCGTCCAGAACGTGAGCCGTACCGGCACGCTGCCACCCGTGCGCGCGAGCGTGGCCTCGTGTCGGCTGAAGGCGTCGTAGCCGGACGCCAGGTCCGCCTCGATCGCCGGCAGGGAGACGAGATCGCCGAACACCGCCTCCCACGGACGGCCGGCGGCCGCCACGGCCGGCACGCCGGTGATGGTCGCCGCCGCGCGGTTGAACGTCGTGATGGTGTGGGATGGATCGACGGCGATGAGCCCGGTGCCCACCGACTCAAAGACCAGGTCCTTCATCGCGCGCAGGTCACGCAGCGTGCGGCTCTGGATCTGAAAGCGCTCCGCGAGGCCGCCGGCCACGATCGCGACGACGAGGAACGTCGCCGTGTTGAGGAACATCGTCACGATCTCCAGCGCCGTCGTCTCCTCCGGCGCCTCTAACAGCGACGTGATCGGGAACACGGTGCGACCGAAGACGAGCGCCGTATAGAGCGCGGAAGCCACCGCCGCGATCGTGAGCCCGCCGGTGCGCGACAACGTGACGCACGACGCCGTCACGAGCATCACGTAGAGGAACGTGAAGATGGAGCGTGCGCCGCCGGTGGCGGCCACGACCGCGGTGACGAGCACGACGTCGAGCAGCGCGACGAGCCAGGCGATCCGTCGCGGGTGTGCGAGCGGCGGTCCGAGCAGGAGACCGCCCGAGGACGTCACCACCGTCAGCAGCGCCAGCACGAGGACGCCGTGATTGATGCCCGGCATCATCGCGTCGGGCAGAACGAGGCCCACCGGGAGCAGCACGGCAGCCACCCCGAGGCGTGCCCAAAACACGCCTCGCAAAAGCCGCTGGGCGTCGACGAACGTCATCGAGCGGTCACGTGGTCATTTGACGAGCGTCACCATCTTGAAGATGGGGAGGTACATCGCCACCACGATGCCGCCGACCACCACACCGAGGAACACGATCATCATCGGCTCCAACAAGGAGGTGAGCGCGCTGACGGCAGCGTCCACCTCGTCGTCGTAGAAGTCGGCGATCTTGGACAGCATGGCGTCGAGGGCGCCCGTATTCTCGCCGACGGAAATCATGTGCACGACCATCGGCGGAAACACGGGCGTCGACTTCAAGGGCTCGGCCAGCGTGCCGCCCGCCGTCACGTGCTGGCGCGCCTGCATGACCGCTTTCTCGACGACGCGGTTGCCCGCCGAGCGCGCGGTGATGAGCAGACCCTCGAGGATCGGTACGCCGGACGAGATCAGCGTCCCGAGCGTCCGCGTGAAGCGCGCCACCGCCACCTTGCGGATGAGCATGCCGATCACCGGCACCTTCAGCGCGAAGGCGTCAATGACCATGCTGCCGTTGTCGGTGTTGTAGTAGCGCTTGAACGCGTAAATCGCGGCGGCCACGCCCGCGACCATGAAGATGATGTACTTGCGCGTCATGTCGGACATCCACATGACGATCTTCGTCGGCAGCGGCAGGTCCGCCCCCATGTTCCGGAACATGTTTGCGAAGGTCGGAAGCACGAAGATCATCATGAAGATGATGACGAGGCAGGCGACGCCGATGATGGTGACCGGGTAGACCATCGCGCTCTTGACCTTGCCCTTGAGCTTGGCCGCCTTTTCGATGTACCCGGAGAGCCGCTGGAGCACGACGTCGAGCACGCCGCCCGATTCGCCGACGGCCAGCATGTTCGTGAACAGGTGGTCGAACGTCCGGGGATATTTGCTGAACGACTCTGCGAGCGTGGCGCCGCCCTGCACGTCCACCGCGATGCGCGCGGTGACCTCACGCAGCGTCTTGGAGTCGTTCTGCTCGGACAGGATCTGCAGGCACTGCGCGATCGGCAGGCCCGCGTCGACCATCGTCGAGAACTGACGCGTGTAGATCGCGAGATCTTTGTCGCGGACCTTGCCGCCGAATTTCTTCGGCGCGGCCGCCGCGGCGGCCTTGACGGCTTTTTCCTGTACCGAGGTCGCGATCACGCCTTTGGCGCGCAGCGCGGTGACGGCAGCTGGACGGCTGTCCGCCTCGATCTCGCCCGTCACGGCGCCGCCGCCGGCGCGGCCCTTGTAGGCGAACAGAGCCATAGACCACGTCCTCCCGCTACGCCAACGTCACGCGCAAGACTTCCTCGACCGTCGTGGTCCCCTCGATCACCTTCATCAAGCCGGCCTGGCGCAGGGTCTTCATGCCGTCCTTCTGAGCCTGTTCGCGGATGTCCGCAGTCGGAGCGTTCTTCAGAATCATGTCACGAAGTGGCTCGGTTACCGGCATCACTTCATAGATGGCGACCCGGCCTTTCATCCCCGTGAAATTGCACGTCGCGCAGCCCTTGCCGCGAGAAAAGTTCACGTTGGTCAGCCCTAGCGGGACGTGGCCGTAGGGGACCAGGTCCTCTTCTTTGCCCTCGACCGGCTGCCGGCAGTCCTTGCAGATCCGCCTGCCCAGCCGCTGGGCGAGGATGAGCAGCAGCGCGGAGGACAGCAGGAACGGCTGGATGCCCATGTCGAAGAGCCGGGCGACGGTCGACGGACAATCGTTCGTGTGCAGCGTCGTGAACACGAGGTGGCCGGTGAGGGCGGCGCGGATCGAGATCTGCGCCGTCTCCAGGTCTCGCGTCTCACCGACGAGGATGATGTCCGGGTCCTGCCGCAGGAAGGAGCGCAGCACGGCGGCGAACGTGCGGCCCACGCCGTCGTTGACCTGGACCTGGTTGACGCCTTTGAGGTTGTACTCGACGGGGTCCTCGGCCGTCATGATGTTGTGCTCGGGCGAGTTGATCGTCGCGATCGCGGAGTACAGCGTGGTCGTTTTCCCGGATCCCGTCGGGCCCGTGATGAGCACCATGCCGTACGGCTGATGGATCGCGTGACCGAACTTCTCGTAACTCCACGTGTCGAAGCCGAGCTTGGTCATGTCGAGCTGCAGCGATTCCTTGTCGAGAATGCGCAGCACCGCCTTCTCGCCGAAGATTGTCGGCAAGATCGACACGCGGAAGTCGATTTCCTTGGTGCCGAACCGCAGCTTGATGCGTCCGTCCTGCGGCACACGCCGCTCCGAGATGTCCAGGTTCGACATGATCTTCAGGCGCGAGATGATCGCGGGCTCGAGGCGCTTGGGCGGCGACAGCATCTCGTGCAGCACGCCGTCGATGCGGAAGCGGATGCGGAAGTGCTTTTCGTACGGCTCCCAGTGCAGGTCCGACGCGCCCTTCCGGATGGCATCGACCAGCACCATGTTCACGAGCTTGACCACCGGCGCCTCGTCGGCCGATTCCTTCAGCTCGAAGACGTCGACGCCGGCGCTGTCCGACTCGCCTTCGAGCACCTCGACGTTCGCGTCGGCGGTGATCTCGGTGAGCATCTCGTTCATCGACGATTGCTGCACCGACTCGTAGGCCTTGTCGATCGCCTTGCGGATCGCGGCCTGCGGCGCCACCACCGGCAGGATTTGCAGACTCGTCATGAACGCGACGTCGTCGAGGGCGAACACGTTCGTCGGATCCGCCATCGCCAGCGTCAGCGTGCCGCCGATCCGCTTGACGGGGAGGACCTCGTACTTCCGCGCGATCGGTGCGGGGACGAGACGCAGCGTTTCCGCATCGACATCGATGTTGCTCAGCGTGATGGAGGGGATGCCGTACTGCCGCGAGAGGAACCCGATGAGCTGCTCTTCGGTGATGAAACTGAGGCGAGCGAGGATGGAGCCGAGTTTCTCGGTCTTGCCCTTTTGCTCGGCGAGCGCCTGCTTGAGCTGCGCCTCGCTGATCAGCCCTTCGGCGACCAGCAGATCCCCAAGGCGCCTGGTCTGGGGCTGACCGAGCTTCGAATGCTTCACTTATTTGTTTTACTGTATTCCACCTACCCGCTTCAATGTGTCGGTAAAGGCTCGGTACGCATCGTCCAGGTAAAGAACGAAAACCACTCGCTTCAGCGCGGTTTTACCGGCCTTGAGATGCGCGACGACCGCCTGGATCATGGCGTCGGCGGCCGCCGCGGGCGCCACGTGGCCGACGCCGGTCCCCAGGGCCGGCAGCGCAATCGACGTCAGCCGATGCTTGTCGGCCATCGCGAGCACGGCGCGCGTCGTCCGGCCGACGATGTCGGCGTCGGTCTTGAGATCCGCGCCCATGACGACCGCGTGAATGACGTGTGTCGCGTGCAGGTTGCCGCCGGGCGTCAGCACGGCGTCGCCGACCTCGACCGGTTCCTGCCGCAAGGCTTCTTCTTCGATGATGACGCCGCCTTTACGCTTGATGGCGGCGGCCACGCCGGTCGTCATCGTGAGCGCGGTGTTCGCGGGGTTGACCAGCGCGTCCACCTCGCGATCGGTGATGTCGCCGCGCTCGACGGAGATCGACGCGTTACCGATCTTAGCCCTCATCGTCCGCGCTCCTGTGCCTTCACAGCCTCCCAGGAGCGCTCGAGCTCGGCCTGCGAGACGCTGCCGACACTCTTTCCCTGCGCATTCAGCTCGTCTTCCATACCGGTGAACCGCCGCCGGAATTTTTCGATCGCGCCCTGCAGCGCTTCCTCGGCGTCGATCGACGCCAGACGCGCGACATTCACGAGCGAGAACAGGACGTCGCCGAGCTCGTCCTGCAGCCGCGCCCGATCGTCGGCGGCGAGTGCCGCGGCCGCCTCGCGGCATTCCTCTTCGACCTTGGTCCACGCGGCACGTGCGTCGGGCCAGTCGAAGTTCACGCGGGACGCCTTCGAGGTGATGCGCTGGGCACGCAGAAGTGACGGCAGCGCGCGCGGCACGCCGTCGATGACGGAGCGTCGGCGTCCCGCCTCGTGCGCCTCGCGTTGTTTGATCGCCTCCCACTGCGCGAGCGCCTGGCCGGGCGTCTCGACGCTGGCCGCGCCGAACACGTGCGGATGGCGCGTGACCATCTTGTCGGCGAGGCGTGCCAGGATCGCGGCCATATCGAACTCACCGCGTTCGGCGCCGATCTGAGCGTGGAAGACGACCTGGAACAGGAGATCTCCCAGCTCTTCCAGGAGCGCGTTCGCGTCACCGGATTCGATGGCCTCGAGGACCTCGTACGTCTCCTCGACGAGGAAGGGCTTGAGGGAAACACGGGTCTGCTCCCGATCCCACGGGCACCCGCCCGATTCGCGTAGCCGCCTCATGATCTCGAGGAGCCGTTCGAACTGAGCGTCGGGCGACTGGGTCATGGTCGGTCCCTGAGGGTAACCGATTATACAGCAAGGGTTTTCGCGTGTGCTAGGCTCGCCCAATGATGTCGCCTTCGGATGAAGGATTTCGCGTGACCGATCGCCGCCGACGCGACGCGCTCGAGACACCGCCGCCATCCTCTCCGAGTGCGCCGCGCCCGAACGCCGCATCGGAGCCGCCGCGCGCGCCATCTGCGGAGCGCTCTCTCGTCGGGCTCTTCATGATGCTCGGGACGGAAGCGGTCATTGCGCTCGGCGACGCGCCCGATCCGGCCTCAGGGCAGCAGCACCGCGAGCTGCCGCACGCCTCAGCGATCATCGATCTCCTCGCGCTCTTGCGCGACAAGACCGAGGGCCATCGGTCCGCGGAAGAGACGCACACACTCGATCAGCTCATCTATGACCTGCAGGTCAGGTACGTGGAAGCAGTGAAGTCGTCTCGATAAGCACGCGGCCGCGCTCGATACGGACCGTGCGGACCTCGGGCGGCAGTGCGATCCGCATCAGCCGCAAGCTCGAAGGATCCAACAGCAGCCGCAGCAGAACCGCCGGAACGCGTTGACGTCCGATCACGACCCGCCGCACGTCGAGGCGGAGCGCACGGCGAGGCTCGGTGGCGATCGTCGCATGCGCGCCGATGGTGAGCCATACCGGTCGCGCGAGCCATCCCGACGGGACCACCGCCGTCAGTGGAGCGAGTGGCGATTCCTGCAGGAGCCGGCCGACGGGTGTCGTCCCAGCCAGCTCGACGAGATCCTCGCCGACGAGCCGCAGCACAGTGTCTCGCAATGGGAGGTCCACGGGGTCGAGATGGCGTGAGACGAAGGCATTGAGCTCCGCCTCGGTCAGTACGACGGTTGCGTCGCGTGGCCGCCGCCGGGCGAGCTCGACGATCTTCTGCTGAGCCCGCGTATCGTCGTCACGCGTGAAGCGGGGAGGCTCGACGCCGGGCGACTCCAGCGACTTCAGCACGACGTAGCCCGCCGCGGCGGCCACGAGGCCGATGACCAGGACGGCCACGCCCATCGAGAGACACCCGGCGCACCCCGACCGCACGGCCGGAACACTACCACCTCGAGCCGGCCGAGGCCCCTCAGCCCTGACTCACTCTCCGCCGGGTCGTTATTTGACAGCATCACACTCACCTGATATAAGGAATACGTACTCAATATGAACAGCCGGCCAGAGGTGCCGGCGAAGAACCAAGGAGGGCCTCCAATAGCGATGGAGCGTTGGCATCCGTTCGGGCTTTCGACCACGGACCGGTGGAAGCCGTTCCGCGTCTCTGACATTCAGAGCGAGGTGAACCGTCTCTTCGACAATTTCTTCGGTCGTCCTGCGACTACGACTGGCCGCGCGTGGGTGCCGCCGGTCGATATGTACGCCACCAAGGACGACCTCGTCCTGACGCTCGAGCTGCCTGGCGTGAGCGAAAAGGACGTCACCGTGTCGATCACGGCCGACCTGCTCACGGTCAAAGGCGAGCGGCGATTCGAGAATCAGGGCAAGGAGCAGGAGCTCCTCCACGTCGAGCGGACCTACGGGAAGTTCGAGCGGCTGATCAAGCTGCCGATGGCCGTGCAGGCTGATCGCGTGAGGGCCAAGTATCGCGATGGCGTGCTGGAGATCAACCTGCCCAAGGCCGCAGAGCTGAAGCCGAAGGAAATCAAGATCGATATTGTCTAAACCGGGGAGGTTTGGAGGGGGCCGTCTCGGCCCCTCCATGATCGGTCAACGCCCGCGCCCCTCGGGCGAGAGAAATGGAGCCAAACGGTTATGGCGAAGGTCATCGGCATCGACCTCGGAACGACCAACTCGGTGGTCTCGGTCGTCGAAGGCGGCAACCCCACGGTGATCGCGAATCAGGAGGGTAGCCGGCTCACACCGTCGGTCGTCGGATTTACGAAGGACGGCGAGATTCTCGTGGGGCAAGTCGCCAAGCGACAGGCCATCACCAATCCCGAGAACACCGTCTTCTCGATCAAGCGGTTCATGGGCCGCCGCTACGACGAAGTGCTGCAGGAGATCAAGCTCGTGCCGTACAAGGTCGTGAGGGCGTCCAACGGCGACGCACGGGTCGAGGTGCGTGGCAAGCAGTACTCGCCGCCCGAGATCTCCGCCATGATCCTGCGCAAGCTCAAGGAGGCCGCCGAGGCATACCTCGGCGAGAAGGTGACGCAGGCGGTCATCACGGTGCCGGCGTACTTCAACGACGCGCAGCGCCAGGCCACCAAGGACGCCGGCAAGATCGCCGGCCTCGAGGTCCTGCGCATCATCAACGAGCCGACGGCGGCGGCGCTCGCCTATGGCCTGGATAAGAAGAAGGACGAGACGATCTCGGTGTATGACCTCGGCGGTGGCACCTTCGACGTCTCGGTGCTGGAGATCGGCGAGGGTGTGTTCGAGGTCAAGGCTACGAACGGCGACACACATCTCGGCGGTGACGACTTCGACCAGCGCGTGATGGACTGGATCGCGGAGGAGTTCAGGAAGGAAAACGGCATCGATCTCCGGAAAGACCGCATGGCGTTGCAGCGCCTGAAAGAGGCGGCCGAGCGCGCCAAGATCGAGCTGTCGACGACGGTGCAGACCGAGATCAACCTGCCGTTCATCACCGCCGACGCGTCCGGTCCCAAGCATCTCGTGCTGACGCTCACCCGCGCCAAGCTCGAGTCGCTCGTGGCCGATCTCGTCGAGCGCACGCTCGGGCCGTGCCGTCAGGCGATGCAGGATGCCGGCGCGAGCGCCAACGACATCAACGAGATGATCCTCGTCGGCGGTCAGACGCGCATGCCGAAGGTGCAGGAGACCGTCAAGTCGCTCTTCGGCAAGGAGCCGCACAAGGGCGTGAACCCCGACGAAGTCGTCGCGGTGGGGGCGGCCGTGCAGGGCGCGGTGTTGACCGGTGAGGTGAAGGACCTGCTGCTGCTGGACGTCACGCCGCTTTCCTTGGGCATCGAAACACTCGGCGGCGTCATGACGACGCTGATCTCGCGCAACACGACGATCCCGACGAAGAAGAGCGAGCGCTTCACCACGGCGGCCGACAATCAGCCGTCGGTCGAGGTGCACGTGCTGCAGGGCGAGCGGCCGATGGCGCGCGACAACCGTACGCTCGGTCGGTTCCATCTGGACGGTATCCCGCCGGCGCCGCGCGGCGTACCGCAGATCGAGGTGACCTTCGACATCGATGCCAACGGCATCCTCAACGTGTCGGCGAAGGACACCGCCACCGGCAAACAGCAGCACATCACCATCACGTCGTCCTCGGGTCTGAGCAAAGACGAGATCGACAAGATGGTGAAGCAGGCGGAGGCCAACGCGGCCGAGGATGCGCGGCACAAGCAGGCGATCGAGGTGCGCAACCAGACCGACTCGCTGGTGTACTCGACCGAGCGCACGCTCTCCGAGCACGGCAGCAAGCTGGCCGAGAGCGACCGCAAGGCGATCGATGATGCGCTCGCCGAGGCCAAGGAAGCGCTCAAGACGGAAGACCTCGACCGCATGAAGCGGGCGCAGGAGACGCTGTCGAAGGCGGCTCAGAAGCTCGGCGAGCTCATGTATCGCGAGGCGCAGGCGCAGGCGGGGCAGCCCACCGATCAGGGTGGCGGCTCGCAGCCGGGCGGCGCCGGCCGCCCCTCCGGACCGAAAGAGGGCGAGGTTGTCGACGCGGAGTTCGAGGATCTCGGGGAGAAGAAGTAGCTCATGCGACGTGATTACTATGCGGTGCTCGGCGTCGCCGCCACCGCGCCGCCGCGCGAGATCCGGCAGGCGTACCGCCGGCTCGCGCGGCAGTATTCTCCCGACGTCAACTTCTGGGACGCCACGGCGCGGGCGCTGTTCGAGGAGATCGCCGAAGCCTACCGGATCCTGAGCGATTCCGACGCGCGCACGCTCTACGATCGCTTTGGCGCGCGACCCGACGCGCTCACAGCCGGCCGTCGCGGCGAGGACGTCCACGTCGCGATCGAGCTGGGGTTTGGCGATATGGTGCGGGGCACGACCGCCGAGATCGTCGTGCCGCGTTTTTCGACGTGCACGGCGTGCGGCGCACGCGGACGCCGCGACGCCGAGGCCTGCGACGCGTGCGTGGGGCGCGGGGTACGGCGCGTGTCGGAGCGCGTGACCATCGCGATTCCGGCCGGCGTCGATTCGGGCATGCAGCTGCGCATCCCGGGTGAAGGCAGTGCCGGCCCGTTCGGCGCACCGCGTGGCGATCTGCTCGTCAGCACGCGCGTCGCCGAGCACCCCTTCTTCGTCCGCAAGGGCGAGGGCGTGCACTGCGAGGTCGCCATCAGTGTCTGGGAAGCGCTCCGGGGCGCTCGCATCCGCGTGCCCACGCCGCAGGGCGAGGCGGTGTTGGTGGTTCCGCCCGGCACGCAGGCCGGCCAGGTGTTCCGCATGCGCGGGCAAGGCGTGCCGCGGCCCGGCGACGATCCCCCGGGCGACCTGTTCGTCACCATCCGCGTCGAAATCCCTGGCGGTCTCGACGCGCGCACGAACGAGCTCGTGCGCGAGCTCGAGCGGCTCATGCCGCAGACCGCGCGCACCGATCTCGACCGATACCGCGGAGGTGTGGCATGACGACCGATCGCGGCAAGCCGCTGTACATGATCGGGGTCGTCGCCGAGATGCTGAAGGTCCATCCGCAGACGCTGCGCTTCTACGAGAAGAAGGGACTCGTGCGGCCCAGCCGGACCGAGGGGCAGACGCGGATGTACTCGGCCGAAGACGTCGACGACATCGCCCGGCTGCTGCGACTCACCCGTGACCTCGGCGTGAATCTGGCCGGCGTTGAAATCATCCTAAAGATGCGACGCCGGATGATCGAAATGCAGAAGCAGATCGAAGACCTTCTCGCCTACGTCCGGGACAACGGCGGCGGCGAGACTCGCGCCGAGCGCGAGGGCGAGCCACGAGAGGCGCTTGTACGCGCGGCGTCGGGCCAGCTCGGCCCCGTCGATCTCTTCTGAGAAAGCGGGTTCACGATGACAGACATGAAGCGTGAGACGGACCGGCCGATGCCGGACGTGGTTGGAATCCTTCCGCTGCGGGGGACGGTGCTCTTCCCGCAGGCGGTGGTGCCGCTCGGCGCCGGCCGCGTGTCGTCGCTGCGCCTGATCGAGGAGGCGGTGCAGGGCGGCCGTCTCGTGGGCGCCGTGACGCAGAAGGACCCGAAGGACGATGCCCCGGGCGCGGACGGTCTCCATTCGGTCGGTACGTTGACCGTGATCCACAAGGCGCTCAAGCAGCCCGACGGCTCCCTGCGGCTCATCGCCCAGGGCGTCGGCCGGTTTCGCCTCGTCGAGATCGTACAGACCGAGCCGTACCTCAAGGCACGAATCGAGCCCATCGAGGAGCAGTCGCCTGCGCAGGACCTGGAGCTCGAGGCGCTCGTGCGCAGCGTGACCTCATTGTTCGCGAAGGTCGTGTCGCTGTCGCCCACGCTGCCCGATGAGCTCGTCGCGGTGCTCGACAATGTCGAAGGCCCCGGCGCCGTCGCCGATCTCATTGCCGCCTCCTTCCCCGTGCTCCCGCTCGCACTCAAGCAGGAGCTGCTCGAGACAGTCAACGTGCGCGAGCGCCTCTCGAAGCTGGCGGCCGCGCTCGGCAAGGAGGCCGAGGTTCTCGAGCTCGGTAGCAAGATCCAGTCCGAGATCCAGTCGGAGATGAGCAAGACGCAGCGCGACTATTATCTGCGTGAGCAGATGAAGGCCATCCAGAAGGAGCTCGGCGAAGGCGACGAGCGAACGCAGGAGGTGGACGCGCTCCGCGCCAAGATCGAAGCGGCCGGCATGCCCGCCGAAGCGAAGTCGGAGGCGCTGCGCGAGCTCGATCGGCTCGCCAAGATGCCGCCGGCGGCCGCGGAGTACACGGTGGCGCGAACGTACATCGACTGGCTGGTCGCCATGCCGTGGCAGCAGGAGACGACCGATGCCGTCGAGATCGGTCCCGCGCGCGCGATCCTCGACGAGGACCATGAAGGTCTCGAGAAGGTGAAGGACAGAATCCTCGAGTACCTCGCGGTGAAGAAGATCCGCCCGGGCGGGAAGGATCCGATCCTGTGCTTCGTGGGCCCGCCCGGCGTCGGCAAGACGTCGCTGGGCAAATCGATCGCGCGCGCGCTCGGCCGTAAGTTCCACCGGATCTCGCTCGGCGGCATGCGGGACGAGGCGGAGATTCGCGGCCACCGGCGGACGTACATCGGGGCGCTGCCGGGCCAGATCGTGCAGGGGCTGCGGCGCGCCGGCACGAAGAATCCTGTCCTGATGCTCGACGAGGTCGACAAGCTGGGCATGGACTTCCGCGGTGACCCGGCGTCCGCGCTGCTCGAGGTGCTCGACCCCGAGCAGAACGCGACGTTCCGCGATCATTATCTCGACGTGCCGTTCGATCTCTCGCGGGTGCTCTTCATCACCACGGCCAACGTGATCGACACGGTGCCGGCCCCGCTGCGGGATCGAATGGAGCTCATCAATCTCGCCGGCTACACGGAGGAAGAGAAGGTCGCGATCGCGCAGCACCACCTCGTGCCCAAACAGGCCTGCGAGCACGGGCTCGCGTCCGGCACCGACATCGTCTTCGAGCCCGAATCGCTGCGGCTGCTGGCGCGTGGCTACACACGCGAGGCCGGTGTCCGTAGCCTCGAGCGCGAGATCGCATCCGTCTGCCGGAAGGTCGCGCGACGCCGCGCGGAGGGCAACACCGAGCCCGTGCGTGTCGCGCCCGATGTCGTCGTCTCCTACCTCGGCGTGCCACGCTTCGAGCTCGAGGAGGTCGAGCAGCGCACGCGCGTGCCGGGCGTCGCGACCGGGCTGGCTTGGACGCCGGCGGGCGGCGACGTGCTCTTCGTGGAGGCCACGCGGATGCGTGGCGCCCACACGCTCACGCTCACCGGACAGCTGGGCGAAGTCATGAAAGAGTCGGTGCAGGCGGCACTCTCCTGGGTGCGCTCGCACGCCGGTGAGCTCGGGATCGACGCCGAGTTCTGGGAGCACTCGGACGTGCACGTTCACGTGCCGGCCGGCGCGATCCCGAAGGACGGTCCCTCCGCCGGCGTCACCATGGCCACGGCGCTCGTAT
>Ga0209266_1001604_pt1 | contig 14794 bp, 10 predicted proteins | sample GraSoiAngelo_132_FD_185889 | JGI IMG/M metagenome (GOLD analysis project Ga0209266, IMG submission 185889) | Grasslands soil microbial communities from the Angelo Coastal Reserve, California, USA - 14_0929_02_40cm (SPAdes) (version 2) | ecosystem: Environmental > Terrestrial > Soil > Grasslands ...
GTGGCAGGGCGTCCTCTTCACGTTCCTCCTCAGCGCGGGCCTCTTCGGCTCCCTCACCGTCTTCCCGACGTACGCGCTCGGCAAGGAGGCCTTCGGCCGGAAGGCGGGGATCATCGGAGCCCTCCTGCTGGCCATGAGCGTCGGGAACCTCCAGCGGAGCCAGTCGACGGACGCGGACCACGACGCCTTCACCCTCTTCTTCGTCGTCTCGACCCTTTATTTCTTCCTGCGCGCCCTTCGGACGATGGGCCGCAAGCGCTGGGTCGAGAACTGGTTCCAGAGGGAATCGATCGTCACCGGACTTCGGGCGTTCCTCAAGGAGAACCGGACCAGCGTGCTGTACGCCCTCCTCGCGGGCCTCTCCGTCTGCGTGATCGCGCTCGCCTGGCAGGGCTGGGCGTATGTGTCCGTGATCCTGATGGTCTGGTTCGCCGCGGAGCTGTTCCTGGGGCGCTTCCGCAACGAGGACACGATGGGCACGTGGATCCTGTTCACGATCACCCTGGCGACGCCCCTCCTGCTCGCCTTCCAATGGTATCTGGTCCGCGGGCAGATCCGCGTCTGGTTCGACGTGCCCGTGTATCTCTTCCTCGGCGCGTTCGTCCTCGGGCTCGCGTTCACGGTGACCCGCGACTACCCGTGGACGCTCGTGATCCCCAGCACCCTGATCGCGGGAGCCGTCGGCCTCGGGGTCGGGAGCCTGGTGAACCCGACCCTCACGAATGCGTTCTTCACCGGCGCAGGGTACTTCGTCCAGTCGAAGGTCGTCACGACAATCGCGGAGGACCAGGCGCCCGGGATGTCCCAGATGATCCTGTCCTTCGGCCTCTTCACGTTCGGACTCACCCTCGTCGCCGTCGCGTATCTGGTCTGGCAAATCCCGCGCCGCCGGGACCCGGCCTACAACATCGCCGTGATCTGGGCCCTCGTTGCGATCTTCATGGCGATCACCGCGGCCCGTTTCATCTTCAACGCCTCGCCCGCATTCGCGGTCGTCGCGGGCTTCGCGGTCGACCAGGTCCTCCGTCGGGCGGACTTCGCCGGGATGCGTCGGACCTACCGCTCCCTCTCCGGAGGGAATTGGCGGAACGCCCTCCGGAAATCCGTGAAGGTGCGCCACGTCCTCGCCGTCCTCGGGATCGTCTTCCTCGTCCTCCTGCCGAACATCTGGTGGGCCGTGGACGCATCGATCCCCTTCGAGCTCAAGTCGCAGTACGACAAGCAGCTCGCGGCATTGCTCCCGAGTTTCCTCCGGTCGCCCGGGTACAGCGCGTCGAGCAACAGCCCGTTCTACTTCGGGGCTTTCGGATACAGCATCCCGAAGCCGACCGAATACTATCCTGCGGCCTGGCGGTGGTTGGCGACGCAGGACACGGACCGGCCCGCGGAATTACGACCCGCCTTCCTCTCCTGGTGGGACTACGGGTTCGAGGCCGTCGACCGTGGGGTCCATCCGACCGTCGCGGACAACTTCCAGAACGGATTCGCGCTCGCGGGACAGTTCATCACGGCCCAGAACGAGACGGAGGCGATCTCCCTCCTGGTGATCCGGCTCCTGGAAGGCGACATGAAACTGCATCGCCCGAACTTCAGCCCCGCGGTCGCCGCGACCCTCTCGGGGGCCGGCCTCCCCGTCGACGTGTTCCAGAGCGTGATCCTCCATCCGGCGGACTACATCTCCCTCGTCCTCTCCGATCCGGTCCGCTACGGGGCCTGGGCCCAGGACATGCAGCCCCAGAACGCGGAGTACGTGTTTTTGACGCACCTCCTCGCCCGGCAGCTCGACCTGGCGGGCGTCGTGTCGCTGTACCACTCGATCCGTGACGTGACGGGTTGGGACATCGGGTATTTCGCCGTCGACTCGCGCCTGTTCCCGATCAGCGTCCAGAACACGGGGATCTTCTACGCACCCGTGAAGCTCTCGGACCACCGGATCCTCCAGCTCCCGGACGGCCGGATCCTCCCGATCGAGTTCTTCCAGATCTTCGCGACGACGAACCGCGCATCGAACATCCCGATCCAGTTCGTCGGCGCCGGGGACACGATCCAGAGCCAGACGATCCAGTACAAGCCTGCTTTCTACAACTCGATGTTCTACCGCTCGTACGTCGGATATTCACCGGCGGACCTGGGTTCCAACGACACCGGCATCCCCGGGTTCGACCAGGCGCTCCAAGCGTACCCGCCGGCGCCCGCCTGGAACCTCACCCACTTCCGCGTCGTGTATCGGAGCTCCTACTACAATCCGTTCCCGGATCCCGCGAACCACACGGACGCCTGGAGGGCGATGAACTATGATGAGGCGCTGCGCTTCCAGGCGAACATCACCGCGGGGACGCTGAAGGGCGTCGTCGACCTCGGCACGACGACGGCCGTGGCGAACGGGGTCGTGCTCCTCCGCTACTACGATGGCGCCATCGTGAACGGGACCGTCACCGCCGGGTCCACGCCGCTCCCCGGCGTCCGGATCACCGTCACGGACGAACTCGGGACGCCGCATTACTTGACGACGACGGACGCGTCCGGACGGTACAGGGCCGTCGTCCCGTTCGGCGACATCACGATCACGGCGTCGTCCGGGAGCCTCACGAGGACGACCCTGATCGGAACCCGCACGCTCGCGAGTGCGAAGGTGCACGTGACCGTGCAGCAGGCGATGCGTTCCCCCGTGGATGCGAACGGGGACGGAGTCCCGGACTGGCTCATGACCCTCGACCTGCAGGCGACGCCGCACGACTGGCATGGGATCGCGTTCTACGACATGGACCGCAACGGGGCATTCGGACCCGGCGATGTCCGGGCCACGGGCGCCACGATCACTGTGTCGAACAAGGAATTCCCGTTCAAGCGAACGGCGACCGCGGCCCTCGACGGGAGCTATGCGCTCGGCGATGCGCCGGAAGGACCCTACTCGGTCGTGATTGGACTCCAGGGACGCACCCTCGGCGCGCCGGACGTCACGCTAGCGGGCTCCGACAGCGCGCGCGACGTGAGCGTACCCTTCTCCATCGTCCACGGCTCGACGGAATCGAGCCTCGGCGGATCCGTCCCGACCGCGGCCGTGGAATTCCGCGACGAGACGAATTCCACCCTCATCTCGACCACGTCGCTGGCGGACGGCTCGTATCGGGTCGGCCCGCTGCTCGCGGGGAACTACACGGTCACCGCGTCCTCCGGAGACCTCGCGACCGTGCCCACACGAATCCGGACGACCGCGACGGACATCGCCCAGAACTTGACGCTCTTCCCCTCGGGCCTCGTCGCCGGGACGACGAACCTCTTCGGGAACGCGAGGCCCTTTGCGACCCTCGAGTTCCGGTCGGCGCTGGACCCTCGAACGATCCGGATGGCGACCTCGGACGCGAACGCCCAGTATTCGGTCCGGCTCGCCGCAGGCCCCTGGTTCGTGAGCGGTCGGTTCTACGACGGGTCTCGCCTCTACGCGACCCTGGGACGTGTCGACGTGTCGTCCGGCGCGACCGCCCGGCTCGATGCGATGTTTCTCGATGGCGTGCGGGTGAACGGCACCGTGAAAGATCCGACCCCGGGCGTCCTGAACCCGCAGGCAGACGTCGCCTTCGCCGGTCCGTCGGGAGAGTTGTGGCTCCATACGGACGCGCTCGGGCAATACCTCGCCTTCCTTCCCGCCGGGACGTACGACCTGGAATCGTTCAATCGGGCGGGCGCGTACTTCGCGTCCGTGACCTTCTCCTCGGGCAGCCGCAAGAACATCGACCTCGTCGCGACCTCGGACACGGTCGCGTGGCGCGCGTACCGGGATCTGAACGGAAACGGGGTGGCCGATGCGGGAGAGGACATCGCCGGAGCCCACGTCCAGATGGTGGACGACCGGGGCGCCCGTCTGTTCCTCACGACGCCCGCGTCGGGGGACTTCTCGATGCCTCTCTTCGCCAATCGCACCTATGCGGGCGCCGTGTCCGCGGCGGGCTACACGAGCCGCGCAATCCCGGCATCGCAACCGGCCGGACTCCGAACGATCGTCCCGATCGCGTTGAGCCCGATCCCCGTCCTGGTGCAAGGGACCGTCCTGCTGAGCGGCTCCGTGCTCGTGAACCGGCCCGTCACTATCCGCGCGGTGCCGGTCGGGGACGGGGCGATCGCACAGACCGTCCCCTCGGACTCGAATGGAGGTTATTCGTTCGCCCTGGTCCCGGGGACGTACGACCTCTCGGTCGACGAGAACGTCTCGACGTCGCGGGACCTCCGATACCAGAACCTCCAGTCCGATCGAATCTCTCTGTCGGTCGGAGCGAGCGGGCTGTCCCACGATCTCGCGATCGTCGCACGGAGCCGGGTGCACGGCAACGTCACCCTCTCCGGGTCCGCGGTGTCCGCGGCCCTGACATTCCACGGACCGGAAGAGCGGACGACGGCGGCGACGACGAGCGGGTACGAAGTGTATCTGATTCCGGGCACCTACGTCGTATCGGCCAACGAAACGATCTCCTCCCGTGACGTCGCGTTCGTCTCGACGGCCACCGTGCCGCACGCCACGAACCTGAGCTTCGCCTTCGCCAATGCGACGCGGGCGACGGGCCATGCGCTGTTCCAGGGCGTCGCGGTGCCCGGCCCCATGCCCGTATCCTTCGTCCGCCGGGAGGGCGGGGGCTTCACCGGGTCCACGGATGCGGCGGGGGCGTATTCCGTGATCCTCGCTGCGGGGAACTATTCCGTGACCGTGGGCGGCGTCGCGACTGCAACGGAAGGCGGCGTGACACGATTCTATCGGTACGCGTTTGCCGGGAACACGTCCGTGCTTTCGGGCCTGGCGGTCCTGTCGTACGATCTGGTCACCTCGAGGACGCTCGACAACACGACGGTCGCCGGGAGCGCGACCCTCTCGGGGCAGGCCGCTGCGGCGAGCATCACGTTCACGGCCCGCGGCGGCGGAGCGATCACGACGCAGGCGAACGCGGACACGACCGGACTCTTCTCGGTTCCCCTCCAGGCGGGAACCTACGACGTGTATGCGACCGGCGCCTTCGGATCGGGTGCGTTCCTCGCGCGCGTCTCCGTACCCCATGCGCCGGCCATGGCCCGGGACATCGCCCTGTCGACGGCGTTCCTCCTGTCCGGCGTCACGACGAACCCCCAGGGGTTCGCGACGACCGCGTCGATCACGATCCAATCGTCCGCGCAACTCGACCTGACGTCGGACGCGAGCGGCCAATACCAGGCCCTCCTCCCCGCGGACGGCTACGCGGTCACCGCGATGAAGACGGGGACCGAGAACGGGATGTCGGTCACCTACCGGGCCTCGGCGTCGGTCGCCCTCCAGGCCGACGCGATCGTGGACCTGCGGCTCGCGAAGGTCGTCTCGCGTTCCGTCGCGATGACGTGGGACGCCTCCCAACGACGGTTGATCCCCGCCGGCGACTCCGTGACGTACACGATCGACGTCCGGAACACCGGGAACGTCGCCGACACGTTCTCTTTCTCCGGCACTCCGGGGGACTGGCAGTTCTCCTTCACGCCGAGTTCCGTCCGGCTGGACTTCGGGAGCGGGGCGACCTCGACCCAGGTCCGGGTCGTCGTCCAGAGCCCGGCGAATGCCCTCGTGACTCACCCATCCCTCCACGTGGTCGCCACGTCGACGACGGACGCGAGCCAGGCCGGCGACGTGACCGTGAACGTGGACATCGAACGTGTGAGGTCCCTGTCCGTCTCCCTCAATTCCACGGGCGCCACCTTCGACGGACGATTCCTGAACGACACGGTCCAGGTGACGAACGGCGGGAACGACCGCGAGGTCGTGCAGGTCGTCCTCACGAACGCGGACGAGCTCGCGGCGGTCGGCTGGTCCGCCAGCCTCGGGAAGGTCGGAGAGCCTCTGGCCGGGACCACGCTGACGAACGTGACCGTCGAGGCGAACCGGAGCGTCCCGCTGCGCCTCCGGGCCCAGGCCAGCGGCGGCTCGAGTGGCGCGACCGTCGTCCTGCTCGCCTCCGCGCAAGACTCGATCACGGTCTCCTCGACCGATGTGTTCACGCTCCAACTGCCGGACCTCGCTCCAGGCCGTGTGACGGTGACGGGTCCGGAGATCACCGGAGTGGCGCCGCTGAACGCTCCCCTCGTCGCCATCGCCGTCGGGGCCATCGCCGCGATCGCGGCCGGCGTATACCTCGGTCGTCGGAGGCGTTGACGTGGCTTCGCGGGCGTGGTGGCTCGCGTTCGCGGTGCTGACCGCCGCCGTCGTCCTGTCGGCGGCCCCCGCCTCCGGGCAGGGACCCATTTATGCGACGATCACGGGCCCTCCGGCGGCCGCGGCGAGCACGGAGACGATCTACAATCTGTCCATCAACGGCGGACCCACGAGCTCGGTGAATTACACGGTGAAATGGTACATCACCGGTTCCGACACCACCGAGGGCCTCCCGATTTCCTCGAACCCGAGGAGCGCCTCGGGCACCACGCCGGCCTTCAAGCTGAACCTCACGGCTCCCTCGAAGGAACAGACGATCACGCTCGTCGTGACCGTGTCCGCGCTGTCCGGAGGGACGACCGAGAATACGACCGTCGAACAGGCGATTGTAGTCGTCACGCCCGTCGTGCTCAGTGCGATCTTCCGGGACAACGGGTCGACGGCCGCGGTGAACGTGACCGTGCGGTTCTTCGTGGACGACCGGGCCGTCGGGACGAAGACGGTCGCCCGGATCGACCCGGGCAAGGACGCCACGGTGACCTTCAACTACCTCCCGGTCGGATTGCAGGCGGGGACCCACAGCGTCCGTGTCGAAGCGGACTTGGACGGGAACGGCGTGATCGATTCGGCTCGCGGCGAAGTCGCCACCTCGCAGCTCTTCTACAAGGGGACGCCGGGACTGAGCACGGGATGGACGGTCCTGATCGGGATTGTCGTGTTCCTACCGGTCCTGTTCCTGACGATCGCGGTGCGGCGGCGCGGTCGGGCCTGACTACACCGGCTCCAGGAGCCACACGTCGGAGTGGTTCCGGAGGAGCATCCCGAGCTTCGTGCGGGTGATCCCCGCCCGCTTCAGGAGGGATTCGAGCTTCGGTCCTTCCGGGAGCTGGACCGTCCCGTCGACCCAGGCGGCCGCGACCGGCTCGTACCGGACGGCGTCGTCGCCCACGCGGATGCGGGCGGCAGCGGCCTGCCGGAACGTGTGCAGGACGATGTGGACCGAGGTCACCGCGGTTGGTTGGACCTTGTGGTTGTAGTACTCCGCGACCTCCCGATGGACGGGCGCGAACGAACCGACCCGCTTCGCGTACTCGCGCCACCCGCGCTCGAAGGGGGAGCGCAAGGTCGACATGCAGCGTTCCGTCACCGGCCGGACTTCCTCGAACGTCGACAGGATGGACTGGCTGTCTCGGACGGCGCCGACGAACTCGGACCAGGAGGCATATTCCTCGCGGGGCATCGCGGCGGCGAGGTTCTTCGCGAGGGAGACCAGATAGTTGTTCAGACCCGCGACCCCGACCTTTCCCGCGAGGTCTTCGAAGAACAGATGCGTCGCGATCTCCACGAACGGATTGCTGTCCTGCATCCGGGCGTCGGAGGGCATCTCACCGCTCCTCCTTGAGCCGCGCCCCTCGGAGGACGAGCGCGTACACGCACTCGTAGTTCCGGAGCAGCGCCCGGACGTGGTCCTCGTTGATATTCACCTGCACGACGTTCTTGGACGAGATCTTCGTCTCGCCGCTCCAGCCGCGGGTGGCGAGGAGGAAGCACGCGAGCGGGTTCCCGGCGACGGTCACGTTCTTCGCGATCTCCTCCCGGAACCGTTCGTGGAAGACGCAGAAATTGCAGACGGCGATGTCGTGGACGTTCTCGTTGTACTCTTCCGTGACGGCCTGGTCCGCGGGGCTCATCCGTCCGACGGCGAAGCGCGTCCGGAAGATCGTGGGTATGTAGCAACACTGGCGCATCGCGTACAGGTACCCGACGACGTCGCCGTCGACGTCCGTGATCGCCATGTCCGTGAGCGGCGTGACTTCCCCCTCGATGCTGAAGGCCGTCCGAGCCTCCCGGACCGCGACATTGAAGGAGGTCCAACCGAGGTACGCCTCCTTGCCCATCCGCCCCGCGAGGTTGTCTCCAACCCGCTGCCAGAACTCGACCACGCCCTCGGCCCCGGCCTTCTCGATCATGTCCTCGATTAGGGAGGCGAGGGCGACGTCGATCATCGAGCACCTCCGAGCATGGCCATCACACGAACGAACTGAGGACTTGCTTCAGGTGCGCGCGCCATTCCTTCTCCGCCTTCGCGGCGACCGAGTCCCCTTCGATCTCCCGGAGTCGATCGAGCAGGATCGTGAGGAAGCGCTCCCAATGCGCGGACGTCATGTACGGTGCCGTCGTCCCGACTTCGTTGTACGCCAGCGTGACGATCTCCTGGAGCGGGCCGGGTCCCACGAGGGCGCCGAGCTTGGACTGAAGGTATTGCGCGATCTCCTTGTTCTTCTTGAACTCCTTCGTCTCCCCGAATTTCTCAACGAACAGGATCCGTGTGAGCCGCTTCAGTTCCCCCGCGACCGCTTCGTCATAGGAGGCGAGGACCTCCGGGGTGATCGGCTTCGATTCGAACAGGTGGCGGACGACGATCGACGTCTTCACGACGTTCGCGAGGACGGTTTGCATCTTCGTGATCTCGACCGGTTTCGACGTGAGGAAGACGAGGAAGGCGCGGTCTCCGACGCCGGAGATGATGATCGTGCCCGCCTCGAACTGTTGGACGGACATCATCATGTTCTGCCCGCTGAGCTGATTGCAGATGTGCGCCAGGCTGCCCTTCAGGAGATTCAACAGGCGGTACTCGCGGGGATCGAGCTGGTTTGGGATCGAGGAGGAGAAGATCCGGCCGTCCACTCCGAGGAACATCGCGATGTCCAGGTTGCTCTCCTCGCGGGCCCTCTTGAGCTCGGTCTCGAGGAGCAGCTTGAGGTGGCCGACCGTGTCGGCCCCCATCGTCTTGTCGACCTGGCCCGCGTAGGGCATCTAGCCGCCCCGCCTCAACCCGTACGAACTGAAGAGGATCTGGAGGGCCTCCTCCGGCGAGTAGTCGTAGTCCCAGTGTTTCGACATCCGTTTGATCCGATCGACCACACGGGCGGGGGCCTTCATCGCCTCGGCCGTCTTGATCGCCTCGTCGAAGATCTTCCCATGGGACCGGGTCTGCTCCTCCGGGATGTGGGAGGGGCTCGCGCGGACGACGATGCCGACGCCGCGGGCGAACAGGTACGGGTACACGCCCTCGCCGTGGTGGACCCCGCGCATCTTCAGGAGCTTCAACGTGCGGTTGAAGGCCCCGCCGATCGGATAGTATTCGAGGTGGACCGCGCCGTCGGAAAGGTAGATCGGCAGGAGGACGTCCTCGCCGATCGTCTCGCCGGGCTTCGCGTGCTCCTCGACCGTGCAGAGGACGACGCCGAGTTCCTTCAGGGTGTAGAACAGCTTGCCGATCAGCTCGCGCTGTTCCAGCTTCTCCGCGGTCGCCCAGATGACCGGGGTCATCGGGTCGATCACGACGCGAGTGGCGATGTTGTAGTCCGCCCGCGCCTTCACGAGTTGCGGTAGCTGTTCCTCGATCATCTTCTTGAAATTGCGGCCCTTGAGGTGGATGAAGAAGAGCGATTTCTCGTAGTACTTGCGCATGTCGAATCCCATGAGGTCCGCCTCGCGCATGATCTGCTCCGGCGGCTCCTCGAGGGTCACGTACAGAGCCTGCTCCCCCTGTTCGATGCCTTCCATCAGGAATTGGATCGCGAAGGTGGACTTGCCCGTCCCGCTCGAGCCGAGGATCACCACGGTCGACTTGGGCCAAAATCCGCCTTCGATCAGGTCGTCGAGTCCCGGGATTCCGCTGGATACTTTCTGCACGTCCGCCATGGTAGGCTCCCCCTGGGACCCCGTCCTGAGCGCAGAGGCGAGGGCCTCGCTGGGTGGAATGGGCCGTTCGATGCCTGGGGCTTTTTAAAGCAATTCCGACCTGGGAATCTACCCTGATAACGTACAACCGTCGACCCGCCGGGTTCTATTTGGAAGGGACGCGCCGTCCCCGCGGCGAATCACACCACGGGCGTGTGTGCTCTGGAGGACCGACCCCTCACAGCGCCGAGCACGATCGCCACAGCCACCATGGCCGTCGCTAACACACGAAGAATCGGCATCGCTTGTGCGAGGTATGCTCCCCAAGATTGGCCGGGCAAAAGGATCATGCCAACGAGAATCGGGCCGCCAAAGATGAGACCGAGGAGGCCCGCAGCAGCCGCTGCGAAAATGCAGGAGGCTCGAATCCGCACGGCCCGGGACCTGCGATGCCACTCGATCCGGCGCTAGAGGGTGGCCTCATAGTACGCCGGCCTGCGGGCGTAGAGCGCGACGAACAATCAGATCGAAAACGTGACGGTCTGAGAGACCGATTCCAGGGCGTGAGGAAAGTTCGCCAGGACTTCCAACACGGTAGTACTTAGGCTCAAAGCAAGCGGGATGCCGGAAGCGATTGCGAGGATGGACCAAATCGTCCGCACATCTTGCTGCGACGGCATGTGTCTCAACGCGGCTTCCCGCACCGATCGAGACTCGGATTGCATCCGCGATTGCACGGCGGATCCGGGCATAGTACTTGCGTTTCACTGGTGTTGCGGCAGAGGGCAGGATCGTGGCCGGTGCGAGAGCCACCTCTCAGCACAATCGACGCCAGCGTCCGGCAAGCCACCGTGGCGGAGGCAAAATCTCCAAATGGAATACCCTCTGCTCTTAGCTTGCCTATCAATGATAGAAAGAGACGAAACTGCTCCGTGTCGATGAATTTGCTTCGTTGGGGAGCATTAGAGCTTTTCGCGGACCGCGTCGAGTTTGTCCGCGAGTTCCTGACTCCGCGCGGCGACCGCGACCTCTCCGCGGGTCTTCTCGATCAGGCTCCGCGCGACGTCCTGTTTCCGTTTGAGTGCCACCAGGGCAGTCGGATAGTCGAACCGCATGAGGGCGTCCAAAATCCTCTCCATCTTCTCCAGGTAGGAAGAGGCGAGCTTGATGTCCCCACGCCGCAAGTGCTCGAGCGAAAATCGGCGCAGTTCGCCCACGACGTCGCCCAGGCCGAGCAGGTAGGCGGTATCCGTCACCCCGATGTCCTTCGGGCTCGGGAGGCCCTCTCCTTCCAGAATGGAGTGGACCAGGAACGCCTCGCAGGCTTCCTGCATTGCGTTCTCCACGATGCCGGTGTGATACAGATCCGGATGGTCCTTCAGGAGGCTTCGGAGTTTCAGGATCTCCTCGCGGGTCTCCTGGAGTTGCGTGTCCACGTCGTGCCCGCGATGCATGCCTTGGATCGCGGAGCCGCTCAGGCGGGCGATCGTGCGGGAGGACTTGATCGTGAGCTCGCGAACCTCGTCCTTCTCATCGAGGCGGGACTCGATCTCTTCGATCACGTCGTCGAGGTTCTTCATCGGCGCGCGGATGGCCCATCCCGTTATTTGAGGGTTGGCCCTCGATCGAACGGAGCGAATCTAGCCGGCGTTTGACCGACCGACGAGCCGGCCACGGCCAAGGTGGTTAACATGTTAACCAATCGGAGGAGTACTTTCGCTCACCTCTCGGACATTATTATATGACTGTATACATATATATACTCATGACATTCGATACCGCTCCTCGCGGAGAGTGCATCCTAGTGTCCTACGATGTGTCCGGCGGCGCGCGATCCGTCGCGGCTCGCGTTTGCCAAATCGTCTTCGGCAGGAAGAGAATCGTCCACGGGAGGGCGAGAGACGAGCACGGATTCATCCACCGGAGAGGCGTCGCGTGGATCGGTCAATCCGTCCTGGTCATGTCGTCCCGCGACGCAGAAGAACTCGCGACCCGGCTGCGGTCCTTGGGCGTCCGCGTGGCCATGGCCCCGGTCACGATCCCCCGTACGAGTCTGGAGGCGTTCCGGCGGCCGCGTGCCTAGCATGCTAGACGATGCGGAATGGGAAAGGCTAAGTACACTCTACAACGGTTGGATCGACGATGTCGCCGACGTCCTCCAAGGACTTGCGACCGCGGCTCAAGACGCTGAGCGAAGCGTTGAAGGACCGCCTATCGCCCGAGCAGTGGTCGCGGATCTTCGCACACGTATCGAAGCCGCAATCGGAGAACTCATCGACCGAACGAACACCCTGACCGTCGAAATGGCGAAGTTTCAGGCATGAGCCCGGACGGAGCGGACGTCCTGTGGCATGGCATAACATGTTAACCAAGAGACCCGAAGCTGGTCGTTTCCTCAACCCTGGCGGATCTTCCGCATCCGCTCGACCTTCCGCTGGATCACGTCCGGCCTGCCGATGTCCCGGCGGGCGTAGAAGCTCCCCGCGATGAAGGCGAGGGCCTCCTCCGAGATCGACTCCGCCTCTTCCAGGTTCGCCGCGATCCCGACGATCGCGAGGGACCGGGAGGTCGTCGTGTACAGGTGGCCTCCCTTCTCGTCGACGCTCGCGTAGTACAGCTTCGCACCGGTCTGCCGGATGCTGTCCTCGTCGACCTTCAACTGCTCTCCGGCCCGCGGATGGGAACCGTATCCCATGGGAACGACGTACTTGCAGACCGTCGCCTGATGCGCGAACCGGAGGGACGCCGGGAGGTGTCCTTCCGTGAGGGCCTGACACGTCTCGAGGAAGTCATCCTCCAGGATCGGCAAGACGTTCATCGATTCCGGGTCCGCGAACCGGACGTTGAACTCGAGGAGCTTGGGTCCGTCTTTCGTCGCCATGAAGCCGCCGTACAAGATGCCTTTGAACGGCGTTCCGCGGGCGGCCATCGCGGCGACCGTCTTGCGCATCGTTTCGAGTGCGCCCTCGAAATCCTGCCGCGTGACGAACGGCAGGCGATGATCGGCGTCGCTATAGGAACCCATCCCGCCCGTGTTCGGTCCCTTGTCCCCTTCATACGCACGCTTGTGATCCTGCGCGAGCGGCGAGGGCACGAGAGCATGCCCGTCGCAAAGGGCCTGGAGAGAAAACTCCTCGCCGACCAACTTCTCCTCCACGAGGAACCGGGGGACGCCGCCGATCTGTTTCGTCAGGATCTCCTTCCCGTAGGCGAGCGCGTCCGCCTTCGTCGAGAAGTGATCGCCCCACACGCGGACGCCCTTCCCTCCCGTGAGGCCCAGCGGCTTGATCACGAACTCGAAATCGGACCGTTCCACGAATTCCTCGAAGCTCGCGGCATCGTCGAAGGCCCAGAACGGCGGGCAACCGGGGATCCCGTGATCCCGCATGAGGGTGCGCGTGAACTCCTTGTTCGTCTCCAGTTGGGCCGCCTCCCGAGTCGGGCCGACGGTCGGGATCCCCGCCTTCTCGAGCGCGTCCGCGATCCCCTTCTCCAAGGGGGCCTCGGGCCCGATGACCGCCAGCTCGGCGCGACGCTCCGACGCCCATTCGACGATGTGGTCGACCGCGGTCACGTCGACGAGGAGAACGTCCTTCGAACGACGGCGGATCCCTGGATTCTGGTTGGCCATCGCGGCGTAGATTTCCGCGCGGCTTCGATGGAGGGCTTCGACGATTGCATGCTCACGCCCCCCGCCGCCGACGACCAAGACCTTCATGACGTCGACGGCGGAGGAAGCGAGGGCCGGGATTTCTAGTTTCCCGAGTGGACGGAGGAAGGGGCTTCGGCTCCTTCAGTGGCTGCATGAGTTTCAGGAGGTTCCCCTCCGAATCTCCGAAGACCACCACGCTTCCCCAGGGATAGTCGCCGATTTCGCCGACGAACTTCACGCCCTCTGCTCGCAGTCGCTTCACGTCAGCCCGAATGTCGGTGGTCTTGAAGGTCAGGATCGCCCGCTTCGGCGTCGGCTTCCCTTCGGTCGAGTCGAGTCCTACCCGAACGCCGCCGACGTCGAACGCACTCCAATCCTCGCTTTCGTCGGTCACCCGCAAACCCAGCAGGTCCCGATAGAACGCGAGCGCACGCCTCATGTCTTGGACTTCGTGGTAGACATCTTGCACACCCGTAATCATCGGCCCACTCTCCAGATGAGGGAAGCATGGCCTCGATTGACTAATATCCATTACGTTGGCCCGGTACCGGCGGCCCTTGAGGCGAGCTCGGCCGCGCGAACCGTGTTCGACAACAGCATGGCGATCGTCATCGGTCCGACGCCTCCGGGGACGGGCGAGATCGCCTTCGCCTTTCGGCGGACCGCATCGAAATCCACGTCCCCCACGGTCCGATAGCCGCCCTTCGCCGTTGGATCCGCGATCCGATTGATGCCGACGTCGATGACGACGACGCCGTCCCGCACCATGTCCGCTTTCACGAACCGCGGCGAACCCATCGCGGCGATGACGATGTCCGCGCGACGGGTGTGAGAGGAGAGGTCTCGGGTCGCGCTATGCGCCACGGTCACGGTGGCGTTGGCTCCCCTCGCCTTCTGCATCAGTAGTGCCGCGAGCGGCTTGCCGACGATGTTGCTGCGACCGAGGATCACGACGTCTTTGCCGCCAGGGTCGTTCCCGGACCGGAGGAGGAGTTCGACCACCCCCGCCGGGGTCGCAGGCGCGAATCGCGGGCGGCCGATCAGGACGAGTCCGACGTTCGTAGGATGAAAGCAGTCGACATCCTTGTCCGGATCGACCGCCGAGACGGCGGCGTCGAGACGGATCTGCGGAGGCAGCGGCTGCTGGACGAGGATCCCATGGACCTTGGGGTCCGCGTTCAAGCGGGCGACCTCCTCGAGCAAGCGACGCTCGGGGACCTTTTCGGGCAGCTCCACGGTCCAGTGCGCGAGGCCCATTTCCTCGGAAGCCTTGCCCTTCATCTTCACGTAGA
>Ga0209266_1001606_pt1 | contig 14790 bp, 11 predicted proteins | sample GraSoiAngelo_132_FD_185889 | JGI IMG/M metagenome (GOLD analysis project Ga0209266, IMG submission 185889) | Grasslands soil microbial communities from the Angelo Coastal Reserve, California, USA - 14_0929_02_40cm (SPAdes) (version 2) | ecosystem: Environmental > Terrestrial > Soil > Grasslands ...
ATTTACCCAGCCGCGCCTTTGTCGCGACTTCCCACGCTGACGCCGCGCTGACGTATATATCGTTGGCCTCGTCCGCAATGGCAGCCCGTGAGCGCGAGGTCATGCGCTTGTCACCGGCCAGCCACCAGAGGAAGGCGTGCGTATCGAGGAGTAAGCGCATCGTTCACCGCTGAGGTCGTACCGCTAGTGATGCCAGGCTTCGATCTCATCGCTCGTGAGCGGTTCCATGAGGTCATCGGGGACGACGAGACGTCCCTTGAGGCTCCCGAACTGCCGCTTTGCCTGCGGCCGATGCACAGGCACCAGCTTCACGACCGGTTCTGAGCCGCGAGCGATTACCACCTCCTCTCCCTTACAGGCTTCCTCGATTAGTTTCGACAGATTCGTTTTCGCTGCATGCACGTTGACCACTTTCATGGCATTCCTCGGTTAGCTAAGCAGTATAGCTAAGTCACATACAGAAATGCAACGGCCCGTTTTGCGGAGCCCTGCACTCGCGCTCGACGCCGGGAAACTCGGTGGCGGCCGCTACGCGGAATTCCTGAAGCTTCTGCTCGATACACGCCGATATGAGAAGGGCGAGAATGACTTCCAGTTAATGGCTGACGTTAACCTCGAAGACGGAGAGCCGCCGGTCAGAGTGCACGTGGAGCTTTCTGGCACCTTCCGAGGTGAAGCTGCAGAAGAACCGCCCAAAACTGATAGAAGGCTTCCGGGTGCTGAAGTTCCCCGCATGCGCCGTCGCGTTCGAGAACCCCGAGGACATCGAGATTGAGGGCTCGATGATCTCCGGCAAGGGTGAACAGGGTGCGCGTCCGCGTGGTGTCGCTCTTGGACTTCATCGTCATGAAGGCGCACGCACTGGAGGGCCGGGACAAACCGAAAGATGTCTACGACCTCTGTTACTGCCTTGACGAGTATCCAGGCGAACTCGTGGCCCTCGCCGAAAATTGGCGATCACGCTACGGAAACGCGCTCGTGGTAAACAGCGCGCGGCAGAATGCGACAACTAGAGCATAGACCGTCCTCGCTTCAGACCAGTCTGCCCCATACAGCCCAATATCACCCCTGCCGACCCAGTGCCAGAGAAAGCAACGTCCTCTTAAAGTGCCGACAGCCTGGCGCAGCTCTAACCCCGCGCTTCAGCCATTCCCCCAAAACGGTTAAAGCACTCGATGTCATACCAGTCTTTGACTCGGACTACTCCTTTCGGGTATAATACAGTCTTCATGGAGGCAATATGGAATTTCGCGTAGGGGAAAAAGTGGTGTATCCGAACCATGGCGTTGGCGTTATCGAAGAAGTCACAAGCCGGCCCGTCAACGGTGTCCCGGAAGAGTTCTACATGCTCCGCATCCATGCCAATGCCTCCCTGGTCATGGTCCCCACGGCGAACGTCAAAAGCGTCGGTCTCCGTAAGATCATCAAAAGAGCCGACGTGGACGGTCTTTTCAAGCTTCTGGAAGAGCATTTCTACGAGCCGGAAGCCGACTGGAAGGGTCGCTACAAAGACCACTGCGAGAAGATGCGCACCGGTTCCATCTTTCAGGTGGCCGAGGTTCTTAAGAACCTCGTCTATCTCAGCTACAAGAAAAGCCTGTCTTTTCGCGAGAAGCGTATGCTCGATCGTGCCAAGCAGCTGATTGTCAGCGAGGTGGCAACGGTGCGTGGCTTGAGCGAGAAGGCGGTGGAAGAGCAGATCGACCGGGCATTGGCCTCCGCCTACCAGCGGTCGGTCAAAGCTTCCGCGTAAAGAATTGCACGAGCTAATCCTATATCTCGCCCTTCTCTTCTTCTTCCTACTCCTGTCCTTTTTCTTCTCCGGCGCAGAAACGGCCTTGATGACCGTCAACCGCCTCAAGCTCAAGTACCAGGCCGAGGCAGGCGATATGGAGGCCCAGACCATCAAGACGATTGTGGCCAATCCCGACCGATTGCTCGGCGTCATCCTCCTGGGAAATAATGTTGCGAACATCGCCGCGGCCACGCTCGTCACCTACGTGATTTCCACCTATGTGCCGCGGGATCACGTCGAGATGGCAAGCCTCCTGGCTTCCGCGATCCTCACAGTGACGGTCCTGATCTTTTGCGAGCTCACTCCGAAGCTCATCGCAGCCACGCGAGCGGAAGAAGTGTCGCGAAGGATCCTGTGGCCGGTTCGCCTGTCCATCTGGGTGCTATCACCTCTTGCGCGGCTGGCCGCATGGTGCGCGAACACGATCGTCCGCCTCTTCGGGCTCGCTCCGGACACGAGCCCCTTCGCTCACGCGCTCAGCGAAGAAGAGATCCGCGCCATCATCGCCGGGTCCACAACGGAAGGGATTACTCGAGAACGGCAGGAGATGCTGCACAATGTGTTTGAAATCGGAGATACTCAGGTGAGGGAAATCATGATCCCTCGCACCGACGTGACGGCCATCGACATCAACGATCCGCTGCCGGAAGTTCTCGCCACAATCGCAAAAAACAATTACTCGCGAATCCCTGTCTATCGCGACAACTTTGACAATATCCTCGGCATCCTCTATGTCAAAGACCTGCTCCAGCATCTCCACAGACCCGGGGACATCAGCCTGCAGGCCTGCCTGCGGCCAGCGCATTTCGTTCCCGACACGGCGAGGCTCGATCACGTCCTACGCCAGTTACAGCTGATGCACCTTCACATGGCCATCGTTGTGGACGAATTTGGCGGCGTAGAAGGGATTGTGACGCTGGAGGATCTTCTGGAGGAAATCGTGGGTGAAATCCGCGACGAGCACGACACGGAGATGGAAGCCATCCGATCTCTGGGACCCGATCTCTACTCGGTGGCGGGGAATCTGCCCGTCAAGGACTTCAACCGTTTCTTCACTTCCAAAATCCCGGAATCGCGGGAGTACACGACTGTGGTCGGTTTCCTCCAGACCCTCACGGGACGCCTTCTGCAGGAAGGCGAAAACATCCGGTATCAAGATCTGACTTTCACGATCGAAAAAGCCGAAAATTTCAAGATCCTCTCGATCCGGGTTCGGGCTCACACTCCGAAAGCCGGAGAGAAACCGCTTGCCGCCAGGAAGGCGGGCTGAGACACTCCGGACCGCGAAAGACTGGCCACAGATTACAGGAATCGCACGAAAACAGACTGGCAGAACCGCATTAAGCGGATGCGGGGGCTTCTTTAAAGGCTTCGCGCGCCGCGCGAATGGTGCTGTCGATGTCCTTTACGGTGTGCGCCAGCGACACAAAGCAGGCTTCAAACTGGGACGGCGGAAAGTAGACGCCGCGCTCGAGGAGCGCATGGAAGAAGCGCGCGTAGCGTCCCGTGTCGCTGGTCTTTGCAGTCTCGTAATTGGTGACTGGGGTCCCCGTAAAAAACGCGGTGAACATAGAACCCACGCGGTTGATCTGCACCGGGACCCCGACCACCGCTGCTGCGCTGCGCAGTCCCTCTACCAGGCGCGCCGCCAGTGCGTCGAGCTTTTTGTAGACACCCGGTCCCTTCAGCGCCTTCAACGTCGCGAGACCTGCCGACACCGCCAGCGGGTTGCCCGAGAGCGTCCCGGCCTGATACACGGGCCCTTCCGGCGCGATCAACCTCATGATCTCCTTGTTGCCGCCGTATGCGCCCACGGGTAGACCTCCGCCAATGATCTTGCCGAGACAGGTGAGGTCCGCGCGTACGCCAAAGTAAGCCTGAGCGCCGCCGTAGGCCAGGCGAAAGCCGGTGATGACCTCGTCGAAGATCAAAAGGGCGCCGTGCTCTCGCGCCAGCCTGCGCAACCCCTGGAGAAAACCGCGAGCGGGCGGGACCACGCCCATGTTCCCGACTACCGGCTCGACCACGATGGCGGCGACTTCACCGCGGTTCAGATTCAGAGCCTGTTGTACGGCGTCGAGATCGTTGTATGGAACTGAAAGCGTCCTGGCGGCTTCCCCAGGAGGAACCCCGGGGCAGTCCGGCAGTCCCATGGTCGCAACGCCCGATCCGGCCCTTACGAGAAGAGCGTCCACATGTCCGTGATAACAGCCGTCGAACTTGAGGATCTTGTGTTGGCCCGTGAAAGCACGCGCCAGCCGTATTGCGCTCATGGTGGCTTCAGTTCCCGAATTGACGAGCCGCACTTTCTCAACCGAGGGGAAGGCGTGGCATATTGTTTCAGCAAGGACGACTTCATTTTCTGTTGGGGCCCCGAAGCTCGTCCCCCTGCGAATCTGCTGGCTGAGCGCGTTCTGCACGGGCTTAGCTGCGTGCCCGAGGATGAGCGGGCCCCAGGAACACACAAAATCAATGTAGGGAACCCCATCTTCGTCCACTATGCGGCTGCCCCTGCCGGCCCGGATGAAGATCGGATCGCCGCCGACGCCGCGGAATGCCCGCACGGGGCTGTTGACACCCCCCGGAATCGATCTTTGAGCACGAACGAACAGGGCCTTGGAACGCTTGCGCATCGGTATCCTCAACGGGACAAAGTATCCTGCCTCTTCAAGAAAGCAGCTTTGCGGCCTCCTTGGCGAAGTACGTGATGATAATGTCGGCGCCGGCGCGCCGGATTCCTATCAGCGTTTCCAGCGCCGTTCTCTGGAGATCCAACCAGCCAAGGCGGGCCGCAGCCACTAGCGCCGCATATTCACCGCTGACCTGATAGGCTGCCACGGGAACCGGGTAACGATCCCGGACCATTCGAATGATATCCAGATACGGCCCCGCCGGTTTTACCATCAGGATATCCGCGCCTTCTTCGATATCCAACTCCACTTCCTTCAGGGCTTCTCGCGCATTCGGGGGATCCATTTGATGGCTGCGGCGATCGCCAAACGCCGGAGCCGATTCTGCGGCCTCGCGGAACGGGCCGTAGAATGCGGAGGCGTATTTCACCGCGTAAGACAGTATGGGCGTGTTCTTATGCCCGCTCTTCTCCAGGATTTGGCGGATTGCGACCACGCGCCCGTCCATCATGTCCGACGGGGCGACCATATCGGCTCCTGCCTTCACATGTGAGAGCGCCGTCTTGGCGATGAGATCGACGCTCGCATCGTTACGGATTTCGTTATTGAGCACGACCCCGCAGTGTCCGTGGCTGGTGTATCCACAAAGGCAAACATCGGTGACAACCAGAAGATCCTTGACTTCACGCTTCAAAGCTCGCACGGCGTCCTGAACGATCCCATGGTCTTCGTATGCGGACGTCGCGTGATCATCTTTCTTTTCAGGGATGCCAAAGAGGATTATTCCCGGGATTCCCAGGGACTTCACGGCACGCGCTTCTTCCACCAGGGTGTCGATGGAGAACTGATGGTTGCCCGGCATGGACGAGATTTCTCTCTTCACGCCCTCTCCGGGGCATACGAACAAGGGGTAAATCAACTGTTCGACAGACAGGCGAGTTTCCTGAACCAATCCTCTCACAACAGCGTTCATGCGAAGGCGCCGTGGCCGCGTCTCTGGAAACTTCATGGAGATACCTCCTCCCCTTGCCGGCACAGGATTCCGGACAAAGGTCGGCATTATATCACGCTGTGGCAGGGATGTAGTGACACTGAAACCACTGATGAACATGGATAAACACGGTGCAGCCGAGCCACAACGAAAAGAATCTCACCGCAGTCTCACGTGTGCGGCGCACACCCAAGCACTACCGAAAATGATCTTAGCTGGCACCGGGGTCTACCATAGTGGCTTGCTGGACCAACGGTCCGCGGATACTCTCCCGTGCGCGGGCGACAGTATATCTGGTGGTTACTGGAGTCAACTAAATCCCCCTATTTGCGCAAATTCGCTTAGATGAAGGTTCGGTGCCTGCCCGTATTTGACGCGATAAGTGATACAATTCGGTTTCTCATCTTATGGCTACGACGTCATCTGTGAACAGGCGACCGCTCGAGGTTCAGGTGGCTCGGACATTGACGAAATTCGGCATGATCCGGGCTGGAGAACACGTGTTGGTCGCCGTCTCCGGGGGGGCCGATTCAACGGCCCTGCTGCTGTGCCTTCTTCAGTTGGCCCCCGCCCTCGGAATACGACTGAGCGCCGCTCACCTGAACCACTGCCTGCGCGGGGAGGAGTCCGAGTCGGACGAGGTCTTTGTCCGAAACCTGTGCAAGGGCCTGGGACTCTCCCTGATTTGCGAGGCGATTCCTGTTAGCCCCAGCGGCTGTGCCGCCCGGGGGAATTTGGAGGAGACTGCGCGCGAGGTTCGATACGACTTTCTGAGTCGCGCCGCGCATCAGGCGGGCGCGCAGAAGATTGCGTTGGGTCACACTCAAAACGACCAGGCCGAAACGGTTCTAATGAGACTCTTTCGCGGGAGCGGCCCCCGAGGACTCTCGGGGATTCAACCCGTTCTCGGCGGACTGTTCATCCGTCCCTTGCTGGAGTGCCAGCGCCGGGAAATCACCGCCTTCCTCAATGGTCAGGGAGCCGATTATCGCGAGGACTCCACGAATCGAGACGTCCATTATCGGAGAAATCGCGTGCGGCTCGAACTGCTTCCCTACGTCGAGAAGCATCTCAACCCCAATGCGGTCCGGACTCTGGCGCGTCACGCCGCTGTGGCTCGCGAAGTCTCAGATTACCTGGAGAAGCACGCCGCCGATGCACTGGAAACAGTAAGAGAGCCAGCCAAGGAAGGAGTTTCGCTTTCTGTAAAGAAGCTCCTGGAGCTTCATCCTCTGATGCGGAAGATGAGCCTACGCCTTGCGCTTCGGGAGATTCGCGGGTCGCTTCGCGGTATCAACGAGCGTCACGTGGAGGCTATGGTGTCGCTCTGTCTCCCGGGACAGAGCGGCCGCAAAATCGAGTTGCCAGGGGATCATCTGGCGGCGCGGCAGTTCCACAGCCTGGTTCTCAGCCCAAAAGGGGAACCTCCTGCCGGTTTCTCCTACGAGCTGACGCTTCCCGGACGACGTCGCATACACGAGGCCGGGATGAATATCTGCGCGGATTTCAAGGACCGGCACCAGCTTCCGGCCAACCTGGAATCCACGGCGTCCTGCGCGTACCTTGACGCCGACCGGCTTCCAGAAAGCCTGACGGTCCGGTCCCGGCTCCCCGGAGATCGCTACGGGGGACCCGGCCGAAAGAAAGTGAAAAGAATGCTTATCGATGCACGCGTTCCACTGCGCGCCCGATCCTCCTTACCTATGGTTGCGGTCCCGGGTGGCGTGATCTGGATCCCTGGGTTTCAGCCCTCCAAATCGGTTGCAGTGAGCGCCCAAACTGTGCGCTGTCTCGTGCTCGAAGTGAAAACCTGCTAATCCGCGGACCCCTCCTGGCCGATCCTTAAGCGTGGTAGCGGTATTTACTCGTGCACTGTGCCGCCGGCCGCGAGGGACGGCCGCATCAAAGTGCTACAGGTAATCCCTCACCGAGTCTTACTTACGGGAGTTTGAACGCCGCATCAAGTATCCGGCTTCGACCTTGCTTCGCCACAACAAGGCGTCGTTGCAAGAGGGATCGAACGCACTCGCATGGAACGGCCGCAAATAACCCAACCCTCTGGTGAGTGCCTTTCGGCGACCGGTGAGGGACGACGTCAGTCTTGCCCTCAGGGAACATATCAGGGACGGACCATCAGCGCTGAGGACATCGTCAGAATGCTTTAAAGCCCCAAAGATCACTTGGCGGGCACAGGGTTCAGAAATCGGTCAAATTTGCATCAAGTCGTGGGAAGTGATGGTCGAACCTGGTCATGGCCGAGACGGCCAACGGTCTTCATTCGCGGTTGCAAGCCATAGGGTCATGGAAACTCTCTTATGAAAACTCGTAGCTGGTCTCAAAACCGGAAACTTAACGCCTCGGAAGTCGTCTAATATTTGGTGGTTTTGAGAGGTAAAACGAAAAAACATTCTCTCCGACGGAGGATTGGCTTCCGCTCGCCGTATGTCCGTTGTACGCCTACGGTCGAGCTTGCCGATAAAGTGAGAGGGCAACCCGTCAGTTAGCGGTGGGCAAACGGGACGCGTCCGACAGGATGACAGGACTTATCAGACATGATTTACTGGATTTTGGTGGATCCTGCAAGCGCATGAGACCTGTCAATCCGGTTATCTGGCCAACTCGTTATCCGGTCAGAATAGGCGGATGCACGCGGATCTTTTTTGGATCAATTTGATTCAGTTCAGTGTTTGATCCGGGTCCTAATTCAGTAGCCACTCCACGTAACTGAGGCAACAGAGGCGGATCGAATCAGTGTTTGAGGGGCGCGCGCTCTCTCTGGTATAATACGCGAGTTGATTCCGCATCACGGAGGACAGTAATACCTTGAGTACCAATTTAAAGAATATCCTGGTCTGGCTGGCGGTAGTTGTCTCGCTGGTCCTGTTATGGCAACTGTTTTACAACGTGCGGGATGCCGGCCATGAGGAAAAGGACTTTACCACCTTCTACAGAGAGATGACAGAAAAGAAGATCAGGTCTGTCAAGATCATGGGAGAAGACATGGAGGGGGAGGACATAAACGGCAAGAAGTTTAAGACCGTCATCCCCGCCGATGCCGGATTCAAACTGGCCCAGGAACTAAATCAGAACGGCGTGACCGTAAAGCTGGAGAAGTCTACCAACTCGTCCTTCATGTATATTTTTCTTTCCTCGTGGCTGCCTTTCATCCTGCTGATAGGGTTCTGGATCTTCCTGATGCGGCAGATGCAGAGCGGCGGAAACAAGGCACTCTCTTTTGGGAAGAGCCGTGCCCGGCTCATGTCCAGCCAGCAGAAGAAGGTCACTTTCAAAGACGTCGCTGGAGTTGAGGAGGCGAAGGAAGAGCTGACAGAGATTATCGAGTTTTTAAAGGAGCCCCAGAAATTCCAAAAACTCGGGGGAAGGATCCCCAAAGGCGTGCTCCTTATGGGACCTCCCGGTACCGGAAAGACCCTTCTGGCGCGCGCTATCGCGGGTGAAGCCAACGTTCCCTTCTTTACCATCAGCGGATCCGATTTCGTGGAGATGTTCGTCGGCGTTGGAGCCAGCCGGGTCCGCGACCTCTTCGAGCAGGGAAAAAAGAATGCTCCCTGCATCATTTTCATCGACGAGATCGATGCTGTGGGACGGCATCGTGGCGCCGGTCTTGGCGGAGGTCACGACGAGCGTGAGCAGACATTGAACCAGTTGCTGGTCGAGATGGACGGATTCGAGTCTAATGATGGCGTCATTCTCATTGCGGCCAGCAACCGGCCCGACGTCCTTGATCCCGCTCTCCTGCGACCGGGGCGGTTCGACCGGCAAGTCGTGGTCCCACTCCCTGACATCCGTGGACGCGAAGGCATCCTCAAGGTGCATACGAGGAAGATACCCTTGGGCGATGACGTAGACATTTCCGTGGTGGCACGCGGCACGCCGGGATTCTCCGGGGCTGCTCTCGCAAACCTGGTGAACGAGGCGGCTCTCAATGCAGCGCGATATGGCCGCAAGTTTGTGATCATGACGGATTTTGAGGGGGCCAAGGATAAGGTGCTCATGGGGAAAGAGCGCAAGTCCATGGTCATTACCGAAGAGGACAAAAGGGTCACCGCTTATCATGAAGCCGGGCACGCCGTGGTTGCTTACATGGTTCCGGGTGCCGATCCGCTCCACAAGGTAACGATAATTCCGCGAGGGATGGCCCTCGGCCTCACGCAGCAATTGCCGGAGACGGACAAGCACAACTACAAAAAGGAGTTTGTGGAGGGTCAGATCACCATTCTCATGGGCGGACGCTGCGCGGAAAAGATCTTCCTCAGCACTGAAACTACGGGTGCGGCCAACGACATCGAAATCGCTACGGAACGAGCCCGCAAAATGGTGACAGAGTGGGGGATGAGCCCGGTCATGGGACCGCTCACGTTTGGAAAAAAGGAAGAACAAATCTTCCTGGGACGTGAGATCGCCCAGCACCGGGACTACAGCGAGGACACTGCGATAAAGATCGACCAGGAAGTGAAGCGAATCGTGGAAGAAGGATACCGCAGCGCCTACACCATCCTGGAGGTGCATCGGGACTCTCTGATTCGCCTCGCGGAGGCTCTGCTCGAGTTCGAAACCCTGAATGGCGAGGAAATAGACGCATGCATTAAGGGTGTTAATCTCGAGGGGAAGAGGCCCGCCGCTGCCGACATCGATTCCGAAGGACGGCCGGTAAAGGAAAAAGTTCCGGGAACCCAGCCTTCGTTGCCGCAGCTGATCAATCCCAAGGGAAAGCCCGCGCCCGCCTAGACTTTCTCTGCTTCGACCTTTGAGTCGTCGTTTGGAGTTCAGGCCTTAGCCTAGCGTTAGCCTGCCCGGGGCCAAAAAACTCCAAACCTGATCGCGCTTGGACTTACGTGGAGTTCAGGCTTTAGCCTGCTCAGGGACCAAACTAAGTACATGATTTCATGAATACGGTAACGTATTCCGCCCCAGCGGGGCGAAAGGAAATTAGCCGGGGGTGAGCGAAGCGAACCCCTCTGGGTAGAGGAGGAACAACGATACGCACCCCGGCAGGGATTTGCAGGACCTCCCCGCGCCCCTGCCGCTGCCGGGGCGCGTTGGTCACGTAGGGACGGGTTCCAGGGGTTCGCAAAAAAGCACTCACCCCTGGCTAAGTTCCTGCCGCTCCGGAGCGAAAGACCACAACTTTGCCTGTTTTGTAAAAGCAAACCTCCCGATTGGTTACCGTATTCATGAGAAACAGCCACTAAAGGGAGCAACCTAAAGCCTAAACTCCAAACCACGGGGCAGCCTAAAGCCTGAACTCCAAACCACTCAATTGAATGTACCCCCGAGAGCATTTTCGGATCCCATTAAGGGACCGTGTTCTTGAACTCGGTCCGCGCACGCTGATCCTGGGCGTGCTGAACGTTACTCCGGACTCCTTTTCCGACGGAGGCCGCTATTTCAAGCTGGCGGATGCAGTCAAGCGTGCCTGGGAGATTGCCGACGAAGGTGCGGACATCCTCGAGCTTGGAGGTGAATCCACACGGCCAGGGTCTGAGGGGGTGACAGCGGAAGAGGAAATGCGCCGAATCGTCCCCGTACTGGAGGGACTTGGCGGCAGCTATCCTCTTCCTGTGTCGATTGATACTTCCAAAGAAGAGGTGGCGCAAGCGGCGCTGGAGCGCGGCGCAGCGATAATAAACGACGTCACATCTCTCAACAAAAGCCCGGGGATTGGTCCGCTCGCAGCCCGTTTCGGCGCCGCGCTTGTCCTCATGCACATGCGAGGCCGGCCGAGCAACATGCAACTCCTGCCGCCCAGCCCCGACATTCTCGCCGAGCTTGAAAAATGGTCGGTGGAGGCTGTTGCTAGGACTAGAAAGTTGGGTGTCTCTTCCGATAAAATAATTCTGGATCCTGGCATCGGCTTCGGTAAGACCGTAAGTCAAAACCTGGAAATACTCCGTAACCTGAACCGCCTGACTAAGGCTGGCTTCCCCCTCCTGGTGGGTACCTCGAGGAAGTCCTTCATAGGAACACTCCTCAATCGTCCCGCTGGAGAAAGAATTTTTGGTACCGCGGCTTCCGTCGCGGTATCTATTATGTACGGGGCGCACATCGTACGCGTGCACGACGTAGCCGCCATGCGCGATGTCGCTGCGTTCATGGACGCGCTGGCCAGCGAAAGGTCGGAAGCGTGACTGCGTATTTTGAATCGATACTCCAATTTCTCCGGGTTACACATTTTGATCTTCGTGATGCTATCGACATCGGGCTGGTCTCGTATTTCATTTACCGCGTCCTCCTTCTGATGCGCGGAACTCGGGGAGCGCAGATGACCTACGGGATCATTGTGCTCCTGCTCTTCTACTACGCGACTCGGTTTTTCCATCTCACGGCGGTCCAATGGCTTCTGACCAATCTGCTTACGTATATCGTCTTTGCGATCATCGTTCTCTATCAGAGTGAGATCAGGCGCGGCCTTGCAGGCCTGGGTAAGACACCGTTGATCCCCCGGCATCGCCGCCGGGGGAGCAAGGAAGGCTACGAAGAGATCATCCTGGCAGCGACCACATTGGCCTCGAAGAGGATCGGCGCCCTAATCGTGGTGGAACGTGACATCGGACTGAGGAACTATGCAGAAAGCGGGATCGCCTTGGACGCCATCCTGACCTACGACGTTCTCGTTACGATCTTCAGCCCGAACACCCCCCTCCATGATGGTGCAGTGATCGTCCAACGCAACCGCATCGTGGCGGCAGGGTGTTTTCTTCCCCTTACTCTAGACCCTCATCTGAGTAAAGAACTCGGGACCCGCCATCGCGCGGCGATCGGGATTACGGAGGAGACCGATGCCCTTACGGTGATCGTTTCGGAAGAGACAGGAATCATTTCCGCTGCCATTGGGGGCAAGATCACCCGAAACCTGGACGGAACGCAGCTGCGGAGTTTGCTGGAGAGCGTGATGGAGGGACACTCGGCGCGCATTCCTGAGCCGTTGCGCGAGACGGAAGAACCAGTATGAGGGACCTCAAGGACGTTGTTCTCGAGAACTGGGGACTGAAGGTGATTTCCCTCCTGCTTGCTGTAACGCTATGGTTTGCGGTCCATGGAGATCCCGCCACGGAAAAGACGATCACCGTGCCGGTCGAGACTCACAACCTGCGGCGCAACTTTGTAATTACCAGCGAGCAGCCCCAGTCGGTACAGGTGACCTATCGTGGAGGCGGTCCGAGCGTGTGGTTTGGCGAGTCCGTTCCCGTTTGCGTCATTGACCTGTCTGACGCGGATGAAGGAGAGCACATCATCCCGCTGGGAACCGAGAATTTGCGTCTTCCACGGGGCCTGGTGTTGGAAGTGCTGGCGGTTCATCCCGCTCGTGTGCATCTGACCCTCGAGAAAACAGCGTCCAAGGAGGTGCCGATCCTTGCCGTGGTGACCGGGGAGCCCGCGGCGGGATTCGAAGTGTACGAGATTGCGCACTCTCCCCCGAGAACCACCATCACAGGGCCCTGGACCCGCGTCGAAAAGGTTAGCGAAGTCATGACCGAGGCTTTGTCCATCCAAGGAAAACGCGAGTCGGTGCATCTCCTGGCTAACCTCAACATAAAGGATAGCCTGATCCACAGCTCTCCGCCGTCGCAGGTAGAGGTAAAGGTGGAGATCGGAGCGCGCCGCAGGCGCATCACGATCCACGAAGTCCCCGTGCTCCCGGACGACACGTCCCTGATCGTCACTCCGTCGAGGGTGTCCATTCAAGTGCTGGTGCCGGAGACGTTCGCCGGCGTCCTGACCGCCGCGGATTTCAACGCCACCGTTTCCGCGCGCAAGGTCGATTTGACGCTGCCCGTGGTAAAAGTGAGACCCGACATCTCCTTTGCACATCCCATGCAGCCCGGAATAAAGGTCGAGGATGTGCATCCTTCCCTCGTGACACTCCACCGGATGGAAAAAAGCTGATGGTTGCTCTCTTCGGGACAGACGGAATCCGTGGCATCGCCGGCAAACCGCCCCTGGATCGGGACACGGTGTATCGAGTGGGTTACTGCCTCACGGAGTACCTGCGCCACCTGGCTCCGAGCCCGCACATCCTCATTGGCCGCGACACCCGAGAATCGGGACCATGGTTGGAGGTTGTACTGCGGCGCGCCATCCAGGAAGCTGGCGGACTTCCCGAGCTTTGCGGCGTCATTTCGACCCCGGCCATTTCTTTTCTCACTCCCAAAACCGGAGCCCACGCGGGAATTATGATCAGCGCATCGCACAATCCCTACCGGGACAATGGGATTAAGGTTTTCGCCTCCACAGGAATGAAATTCAACGACGACGTCGAGGAAGATCTGGAGCGCAGAATTGCCTCGTCTTCACTGACAGCGCCGCCAGAATCTGCCGCCACTGGAGCGGCGCTGCTCGCAAGCGTTCCGGAATACTGCCGGCTGTACTCGTCCTTTCTGCGTCAATGCGTTTCCCCGGACTGCAGTCTTGAAGGCGTTCGCCTCGTGGTAGATTGCGCTCATGGCGCGCTCTCCGCCATTGCGCCCGAATTCTTTCGCGCGCTCGGAGCCGAGGTTCGGGCCCTCCACTGCGAGCCGGACGGACACAATATCAACCGCAAGGCCGGAGCCTTGCACGTCGAGAGGCTCCAGCAGGAAGTCTTGGACTTCAAAGCGTATTTGGGGATTGCTTTCGACGGCGATGCGGATCGCGCCATGTTTGTGGACAGCCGCGGAGTGCGCCGAGACGGAGACGACGTCCTTTACCTCCTGGGCAGGTTCAGTGATTTTCAGGGTGGACCTCGTGTAGTCGTCGGTACCGTGATGGCGAACTTGGGTCTGGAAGTTGCCTTGGAGAGTCTCGGCATTCGTCTGGTGCGCACCTCCGTGGGGGACCGTTACGTCCTGGAGGAAATGCTGCGCCTGGGCGCCATGGTAGGCGGTGAACAGTCCGGCCATGTGATCCTGTTGCGGCTTGCCCGAACGGGGGACGGGCTGCTGACTGCGCTTAAAGTTATCGAGGTCTTGCGACAGCAAAAGGCGGGGATGGAAGACCTGTGGGGTGCGATGAGACGCTTCCCTCAGGTCTTGCGCGACGTTCCCGTGCGCTCCAAAGTGCCGTTCGATGAAATCCCTGGCCTCAGAGAGACGGAAGCATTCTACAAGGAGAAACTGGGACCTAGAAGCCGCATCCTGATGCGTTACTCGGGCACAGAAAGGTTGGCCCGCATCATGGTAGAGGGGGAGGACCGGGGCGCCGTCACTGAAGCCGCCGCCCGCCTTGCGGCCCACTTTGACTCGCTCCGCCCTTAGTCCCTGATCTCATAAATACGGTAACGTATTTTTCGAGATAGCCAGGCGCCCTGGAAGGGCGCTGGCAGCTTAGCCGGGGGTGAGCGAAAGCGAACCCCCGGAATGTTTCAATAAACGAAT
>Ga0209266_1001607_pt1 | contig 14786 bp, 10 predicted proteins | sample GraSoiAngelo_132_FD_185889 | JGI IMG/M metagenome (GOLD analysis project Ga0209266, IMG submission 185889) | Grasslands soil microbial communities from the Angelo Coastal Reserve, California, USA - 14_0929_02_40cm (SPAdes) (version 2) | ecosystem: Environmental > Terrestrial > Soil > Grasslands ...
GCCGGTGCCGAGGCCGACGCGCTACAAAACCGCATTCTCGAACTGGAACAAGAACTGGCAACGCTGCGCAGCCAACTCGACCAACCCGTGCGTCATCGCATGCCGGACACGCGCAATTCTATGACCCACCGGTTCGAGATCGCCGGTCACGAAGGTTACATCACTGTCGGTTTGTACGAAGATGGTCAGCCGGGCGAACTTTTCATCACCATGTCAAAGGAAGGAAGCACGATCGGCGGACTGATGGACACTGTAGGCACACTCACCTCGATCGCGCTGCAGTACGGCGTGCCCCTTGAGAGTCTGGTAAAAAAATTCGCCTACCAACGATTCGAGCCGAGCGGCTTTACAAAAAATCCAGATATCCGCCACGCGAGCAGCATCACGGATTACGTTTTCCGCTGGCTCGCCTGCCAGTTCATCAAAGGTTACAAGGAAGCAACGGCGCCGAACCGCGGGCAGCCCGACTTACCGCTCAAGGAAATTGTCGAGATCGAGAAAAAAGCGGTAAACCGGCCGGTCACTGATTTGGCCCGCACGGCCGACAAAGAAGTGATCGACGTGATCACGAACAATCCCGGCACTGAGGGACACAGCGGGAATGGCAATGGCCACGCCGAGCGGGTCATGGTCGCGCTAGGTAGCATCTTCATGGGAATCACATGTTCGGTATGCGGCAGCGACAAAGTCATCCGCGCCGGCGCCTGCGGCGTTTGCACCGAATGCGGAACTAGCCAGGGATGTAGCTGAGGGCAAACCTCCAATATCCGAATTTCAGGTTGCTGAGGCTTGTATCTTAAGGCGCAGCTGCTGCAGCTGATTGGACACGCGAGCCGCCACGGCTACAATTCGTCGCGCCTTTTTTCAAGGCTAACTGAATGAACAAACTCGACGCGGAGCGACAGAAAGAAATTCAACAAGCTGAGGAGCTGCTTTTTGCAGGTCCCCAGGCGCTTGGGTTCACGAAGGGATTGTTCCAGGGACATTTCGTTTCCGATTGGGTGATGCCGTATCCGCGTATTCCGGCGGCCCAACAAGGTGAGTTGGATGATACACTCACTGAACTTCGCAAATTTTTGGACGAACACCTCGATCCGGCGGAGATCGACCGAAACGCGGATATTCCGCGCAGCGTGATCGATGGTCTAGGCCGCGTCGGAGTACTGGGTATGACCGCCCCGAAGGAATATGGCGGGCGAGGGTTCTCGCAAATGGCCAACTGCAAAGTGCTCGAAGAAATCGGGCGCCGTTGTGCTTCGACCTCGGTTTTTGTTAACGCACATCACTCTATTGGAATTCGCGCGTTGCTGCTTTTTGGAACGCACGAGCAAAAGCAGAAGTGGCTTCCGAAATTAGTTACTGGCGAGCAGCTGGGCTCCTTCGCGCTCACTGAAAAAGAAGCGGGATCGGATGCGGCAAACGTGCAGATGCAGGCGCGCCCCACGGAGGACGGCTCGCATTTCATTTTGAACGGCGAGAAACGCTATATTACCAACGCGACGATCGCACACGAACTCACGGTCATGGCGCGGACGCCAGTGCCCGGGTCGAACAAAACTGCGATTACGGCTTTTCTGGTCACGCCCGACATGCCGGGATTCGAGATGCTCGAGGAGCGAATGCCAAAGATGGGAATCCGCGGCACAGCGACTGGCCGTTTCGCGTTGCGGGACGTTAGAGTTCCGAAGGAAAATATTCTCGGACCGCTGGGGAAAGGTCTTAAAGTCGCACTGACGGTACTCGATTTCGGCCGCACAACTTTCGGCGCGTGCTGCACCGGCGCGGCCAAGACGTGTCTGGAACTGGCGATCAAGCACGCGAACACGCGGAAACAATTCAATAAGACGCTCGGTAATTTTCATTTGGTCAAAAAGAAAGTCGCGCGGATCGCTGCGGATGCCTATGCGATGGACGCGATGACGACGGTTACAGCGTCGCTCATCGATCGCGGTCTGGAAGATTACATGCTTGAGACCGCCATGCTGAAGGTGTTCACGACCGAGCGACTTTGGGAATGCATCAACGACGTATTCCAGATTTATGGCGGCTCTGCGTACTTTGTAGATCTTCCGCTGGAGCGAATGCTGCGTGACGCGCGGATCAACCAGATCGGCGAAGGCGCAAACGAAGTGCTCACTTCGTTTATCGCGCTGGTGGGAATGCGCGGGCCGGGGATGGAGTTCAAGGAAATCTACGACACAATGATCAAACCTTCGCGCGATGGGATGAGCAAGGCGTGGGCCGCCGGAAAGAGCCGGATCGGTGCGACGATTCGCGTTCCTGACGTGCCCGTGCAAAGCGAGCAGCTCCGCGGTCACGCGCGGCAGCTTGGCCGTTTGATCCGGCGTTTCAATTTTGCTGTCAACCGCGCGCTCATCACGTATCGCGAGCCGATTCTGGATATGCAGCTTGTCCAGGAGCGGATCGCAAACGCGGCGATGGATCTCTTCGCGTCGACTTGTGTCCTCAGCCGTCAGGACACCGAAATTCAGTTTGCGCGGCGAAACGGCGACACGGCTGCACCGGATCACGCCGCCGCCGATCTGTTCTTGCGTCAATCGTTTCGCCGAATTCGCGGTTTCCTCGCGGGACTGACGGATAACGACGACAAATCGGTACTTGCGACAGCGGATTCCTGCCTGGCCACGCCACGCAGCTAAATTTGGCGGCGCTCCTTTACACCGACGAAGATCCCGACCTTCATTGGCAGCCGAGGCCGAAAGGCATGCAATCGAGACGGGTGGAGCGCGTAGTTACGAAGACTAATGGCCTGGCACGCAAAAAATAATCTCACGCTCGCGCTGCGGACATTGTCAGCGCGCCAGTAACCGGCGAAATCGTCGGGAGTTTTGTTATCTCCCCGGACGGTGGCCGTAAATCGTCATCGCGTTAGCGGTAGTCGGAATCGCGGCGAGCCGATCGCAAGACTGCGGGATACGGGATCCTGACTCCACAACGAAGCACATTTTCCTTACGGTTTGTGTCACTGGCTGTTGTGTTGCCGGCCGCACCACCACATTCTTGCTCGGATCAGCAGCGAACGCGGATATGCCAAACGCGAGTGCCAATCCCACGCTTGCACATCGAACCGACCAGGCGCACGAGCGACTGAGTCTGCGTTCTATTTTCATGCTGTGATTGTGAGCCCCGGCAATGATCGTTGCAAGCTTATTTCCATCGGCTTTGCGTACAAAGAATAGACACTTGCAGCGACCGGGGACTCAGTCCGTCCAAAGAAAATGTTCGAGGCGAAGATTGTTGAGACGCGCTTTTGCTTCTTCGCTTCGGCCGTCTCCGGCCGCAGCGAGCTTATCATAGATAGCAGCCGCAGATTCCCACTTAGAATCTTCCTCCAACAATCGGCCTGCGTTAAATCCAGCTTTGTAATACCAAAAAAGCTCGCGCCGCTGGTCCGGCCGCCCTTCGTCTTCCAAAATTTCGTAAAACGTCGCAAGCGCTCCGGCTCGATTACTTTTCTTTTCCAGGCACAATCCCTTTTTGAAGAGCGCCTGGTTGCGCCAGTCGATCGCCTCCTTTTTATCCGAGGCTAATTGGTCGTAGGTCTCAATCGCGCGCTGATAGCTATTCGGGTCGGTTGCTCCAGCCTCAAAGAAAATGTCTCCTTTCCCGCAAAGCGCCTCGCGTTTGTCGGACAGGCCAGCATCGCTCTTTAGTACGTCATCGTACAAGGCGAGAGCATCTTTCGGCTTGCCAAGCTTGCGCTCGATTACGGCTTGTTCATTGCGTGCGCCCCAACGTAGCGGTCCGTTTTTCTGCACGACCTGATCAAAGAGAACAATCGCTCGGTCAAGCGAATGCTCGCCCATGCTCGACATGGCTGATTCTGCAGCAAAAAAAAGTGCGCTTTCCGCGAGAGAGTCGTCGGGATTCTGTTGCGCGATAATTTCGAACTGCGTCTGCGCGTTTGCGAAATCCTGGCGCCGGTAATAAAGCTCCGCTAATTTCATTCGAACCTCCGAAGCGAATGGTGAACCGCCATGCTGCTCCAGAAAGCGCTTTGCCAGATCAATCACTTGCATCTCGTTTCCGCGCGCTGACTCCTCCACCCAAATGCTGAGATAATCGGCGCGCTCGGCGGCCGCGGCGGTTGGCCTCGACTCGGCTGCACGAGCCAGATTTTTTCGCGCTTCATCGAACCGCGGCGGCGAGGAGTGAAAGGCCAGCTCAGCCAGGCTTACCCAGGCCTCCGACACACGCGGATTTTTGGGGAAATCACGAATGAACTGTTGCAGCGATGCCGCCGCTCTCTTATCGCCCTTCGCCGCCTGCATCAAACCTTCCTCCAATCGCAAATTCGCTCGCGCCTCTTCGCCGCCGCCTTGCTTCTCTAACTCAGTGTAATCAGCTGCGAAACGACCATGATTACCAAGTTGTAGCCAACCGCTGGATGCATTAAGCAGGGCAATTTTTGTCCAGGGCGAATTGGAATGTGCGATTTGTTCAAAACCCGCCGTCGCTATGTCAAATCGCTTCGCCAGATAATTCACTTGGGCGGACAAAAAATTGATCCGAGCCAGCAAAGTCGGCTCGGGATGCAGCAGACGCGCCTCATCCAAAATCGTAATCGCCTCATCCAAATGCCCATCGTCCATTTCAAATTGCGCAAACTCAAGCAGAGCGGGTGCGATCGCCGGGGATTTAGTACCGGTCCGCAGATCGGAAAATAGTTCCCGGGCTCGCTCCCGACGCCCAGCGCGAGTTTCCAACCGTGCGAGATACCATCGGGCAAAAGTTCGCCGTGGTTGTTCCGGCCTGCGCACCCACTTCTCCAGTTCGCTGCGGGACGGTTTGTGCTCCGCGCGATACAGCTCATCCAGTTTTGCAAAGAGAAGAGGGAGATCCGGGTCCGCCGGGCGGCGATCGATAAAGCGTTCGATGAAATCATCTCCAGCTTCCGGCGTCTTTAGTTGCAAATGTGCATCGGCTATGCCGAAGAGCGCCGCGATTAGCGTGGCATGGGGTGCTCCCTCCGGCCTTTTTAAAAGCGCTTGAAACATGCCGATTGCTCTCTCAGGCCGCCGCAAGATTAGCTCCAGCCGCCCGCGTAACACCCGCCGTTCTCTTCGCTCCGCCACCGATGTCGGTCGCATTTCTGCCAGGAGGCGCTGCGCATTAGAAGCATCGGCCATTTCAATGTGCAGTTCGGCTGCTCGTAACTGCGCTCGGGTAGCCAATTCTTTGTCGTGGAGCAGGAGGTTCAGTTTTCTAAGAGCTTCTTGCCGCTTTCCTAACGCGCGCAGCATCTCGGCCGCGCCAAATACGGCTGCTTCAAAAAAGGGAGAGGCTCGGTCGGTGGTCAGTTCCTCATACAACGGCAGTGCGTCAGCCCATCGGTTCACGCCGGCCAAGGCTTGGGCGCGCCAGAATTTGGCCCATGGAAGTTCCCATAATCGAGGGTCCGCCAACAAAACGAGCGTATCCTCTGGCTCTCTTGCAACCACTTGCGCTTCGGCAAGTTTCTCGGCAACGACGCGCCATTCGGTTTCAGGTAGGTTCTCATTTAACAGCGCCTGCAACCTCGCGACCGCTACTTCCGGAACGCCCTGTGTTAGCGGCGCGCTCGCTTCAGCAATCTGAGCGGAAATGTCCGCGCGGGCGAATTGCGCGAGTGTGCCGACCAGAAAACTGAGTCCTATTTTTTTAAAGCTCATTTCTTCTCCAGCATCGACTGCAAATATCGCCCCGTATGACTAGCGGGGAGTGCTGCGATCTCCTCCGGCGGAGCGGCTCCAACGAGATCGCCGCCACCTTCGCCACCTTCAGGTCCCAAATCGATGATCCAATCGGCGCACTTGATCATCTCCAGATTGTGCTCAATCACAATCACCGTATTACCCGCATTGCGCAGCTTCATCAGCACTTGCAGCAATTTCTCAATGTCGGCGAAATGCAATCCGGTCGTTGGCTCATCGAGAATGTAAAGGGTGCGCCCGGTTGCCTTTTTCGCAAGCTCCGTGGCGAGTTTTACCCGCTGGGCTTCCCCGCCGGAGAGAGTTGTCCCGGCTTGGCCAAGCCGCAAATAACCGAGACCTACGTCGAGCAATGAGTTTAACTTTTCCGCGATGCTGGGCACGTTGCGAAAAAAGCGCGCCGCCTCATCCACCGTCATATCGAGAACGTCGGCAATATTTTTACCTTTGTAAGTGATCTCGAGTGTCTCACGGTTGTACCGCTGGCCGTGGCACACTTCGCATTCGACATACACGTCCGGCAGAAAGTGCATCTCGATCTTAATTAATCCGCCCCCTTCGCAATTTTCGCAGCGGCCCCCTTTAACATTGAAACTGAAACGCCCGGCGTCGTAACCGCGCACCCGCGCCACAGGCAGCTGGCTGAATAGCTCGCGAATCGGCGTAAATGCACCCGTGTAGGTGACGGGGTTTGAGCGTGGCGTTCGTCCAATTGCACTCTGGTCAATCACAATCGCCTTGTCGATCTGTTCCACTCCACGAATGGCCCGATGCGCGCCCGGTTTTTCTTTCGCATTATAGAAACGCCGAAACAGCGCGCGCCGCAGAATGTCGTCCACCAGAGTGGATTTACCACTGCCCGAGACACCGGCGACGCAAGTCAAACAGCCGAGCGGGAAAGAAACCGTAATATCTTTCAAGTTGTTTTCCGTCGCTCCGACCAGTGTTAACCAGCCTTCGGATTGGTTGCGAGGTGGCGGTTTGAGCCGCTGTCTTGGAACGGAAATTCGCGCGCGACCAGAAAGATAATCGCCGGTTAAAGAATTCTTCGCAGAGACGATGTCGTTGAGTTTCCCTTGCGCTACGATTTCGCCTCCGCGCGGGCCCGCCCCGGGCCCGAGATCGATGATGTGGTCGGCCGCCCGGATGGTTTCTTCATCGTGTTCAACTACGATGACGGAATTGCCCAGATCACGCAGGCGGTGCAGGGTCCCCAGCAGCTGACCATTGTCGCGCTGGTGCAGCCCAATGCTTGGTTCGTCCAGAATGTAAAGCACTCCAGCAAGGCCGGAGCCGATCTGTGTCGCCAATCGAATCCGCTGTGCTTCGCCCCCGGAGAGCGTGCCGCTCTGGCGATTGAGCGTGAGATAACCGAGCCCAACTTCAACGAGGAATTGCAATCGCGATTGAATTTCACGCACCACATCGCTCACGATAGTTTGTTGCTGCGGAGTTAGCTCGAGGTCTGAAATAAACCGTGCGGCCGCTTCGATCGTAAGCTCACTGAACTGGTGAATGTTCAATTCGCGTTGATTTCGATCTTTGATGGTAACTGCGAGGATTTCCGGCTTAAGCCTCGCGCCATTGCACACCTTGCATGGTTCGCGTGTCATGAATGAGCGAATGCGGTTACGGGTGAATTCGCTCTGGGTTTCCTCGTAAAGCCGCTGCATCTGCGGCACTAGTCCCTCGAATGGCTTCGCAACTTTCTGTTGTCCATTCTCGGAGAAGCTCATTTCAATCGACGTCCCATCGGTGCCGAAGTAGAGGGCTTGTTTGAATTGCTCCGGCAAATCGCTAAACGGAATGTCTTCATCGACGTGAAAATGTCTTACCAGCGCTTTGTCCCGCGTCGCCAAGGCGTGATTGCCCCTTCTGCCAGCGTTCTGGCAGGATCGGAGATCATCAGGTCCGGATCGCAGACCAATTGCGTGCCAAGCCCATGGCAAGCCGGGCATGCTCCGAGATGACTGTTAAAGGAAAAATGTCTGGGAGTTAGATCGCTTAACGTAAATCCCGTCTCCGCGTTTCCATAATCCGTGGAGTACCGCAGTTCTTCCCACGCCGCGGCTGGAGTAATGGAGTGGTGGAGTATTGGAGTGTTGCGTTGCTCATTACTCCATTTCTCCTTTACTCCATCACCGTGTCGTTCGCGCAGCACAACGACACGGTTGCCACCCAATTTGAGCGCAGTCTCAATTGAATCTGTTAGGCGCACGCGAATTCCCTCGCGAATGACCAATCGATCAATCACCGCCTCAATCGTGTGCCGCCTGTTCTTGTTGAGGCGGATCGGCTCGGGGCGATCGAGCTCCATAAGCTGGCCATCAATACGCGCGCGAACGAATCCTTCGCGCTTGAGCTTTTCGATCACATCGCGGAACTCGCCCGGCTGATTCTCGATGAGGGGCGCCACCATAATGATTTTAGAGCCCGCTTCGTGCGCGAGGATCTGATCGACAATCTGCTGAGGCGTCTGGCGGCTCAGTGGCCGGCCGGTGAGCGGGTCGTGCGGTTGCCCCACAGCAGAGAAGAGGACCCGCAGATAATCGTAGATTTCAGTGGTGGTCGCGATTGTCGATCTTGGGTTGGCGCCCGCGCTGCGTTGCTCGATCGCAATCGCAGGAGAGAGTCCTTGGATAAAATCGACATTCGGCTTTTCCATTTGATCGAGGAATTGCCGCGCATAAGCGGAGAGACTCTCCACGTATCGCCGTTGCCCCTCGGCATAAAGAGTGTCGAAAGCCAGCGAGGATTTCCCCGAACCACTCAGGCCTGTGATGACGACAAACTTCTCCCGTGGAATCTCCACATGGAGGTTCTTGAGATTGTGCTGGCGGGCACCACTAATTTTGATAACTTGCGCAGGCATTCTGACGAAGAATGTCGAACCTATCAGTCAAGCACAGCTGTTCCTTTTCTCCAGCGAAATTGCGTTATCGAGAGTACGGCGGGGGTGGCTGCCCCGGTGAAACTTCACCAGGGTTGTAAACATGAAAGTCTTAATCGCAATCGGAGTCAGGGATGATCTGACTCAGGGGTACGAAGGAGCTTCCCTTGAAATTCAGTCAACGAAATGATGTAGTCCATTTTTGCAATCTGTTGCTCAGTGACTTGGTTCGCTCCGGCAACGTAAATTCGCAAGGAATGATCGTTCCACACAAGAGAAGCAACGAAAAGCGGATAGTGTTTGTTTTGGTAGAACCGGCTTTCTGGCCTCAGCAAAATCATGCTACCGGGCGATGGATGAAGATCTAGCGAACGGAGCGCTTGGATAACGTGAAGCGTCTTCAGCCCTACATTGAGCCAAGCGCGAATTATAACGCGATTTGGAGCTAGATAGAAAAGCTCGCTAATACACACTCAGCATGCCGCCGTCGGAACGTCCACACTGGTTTTTCCGGTCGATGCCAATGGCAACCAGACCAGCGACATTCCCTGCGCATTGTCGATAATTCCGGCAAGTACGGTTATTTCTACGGAGTGTATTTGCAGGATGAATATAAACCGTTCGAACAACTCACCATCAATTTCGGCGGTCGATTCGACATCGTTGACGCGTTCGCGCACGAGAACCAGCTCAGTCCACGGATCAATATCGTCTATGAACCATTCAAAGGGACCGCGCTACGCGCCGGTTATGCGCGGTATTTCACACCACCGCCGCTGGAAAATGTCGAACAAGGCACGGTCTCAAAATTCAACAGCACAACCAACGAACCGCAAATCAAAAAGATTCCGTCACGAAATCGGAGCGCGCGCATTATTTTGATGGGGGCATGACGCAGCAAATCTCCAAAGGCTTCAGTGTAGGCATCGATGGTTTTCTGCAAGAGCTCACATTCAGTGCTGGACGAGGGTCAGTTCGGCGAGGCGCTTATTCTTTCGTCGTTCAATTACAAGCGCGGCGAGATTTACGAAGGCGAATTCACGGCAAACTACAACGAGGGTGGCTTCGTCGCGTATCTGAATGCGGGGTACGAATGGGCGCGTGGCACGAACATCAGCTCCGCACAATTCTTATTTGATCCCGATGAGTTCGCCTACATCCGCAAGAACTGGGTCTTTCTCGATCATGATCAGCGCTTCACCGGTTCCGCCGGTATTTCCTACACCTGGAATGACTGGAGGTTAGCCATCGACGGACTTTATGGAAATGGGTTGCGCCGGGGTTTTGCGAACCCCCAAAGAACCATCCCTACGAGACTTTTAACGTTAGCTTGCAGCGTCGAATCCAGATCACGGCGAAGACAGCCCTCAAAATCCGTTTCGATGTCGTCAATATTCTCGACACGATCTACGAATTGCGTGACGGCAGCGGCATTGGAGTCGGGGCGCCGCAATTCGGCCAGCGTCGCGGTTTCTACGGCACTGTCGCGTACGAATTTTAAACTGACGCTGCAATAATTGAGGTATCTTCCTGCGATGCGCCGGGATGATTCCAATTCTGACCGCCACGACGAGCAAGGGCACGTCCACGAGCACAAAGAAGCATTCGCTGAATACGTGCGCCTGGCGCTGATGGCGGCAGTGATTGTCGCCAGTCTCTTTGGTTGGTGGAAACACTTCATGAGCCGAGACTGGCTGGCTTTCGTCGCGACGCTCGTTGGGGGCTATCCCATTTTTCAAGAAGCATGGGAAAACCTCCGCAAGCGGCGCATGACGATGGAGCTCTCCATGACGATTGCGCTCGTCGCAGCGCTATGCATCGGGCAATTCTTCACCGCGCTGGTGATCGCGTTTTTTGTGCTCTTCGCCGAATTGCTCGAAGGCTATACTGTTGGCGGCGGATGTAGAGCGATTGAAAAATTAATTGAATCGCTACCGCACCAAGTCACCGTGCGGCGCGATGGTCGCGAGCGCGAACTAAGTACGCAGGAGGTAGGCCGGGGCGAGACCATCATCATTCGGCCCGGCTCACGCATCCCCGCTGACGGCGAGGTGCGCAAGGGCCACAGCTTCGTGGATCAATCCTCTATCACCGGCGAATCGCTGCCCGTCGAAAAGGTCGAAGGAAGTAAAGTATTCGCGGGCACGATTAACAAGGATGGTGTGCTTGAAGTTCGGGTAGAAAAAATTGGGCGCGACACCACGTTCGGAAAAATTATTGAAATCGTTGAGCAAGCCGAGAAATCAAAGGCGCCTGTGGAGCGCGTGTCCGATCGGTTGGCTGCTGGTCTGGTTTACTTCGCGCTCGGAGCGGCGGTCTTGACGTTCATCGTCACACGCAACCTTACTTCGACCATTGCTGTTATCATCGTGGCAGGCGCGTGCGGTGTGGCAGCGGGAACCCCGCTTGCAATACTGGCGGGGATCGGCAGCGCGGCGCGGCGCGGCATCATTATTAAAGGTGGCCTCTATCTGGAACAACTCAGTCAGATCGATACGGTCGTTTTTGATAAGACTGGCACCCTGACTTTGGGCGTTCCTGAAGTTACTTCCATCACCACGCTAAACGGCGCGAGCCAGGAGGAAGTATTGCAGACCGCAGCCATCGCCGAGCAACATTCTGAGCATCCACTCGGCGAAGCAATCGTGCGCCGCGCCCGAGAGCGCAATGTTCCACTGCGGGAGTATGCGAACCTGCGCTATTTGCCAGGAAAGGGATTGACATGCGATGACAACGGAAGCGAGATCCTCATTGGCTCGCGAACGTTGTTTGAAGAACGCGGCGTGTCTGTCCCCGCTAAGTTTGTAGCCGACTTTGCTGGCGCGAAAAGTGCGGGACAAACCACTGTGCTCGTGGGTCGGAACAGACGCGTTCTCGGCACGGTCACTCTCGCCGACCAACTGCGCGGCGAAGCAAGGCAAGCCGTCGCTATGCTCAAGAACCTCGGCTTGCGCACCATTCTCCTCACCGGCGACAGTTCTAGCACAGCTAAGGCCATCGGCGACTCACTCGGTGTGGATGAAGCCGTTGGCGATTTGTTGCCACAGCAGAAGCTGGAGAAAATCCGCTCATTGCTCCAGCGCGGGAACAAAGTCGCGATGGTTGGGGATGGCGTGAACGATGCGCCTGCGCTGGCCGAAGCCACGGTGGGCGTCGCAATGGGGCAGGGAACGGATGTCGCGCTGGAAACCGCCGATGTGACATTGATGACCAGCGATCTTTCGCGTTTGCTTGAAGTGCTTGCCATCAGCAAGCGTTGCTACGGCGTGATCATGTTTAATTTCTGGGGGACAATTCTCGTGGATACCGCAGGTATTGCATTAGCCTTCTTCGGTCTGCTGGCACCGATCATCGCGGCGCTCATTCATGTCGGCTCGGAGCTCGGTTTCATACTTAACTCCGCGCGGCTATTCCGCCAGGCACCACCCGTGCCTACTTGACGGCTGGGCTACGTTTTACTGCAAGAACCGCTCCAGTCGGTACGGGCTATTTATTAGCACCGCCCCGAGGGCTTCGGTGAGAACAAGATAATGAATGATCACGTTATTCTCTGGCAAGTAGTCGCGGCCTACGCTTTCGCTCTTGTCGGGGGCTGGATCAGCACGACACTGGAACTGGCGCACAAGCCGCTTTGCGCGTTGATCAGTTTCGCCGCCGGAACGCTTCTCGGGGTAACAATCTTTGCGATTTTGCCGGAAACTTTGCGCGCGTGTCCTTGGTGGGCTGCGTTCCTGGGTTTAGCTACTGGGTACGCGCTCTTCTTTTTCGTTAGCAAACATGTACATCATGTGTGCCCTGCTTGCGCGGCCAGTCATTTTGACGCGGATGCTACACGGCATTTCAGCGAAATCGCTACTGCGCTAATTGTCGCATTGGCGATTCACAGCACGACCGACGGGTTAGCCTTGGGAATTCAAGGGGAAACTCCAGCAACGGATGCTACAAAATGGTCGCTCTTTTCGGCTCTCTGCATTCACAAAGTCCCCGAAGGCCTCGCGCTCGGCAGCCTTTTGATCGGCGCCGGATTCGAGCGCACAGCCGCGCTCGGCTGGGTAGCTGCTGTGGAGGCAACGACGCTCCTCGGCGGACTGATCGGTTATTTTTTTCTGGCGAACATTTCGACGTTTTGGCTCGGCTTGATCATGGCGGGGGTTGGTGGCGGATTTATCTATCTGGCCGCGCACGCCGTCCTCGGAGAAATGTTGAAGCACGGAAAGCAACTTGTGGTGGCCAGTTTTTCGGTAGGCTTCGCCCTGATTGCGCTCCTAAATATTGGGTTGAGACTGCTTGGCTAACGGGCACTGACCTTTCTGGGGAGCGCAGGCTGCCAGCCTGTCCTTTTCGGCAGCCTGCCGAAAAGCTCATCGCAAGTTCTTTTGGCATAGTTCCTGTCTTGCGTTGGGAGTCGTCGGCAAGCTGCCGACGACAACAGGCTGGCAGCCTGTGCTCCCCAGACAATGCACGACGCCTGCGCTAGATTCACGCGTGCATTTCTTTCAGTATCGCGACGGGACCCTTTACTGTGAAGACGTCGACCTTGCACGCGTGGCCGAGAAATTGGGTACGCCCACGTATGTTTACAGCGCGGGAACAATCGTCGACCACTACACGCGGCTGGACGCTGCGCTTGCACCGCTGGATCACCTGATTTGTTACGCGGTCAAAGCGAACTCCAATCGCGCGATTCTGAAGTTGCTCGCAGACGCGGGCGCGGGGTTCGATATCGTTTCCGGTGGCGAGCTTTTTCGCGTGCTCGCGGCGGGTCCCGCAGGTGCGGGGGCAAAATGCACTTTCGCCGGTGTAGGCAAATCACGTGAGCAAATCGAATACGCACTCGAACAAGGCGTTTACAGCTTCAATATCGAGAGCGAAGCGGAATTGGAATACATCGATCGCATCGCCGGTGCGAAAGACAAACGGGCACCGATCGCATTGCGCGTCAATCCTGATGTCGATCCGCACACGCACAAATACATCTCCACGGGCTCGCGTGAGAATAAGTTCGGTATTGGGCTGGACCGCGTCACCGATGTTTACGAACGCGCTGCGAAAATGCGCAACATCGACATCGTTGGCCTGCAAATGCACATTGGGTCGCAGATCACTGAGGCCGCGCCGTTCGCAACTGCGATCAAAAAAGTGCTGCCAATCGTGGGCAAGCTGAGATCAAAATACGGCATCAAGTTCTTTAGCATTGGCGGAGGCATGGGAATCATTTACCGCCGTGCGCTGGAGAGCGGATCAGGCAAATGGTGGCATGACCACGGTCCCGCATGCGCGGGATCCGCGTTCAGTATCGGCGATTACGCCGACGCGATTGTACCACGCGATCTCGGCATTCAGATCCTGGTCGAGCCCGGTCGCTTTCTTGTCGGCAACTCTGGCGTGTTGCTAACACGGGTACTTTACATCAAGAAATCGGACGCGAAGACGTTCGCGATTGTCGATGCAGGAATGAACGACCTGATTCGGCCGGCGCTGTACCACAGCTATCACGAAATTGTACCGGTGAAAGCGACGAAGGGTAAAACGGAGAGGAAGATTAACAAGATCGACATTGTCGGGCCGGTGTGCGAATCGGGTGATTTTTTTGCGCTGGATCGGGAAATGCCGGAGCTGCATGAGGGCGATCTGCTCGCGATTATGAGCGCGGGCGCGTACGGGTTTGTGATGGCTTCCAACTACAATTCGCGGCCGCTGCCGGCCGAGGCGCTGGTTCGCGGCGACAAGTTTGCGCTGATTCACAAACGGCAAACATGGGAAGATCTCGTGCGCGATGAAATTTAGCTGCTGTACTCGCCGCCCTGTGGGCGGCGCGCCGCGGACGTGTTTGAAATGTCAGGGCCTCGCTTCGCACAGCGAAGCGGCTACAGTTCGCCCTACCACTTGCGCATTTTTGCATCCAGCATAAATAGTCCATTCTCCAGCCATGATGAAACGTCTTTTGCTCATTGCTTTTTTGTGCATCCTCGCAGTCGGCGCGCAAGCGGCGCCTCCGGCATCGGGTGAATACATCATTCTTGTCGGCGGGCCTTCGATGTATCAGTGGGAAAAATACAAGGCTTTCCCGCACGATCATTGGTGGGCGAACTTTGTCCGGGCCGCGCGGCTGCGCACCGAACAGTTGCGTGGGGCGCTTGGCCCGGATGCGAAGATTACGTGGCTTGTGTACAGGCAAGGTTACG
>Ga0209266_1001618_pt1 | contig 14693 bp, 17 predicted proteins | sample GraSoiAngelo_132_FD_185889 | JGI IMG/M metagenome (GOLD analysis project Ga0209266, IMG submission 185889) | Grasslands soil microbial communities from the Angelo Coastal Reserve, California, USA - 14_0929_02_40cm (SPAdes) (version 2) | ecosystem: Environmental > Terrestrial > Soil > Grasslands ...
TCCGCTGCTACGCATCGCAGTTCGACGGTGCCAGGGCGGCGGGGGAGATCCATCCCACGGGACAGGACCTCTACGAGCTGATCCGCATCCAGTCGGCGCATTACGGCTCGCTGATTCGCTCGGCCTACGGCGAGCCGTTCTTCTGCCACGAGACGCTGGCCGTCGACGACGTGCTCCAGCTTGGCGTGCAGTCCCTCTAGCTTCTAGATTTCCCCGCATGCCCAAGCGCCTGGTCTACCTCGACAACGCGGCCACCACGCCGGTACGCCCGGAGGTGCTCGAGGCGATGTTGCCCTATCTGGGGCCGGACGCCTTCGGGAACCCATCCTCGCCGCACCGCTTCGGGCGCGCGGCGCGGGCCGGCGTGGAGGAGGCGAAGCGCAGGATCGCCGCGGCGCTCGGCGCGGATCCGGGCCAGGTGATCTTCACGTCCGGCGGCACTGAGGCCGACAACCTGGCGGTGATCGGGTGCGCGCTGGCCGCGCGCGAGCGTGGGGGCCCGTTCCGGGTCGCGGTGTCGGCAATCGAGCACAAGGCAGTTCTGGCGGCGGCTCACGCGGTGGCTCGGCTCGGGGGCGAGGAAATCATCCTGCCGGTGAACGGTCAGGGCGAGGTTGGGGAGGACGCTCTGAGCGAGGCGCTCGCGCGCGGCGTGGCAGTGGTGAGCGTGATGTGGGTGAACAACGAGATCGGCGTGGTCCAGCCGGTCGCCCGGCTCGCGGCGCGATGTCGCGAGGCCGGCGTCCCGTTCCACGTCGACGGGGTGCAGGCCTTCGGCAAGATCCCCGTCTCGTTGTCCGACGTCGCATGCACCCTCTTCACCGTCTCCGGCCACAAGGTCGGCGCACCCAAGGGCATCGGGGCACTGGTGGTACGGGATCGCCACGTCATCGAGGCAATCATCCACGGCGGCGGCCAGCAGTTCGGCATTCGCCCGGGCACCGAGAACGTGCCGGGGATCGTGGGGCTCGGGGCAGCGGCGGAGCTCGCGGCCCGCGAGCAAGCGGCGTTCGCGGCCCGCGTGGCGGCCCTGCGCGACGAGCTCGAGCGCCGGCTGCTCGCCGTCGTGCCCGACGCGGTGATCAATGCCGCGAACGGCCGGCGGGCTCCGCACGTGACGAGCGTGTCGATCCCCGGTACGGACAGCGAGGCGCTCCTGATGCACCTCGACCTCGCCGGGATCGCCTGCTCTTCCGGTTCCGCCTGCTCGACCGGCGCGGTCGAGCCGTCGCACGTCCTGACGGCGATGGGCGTGCCGCGGGACCTGGGCGTCGCGGCGCTGCGGTTCTCGTTCGGCAAGGAGAACACGCTGGACGACATCGAGACGGTCATCGGTGCCCTGCCGAAGATTGTCGAGAAAGTCAGGGCTCTGTCCGCCGTCTTGCATCGGTGAGCGAGCGCGTCCTCGTCGCCATGTCCGGCGGGGTGGATTCCTCCGTCGCCGCGGCGCTCCTCGTCGAGCAGGGTTACGACGTGGTCGGCGCCACCATGAAGCTGTTCTGCTACGGCGACTCCGTCCCCGACCGTCCGTGCTGCTCCCTCGATTCGATCACCGACGCCCGGCTCGTGGCGCACAAGCTCGGGATCCCGCACTACGTCCTGAATTTCGAAGATCGCTTCGGCCGCGACGTGATCGCCAACTTCGTCGCCGAGTACGCGAGCGGCCGCACGCCCATCCCGTGCGTGCGCTGCAACTCGTTCACCAAGTTCCGCGACTTCCTGTACCACGCGGACGCGCTCGACTGCGCGTACGTGGCCACCGGCCATTACGCGATCGCGCGCGATGGCGCGCTGTTCCGCGGGCGCGATCCCCGGAAAGATCAGTCCTACTTCCTCTGGGGCATCGACCGGAGCGTGGTGGCGCGGATGTTGACGCCCGTCGGCGACCTGACCAAGCGCGAGACGAGAGCCGTCGCCCGGAGGCTCGGTCTCGTGACCGCCGAGAAGGTCGAGTCGGTGGAGATCTGCTTCGTCCCGGATGATGACTATGTGGGCGTGCTCGAGCGTCATCTGCCCGCCGACGCGCCGGCGCTCACGCCGGGGCCGCTGGTGACGGCCGGCGGCGACGTGGTGGGGGAGCACGCGGGCTTCGCGCGCTATACCATCGGGCAGCGTCGCGGCCTCCCCGGCGGGTTCCGCGAGCCGATGTACGTGGTCGCGATCCGTCCCGAGACGCGCGAAGTCGTGATCGGCTCGGGGGACGAGCTGTTCGGCCACAGGGTGACGCTCGCGGAGCTCAACTGGCTCGCCGACGCGCTGGCGCCGGGGGATGCGGTTCTGGTACAGTGCCGCTACCGCGCCCCGGCCGTTCCCGGCCGGGTACGGGAGCAAGTGGGCGGCGCGATCACCCTCGACCTCGCCCAGCCGGTGCGGGCCATCACGCCCGGGCAGTCGGGCGCGCTGTACGACGCGGCCGGCCGCCTGCTCGGCGGCGGCGTCATCGCCTAACTCGCGGCCCCTCAAGCCTCTCCTCTCTCCGCAGCCCCCCGAGACGGGACCGTGCGCCCCGTCACGGCCCCATCGCGGCGGTCCCGCGTACGTTGCAATCTGTACCGGGTGCGCCCGCCCGGCAGCGAAGCGCCTTCACCCCGGAGGAGTCGCATGCCAGCACGTCACCGCTCTCTTCTACCGTACCTCGCGGTCGCCGCCGCGCTGCTCGCTGCCGCTTGCGGCGACAACCCGCTGCAACCGAAGAAACCAGCCGACCCGCTCGCGACCGCCGCCAACGTCCAGACGCTGGGTACGAGCTTCACCTCCCTGCCGTTCCAGAGCTTCTCGTTCGCCACGACGTATGTGCCGACTGCTGCGAGCCCGATCGCGGCCCTGCGGCCGTTGCTGCGCGCCGCCCAGCCGACGCTCGTGACCCGCCGCGCCCTCTCGCTCGCCGAGAGCCGGCTCGCCGCCACGGCGCTGCGCGCTGCGCTCGTCCCATCGAGCGGTGCCATCGCCGCGTCGATCTTCCCGCCCGCGGTCGTGTTGGGCACGACGTATACGTGGAACGCGACGACGTTCCAGTACGAGGCTAACGACCCGGCGGTGGTGCCCGGCGCGCCGTCGAACGGTGTGCGGTTCATCCTGTACGCGCTCGACCTGGCAGGCCAACCGATCGCGACGCAGCCCATCGGCTACGCCGACCTCATGGACGAGAGCAGCGGCAATACCCAGACGCTGCACATCCTCGTGGTGGGCACGACGACGGATCCGCCGGTCACCTACCTCGACTACGCCGTTAGTGTGACGGTGGGGGCCAGCACCGCCAACGTAGCCGTGGTCGGCTTCATCACGGATGGGATCGAGCGGTTGGACTTCAACGCCGCCATCGGCGAAACCACTGGCAGCGCCACCTTCGACATCCGATTCGATGAGAATGCAGCGGACGCGCACGTCCGCCTGAGAATGACTCTCACGGCGCCCGACCAGAACACCTTGCGGCTCGCCATCAACTTCCGCCTGCAGTTCGGCTCGGAAGTCGTGACTGTGACGGGCACCCAGACCTTGAACCTGACCACCCTCGGCGAATCGGCGACCTTTACCGTCCTGGTCGATGGCGGCATCTACGCCACGATCACGGAGACGGATGGCTCAATCACCTTCGCGGGCGGCGGCGGTCAGGAGCTCACGGCAGACGATCTCACCGCCCTGCACGCGATCTTCGATGCCATCGCGACGACGTTCCAGCAATTCGACGCGTTGTTCGCCCCGGCGGGCTCTCTGGGCGCCTGACCGGGCCCCCCCGAGGCCGACGTCCACTGGCCACACGCGAGCCCCCGCCGGACCCTGGTCCGGCGGGGGTTTTCGTCGTATAGAATGGGTTTGCGAATGGTCTACCGGATCCTCGCCGATGCCGTGGTGCTCGTGCACGCCGCCTTCGTGGCGTTCGTCGTGCTCGGCGGGTTCCTCGCCTGGCGGTGGCGCTGGGTCGTGTGGCTGCACGTGCCGTGCGCCCTGTGGGGCGTCGCCATCGAGTACGCCGGCTGGATCTGCCCGCTCACGCCACTCGAGAACGCGCTGCGCGCCCGCGCCGGGCTCGAAGGGTACCGCGGCGGATTCGTCGAGCATTATGTGATTCCGGCGCTCTATCCGGCGGGGCTCGCCCGACCTACGCAGGCGGTGCTCGGCACGCTCGTGCTGGTGGTAAACCTCGTCGCCTACGGTGTGCTGATCCGGCGGCTGAAGGGGACGTAGCCCCGATCGCGCGGTGACGCTAGAATGACCATCATGACCCGCTTCGTTCCTTTTTTCGTTTTCGCACTGCTCGCCGCGTGTTCTGGAGGCAATACGGCCAAGTCCGCCGCCGACCGCGACTCGCTCACCGAGCGCCAGCGGGATTCGATCCTCGCGAAGTCGCGGATCCCCGGGGCGAGCGGCGTGGGGAGCGCGATGAGGGCGGCGGATTCCACGAGCGCCCGGATTCGGGCCACCGACAGCGTCTCCCCGTGAGTCCTCACCCCCTGGGGGTGAGCGTCACGCTGCTCGCCGCGCTCGCCGCGTGCGGGCCGTCGAACCCGTGCGGCTCGTCGGAGATGCACCTGCGCGCGCGCTTCTCGCAGCCCTACATCGGCCACTGGGTGGTGGCGCGCGGCGACACCCTCACGCTGCCCGAGCTGGGCGACCGCTTCAAGCTCACCGATGTGATCCTCGATAGCGTGCGCGTCGCGGTGAGCGGCACGTGCCGCTTCAAGGGCGCCCTGGTATTCGCGGTGCCGCGCGCCGAAACGCTCGCCGTCACCTGGTACGGCTCCCCGGAGCAGGCGCTGATCTATGGCTGGCCGGTGGACCTGGGACCGTTCGCCGGCGTCGGCGCGTCGCGAGTAGGCGATTCCCTCGTCGGTGCGATCCTGTTCGACTCGCAGCTGGGCGTGCAGGTACGCCCCGGAGTGACGGCCCGGTTCGTGGCCGGCCGGGCGCGACGCGAGGCACGCTAGTATTTTCCAGGCATGAAAGGGTTCCTCTTCCGCCTCGTGATCACGGGGCTCGGGTTGTGGGCGGCGGAGACCATCGTCCCCGGCGTGCATCTCGACGGTTGGGGCAATCTCGTAGTCGCGGCGCTGCTCCTCGGTATCGTGAACGCCGTGATTCGCCCGATCATCCTCATCCTCACTCTGCCGCTCACGGTCCTCACCTTGGGGCTCTTCATCCTGGTCGTGAACGGGATTTCGGTCGCCCTGGTGGCCTGGCTCATGCCGGGGTTCTCGCTCACCGGGCTGTGGGCCGCGATCCTCACGTCCATCGTTGTGGGGCTGACGAGCTGGGTCGCCTCCGCGTTCGTCGGAGGCTCCGGCCGGATCGAGCGCTACCGCCGCATCGAAGTGACGGGCCGCCGGCTCGACTGAACGACGAGCGAAGGGTTGTGGAGGTTGGTGGAGGATGGTGGAGGTTGACCTCGTAATCGATACCCCCTCGGAGCGTTGCAATCGACATGATGCTCGCCACTCTCGTCGTCTCGACTGTCCTACTCCAAGCCCCCGCCCTGCCGTTGACCGCGTCGCCGAGACGCCCGCTCGGCACGCTGCGCGAGCAGGCCGCGCTCCAGCAGGACTGGTTGCGCTATCGACTCGATTCGGTGCTGCCGCGCCTGATGCGCCAGTATAAGCTCGCGATGTGGGTCGTCCCGATGCGCGAGTACAACGAGGACCCGGTGTTCTGGTCGCTCGTCTCGGCCACCTCGTTCTTCGCGCGGCGACGCACGATCTACGTCTTCTTCGACCGCGGGCCGGACCGCGGGGTGGAGCGGCTCGCGCTCGGCGGCACGTCACAGGGCGGCCTGTACGACGCCTATCATGCGCGCGAGGCGATCGATCCCTCGATCGGTCGGCGCCCCGAGCTGGTGGGACAAGCACAGTGGGATCTGCTGCGCAACGTGATCGAGGAGCGCGACCCGCAAACCGTCGCCGTCGACATCTCGCACACGCACGCCTTCTCGGACGGGTTGTCGGCGGGCGAGTGGGAGCAGCTCGAGGCCGTGCTTCCCGAGCGATACCGGTCTCGCGTCGTGCGCGCCGAGAGCCTGCCGCTCGAGTATCAGGAGATCCGCGCCCCGGCGATGCTCCCGGCGTACCGGCGGCTGATGCAGGTCGTCTGGGGAACCATCGATACCGCGTTCTCGAACAGGGTCATCACGCCGGGCAAGACGACGACCGACGACGTCGCCTGGTGGATGCGCCAGCGGGTGAACGACCTCGGGTTCGGGACGTGGTTCCACACCGACGTGGATGTGCAGCGGCGGGGCGTCGACCTATCGGATTCCGGCGCCGTCGTGATCCAGCGCGGCGACGTGCTGCACTGCGACTTCGGAATCACCGCACTGGGCCTGAACACCGACACGCAGCACATGGGCTACGTGCTGCGACCCGGTGAGCGGGACGTGCCGGAGGGCTTGAAGCTGGCCCTCAAGAACTCGAACCGGCTGCAGGACATCCTGCTCGCCGAGATGCGACCGGGGCGAACTGGTAACGAGGTACTCGCCGCCGCGCTGGCGCAGATGCGGGCGGCGGGGATTACCGGCACGATCTATACGCACCCAATCGGCGACCGCGGCCACGGGGCCGGACCCCTCATCGGTCTGTGGGACCACCAGGAAGGGGTGCCCGGCCGCGGCGACGTGAGCCTGCTCCCCAACAGCTGGTTCTCGATCGAACTCCAGGCCACGACGCCGCTGCCGGAATGGGACAACCAGCCGGTGCGGTCGGCGCAAGAGGAAGATGCCGAGCTCGGGGCCGACGGCCAGATGCGCTGGATCCTGCGGCGACAGACCGAGTTCCACGTCGTGAAATAACGGGAAAGGGGAAACGTGAACGTCTACGACGTCGAAACCCCGGCCCTCCTGCTCCACCTGGATGTCGTCGAGCGCAATCTCGCGCACATGGCCGCGCGGGCTCGGCAACTCGGCGTCGCACTCCGCCCGCATGCCAAGACCCACAAGTGTGTGGAGCTCGGTCGTCTCCAGCTCGCGCAGGGCGCGCGGGGGCTCACCGTGTCAACGCTGGTCGAGGCGAAGGTGTTCGCGCGCGCCGGGTTCGAGGACCTCACCTGGGCGTTTCCCATCGATCCAAGCCACATCCCCCACGCCCGTCGCATTGCCGAGGAGACGGGGGCGACGCTGCGGGTCGTCGTCGACGACGAGCGCACCGCGCGCGCGCTCGCGGGGTCGGGTCTGCATGTGTGGCTCAAGGTGGACTGCGGGTTACACCGGGCGGGGGTGGACCCGGCCTCACCCTACGCCCTCAGCGTCGCGCGGGAGTTGGGCAAAGAGCGAGGCCTGGTGTTCGACGGCATCGTGAGCCACTCCGGGCACGCCTACCGCACGACCAGCAAGCCGGAGGCGGCTGCGGTCGCCGAGTCGGAGCGCAGCGTCATGGTCGGCTTCGCGGAGCGGGTCCGGAAGGAGGGCGTCCCGATCCGGGAAGTGAGCGTCGGGTCGACGCCGGCGATGGCGGCGGCTGAGCACCTCGCGGGTGTGACCGAGGCGCGCCCCGGCAACTACGTGTTCTACGATCGCACGATGGTGCTGATCGGGTGTTGCGAGCCCGCGGATGTGGGCGTGACAGTGCTCGCGACCGTCGTGTCACACCAACCGGGGGCGGCACACTTCATCGTCGACGCCGGGGCGCTCGAGCTATCGAAGGATCCCGGGCCGGCGCACGTGGCGTCGCAGGCGATGGGCGCCGTGCGCGGGGCTCCCGAGCTGACAGTGGCGACGCTGTCACAGGAGCACGGCCTGATCCGCGCCGAATCCCCGGCGGCGCTCGACGGTCGCTTCCCGGTCGGGACCCAGGTCGAGATCGTCCCGAACCATTCCTGCCTGACCGTCCCCCTGTTCGACGAATATCACGTCATCCGAGGGACGGGGGATGGCGGACGAGAGGTCGATCGCTGGAAAGTCGAGCGGGGGCGATGACCTGACATGCGACCCCGAGGATTGTGAGCGCCGTCATCGATCGGACACTCCCGGCGCGCTTTCTTCCTTCACGTCATGGGTTCGCCATGAAGATCTTTCTCCGTCACGTCGTGCTGTGCTCCCTGCCCCTCCTGTTCGGCGCGGGCGCGGGCTATGGCTTCACGTTCATCCAAGGGTCGTGCGGCGCCATGGTGGGCGCGCTGTTCGCCGGGAAATGCGCCGGACGGCAGCGCGAGTACCAGGCGAAGTTCCAGCTCGGAGGGGCAGCGGCTGGGACCCTGATCGCGGCGACGCTGGGCACCTGGCTGGAACATCGTCGCCGGCGTGCCGTACAAGAGACACCCTCTGAAGGAGAGCCGTCATGAAGCGCATGGCAATGATCGCTGCGTCGGCCCTGCTCCTCGGCCGGGGACTCGCCGCGCAGGACACTACCAAGGCCGCCGCACCCGCCGCACCCGCCGCACCCGCCGCCGCCACGCCATCCGTGACGGTCGTCGAGGCGGTCGTCGCGCGATCGGTCCTGGACCGGCAGCCCCAGGACACCGGCGCCGCATTCCCGGCGGATGTCGGACAACTCAACTGCTGGACCAAGGTGGAGGGCGCCGGCGGCTCGACCCTTCACCACGTGTGGTTTCATGGCGACACGCAGGTGGGCGACGTCGAGCTGCAGGTGGGCGGATCGCCCTGGCGCACGTGGAGCCGCAAGACGGTGCCGGCCGATTGGACCGGAGCATGGCACGTCGAGGTGAGAGACGCGGCCGGTTCGGTGTTGAAGAGAATCGACTTTACGGTCGGACAGTAAACGTCATCCGACGCCACGACGCCACGTTGCAGGAGGCCCGTCGAGGGCGCTCGTGCGACGTGGCGTCTTGGCGTCGTGCAACGTAGTGTAGGTCATCCCGCGTCCCCACCTCAGTCCCGCCACCCGACCTGGCGCAGCCACGTTTCCATCTCACGCTGCCGCGCGGCCCGGTCGGCCGGCGGGCGCTCCGGCCACCGCCCACGCGCCATGGCCCAGCGCCGGCGCCACAGATCCTGGGCCAGGGGCCCCAGGCCGATCGCGCGCCGGCGCGCGTCGACACCAGCCGGGTCCTCGAGTGGCAAGGGACTCAAGCGTCCGTGCTCGTCCCAATCGAACTGCGTTCCGTAGCGCTGCGGTCGGCCCTCAAACGTGCGGATCCGATCCTCGAGCATGGCGACCTCGAGCGGCGAGACCTCGCCCTCGCTCACGCCGCCCCGGAGCAGGGTCAAGCCCCGGCGCATGAGCGGCGGGTTTCCGATCGCATGCTGCAGGATGAGCCACGCCGCCTGCGCGCCCTCTTCGCCGACGCGCGAGCGACCGGGCCAGCCATGGGCGTCGATGAGCGCTGCCAGACGCGCGGCATTGCGTTGATGCAGCGCTTCCATGCGCGGATGGTAACCCTGGAAGAGCGACCCGTCGCGGGCAAGATCCTCACGCAGTGTGAGGTCACCGCGGGCTATCTCGAGTAGCTCTGCACGGATGGCGTCCCAGTCGGTAGGCACGAGCTCCGCTACGCAGCAGGCTGCTAGGGTACTCGCCCGTCAACGCCGCCGAACGCCGGTGCGCGTGGCGGGAACGCGCGCCTGGGCTCCGTAGAATATCGCCGGTGGGAGGGCGATCCCCTGGGTTCGGCCCGTCGCGGGCGCTGCCGCTTCCCCTCCCGCCCTCGAGCCGCTTCCGGCCACGGCGATTCCCCGTTCCCGCGCCATCGCGGGCGCGTTCGCCTGTACGGCGAGGACGTCCCGCTGCGATCCGGCCGTGCGCGAACGGGGTGCCGGCTGGACCGGTGGTGAGACGGTCAGACCCGTCAGGACGAGCGACCCGCTGCTCCGGGGCGCTTCGGCAGTCTCTTCCTGCGCACGGGTCGGCGTCAGCGTCAGGCTCACCACCCGGCCCGACGCGGGCTCACCCGACGCACCCCCGATGCGGCGCCGGGTGGGGACCGCGGGACGTGCCGGCGAGCTGGCGAGCACCGATCGCCCCGGCCCGAGCGGCACGGCCCGGATCGGGAGACTCGCCCGTTCACGTGGGAGAACGAGCGGTGCTCGCGCGCGAGGTTCGATCGGGGGGTTAGGGGAAGTCGACGTTTTGCGCCCGAAGCCGGTCCCACCCGCGGCCCTCCCGTCGCGCGGAATCACGGCCGTGGCGGACGATCCACGCATCGAGAGCGCGATCGTGCGGGTCGGCGCGGCGGCGGGTTCCCCGTCGGGCCGCCGCCCACGATGGTGGAACCGCCCGTCGCCGATGCAGGGCGAGAAGAACGGATCGCACAGCGCGAAGGAATCGAAGACGTTCTGTTGGAACCCGATGAAGGCGCAGTCGGTGCACGTTGGGTACGTCGGATATTGAGCCCCCGTGTCCCGCTGCATCGCGTAGACGGGCGGCGCGACGGCGTACGCCGCGATGTCGTAGTTGAAATAACCGTCGCCCAGCATGCGTTGCACGATGTCCGAGAGGACGCCCTCCCCGTCCGAGCCGTCCCAGGATGGCGCGAGGGCGTCGGGGTCCCACGCCGCGGCGCGCACGAACTCGTCGAACCGATAATCCCTGGGCGCCAGCGCGGCGAGCACGAGTCCCGAGCCGTCGGGCTCCGCGACCACGAACGCGACGCGGCTCGGCGTCGCCTGGATCTCGTAGGTGCCCGCGCGGACGAACGGGTCCTCGTTGGGCTTGCCGGGGAATAGCACCTCGATCCGCCCGTCGGTGCGGCGGTGCAGCACGATCAGGTTGCCGTCCTGCGCCGCCTGCACGTACACTCGGACCGGGGTGCCGCGGGTGAGAACGCCGCTCGAGCCGAGCCAGACGCGCACCGGTCTCGCGTCACGCGACGGCACCTGTCCGTCGGCGACGGTCTGGAAGAGCGCTACGAAGAGCGGAAGCAGCATGAGGCTCGTTTTTGCCACCGATGTCGAATACTAAGCCCGGGCGGTCGGACGGCGTCAAGGGGCCGAGGCGGCCAGGGCTGGAATCCTCACGGCGATCCGCTTATCGATGACCGGCGCCAGGCAGACACGGTCGCTACACGCCATGTACGTCACCGATAGCACGGCCGTCGCGCTGTCCTTCGAGGTGAGTATGACGGGCAGACGGAGGGTCACGGCGCCCTCCGGATAGACGGGAAACGTCAACCCCAGCGCGGCGACTTGGAGCTCGATCGTCGGTTGGTCCGCTACGAGCGGGCCCGCGGGCCTGATGGATGCGGAGGAGACGAGCTCCAGCAACGTGGGGCGTGCCACACCGTGAATTCCTGACTTGGGCAAATCCTTCCCGTACAGGTGAAGAGTCGCCCGGGACGGCGTATACGTCCCCAGGAGCCACGTCGTGCCCGATCGGCTCCGCTCGAGCGCGATCTCGACGGCGACATCATGCTCCGCAAATCGCGTCAGGAGCCATCGCTCGGACTGAACGCGCGTTCCGCCAGCCCCCAACAGGATCAGCCAGGCGATCGGCGCGAGTCCCGCGTAATGGCTAGTGCGCGGCATGCGTGGGCTTGAGAGCCACCCAGCGCTTGAGGTAGTCCAACACCTCCCGCGCCGTCGCGGTTCTCGCATCGGCCAGGGCGCCGTTCTTCGTGGAGGCGACCACCTCGCCAGAGCCGGCGAGAATCACGAGGGCAGGAATGCCGCCGTCGATGGGACTGCCGTACCGCTGTGACACGTCCAGATTCTTGTCCCAATTTCCCACGTCGATGTTCACCAAATGGAAGTTTGCATCCAGGAAGGGACGCACCGTCTGGTCCTCGTATAGATGAGACAGGACGATGCAGTCGAGGCACCAGTTGGCGCCAAAGTCGAGCAGCACGAGCTTGCCGTCGGCCTGAGCCTCGGTCAGTGCCGTCTGAATGTCCTTGTGGGCGTCCGCGCGCCTGTCATACGGGCCCTGCGAGCGCGCCGGGGTGTACGCGCCAATGGCGAGTGTCAGGAGGGTGGCCAGCGCGAGCCTCTTCATACGGGCCTCCATGGTCCGACAGGGATATGGGAAGTCTACACTGCGCGCGCGTCAAGGGTTTTCGATATACCCGCGGATTCGAGTGCTCCTTTCGCGAGCGCGAGGGCCATCGGGTTCCCGGTCTGGAAGACCGTCACGAGCTCGGGCGTCATGCCCCGGGATACTTCCCCAGAAAGAGCAGGAGAAACCCCACCGTGTCCATCGTGCCATGAGCGATCACGGACACCCAGAGATTGCGGCCGGTGGCCAGGTACAAGAGCCCGAACACGAAACCACCGAGCCCCGCGGTGATCATGCCCGACAGCCCCTGGTATGCGTGACCGACGCCAAAGAGAATGCTGGTAACCGCCAGCGCGCCGAGCCACGCCCGGGGCGCGCCACCCAGCGCACGCGCGATCCGCGTCAGCAGGTAGCCGCGATACACGAATTCCTCGCCGAAGGCGGCGAGCGTCCACGCGACAGTGAGCGAGATGAGCAGAAAGTGGATGTTGCCCGCCAGCGGAGTAAACAGGCTGACGTCCGGGAGCTTGCCCGTGAGCCGGGCGATAGCGGGCTCGGCGATGTAGAGGCTGAAGCCCTGATAGACGATGCCGGCCCCGATACCCACTGACACCGTGCGAACCCAATCAGAGCGGAAGGCCAGCCCGACGGCCCGCGGGCCCTGGCCGCGCAGCCAGAGCGAGACGACCCCGAAGACGACGAGAAACGGCGTCGCGCTGAACGGCAGGATCGCGGCGAAACCGGCGGCGAGAATTGCTGCCGCGACCAGGAGCTCCAGGACGAGAAATCGCTGAGCTCGCAGCGCGTCGCGGACACCGCCAGGCGTCACGCCGATGCCCGAGGGTCCCATGGATCGTGGAGAGTATCACACAGTGGGCTACCGCACAAAGCCCCTCCCGCATCATCGCTCGCTGTGGCATCGCAACCCGGACGTCGCCTTCGTGGCACGCGAGTGGCTGGCTCAAATTCCGGAGGCGGGCTACGCCGAGCTCGCGCCGGACTGGGTGGCCGAAATCCTCTCGCCCAGCGACCGGCCCGGCGAGGTGCTGGAAAAGGTGGGGCAGTGGCTCGGCGCCGGTGTGCGGCTCGTCTGGGTCCTCGACCAGGTCCGGCGTGACGCCCGGGTCTATCGGGCAGACGGGACTATTTCGACCGTGGGACCGGACGACGAGCTGGACGGTGAAGACGGTCTGCCGGGCTTTCGCTGTCCGCTCCGCGACATTCTCTGAGCCGCTTGCACACCCGCGGAAAAAGCAGAGAGTTTGACCCGTTCATCCCGAGGTCGCGGGGCTCGGCGCCCTTGCTGCCGGAACGGACGCTGGCGCGAGCCTGAGCACCACGGTTCCCGCGATCTTGTCATGCCATGCCTGGGAGTTCTTGTCGAAGATGGCCCAGAAGTATCCGAGACCGAAGAAAAGACCGCTGATGAACCTCCCGACGATCTCGCGCACGAACATCTTGCCGAACCCGGGGATTCTTCCTGTCTGGTAGTCAACCACCTGAAGGCCCAACAACTTCTTGCCGGGAGTCAAGCCCTTCCGAAGCAGGCTCAAGAACCACACCAGGTACACGATGGGGAGCGCGATCGCGGCGACTGTGCCCCAGTCCTTCGAGATGGAGCCGACGATCCCCACACCAAGGAGGTAGAGCACGACGGCGATCAACGGGTCGAGCGCCAAGGCCACCCAGCGCCGGAAGAGATTCGCCTTCTTTCCCTGTCCCGACGACGGCACGAAATCGCTGCACCAGGAACAGAAGACGGAATCCGGGACGATCTCCTTCTTGCAGTTCGGACAGTTCATACGCACCTCCAGAAGTACGCCTAGCAGCCTCTCGGCCTCGTCAGCGCGTCAGTGTGAGCTGGTAGCTCCCGGTGTCGTTGTTACGGCCAAAGCCGTCGTTGGTCCCGACGATCACGGTGTAGGCGCCGGTCGTGGGCGCGGTCACGGTGATCTGCGCCGCCGAGGCCCCGATGCTGTTCCCGAGGAGCACGCCAGTCGGCGACACCAGGCGGATCCAGGGCTGAAAGCCCGCCGTTACCGGGGCCGCCTCGCTCATGCTCAGCGTGATGACTTGGCCCTGGGTGGCCGTAAACGACCACATGTCCAGGTCGCCCAGGTAGATGGCGCCGGCCTGGTTGACTCCGTCAGTCATGGGGCCACCTTCATCGCCCGCCGAGGTCTCAAACGCGCCCGGCCCCTTCGCGAGCGTGAGCAGGTAGCCCCCGGTGTCGTTGTTGCGGCCAAAGCCGTCGTTGGTCCCGACGATCACGGTGTAGGTGCCGGTCGCTGGCGCGGTCGCGGCGATCTGCACCGCCGAGGCCCCGATGCTGGTCGCGAGGAGCGCGCCGGTCGGCGACACCAGGCGGATCCAGGGCTGAAAGCCCCCCGATACCGGGGCCACCTCGCCCATGCTCAGCGCGATGTAGTCCCCCTGCGTGGCCGTGAACGACCACTGATCGAGGTCGCCCAGGTAGATGGTGCCGGCATGGACGGCCCCGTTCGTCAGGGCGCCCCCTTCGTCGCCCGTCGAGGTCTCAAACGCGCCCGGCCCCTTCGCGAGCGTGAGCAGGTAGCTTCCCGCGTCGTTGTTGCGGCCAAAGCCGTCGTTGGTCCCGACGATGACGGTGTAGGTGCCGGTCGTGGGCGCGGTCGCGGCGATCTGCACCGCCGAGGCCCCGATGCTGTTCCCGAGGAGCACGCCGGTCGGCGACACCAGGCGGATCCAGGGCTGAAAGCCCCCCGATACCGGGGCCACCTCGCCCATGCTCAGCGCGATGTAGTCCCCCTGCGTGGCCGTGAACGACCACTGATCGAGGTCGCCCAG
>Ga0209266_1001620_pt1 | contig 14685 bp, 15 predicted proteins | sample GraSoiAngelo_132_FD_185889 | JGI IMG/M metagenome (GOLD analysis project Ga0209266, IMG submission 185889) | Grasslands soil microbial communities from the Angelo Coastal Reserve, California, USA - 14_0929_02_40cm (SPAdes) (version 2) | ecosystem: Environmental > Terrestrial > Soil > Grasslands ...
GATTCGTCGAGACATAGGGGAAGTTCGAGTCGAAGTGCGGGTAGTCGGTGGAGATGCACATGCGATCGGCGCCGATCAGCCCGGCCGTCGCCTCGATCTCGGGCTCGCTGCCCTCGACCGCCGCCCAGCAGTTGCGGCGGAAGTATTCCTTGGGCGTCAGCGCCAGATACGGCGCGTGCGAGTCGCGGTATTGCGGATAGTCCCACTCGATGCGCGACAGCACGCCGGGCACCCAGGAGTTCTGGGCCTCGAGGAAGCCCACGCGCAGCCGCGGATGGAACTCGAAGACGCCGCCGATGACCATGGCGATCAGCGCCTGCTGCATCTCGATCCAGTGGCTGGCCACGTGGCGGAAGAAGCGGTTCTCGCCGTACAGCACGTTCATGTGTGAGTACCAGGCGCCGGTGCCCTCGTGGAAGCCCCACGTGACGTTCAGCTCTTCGTGCAGCGCGTAGAGCGGCGTCCAGTAGTTCGAGTGCCAGTAGTGACCGTTGACGAGATTGGGACGCATGAACGAACCGACGGCGCCCAGCTCGCGCACGCAGCGGAGCAGCTCGCGGCAGGCCAGGTTCACGTCGTGCGGCGGCAACATCGCGACGAACTTCAGGCGCTCGGGCCGGTGGCGGCAGAACTCGTGGATCCAGTTGTTGTAGGCCTGGCAGAGCGCCAGCGAGAGCCGCGGATCCATGTTGTCGCGCGCGAGGAGGCTGAGGCCCGTGGTCGGATAGAGGACCGCGATGTCGACGCCCTCCATCTCCATCCCCATCAGCTGCGCCTCGGGGTCGTACTTGCGCTGGATCGCGAAGTCCAGACGCCCGGTGATTCGCGAGCCGGACAGCGGCTGCGTGCTCTGACTGGTGTCGACGGCAGCCTTGCTCTTCTTCCGATACTGCTGCAGCTCGGCGTCCATGGTGGTCGGCAGGCCGTCCACCACGATGGTGCCGCGCACGGGTCGACCGTCGGCGCCGATGGGCAGGATCACGCGATGCTTGAACGCGGGATCGAGGTAGCGCTCGAAGAGATCGGGCGGCTCCATGATGTGCATGTCACAGTCGACGAACCGCAGCCCGTCCTTCATGGCGTCCTCCTCAGTTCTGGTACGACGGATCGAGGCGGTCCAGGCGCCGGATCAGTCCCGGCCACACGCGCGCGCCCTGGCGCTGGCGCGATACCGCCTGATCGAGAACGTCCTTGGGCACCGAGATCAGCTCGCCGCCCGCCTGCGCGCGCACCTGGATCGCGCACGAGGCCTCGAGGTAATACATCGCCACCCACGCGTCGGCGACGGTTTCGCCCACGGTCAGCAGCCCGTGATTGCGCAGGATCAGCGAGGTCTTGTCACCGAGATCGGCCACCAGACGCGGCTTCTCGTCGTCGTTGAGGGCGGGTCCCTCGAAATCGTGATAGGCGAGACTCGCCAGCGAGAACATCGAGTGCTGGGAGATCGGCCGCAGTCCGCCGCGCTGCGCCGACACGGCGACGCCGTTCAGGGTGTGGGTGTGCAGCACGCACTTCGCGTCGTGCCGCGCGGCGTGGATGGCGCTGTGAATCACGAAGCCGGCCGGGTTCACCTCGAAGGGCGAGTCGTCGATCTTCTGCCCCTTGAGGTCGATCTTCACCAGGCTCGAGGCCGTGATCTCGTCGAAGAAGACGCCGTACGGGTTGATGAGGAATTCGTCCTCGGCTCCCGGCACGCGTAGCGAGATGTGCGTGAAGACGAGATCCTCCCACTTGTAGAGCGAGACGAGCCGATACGCGGCGGCGAGGTCGACGCGGGCGGACCACTCCTCGGGCGAGACCTTGCCGCGAAGGGACGGGACGTTCAGGGCGCTGGCGGTCATGACGGCCTCCGGGTCGCGGTGTTGGCTGAACGCTAGAGCCGCGCGCCGCCGGAGTCAAGCGCTGCGCGTCAAGGCGCGGGACGACTAGACGTGAGCGAGCCGCTGCGCCCAGCCGACCACGAGGAGCCCGACCGCGTCTTCGAGCGCACGCGAGAACGTCACGATCGTGCCGATCTCGTCCCGCGCGTTGATGAGCTGGAGGACGCCGACGACATCGCCGCGCGCGTCACGGATCGGCAACGCGAGCATCGAGCGCGTGCAGTAGTCGTTCTTGACGTCCCACGCCGGATTGAACACGTACGGGCGATCGTCGCCCACGGCATAGGCGTCCGGCACGTTGACCGCTCGATGCGTGAGGAGCACGTAGCTCGCGATGCTGCGCTCGGCCAGCGGCAGCGAGCCCATCGTCAAGCGCCGCCGCGCCTCGGCCCAGCCGTGCCGCCGCTCGAGCGCCTCGTTGTGCGCGGCCGCGAAGCGCAGGCCGGCCGGCTCCCGGATGTACACGGTGCCGGCCTGGGAGCGCGTGAGGCGTCGCGCCTCCGCGAGGAGCGTGTCGACGGCCTCCGCCGACACCGCGCCGGCACGCGGCGCCGCGACCGGTCGTCCGCCGTCGCCACGCGCGTCGTAGCGCGCGAACTCCGCACGGTGGCCCCGCAGCCACTCGAGCGTCGCGCCACGCTCGTACGCCAGCTCGTCGAGCGCCACCACCCGCGCCGCGCGCGCGGTGAACGGTCCGCAACAGGCGAGCAGACTCTCGTCGCGCCCGCTCACCTCCACGGCCCAGAGGTTCGCCGACGGCTGGTGCAGCCAGAGCTCGCGGCGCAGTCTATCCACGGCAAACGCCCCCATGAGTATGACCCGCAAAGGCCGCGCCACAATGTCCGGCGAGAAAAAACGCCGTGTTCGGTGCCGCCCCGCCCGGCGCGGCGGGTGATTCGCCGCCACCGGTGGTAGCATCGGGGCCACGAATGACACGGAGGCCGATATGACCCTGCCGCTCGAGCCGTACACCGTCATCGATCTCACGCGTGCGCGCTCCGGTCCCACCTGCGTCCGCCAGCTCGCCGAGATGGGCGCCAACATCATCAAGGTGGAGAACCGCGCCGACGACGACTTCGCGCGCGACGGGTTCGACTTCCAGAACCTGCACCGCAACAAGCGCTCGATCACCCTCGACCTGAAGAACCCGCGTGGCGTCGACGTGCTCAAGCGTCTGGTCGCGAAGGCGGACGTGCTGGTCGAGAACTATCGTCCGGACGTCAAGCACCGTCTCGGCATCGATTACGAAACGCTGAGCAAGGTCAACCCGCGGCTCGTGTACGGCAGCATCTCCGGCTTCGGTCAGTCGGGTCCATATCGCGACCGTCCCGGCTACGATCAGATCGCGCAGGGCATGGGCGGATTGATGTCCATCACCGGGCTGCCGGGTCAGGGCCCTGTGCGCGTGGGCATTCCGGTGGCGGATCTCACCGCGGGCATGTTCCTCGCGCACGGGATCCTCGTCGCGCTGCTCGAGCGCGAGCGCTCCGGACGCGGCCAGTGGGTGCACACGTCGCTGCTCGAGGCGATGATCCGCATGCTGGACTTTCAGGCGTCGCGCTGGACGCTCGGCAAGGAAATCCCGCCGCAGGCGGGCAACGACCATCCAACCGGGATCCCGACGGGCGTGTTCAAGACTTCCGATGGCCACATCAACATCGCCGCGTCGGGCCAGGTGATGTATCGCCGACTCTGCGAGGCGATCGGCGCGCCGGCGCTGATCGACGATCCGCGCTTCAAGTCGCCCGCCGACCGCTCGAAGAACCGGCGCGTGATGAACGAGGAGCTGGACCGCGTGCTGATGCACAAGCCGAGCGCGCACTGGGTCGAGGTGCTCAACAAGGCCGGCGTGCCGACCGGGCCGATCTACAACGTGAAGGAAGTGTTCGACGATCCGCACGTGCAGGCGCTGGGGCTCGCGACCGCTGTCGAGCATCCGCGGCTTGGCAAGCAGGTGGTGCAGAACGTGCCCGTCACGCTGTCGCGCACGCCGGGCGCGGTGCGCACGGCATCGCCCGACATGGGCGCGCACACGGACGCGATTCTCACCGATCTCGGGTATATGAAGGACGAGATCGCTGCGCTGCATCGCGACCACGTCGTCTGACGTGCGAGCGAGGCGCCGTGCCGCTGCGAGCTGCGTCGGCCTGCTGACGCCGCCGGTGGCACCTGCGTTGCAGCGTTTGCGAAACATGCGCACCTATCATCGTCCATTCCTCGTCTCGTTCGTTGCCGCGCTCGTGCTGTCCCTCGTGTCCACTGCCGTGGCGGGGGCGCCGACCGACGCCCTGAAGCAGACCGTGGATCAGGTGGTGAAACTCCTCAGCGATCCCGCCCTGGCCGACAAGCCGGAGGCGCGACGCACGCAGGTGCGGAAGGTCGCCGAGAGTATTTTCGACTATCCGGACACCGCGCGACGCGCGCTCGGTCAGCACTGGAATGCACGCACACCGCAGCAGCAGCAGGAGTTCGTAAAATTGTTCGCCGATGTGCTCGACCGTTCCTATATCTCCAAGATCGAGCTGTATCAGGGGGAGCGGGTCCAGTACGTCGGGGAGACGATCGATCGTGACGACGCGAGCGTCAAGACCCTGATCTCGGCCAAAAAAGGCAGCGAGAGCATTCCGGTCGATTACCGGATGCACCTCAAGGACGGCCGCTGGCTCGTCTACGACGTCATCATCGAGGGTGTGAGTCTGGTGTCGAACTACCGCACGCAGTTCAACAAGATCGTGCAGACCGAGTCATATGACGCCCTCGTGCGGCGGCTGCGCGCCAAGGAGTCCCCGGCCGCGGAGCCGGCGGCCAGTCCCGGGCGCAAGCGCGGCGAGCGCTAGCCGAGGCTACTGCTCGTCGGAGTCGTCCGAGTCTTCGGGATTGCGCTCGATCGAGGTGTCCGCGTGGTGGCCGTCGAGCCCCGCGTCACGGACGTAACAATGACGGTGCACGGTCACGCCGAGCGAGGCGGGCCGGGCCGTATCGTCTCCTTCGAAGATGAAGCGGTCGCAGAACAGGCAGCGTTCCCGGCCCATCGGCCATGGAGCGTCGCAATACCGGGGCCATCGACTGCAGGAAATACGTAAGACTACGAGACCGTAGAACTACGAGTCCGCGGCTGCGCCGCCTCAGGCACGCGCGGGATCAGGGACGCGTGCCCGGATCGAAGAACCCCATCGCCTTGAACCTGATCTCGACCGGCACGCCGTAAACGCGAACGTGTGCGCCCGGCGTGATCGCGCGGTCGATATTTTGACTCAGGCTCGAGAGGTCGACGGCAACGCGGCCTTCGTCCGAGCGCAGTATCAGCGTGCGTCCGACGAGTGACTCGACCACGCCGCTGATCTCGGTCCAGCGGCGCTCGTCGGTCGACGATGCCGGCACCGCGGCCGGCGTGGTCACCTCGACGGTCGAGCGCCGCGCGGGTGGCGGCGACACGGCCGCGGATCGAACAGGCGACGGCGTCGGTGTGCTGATGATCAACGGCGCACCGCCCACGGGGGGCGGCGTGACCGCCGGCGCGGGTGAGGTCGATGCGGGCGGCGCAGGCGCTGTGACCAGCGGCGCGGATGGCGTGGGCGCGGACGGCGTCACCGCCGGGGCGGATGCCGTCGCGGCGGGCGACGTCGGCGCCACCGCCGATTTCCCGTTCGGTGCCGGTGCGGACGCGGCGGGCGGTGTGGGCGCCAACGGCTTCGCGGCCGGTGCAGTGATCGCGGCGGCGGCGCCGTTTGGTGACGGCGCGGCGGGTGCGGCCGCCGCCGGCGCGGGCGGTGTGCTCGCCGCTGGCGGTGGCGGTGCGGCGACGGTCGGCGACGGCCGTGCGCCCTGCAGATTCCCCAGCGCAGCCTCCACCGACTCACCGGCGCCTATGCCGAGCGCGTTGATCTCGTGAGCGCTGCGGCCCTCGAGGCCCAGCACTGCGACACGCCCGCCGGCGGTCAGCGACGCGTCGTGCCGCGCGGCGCCGACGGCGACGTAGTACAGCACGCCGTCATCGCCGCGGACGACGATGAACGGCTCGTTGCTCACGGCGCGCGGCCACTCGAGGATGCCGTTGACGAGCCGCGGATCCCCTGGACCGGCGACGGCCGGCACGGCCGTGGCAAACAGGACGACGACGCTGAGAAGCACGAGAAGAAACTTCATGCCGCACCTGTGCGGGCCGCGACCGCAAGCGGAATGCCAGGCCCAGTTTTCGCGCGCCATCCTAACACTTCCGCGGCTCTCGGAATTCACCTTTTCGCCTCGCGTCCACATTTCTGCGGGCAAAAGTTTTCCATATCGCGCCGCGAGCCGGATGGTGTACAACGGTCGGCCATGGAGCTCGAAGGCGCCACGGTGCTCGTCGTCGAGGACGACGACGACACGCGCGAGATGATCCGGGCCATGCTCGAGCTGTGCGGCGCGACGGTGCTGGTCGCAGAGTCGGCGAAGAGCGGCCTCGAAGCGTTCTTGAGATCACGCCCCGATGCGATCGTCAGCGACATCGCCATGCCCGGCGAGGACGGCTACTGGCTCGTGCGCGAAGTCGCGCGCACGCTCAACGCGCGGGACGTGCCTGCCGTCGCCGTGACGGCGTTCGCGGGGCAGCATCCGCGCACGAGGGCGCTCGAAGCGGGCTTCCGCGCGCACCTCGCCAAGCCCGTGGATCCCGAGGTGCTGTGTCGCACCGTCGTCGAAGTGATGACGGGGTGAAGCTCAGGCCTTGAGCCGGCGCTCGAGCCGCCCGACGAGGCGATCGAGCTCCCGGCGATCTTCCGGCGTGAGCGTGGGGCCGGGGGCCCGCACCGCGGGCGACGCGAGCGCGCCGCGGCGAAACAACAGCTCCTTGCGCACGGCCAGGCCGACGCCTGGCTGCGCCTCGTAGCGCAACAGCGGCAGGTAGACGTCGAAGACGTCCTCCGCACCTTCGGTGTCGCCGGCGACGAAGCGCTCGTACACTTCCACGAGCATCTCCAGATACGCGAAGCCGGTCATCGCGCCGTCCGCGCCGCGGGCCAGCTCTTGAGGGTAGTAGATGGCGTTGTTGCCGACGAGTACGCTGACGCGCCGGCGTCCCGCGCGCGCCGCTTCGGCGCGGATCCGGGCGAGCTTCGTGAGCCCGGGGCAGTCTTCGTGCTTGAGCATCACGAGCTGCTCGAACGCGTCCACCATGCGATGGAAGGCCTCGACCGTCAGCGTCACTCCCGTCGCCTGCGGATAATCCTGATAAACGAGCGGCGTCCCGGGATCGACTGCCGCGACGACCGCCGTCATGTACGCGAGCAGTGCATCGTCGCCGGCGATCCCGACGGGTGGCGCCACCATCACGCCGGCAGCGCCGGCGGCCATCGCGTCGTTCGCGAGGGCGGCGAGCACCATCAGATTTGGATTCGAGACGCCGACGACGACCGGCACACGTCCGTGCACACGCGCCAGCGCGCGGCGTACAACCGCGCGTGATTCGGCCGGCGTGAGCTTCGGCGCCTCGCCCATGATGCCGAGCAGCGTGAGGCCATGAACGCGGCGCGCGAGGTAGAAGTCGACGAGCTGATCGAGGCTGTCGAGATCGAGGGCGCCGCTGGACGTGAACGGTGTCGCGGAGATCGGAAAGACGCCGCGCGCCGTCTCGTCGAGCCGCAGCGCGCTCATCTCGTGGCTCCCGCCGCCAGTCGAGCGGCCAGCGCCGGAACGAGCGCGGCCGTGCGCCATGGCCCACCGGACACCGCAACGTCGTCGCACAGCCGTCGCAGATCCGCCTCGGTATCGACGTCGAACCAGCGCGGCAGCAGCGCCACGCGCAGTCGCAGCGTCTGCGCGCGCGCGAGCGTCGTCTCGAGCACGCGCTCGGTGCTCCACGGCACATCGGCGAACAGCGCGGGGCATCGCGTGCGGAGCCCGATCGACCAGTAGCCGCCGTCGTCACTCGGGCCGAGCACGACGTCGGCCTGCTCCGCCGCCAGCATCGCGACGCCCTCGGCGACCCAGGTCATCGGCAGCGTCGGGCTGTCGGCGTCGAGCACGAGCACCGCGGCGTGCTGCGCGAGAAGATCGTCGAACACGTGCGTCAGCCGCGCTCCGAGGTCGTCGCCGCGCTGCGCGAGCAGCCGCATTCCAGGCGGGATCAGCGTGCGCAGGACTGCCGCCGCCTCGGCCGGCGCGAACGCCAGCACGGCCGCGGCGTCCGCGAGCGCGGCGACCGCATCGAGGCGATCGAGCAGGAACGCCGTCGCGAGTGCGCGCGCCTCGTCCGCGGTCAGCGGCGGCTGCAGGCGCGACTTCACCGGCGCGAAGCCCGGCGCCTTCGCCATGACCGCCACCGCGGGGGAGGCGTGCGTCACGTCCCAGGAATCAGCGTATGACCCAGCCGCCCGGAGCCTGGATCCGCTCGTACGTCCACACGGTCACGCGATAGTGGTCCGCCGGCGGCATGTTGGGGATCTCGAAGTAGACGCGGCCGAAGCCCCCCACGGTGCCGGACAGCCACGAGATCTTCTGGCCGACGACGGCGCCGCTCGCGTCCACCGCCTGGCCGAGCAACTGAACCCTGCCCGCCGCCTCTCCGTACGTGTTCTCGACGTAGCCGCGCAGGCGGCGCAGATCGCCCTGCTTCTCGGGCGTCGCGTCCCAGCTGAGCTTGAACCACCGCTCGCTGTCGGGCATCAGCGTCGTGACCGACGCCGATGGCGTCACATCGGCGGTCATGCAGCCGGCCGCCGCCACCGCGACGACCAGCGCCAGCAGCATCGTCCGCATCATCGTCCTCCTCGCATTCCCGTCTATCGTACAGGGACGCCTCGGATGGCGCCGCGCTATGCTCGGGCACCGTGAGCGATGTCGAGCCTCTCGAGGAGGGCGACGGCGAGCGCACCGTGCGCGGCGTGCTGCACCAGCCGCGCCTTCCGAGGGGCGACGGCATCGTGCTCGCCCACGGCGCCGGCGCGAATCGCGACTCACCCGTGCTGCGCGCGGTCGCGACCGCATTCGCCGCGCGTGGGGTGGCCGCGCTGCGCATCGATCTGCCGTTTCGCCAGGCGCGCGGGAAAGGGCCGCCGTCGCCGGCGTGGGCGGCGCGCGATCGCGAGGGCCTGCGTCACGCGCTCGCCGTGCTCGCGCGCCGCTGCAGCGGCAGGCTCATGCTCGGCGGTCACTCGTACGGCGGCCGCCAGGCGAGCATGCTGCTCGCCGACACGCCGGCGCTCGCGCGCGCGCTGTTGCTGCTCGCGTATCCGTTGCACCCGCCCGGGCGCCCGGAGCGCCGGCGCACCGAGCACCTCATCACGCTGCGCACGCCGACGGTCTTCGTACACGGCACGCGCGATCCGTTCGGGCTTCTCGACGAGATGGAGGAGGCGCGTGGGCTCATGCCCGGCCCGACTCGGCTGGTGACGGTGCGCGACGCCGGACACGATCTCGGCGCGCGCACGGCCACCGCCTTCGCGGCCTCCGCGGTCGACGAGCTCCTCGCGCTACTGGGCTGAGGCGCCGAGCCTCAGTTGGCCACGGTGACCGTGATGCTGGCCGTTCCGATGTCGCCGACGGCGTCGCGCGCCTCCACGCTGACCGTCTGCGGCCCATTGGCCGTGCTCGTGGTATCCCACGGCAGCGATATCGGTCCCGTCGAGCTCGTCGTTTGCGTCGCGACGACCTGACCATTGACGCGGACCGTGTACACGTTCGTGCCGTCGTAGAGGCTCTTGAGCCAGACGACGGCCGACGTCGTCCCGCTGACGGTGGCGCCGTTGGTCGGCTGCGCGACGTACAGCCAGGGGCCGCTCGGACGGTTGGCGACGTTCACGCTGCGCGTGGTGGTCGCGCTCGCCCCGGCGGCATCGCGGACAGTCAGCGTGAGCGCGTGCGAGGTATCGCTGACCGTCGTCGTATTCCACGCATACGTCGCGTCCCCGCCCGAGGTGAGGGTCGCACCGTCGAGGTCGAGCGTGTACGTGTAGGGCGTCGCACCGCCGCCCGCCGCCATGACGACGGCGCTCGTACCGCTCACCTTTGCGCCGGCGACCGGCGTCGTGATGTCGGCCGTGAGCGGCAGCGGTGGCGGCGGTGGTGGCGCCGCCGCTGCGCCACGCCACTTCACGTAGTCGAAGCTCCAGCTGTAGTTCTGATCGAACTGTTTGCCGCCGGCGAGATAGGCGTTCAGGACGCCACCGGCGAACACCGCGTCACCCCGATCGCGGTACGTGAGGTCACCGGTTTGCTGGTAGACCCACGCGAACGCCGGCGCGATGACGAGATTGAGATCCGGCGCGCCGCGCCGCGCCGGGAATGGTATCGACGGATCGGAAACCCAGTTCTCGTACCAGAACGATTGGTCCGCGACGACCCAGGCGTTGTCCCACAACCAGTCCAGCGCCGTTTTGATCGCGGGGAGGATCCGGCCATCCCCCGTCTTGTCCGCGTACATGATGAGGGCCTCGGCGGTGAGCCCGAGCATGAACGGCTGGATGTAGTACTGGCCCGCGGCCTCGGCGGGCTGGCAGAAGCTCGGGCAGCGAAACGATCGAGAGACGAACCACTGATCGAGGTGGCCGAGCGCCTGATCGACGAGTTGGGGCAAGCGCGCGCGCGGCGCGGCGCCGACTTTCTCGGCGTTGATGTAGCTCATGATCGCGTACGCGACCTCGCGGCTCAGCCACGGCGAGACCGTCTCTTCGAGCGGCGTCGTGTCGACAGCGTACGCGGCATGTTCGGACAGCGCCATCACCGCATCTCTCGACGCGGCGTCGCCTGTCCTGAGGTAATCCATCGTGAGGCCGTGGGTGAAGTTCCAATACCCGGGCACACACCCGAAGCCGCCACCCCAGCATGGCGCGCCCATGACGTACTGGTCGCGATAGATCGCCGCCGCGCGCTGCGTGCACGTCAACCAGGCGCCGTCGCCGGTGTACTCGGCGACCTGCTGGAACGCGCGCTCGGCGTCGTAATAGACCTCCGTGAGGTACTCGTCGAAGCTGTGCGGCTGGCCGAGATACTCACACGCGAGCTGCCCGTAGCTGCGCATGTTGGCTTCCCACAGCGCGAGCTGGGGAATCGGCGTCTGCGCGCCGACGGATACCGCAGTCAGCAGCGCGATCACGATGATGACCGCGATGCTGCTCCCGAGGGTCGACTTCGTCGCACCACGCTGATGCATTCCGGCGGTAATCATGGTCGCCGGCTTGCTGCACCGCACATGCCGCCGACTGGGCGCGTGGCGCACCATGCAAACCTTGCCTGGTCGCACGCACCATCATGATCATCGTGGGGCGCGCTGCGCTCGCGCGCGTCAGCGTCCTTTGAAGACGGGCTCCCGCTTCTCGACGAATGCGCGCGCGGCTTCACGATGGTCCTCGGTGAACCCGGTGCGCGTGTGGTGCATCGCCTCGAGATCCAGACACTGCGCGAGCGTCTGCGTCTCCGCGGCGTTCATGTTCCGCTTCATGTAGCGCAGCGCGATGCGCGGTCCCTGCGCGAGCTTGCGCGCCAGCGTCAGCGTCTCGTCCTCCAGCTTCTCGTCGGCCACGACGCGATTGACGATGCCGAGCGCGAGCGCCTGGCGGGCGTCGACGATCTCGGCGGTGTAGTAGAGCTCGCGCGCCTTTGCGGTGCCGACGAGCTGGGTGAGGAACCACGAGCCGCCGAAATCCCCCGAGTAGCCCACGCGCGCGAACGCCGTGGCGAACTTCGCGCTCTCGCCCGCCACGCGGAGATCACACGCGAGCGCCATCGAGAGCCCCGCCCCGGCCGCCGCGCCGCGCACCATCGCGATGGTCGGCTTGGGAATCTCGTGTAGCAGCTGTGAGACCTCCATCTTGCTGCGCAGCCCGTGCGCCTTGTCTTCGAGCCCGGTTTCGGCGAACTCGCGACCCTCGGCCATCGCCTTGACGTCGCCGCCCGCGCAGAATCCGCGGCCGGCGCCGGTGAGCACGATCGTGCCGACCTCGCTCTCCGCGGCCAGCCGCGGCAGCGCCTCGAGCAGCGCGTCGAGCATCGGGCCCGACAACGCGTTGAGGCGATCAGGTCGGTTGAGAGTGAGCAGCGCCACGCCGTCTTTCACGCTCTCGAGCAGGTCGTTGGTCATGATGGCCTCCGCGAAGTGCCGGTATCGTACCCCACGCCGACGGCGGCGGCGCGCGGCGCGGTCTGGCACCGGGGGATGTCAGCGCGCCGACACGACCGAGCCGTCGCCCTGCGGCAAGCGAGCGATTTCATTGAGGCAGAGCGTGGCACCCTCCTTGCGAAATACGCGCAGGAGGACTGAGATGGTTTTGCTGACCCCTACTGCTTGGCGCCTGCCGCACTGGCTCGTCGCCCTCGGCTCCACGCTCGCGCTCGCAATCTACGCGGGGCTCGTGCAGCCGCGCGAGATCGCGCACTATTTCGCGGCTCGTCCCGAGGTGTCCCAGGCGTTCGCCGACCCGAACTTCGGACGCGCCGACGCGCTGATCCTCGTCTTCTCCACACTGTTCCTGGCACCGTTCGCGGTCTTCGTCGCCGTGGTGCTGCTGATCTTCGCGGTGGCGGCGCTCGGTGGCTTCGTGCTCCCGGTCGTGCGCTGGTTCAGCCTGCCCGATTGGATGGCGACGACGTCGGTGCTCGCGGTGGTCGGGCTCGGGGCGTGGGCGCAGAGCGAGCACTGGTTGCCACGCTCGCTCTGGTTCCTCGGAATCTTGGCGCGGGCCTGGAAGATCATCCTGGCCTGACGCGCACCACGGCTCGCGCTAGTCGCGCTCGGCCCGCGACGCCTCTCGCTGGAATCCGGGCAGGATGGCCTTGATGAACGCGTTCTGGATGAGCCGGACGAGGACCGGCCAGGTTTTGGTCTGCGGGCTGTCGATCGGTCCCGAGATGTCCACCACCGTCGCGACTTCCTTGCGCGGACGGTTCTTGAGGACCTTGGCCGCGACGTCGATGGCCTTTTCTTTCACCTTCTGGCCGAACGTGCGGTCTTCGTCCTTGTCCTTGCCGTAGACCTTCAAGTCGCGGAAGAGTGGCTTCACGTAACCGTCGATGCGGTTATTGTGGACGCCCAGCTCCGAGTACACCGAGAACACGCCCGATACCACGTCGAACTTCGCGTGGGCACGCAGCAGGTCGTTCATCTTCCGCATGTCGGTGTTCTCGACCTTCGCGTTCAACGAGAAGTCGGGGCCCTTGTTCTCCGGGCGGAAGGTGGCGTCCACGACGGTGGCGCCGCTGCCGAGGAAGCGGCCGGTCAGCGTCGCGTGGCCGTAGCCCTCGTCCTTCTGGTTGCTGAACTTCTTCATCGCCAGGTTCATCTCATCGATGAACACACGGTATTCCGGGTTCGTGTTCTTGTTGATGAAGCCGATGTTGGCGTTCACCACGCGCAAGTCTTCGACGTGCAGGACGACGTCGCGCGCATTGCTGACCTGTTGCGCTTTCTGCGCGCCTTCCTTGACGACCTCCGCGTGCGCCGGCGCGTCGACCTTCATGTACTGGTAGTCGGCGACCAGGCCATCCACCTGGAAGCGCTCGAGCCAGAGCGTGGCGATCTTGGGCGAGTACTCGACGTCGCCGCGCCCGCTGACGGCACCGCGCTTCAGGGTGACGTTGGCGCGCGCGGCCACCGGCGCGAAGTAGTCGAGCGGCACGTCGCGAATCTCGAGGTGGCCTTTCACGCCGGCGTAGGGCTCGAGCAGGAAGTCGGCATTGCCGTCGACCTGGATCTGGCCGCGGTCGAAGACGACGGCCTGGAGGCGCAGCGGCGAGGGGTACTCGCCTTCCGCCGAGCGCACGTTGCGAATGTCCTGGACCGTCGCCTGGATCTTCGTCACGCGCAGCGGCCGCGCCTGCGGCGTCTCGATGTAGGTCGCCTCCCCGTCGGCGATCTTGAACTCGTTGATATTCAGCGGGTACATCGCCTGCAAGGCGTCCTGCCAGCCATGCTCCTTGACCGGCGTCGGATCCTTGAGCTCGGTCTCGAAGTGCGACTTGTCGACGTAGATGATCGGCTTGACCAGCTTGAAGTCGGCCACCAGCGCGCGGTGGATCAGCGCACGCCATTGCACGCTGGCGCTGAGCCGCTCGATCCGCATGACGGGCGGCTCGGGATTGGCGTTCTGGATGAACTGCACGTCGTAGAAGTCGATGGAGAATCCGATGGGGTGGAAGTCGAGCTTGCGGATGTGCGCGGTGTAGCCCTTCATCTTGCGGTTCATCTCGCGCTCGGTCATGCGCCGCAGCGGCTCGTCGATGAAGAACGCGATGACGACGGCCAGCACGACGACGACGGCCACGGGAACGGCAAACCAGAGCCAGTGGCGTCCGAACCAGCTGCCGATTCCTCTGAGGGGATTCCGCATGCTCTACCCCACTCATTCACGGAGCAAGCACAGTGCCAGCGACGTCAGCCGGCGAAACGACCGTCGTCGTCACCGCCACGGCGCGCCGACGCGGCCGCCAGATGTTCCGCGCGCCGCGGGCGGCCCGCCGTGGAGCGCGCGAGCAGCGTCACGCCCACGACGCACAGGGCGACCGACAGCGCCGCCGGCAGCACGCGCGGGTGCATCGGCCCCAGCAGACCGCTCGCGAATGGGCCGAGGAACATCCCACCGTCAACGAAGACGCGAAAGAGCGCCGTGCGCCATGCGACCTGCGACGCCGGCGTGGCCGCGCGCAGCAAGCCGACCGGCAGCATCCAGCCCGCCATGCTCATGCCGAAGACGACGCAGCCGCCGATGACCATCGGCAGTGGCCCGAGGCCCACCATCGCCACCGCCGCCGCGAAGCTCAGCAGCACGACGCCGAGCACGCGCGCGGTGCCGACGCGGTCCGCCAGCGCTCCGACCGGCAGAAGCGCGATCGTGTC
>Ga0209266_1001630_pt1 | contig 14626 bp, 8 predicted proteins | sample GraSoiAngelo_132_FD_185889 | JGI IMG/M metagenome (GOLD analysis project Ga0209266, IMG submission 185889) | Grasslands soil microbial communities from the Angelo Coastal Reserve, California, USA - 14_0929_02_40cm (SPAdes) (version 2) | ecosystem: Environmental > Terrestrial > Soil > Grasslands ...
AACCCTGAGCCCATCTCGGGTCTTTTCCGGCTGCTCGATGGTCTCGCCTCCCTCGTCGAGAAACTCTACGCCGAATCGCAAGCGGCCCGCTGGGGGCTGACCTTGGAGCGTCTCGCGCTCGCCCTGGAACGCAGCGCCACGAAACGCTTCGCGGACGCCGCGCCTCCCCGCCAAAAGCTCGAGGATTACCTCGCTGGGCTTCACCTGGAGGACCTCGCCTTGGCCACCGCCTGTGCTGCCGGATGCGAATCCGCCTGGGAGCATTTTTTCGCCACGTACCGTCAGTATCTTTACTCCGCTGCCGCCGCAATCACTCGGCGCCCGCTCGGAGACGCCTACGCGTGCGAATTTGCCGATTCCTTGTACGCCACGCTCTATGGCCGGGAAACCGCCCTCGGTCGCGTCTCTCTGTTTCATCATTTTCATGGCCGCAGCAAACTTTCCACCTGGCTTCGCGCCGTGCTTGCGCAGCGATACATCGATGTCTTGCGCCAGGAAAAACGCCTTGAGAGTCTCGAGGACAACGATGGTTTCGAGAAAGTCCTCGCTCCCAAGCACAAAACGGACTGGGAACCGAGCGACCCGCGCCGCGCGCGCTACCTTCAGCTGCTGGCCGCGGCCCTCAAGCAGGCTATCGCTTCTCTCGATCCGCTCGATCGCACCCGGCTGATTTCCTACTACCTGAACGACCTGACCCTGGCGGAAATCGGCAAGGCCATGAACGAGCACGAGGCCACCGTATCCCGCAAGCTCGAGCGCGTGCGGCTGGAACTGAAAGACAGGGTCGTCGCCATTCTGAAATCCGGGTGTGTTGCGAAGGACGGCCCGCAGGCGCAGTCCGGTGCTCCTCGGCAACCCGGTCTCGATGACGCCCAGATCCAGCTCTGTTTTGAATACGCCACGGAGGCGTGGTCTTTCGATTTTTCGCAACTGCTCGAGGCCATCCCGCCGCAACCCGGGGCTTCCAAATGGCCCCCGCCCGACGGCTGAGCCGGGCTTGCAAGAGAAGCCCTGAGGTCCGTTCTAACAAGGAGAGATAAAGGGATGGCCGCCGAAGAAGACAAAAAGTTTGACGCCGTTTTGAGCGGGTTCCTGGTGGGCGGCCTGCGCGTCCCCGCCGGAAATTTGCATTGTCCGGAATCCGACGTGCTCGCCGCGTACCATGAGCGCTCGCTCCTGCCCGAAGAAATGAATCCGTGGAAAGAACACATTGTTGGCTGCGCGCGGTGCCAGGCCGTTCTTGCCGAACTCGGGGCAACCGACTCCCTGCCAGTTCGAGCTTCCGCAGAAGCTTCGGAAGAGGCTTTGCTGCCGAAATCCCTGGAGCCGGCGGCGGTTGCCCGCGAAGAGCGAGAGCTCACGCCCGCGAAATTCCCAAACAAATCTCGCATCATAACTATCTCCCGTGGCGTGCGTTGGCAATGGCTTGCTCCCGCAGGAGCTCTTGCCGCGGGCCTGCTGGTCTGGGTTGCCTGGCACGAAAATCAGCCGTTGCCATGGAAAACTCCCGCCAGAGTCACAACGGCAGAGCCAGAGCCACCTTCCACCTCCCCACCGTCCGCTCGGCAGAGCGCAGCGTCTCGACCATTGGATCAGGCACAAACGGATCAATCCGCCAGCCTTTCCAAAGATCAGGCGGCCGCCGCCGGAGCGATTTCCGCCGAGGAAACGCGGATGCCGCGGGCCCTGAAGCAGCAAGAAAAGTCTGAAGCCCGCCTCAAGAGTGCTCCCGCAAAGCCGGCGGCCAACAAAGAGCGCGTTAGGCCGGAGGGCGCCGCCAATGACCTCGTGGCGCGGAGTCCTGCCGAGAACCAGCCGTCTAGCGAACTGAAGCCCGGCGCCGTAGCGACCATGTCGGAAACCGTAGTAGTACAAACGGAAACGGCGAGTGCCCAGACGCAAATGCAGCCAAGCCCGCCGAGCGCGCAGAAATCTGCCGCGCCAAGTCCTCTTCCCGAAGCAGAGCCGGGGAATAAATCAAAATCAGAGTCACGTGCGCCCAACCTGCGCCGGGCCGTGGCTGCACCTCCTTCTCCCGGCACTTCAGCAGCGTTTAGCGGTAATCTCAGTCCTTCCTCGGCGATCATAGCTGGCGCCTCCAACCTGAATTTGATCGTCACCCCCGATAAGAAAACCCTCTGGCGCGCCGGCCATGCGGGCATGATCGAATTCTCTGGCGATGGCGGCGCTTCCTGGTCGCGGCAATCGAGCAATGTCGTTGTGGATCTGACCGCGGGCGCCGCTCCCTCGGAAAAAGTTTGCTGGATCGTGGGCCGCGCCGGAACCATTCTTCTGACCACCGATGCCGGCTCGCATTGGGCCCTCCTCCATTCCCCGCTCGAAGAAGACCTGGGCGGAGTTCGCGCGACCGACGCGCTCCACGCCGCCATCTGGAATCTTGGCAACACGAAAGTCTTGGAAACCGCCGACGGCGGAGTTAGCTGGAAGCCCGCCGCCTCGCAGTGAGCGGCGAGCGGCATTTTTCCGCGATTCTCGGTTGATGCGACCTGTAAGGGCGCGGCTTTATCCCGAGAGGATGCTGCGCCGCGGGTTCAACCACTTGTCCTGTTTGCGGGGGGTTCCTTGCAAGAAATTCCTCGCATGCCGTTCTAACCAAGAACGCAAATCCCGATTGAGGTGAAAGCGAAATGAAAATCCCCACAATTCCGCCAGCCGCGCGGTGGCTTTGCGCCGCCGCCGTTCTCACTGCCGGCGCAGTGATCGCATATCCCGCGGCCCGCAACGAAACCGTTCCGAAGCTCCAGGAAAGAGAAGCGGCCCGCTCGGTCCCCGATCAATCCACCGGGTTGAATGATCAGACCGAGCTGAACGTCACGGTTTACAACTCCAACATTGCGCTGGTTCGCGACGTCCGCAATCTCGTGCTTCCCGCCGGCACGTTTCGCCTGAAGTTCATGGACATAGCCGCCACCGTCAATCCGGCTACCGTGCATTTCCGCTCGCTCACCGACCCGGACAAGCTCGGCGTCATCGAGCAAAACTACGAATACGATCTGCTCGAGCCCGCAAAACTTCTCCACAAATACGTCGGCAAGGAGGTGACGCTGGTTCGCACCTACCAGGAAAGCGGCACCACCAAGCACGAAGAGATCAAAGCCACCTTACTTTCCGACAACAACGGACCGGTCTGGAAAATCGGCCCGGACATCGTGACCGGAATGTTCGCCGAGAGCTATCGCTTCCCTGAGGTTCCGGCGAATCTTTACGACCGTCCAACGCTCGTTATGTCTCTGGAAAATTCCGGCCCCCGCAAGCAGCAGATTGAGGCTTCCTATCTTGCCAACAACCTTTCCTGGAACGCCGATTACGTCCTCGCGGTCGCTAGGGACGACAAGAACGCGGACCTCGACGGCTGGGTTACCGTCATCAACAACAGCGGCACCGGCTTTCACAACGCGCACCTCGAACTCGTCGCCGGTGAACTGAACCGTGTGCAACCCCCTGCCGCCATCAATGCCTTGGCCCTCAGGGAATCTGGCATGAACAAGGCTGCAGCACCGCAATTCCAGCAGGAAGCCTTCAGCGAATATCATCTCTACACGCTCGGCCGCAAAACTTCCGTCGAAGACAAGGAAACCAAGCAGATCAGCTTGCTTGAGGGCTCCGGTATCCCGGTCGAAAAGGTTTTCGCCGTCAACGGCCAGAGTTCCTACTATCGCAATCAGCAGGCCCCCGGCGCGCCGCTGAAAGATCCCGTGATGGTCTACTACAAATTCAAAAACGAAGAAAAAAACGGCCTGGGCATTCCTCTGCCTGCCGGCAATGTGCGCGTTTATCAGAAAGACTCCAAGGGCGGCATCCTTTTCGCGGGGGAAGACCGCATCGATCACACACCCAAAGACGAACAGGTCAGCATCCACATCGGTAATGCCTTCGACGTCGTGGCCGAGCACAAGCAAACGGATTACAAGCACGTGGACACGCACACCTGGGAATTCGAGTATGAGATCACCCTGCGCAACCACAAAGACATTCCCATCGTCGTTCAAGTGAACGAACCCATCGGGGGCGATTGGGAAATGCTCTCTTCCAACTACAAGTACACCAAGACGGCGGCCTTCGCGGCGCAATTCAACGTTCCCGTGGCTAAAGACGGTACTGCGGTCCTGAAGTACCGCGTCCGCGCCAAATGGTGATTCTCGACCCTGGTGCGAATGCGCCCCTTTTTCCCGGTTGGGGCACGGTACCTCGTGCCCTTTCTTGTCGCGTGCCGGCCCTGTCTGCCATCTTTGCGCGGTGGCATCCCGAGCGAGGGTCCCGGCCGGAGTTGCCCAGGGTCACTGCGACCAACCTTCCTCCTGGCCCTTCCCACCGGGGAAACATTTGTTGCATTTTCTCCGAGGTCCCTGCTCCATGACAAAATGCCTTGACAGATTTCGTCCCCGCCCCTAGAGTAACGCGCACCGGTGGAATATAGTTCCTTGCATCATCTGTTGCACAAGGCTCTTCGTGTATTCCCTCCGCGCGACCTGCCTGGTGCCTCATAACTGGGCAAGACTGGCAATCTGGGTGGGAGGCTCGCATGCACCGTTTCCGTGTCGCATTCGTCGATTCCTTGTCCGATCGCTTTGTGCTTCCAAAAGGGATGTGGCGCCTCGCCCTTGGTCTCCTTCTTGGCTTCCTCGCCTTCCCCTTGCTTCCTGCCTTCCTCGCGCAAACCACGTCCACCATTGAGGGCACGGTGAGCGACCGCCAGGGCCTGGCGATCTCCGGGGCGGAAGTGAGCGTTACGGCAAACACCCTGGCGGTGAGCAGGAAAACAACCACGGACGCCACCGGAAACTATCAGATTTCCGCTCTGTCCGCGGGCATTTACAGGCTGACCGTTTCTCACGCCGGGTTCAGCACTCAGGAATTTAAAGATTTGGAGATGACTCTAAACCGTACCCTCAAATTCGACGTTTCCCTTGACGTGGGAACCGTCGCGCAAAAGGTGGTGGTCTCCGCCGAGATGCCTCTGCTCGAGACCACGGCTTCCTCACAAGGCGCAACCATCGTTCCCAGCCAGATTGTGAACATGCCCATCAACGGGAGGAATTATCTGGACCTGATGCAGCTGGTCCCCGGCGTGGCCATCAACCGCCAGGCCGATCTCAATAGCGACAACGCCACGCCGGTCCTGGGTGAGCGCGCCAACAACACCGGGTTCCTGATTGATGGTCTTTCCAATCAGGACGAACTGAGCGGCGGCGCGGCGGCGCAATTCAATCAGGACACGATCGCGGAGTTCCAGGTCATCACTACCGGATACAAGGCCGAGTTCGGCCATGCATCGGGTGGCGTCGTCAACGTCATCACCAAGTCCGGCACCAACGATACTCACGGCCTGGTCTCCGCCTACCACCGCAACAGTGCCTTCGACAGTTCCAACATCCCGGGTCAACCCAATGTCCCTTATCTTCTGCGCTGGGACTACGACGTCGCCGGCGGCGGCGCCTGGATTCGCGACAAAGCCTTCTGGTTCGGCTCCGCCGAAGGCATCCACGAAAATCGCCAGCTGAATTTCGTCCCTCCCCCCAATACCCCACAATTTCTTATCGACAACGAGGAAACGTACAACGAGCCTACCACCAACCGCGAGGTTCGCCTGTTCGCCAAATTTGATCAGGTTTTGAGCAATCACCATATCACCGAGCAAATGAACTACACCAACGTCCACGTCAACAGCACCAATCCTCTTTCGGCTGCCAATTCTCTTCCCTCCACGCGCACGAACCTCGGCGACCGCAATTTGCTTCTCGGCTTCAGCGATGTCGTGACCTTTGGGAACTCCGGAAGCCCCTTCATCCTGAATCTTCGCGGCCAGTATCGCGACGAGCCCACGCTCACAAGTCCGGCTCACCCTCAAGCCGGCCCCAACACGACCTTCAACCTTTTCAGCAGCTACACCACCTTCGGTATATTCGGCGATCTAGGCCAGTTCAGCTATGGCGCTACGTTCACTCCCTCGACTGTGGAGCAGAAGTACGGAGCCTTCGGCGCCAACCTGAACAAAGCGATCAGCCGTCACAACTTGAAGTTCGGTTGGGACTTTGAGCGCACTCATGTCGATGGCGTGGAAGCCAACGGGCAGAATGATCAGCTCTTTGCCACGGAGAGCGACTATCAGCAATTCGGCCCCATTGATGCCGGCTTCTTCCTGCTCCTGACCATCGGCGGTCTAACCCCGCAAGCTAATCAAATCAAATTGCGCAACAACTACACGGGCTTGTGGGCGCAGGATGACTGGAAAATTGCCCGCAACCTGACCATCAATGCGGGACTCCGCTGGGACTACGACTCGTCCTTCAATAAAACCGACAATGTCTCACCGCGCGTGGGTTTTGCCTTTTCTGCCACGCCGAAAACGGTTATCCGCGGCAGCTTCGGCCTCTTCTACGACCATTTCCGCCTTGGCCTGGTTCGCGACATCCCGGGCTTCGGTGGCGCGGATATCCGCGAGAGTCAGCCGCTCTCCTTCCCTCGCCTGTTCTACGGCGTGCCCACGATTGCTCCCGCTCTGTTTGGATTGTGCCTCTCGCCCACGCAAACCGACGCACAAATCGCTGGTCAGCCGTGCCCTTACCCATTCGACCCTGCGGGCACTCCTTACTTCGGAGTCGACCATCTGCATAAGATCGGCCCGACGCCGATTCCTGCTAACGTTGCCGTTAACCAAAGCAACGTCCAGCAGCTCGGTCCCAGCGCTTTCCTGACCGCGGCAGACACGGCTACCGGTATGCCGTCCAATTTCTGGTTCTGGGGTCCGTTCGGTGCGCTCTCCTTCAATGTGTTCCAGCCCAGCAACTTCCCGGTAACCATCGATCCCAGCTTTGCCACTCCGTACACCCGCAGCTACACTCTCGGCGTTCAGCGTCAACTCACCAACGATTGGGTCGTCTCCTTGGACTTTTATCACAAGGACATCGTAAACATCCTCGGCGTTCGAGAGACCAATCTTCCCTTTGCGGCCCGTATCGATAACAGCGGCGGCGGCCTGACACAAGTGAATGGCTTCGGGCCGTGGTATGCCGGCACCTACAACGGCGGAGTGCTTTCTTTTGAAAAGCGCATGAGCCGCCGCTTTACCTTAGGCGGCAGCTACTCGTATGTCTCGGAAGGCGACGATGCGCTTTCCTCAAACCTCGGCACCGGCGCCATTGGTGGCGGCAACACATTTCCCACGGACAGCTTTGTCGGCGTCCCGCCCGTGGTGACCGATCCTGGGAACATTGCTCAGGGAGGCACTTGCCCTGGCGGCACCAATGCCACGGTTTCCTTCTTTGCATGCAACGGCAACTACGTGCCTAAGGCGGGCGTTTTTTACAACGGAGCCGCCCTCGATACCGGCCACTCCGATTTTGCCCTGCGCCACACTTTCGAAGCCCACGGGCTAGTGCAACTCCCCTGGAAGATCCAATTCAGCAGCCTTTTCCGGGCACAGAGTGGTTTTCCTTATACGCAGAACGCCCTTGTCCCTATCGACCAGGACGGCAATGGAAACTTTAACGGCAGGGATCTGAAAACCGGACGCAACGCTTTCACCGCCCCGCCCTTCCTGAACATGGACACGCGCATCGCGAAGACATTCAACATCACCGAGCGCGTCAGGGCGCAAGCCATGTTTGAATTCTTCAACCTTTTCAACAGCGCGAATCCGGCTGCGGTGAATCTAAATCAGAATCACACGCCCTTGAATCCCGGAGAACCCATTTTCGGCACGGTTACACAATTCCTGCCTGGCCGTGAAGGTCAGATTGGCCTGCGCATCGAATTCTGAGTTGGCCTCACGCCGGAAAGGACCGGCGATGCAAAGACCGACGCCGGTAATATGCTTGTCCGCACTGCTTCTCGCGGCTGTGCCCAACCCTGCGCAAGCGCAGAAGAAGAAACCTGCTTCTCCCGCTGCTGCCTCCGCGGCTCGAGCGGCCTCTCCCGCTGCCAAGCTCGAGGGCCTTGATGATCTCGCTCGTCAAGCAATGAAGGAATGGAAAGTCCCGGGCGTCGCCCTGGCCGTCGTACAAGACGGCAAAGTCATCTACGCCAAAGGATTCGGCTATCGCGATCTCGAAAACAAACTCCCGGTCACGACCGCAACCCTGTTTCCCATCGGCTCGATCACCAAATCCTTCACGGCTCTCACCTTCGGCATCCTCAGAAACGAAGGTAAGGTCGACTGGGACAAGCCCGTCCGCACCTACCTCCCGGAGTTCCAGATGTATGATCCGGTCGCCAGCGAGCAGGCCACGCCCCGCGATCTTTTCTCGCATCGCACCGGTCTACCTCGCCACGACCTGGTTTGGTATTCCTCCGATTTCAGCCGCGAAGACCTCGTCAGCCGCTTGCGCTATCTCAAGCCCAACAAGGGCTTTCGCAGCGCCTATCAGTACAACAATCTCACCGTCATGACCATGGGCTACCTCGAAGGGAAGCTCACCGGTCTTGGTTGGGAAGGCTCGATTCGCGAAAAGATTTTTGCTCCGCTGGGCATGTCGCATTCCGATTTGTCCGTCGCGGATATCGAAAGAGCCGACGACCACGCCCTCCCCTACGAACTAAAGAAGGAGGTCGTCACCAAGGTTCCGTTCCACAACATCGACGCCATCGGTCCCGCAGGCGCCATCAATTCCAGCGTTGACGACATGGCGCACTATTTGATTTTTCAGCTGGGCGAGGGCAAATACGACGGCAAGCCCATCGTCGCCGAGAGCGACCTGCGCGAAATGCACAGCCCGCAAACGGCCATCCCCGATCCGCCGCCCGCATTCAGCATGTCCGGTCTCGGCCATTTCAGCTACGGGCTGGCCTGGGTGGTGACCGCGTATCGCGGCCACAATCTGGTCTGGCACAACGGCGGCATCGACGGCTTCTACGCGCTGCTGTCCATGCTTCCCGACGACCACCTGGGCGTGGTGGTGCTCACAAATCTGCCGCACGGCCAAACGCCGGAAGTTCTTGCCTACAACGTCTACGACCGTCTGCTCGGGCTCGATCCTTTGCCCTGGTTCGATCGGTTCAAGGACCTTGAAGCCAAAGGCAAGAAACAGGAAGAGGAAGCCAAGAAGAACAAGCCCGCCGACCGCAAGACCGGCACGCATCCCTCGCACAGCCTTGCGGAGTACGCCGGCGAATACCAGAATCCGGGCTACGGCATCCTGAAGGTTGCGGTCAAGGGCGACGCCCTCGAGCTGAGCCTTAACCGACTGGGCCCATTTCCGCTCGAGCACTACCACTATGACATCTTTCGGGTCCCCGAGGATTCCGACAGCGTCGCGGCCGGCGAAAAGTTTCAGTTTGAGATGAACAAGAAAGGCGACATCGACCGCATCGCCGCCACGCTCGAACCTGCGCTCGGCGAAGACCTCGTCTTCACGCGCTCGCCCGAAAAAGTCGCAAAAGACCTTTTGCAGCAACTCGCGGGCGACTACCTGCTCGCCGACGAGACCGTGACCGTTGCTCTTGCGGGTGATGTTCTGCGCCTCACCGTGCCAGGCCAGCCGGTGTACGAGCTGATTCCCCGCAAGGAACTGTCGTTCGACGTGAAGGGCCTCCCCGGCTTCAGCATCGACTTTCAGATGGAGGCCTCCGGCAGAGTCAGGGAAGCCGTCTTCAACCAGCCGAACGGCGTCTTCCACGCCAAGCGCAAATAGCCGCTAGCTTGAAAAGCAAACGCCGAGCTGCGAGCAACGTACTTGCCTGGCCATCCTGCGGAAAACTCTGACAGAAGGTCGTAGCACCAGCCTCGACGGCGGCCTAAAGCCGCAGCTACCCGCTGGGCTCGGCGACGAAGATCATTTCGGGCGAGTCGTCACGGATGGGCGTTTTGTCAAAATCTCCATATTCCGCACCCACGCGGAAGCCGCAGCGCGAGAGCAGGTGCTCGACTTCGTAGCGGAAGAAATAGCGTAGCGGCCAGGCAAACACCAGGCGCTCCTTGCGCCCGTCGGGATGTTCGATGGTGTAGATCATCTCGGAGTCATTGCGCTGCTCGGCGCGATGAAACGCGGCAACACGTTCGCTGATGCGCACCTGCTTGCCCTGGTGCGTCCTGTACTCGACCAGCGGGGATTCGCGCATGTGGACGGGATCGTGGATGCGCTCGGCGTCGGTCTGGAACACGTCCAGGATGAGGCGGCCGGCAGGCCGGAGATGCTTGCGGACCTGCTCGAGGCAGGCCATCTGGTCGCGCACCTCGAGCAAGTGCTGAAACGAACGGAACGGAATAAGGATGAGCTGGAACTTTTCGCCCAGGTCAAACTGGGTCATGTCGCCCTGCACGAGATGGACGCGTTCGCGCTCTTCTTTGTTGAGCGCGGCGCGCTTGCGCGCGGCGTGCTCGAGCATGCGTTCGGAAAGGTCGAGACCGGTGACGCGCTTGCCCATTTGCGCGAGCGCCATGGCGATGCGCCCGGTGCCGCAGCCGAGCTCGAGCACGGGATCGCCGCGGTAAAACGCGACGTCCTGCGTGCGCTGACGCACGAGCGGCGCTTCGTCGTAGTAGTCCGCGATGAACGAATCGTACAACGCGGGGGGCATTTTTTTTTCGTGCAATCGCGGTCCTTGATCTTTCGAGAGATTTTCGCCTTCAGGCGGTTTTAAGAGACTACGGCATCGGCTTCGATTTCCACAAGCATTTCGGGGGAAATCAGCTTGCTCACTTCGACCATGCTCGTCGCGGGACGAATCTCGCCGAAAAATTCTCCGTGCGCGCGGCCCACCTTTTCCCATTCGGAAATGTCGGTGACGTAAATGCGCGTGCGCACGACATCCTTCAGTGCCGCACCGGCCTTCGCGAGCGCGGCTTCGATGTTGCGGATGGTTTGGATGGTTTGCGCGCGGGCGTCGCCTACGCCCACAATTCTTCCGTCGGGCCCCGTCGCCGTGGTTCCCGAAACCGTGACGGTGTTGCCGATGCGCACCGCGCGCGAGTAACCGACAATCGGCTCCCAGGGCGCTCCGCTGGAAATGTTTTGCCTGTCCATGTTTGATCTCCTTGGGCTCGATTCTCTACCATCGGCAGTACTATGTTCGCGTGCCCGCAAGAATAATCCAATCGGCATCATTTCAACACTGGCGGCGGGAAGTATCCGCGGGTTTTGCAATGATGCTAAACTGAAGGCACCTTCGCGGAGAAACCGCCAACCAAAAGAGACCGAGACAAGGGATGAAGTGCAACAACATTCTCGAAGCAATCGGGCATACGCCGCTGGTGCGGCTGAACCGCATTACCAAGGACCTGAAGCCGCGGATCTACGTGAAGGCGGAGTTCATGAACCCGGGCGGGTCGGTGAAGGACCGCATCGGCATGACCATGATTAATGACGCCGAAAAACGCGGCCTGCTGAAACCGGGCGGCACGATCATCGAAGGCACCTCGGGGAATACCGGCATGGGGCTGGCGCTGGTGGCGGCAGTGCGCGGCTACAAATGCGTGTTTACAACAACGGACAAGCAGTCGAAGGAAAAAGTGGATTTGCTGAAGGCCCTGGGCGCGGAAGTCATCGTGTGCCCCACGGCAGTGGAGCCGGAAGATCCGCGCAGCTACTACTCGGTGGCAAAGAAACTCGCGCGCGAAATTCCCAATTCCTATTATCCGAATCAGTACGACAACCCGATGAATCCCGAGGCGCACTACCTCACCACGGGACCGGAGATTTGGGAGGACAGCGAAGGGAAGATCACGCACTTTGTTTGCGGGTTGGGCACCGGCGGGACCATCAGCGGCGCGGGGAAGTATCTGAAGGAAAAAAATCCCGCGGTCAAGATTATTGGCGTCGATCCATACGGCTCCCTGTATTACGACTTCGTGAAGACCGGGACCACCATTAAAGCGAAGACCTATGTGGTCGAGGGCATCGGCGAAGATTTTTTCCCGACGACGATGAATTTGAAGATTCTCGATGACATTATCCAGGTGAATGACGAGGAGTGTTTTGTGGTGGCGCGGCGGCTGGCTAAATTGGAAGGACTGTTCACCGGAGGTTCGGGTGGCGGATGCCTGTCGGGCGCTTTGCGGCTGGCGAAAAACCTGGGGCCCGGCGATTTTCTGGTGGCGCTGCTGCCCGACACGGGGATGCGCTACCTGAGCAAAGCGTACAACGACGAATGGATGCGCGAGCGCGGATACGTGGATGCGGCGGTGCAAATCACGGCAGCCGAAGTGGTGAAGGCCAAGCATGCCGCCGGCAAGGTGCGCGAACTGGTGATTGCGCGGCCGTATCAGACCGTTTTTCACGCGCTGAAGAGCATGCAGGACCAGGACATTTCGCAGATTCCCGTGTTCGAGGAGAACACGCCGATTGGGACGATCTACGAGGATCAGATTTTGAATTTGGCGCTGCAAGGCAAGGATTTGCGGAAGCTGGTGGTGCGCGAAGTGATGAGCAATCCCTTGCCGCAAGTGCCGAAGACGGCGCCGGTCGAGCGCGTGACGCACATCCTCAGCCACGAAAACCCGGCGGTGTTCGTGGACATGGGCAATTCGCACTTCGAAATTCTCACCAAGTACGACCTCATGAGCACGGTGGCCTCGCTCATGGAGCAAAAGCGGTAGGGAGAGCGCGTGACGCGAAAGGGTTCGGTCAGATTCTTCTGGGTTGCTGCTCTCCGTCTTTGCTCCCGCCTGGCTTTCTCTCGGTGTTGCGATTGCCCAAGCCTTGCGCACAGGCGCGGGGAAGAACCGCAGCCCTCGATACGGGTGACCAAGGCCTTTGTTTTGGCAAATGTGCGAACAGCTAAATGAAAATCTACGATTTCAATGAGCGGCTGAAGGACGCGATTCTCATCGCCGATGGAGCGATGGGTTCGATGCTGCACGAAGCGGTGGGTCCGCAGCGGTGCTTCGACGAGTTGAACGCGACCGAGCCGGAAGCGGTCTTCCGCGTGCATCAGGCATACATCGAGGCGGGCGCGCAGATCATCGAGACCAATACGTTCGGAGCGAATCGCTTCAAGCTGGCGCCGCTGGGACTCGGCGACGAGGTGCAGCGATTCAACAGCCGCGGCGTCAAGATTGCGCGGGAAGCCCGCGAGTCCGCGGCGCGGGAAGTGCTCATCGCGGGCTCGATCGGGCCACTCGGTCTGGGTGTGCAGGCGCGCCATCCTGACGACAAGGAGATCCTGGATGTTTTTTATGAGCAGGCGCTGGCGCTCGAGGAGCGCGGCGTCGATTTCTACATTCTCGAAACTTTTTCCTACATCGAAGAGATCTTGCTCGCGGTGGATGCCATTCGCTCGTTTTCCGGCTTGCCCATCGTGGCGCAGCTCACCTATTCGGAAGAAGGCACGACCCACGGCGACATTCGGCCTTCGGACGCCGCGGCACAACTAAAAAGCAAAAATGTGCAGGTGATTGGCGCGAATTGCACGCTGGGTCCGCAGGCGCTGCTCCCGATTTTGCAAGAGCTTGCGGCGGTGGACGACAGTCGAACCAGCGGCATGCCCAACGCAGGCTTCCCCAAGCGAGAAGGCGACCGCATCGTGTATCCGAAATCGTCGCCGCAATATTTCGCGCTGTTTGCCCGCGAAGCGGCGGCGCTGGGAGTGCGCATTCTGGGTGGCTGCTGCGGTACGACGCCGGCGCACATTCAGGCGATGGCGGAAGCGGTCAAGTCGCTGCGCCCGGCGAAGGCCCATGCTACGTCCCCGGTGGCGGTGGAAGCAGTCGCGAAGCCGGCCGCGGTCTCGCAGCGCGAACCCGAGAGCCGATTCTGGAAAAAGCTGAGGAAAAAAGAGTTCACGATTTGCGTGGAAATCGATCCGCCAAAAGGACTCGCGCTCGACCGCATCTTCGAGCAGGTGGACAAGGTGATGGCCTCGCGCAAGATAGACGCCATCGACATCAACAGCGGAGCGATGGCGCGCGTGGGGATGGACGCGCTGGTGGTTGCCGGTGCGCTCGAAGCGCGCGGTGTGGAAACCATTCCGCATTTGACGACGCGCGACCAAAATATTATTGGGCTGCAAGCGGCGCTGCTGGGCGCGTGGACGGTGGGCGGTGTGCGCAACGTGCTGGCGATTACCGGCGACCCACCTTCGGTGGGCGATTACCCGGAAACCAGCGGCGTGTATGAAGTGGATTCGGTGGGCCTGGTGAAAGTGCTTAGCCGGCTGAATCAAGGGACGGACTGGGCGGGCAAAACGCTGGGCGGCGCGACGAATTTCGCCATCGGCGTGGCGCTCAACCCGGTGGCCGATGATCTGGATAATGAAATCGCGCGTTTCCATGCCAAGGTGGAAGCCGGCGCGCACTATGCGATGACGCAGCCGCTGTTCGACCCGGAGCATTGGCACGCGTTTTTGAAAAAGCTTGGCGACAAGCCGCCCATTCCCATCTTGATCGGGGTCTGGCCGCTCAATAGCTATAAGCAGGCGCTGCGGTTGAACAACGAAGTGCCTGGCATGGTTATTCCTGAGGCGTTGTTGAAGTCCATGGAAGCTGCCGGAGCTGCTGCGCGCGATTGCGGCTTCCAAGTTGCAAGGCAGATGCTCGCTTGGGCGCGGAGCGAGCTTGCCGGCGCCTACCTCATTCCACCGTTCAAGCGTTACGAAGAGATTTTGGAAATTCTATAGCCACCCTAAGCCGGTGTCAGGCCAGAATGAGCTCCTTTGAGCGGCTCCTATTTTA
>Ga0209266_1001632_pt1 | contig 14613 bp, 9 predicted proteins | sample GraSoiAngelo_132_FD_185889 | JGI IMG/M metagenome (GOLD analysis project Ga0209266, IMG submission 185889) | Grasslands soil microbial communities from the Angelo Coastal Reserve, California, USA - 14_0929_02_40cm (SPAdes) (version 2) | ecosystem: Environmental > Terrestrial > Soil > Grasslands ...
TCCCGGCGGACGACAAGCGTCTCGGTGAACGCGTAGTACGGGCGCGTGAAGGCCACGCGCGCGCGCCGCGCCGGCGTCACCTCGATGCCGTTTAGCGCCACGTCGAAGTCGCCGCGCTCGAGCGACGGGATCAGCGTCTGCCAGTCGTTCTGCACGAACTCGGCGCGCACGCCGAGGCGGCGTGCGAGCGCGTCGGCGATCTCGACCTCGAAGCCTGTCAGCCGGCGCCCGTCGCGCGGGTCCTGGAAGACGTAGGGCTCGCCGCCCTGCATGTCGCCGCCCCAGCGGAGCGTCCCCCGCGCGCGCAGGCGCGCGAGCGCATCGTCCGCCGCCGCGGCGCCGGCGGCCGCCATCGTCGCGACGAGCACGATGCCACGGAGCCAGCCCAGAGCGTCCTTGCTTTAGCGGAGGGACGGCAGGTGGGCAAGATTTCTCGGCCCGTGCTATGGAGCGCCGCATGCGAACAGCCATCGGAGCGCTCCTGATCGTGCTGGCGGTCGCGCGCGCGGCGCCCGCCGGTGATGCGACCGGCGCCTTCGCGCCCTACGAGGACCTGCTCGAGGTCCTGGCCGACCTGACCTGGCATCTCAGGGACGACACCTACCGCTTCCCGCCCCCCAAGGACCCGACCGGCCACGACCTCTACCAGCTCGCGCTCCGCCGCGTCGAGAACTGGGAGAAGCGCTACCCGGGGAGGCTGCGCGACGTGACGGGGTTCGCACGCGCCGAGGCGCTCGAGCACCTGGGCGAGTACCAGCCCGCGGCCGACCTCTACCGCCAGGTGGCCGCGCTGCCCTCCCCCCTCGCCGAGCCCGCGCGCCAGGGCGCGGAGCGGGCCGGGGTCTTCGCGGGAGCCGCGGCGCTCCCCGAGGACGCCCCCGAGGCGGCGGGCGCGCTCGGCGCGCTGCGCCGGAAGCTCGACGCCTGGGCCACCGTAGTCGCCCGCTACGGGGGGACGCCGTGGGAGCCGGGGGCGCTCGCCGAGGAGGAGCGCCTCGAGGCGACGGCCGCCCGCCTCGTGGTCGAGCAGCGCCGCGCGCTCGAGGAGGGCCCCACCGCCGCCGAGCGCGCGCTCCGCTTCCTCGTCCAGAAGCACGCCGACTCGAAGGAGCTCCCGGGCCACATCCTCCGCCTCGCCGATTTCTATGCCGAGCTCGCGCGCGAGTACGTGCAGAGCCACGAGCGCCCGCTCGCCTTCGACGAGGACGAGTTCGTGCGCCAAGCCGACCGCGCCCTCGACACCTACCGCAAGGTCTCCACCTGGGACGGGGCGCGCGAGAAGCCCGAGGCGCAGGCGCGCTTCGCGGCCCTCGACGCCTACAAGACGGCGGTGCTGGGGCGGTATCGGTGACCCCGTCGGCCGGCGTGACCGCTCTCGCGGTCGGCCTCCCAATCAGCCGGGGGCCCGTCCGCTGCTCGCGCGCTGCGCGCGCTCCGCTGCTCCGATGCCCCCGGACCCCGTCGGCCGGCGTGACCGCTCTCGCGGTCGGCCTCCCAATCAGCCGGGGGCCCGTCCGCTGCTCGCGCGCTGCGCGCGCTCCGCTGCTCCGATGCCCCCGGACCCCGTCGGCCGGCGTGACCGCTCTCGCGGTCGGCCTCCGCCTAGCGCTCCTCGCGCTGCTCGCGGTGCCGGCGGGCGGGCGGGCCGACGACCTCCTCGCCGAGGCGGCGGCGGCCGACCCGGCGCTCGAGGCGCGGGTTCGCCTGATCGCCGTCCATCGCCTCGAGGGGAACGCCGAGCTCCTCGCTGCCGACCTCGCGGATCTGGAGGCGCGCGACGAGGCGCGCCGGTCCGCGGGCCTGCCCCGGACCGGTCTCGCCGACGACGCGCGCTACCTCGCCGCCGGGCTCGCGGCAACGCGCGACACGCAGCGCGAGGCGCTCCACGCGGTCTTGAGCGCCCACCCCGACCCGCTCGTCCGCCGCCTCGCCCAGCACGCGCTCGAGACAGACGACGCCGCCACCGCCGACCGCCTGCTCGCCGACGACCGCCACAATCGCCGCGCCGCGGTGCTGAACGACGCGGTACGCCCGCTCGGCATCTTCTCTGGCGGCGCCTTCCTGGCCGCGCTCAACCCGTTCCTCCTCGCCGGCAGCGTGGCCGACAGCCTGGTCACCACCGCCGTCAACCTCTGGCACTACGATCGCCTCTCCGCGCCCGAGCGCGAGGCGCTCGCGCGCTACCGCAGCCTCCTCGAGCGCGAGCCGCGCACGCAGGACGCGCCCGAGATCGCGCGCGCCGTCCGGCGGCTCGGCGCCAAGCGCGCGGCGGTGTTGTGCACGGGCACGCTCGAGCAGGCGAAGAAGGCGCTCGACGCGAACGACCTCGACCACGCCGCCTTCTTCGCCCACGCGGCCGACCGGATCGACGGCTGCGCCGACGACGCGGCGCGCCCGCTCGCCCGGGTGAACGAGGCCCGCGCCCGGCGCGCGGCGCGCGAGGAGGCGGGCCGCTGGCCGATCGACGAGCCGCCGCAGCCGACCTCCGCGGACGAGCTCAGCGACTACCAGACCCTCCTGGTCGCCACCGCGCTCGCCGACCCGGGCGCGATGATCGAAGCCGCGAGCCGCTTCCGCGAGCGCCACGACGGGAGCCCGTTCGCGCCCTCGGCCCTGTTCGCGATCGCCGTGGCGCGTGACCTGGCCGGCCACCGCGACGCGGGCCGGGCGGCGCTCGAGGAGCTGGCCGGCAACCGCGGCTCGAGCGCCGGCCGCCACGCGGCCGCCGTCCTCGCCAGCGCCGACTACAGCGCCCTCGACGCCATCCGCGACGCCGAGCGCCGCCACGCGCGCGACACGGCGCGCTACGTCCTCCTCGGCGGGCGCGTCGACGGCCGCAACGCCCTTTACACGGCCTCCCAGTTCGGCACCGAGGGCGCGCACGCCGCCGAGTCCTTCGGCATCTTCAACCTGCTCGGCGTGCTGACCCGCGCCTGGCAGGCGTGGCGGCACGATCCGGTCTCGAACCAGGCCATCATCGAGCGCGGCGAGGCCTTCCTCGCGCGCGCACCGCACTCACCCGACGCCCCCGCCGTGCACGCCCGGCTCGCCGACGCCTACGAGCGCGCCGGCAACTACGATCGCGCCCTGCTGCACTACCGTGCCACGCCCGGGCCGGATCCCAAACGCATCGAGCGGCTCGCGGGCAAGGCGGCCGACAAGCTCCTCGAGGACGCCGAGCGCGGCGGCGGCAAGCCGATCCTCCTCTCCGGCATCATCCAGCGCTTCGGTGCGACGGCCGCCGCCGACAAGGCGCGGAAGCGCCTGCGCGCGCGGCACGCCGACGGCGAGACCGCGATCGCGCGCGAGGTCCTGGAGGCGGACCCCTCGCTCCTGGCCGCCTTCGACCTCGACCCGAAGCTCCTCGACGGCGACCACGACAACGGCGAGCTGGCCGACGGTGGCGTGACGCTCTCCCCAGGCCAGCTGCGGCTCACGCTCTACAACGTCGGCCAGGCGGGTCAGCACGTGGAGACGCGGAGCCTCACCTCCGAGGCCTACGAGCGCGCGCGCGCCGCCGCCGAGGAGGCGCTCTACGCGCGGCTCCTGACCGCCGAGCGGCGCGACCCGGACGCCGGCCGCTTCGAGCGCTACATCCCCTTCTTCCTCCAGGGCTCGGTCGACGACGGGGGCGTCTACGTCTTCCCGGGTGTCAAGATGCGGCGCTACCAGACGGACGAGCCGAAGCTCTACGAGTGAGCGGGAGCCGGGCCCCAGCAGCGTCCCACGTAGCCGCAGCCGAGCCGCTCGCAGGCGGCGGGATCCTCGGGGCGGCGCGGGAAGGCGTCCATCGCGCCCGACGCGAGCGCCTGGCCGAGCGCGACGCCCGCCTCCACCAGCGCCGCCTCCTCGTCCCTCGCGTCGACTGGCGGTAGCCGCCGCACGACCGGAGCGCCGCGCAGGAAGACCAGCTCGGTCTCGACCGCCGCCGCGCCCGCCGCCCCGACCGCGAGCTCGTAGGCGCCCAGCTGCGGCGCGTACCTCTCGACCGACGCGGCCGTCGGCCGGGCGTACTTGTAGTCGCGCACAACGTGCGCCGGGCCGCGGCGGGCGAGAAGATCGAGCCGGCCGCGCAGGAAGACCCGCGGCGCGCCGGCCGGGAGGGCGAGGACGAAGGGCACCTCGCGGCCGACGATGGCGAGGCCGGCGGCGATCTCCCCCCGGAGCGCCACCGCCGCAGCGCGGAGGTCGGCCGCGAGCGCCTCCAGCTCGGACCGCCGGAGCGCCAACGCCTCGGGGCGGGCGGTGACCAGGCGTGCAATCTCATCCTCGGGTGCCGCCGCGAGATCGACGGCCTCGAGGACGCCGTGCGCGGCCGTCCCGAGGCGCGTCGCGCGCCGCCCGCCGGTGCCCCGCTCGGGCAGCCCGAGGACGTGACGGTACCAGTGCTGGCGCGGGCAGCGCCGGAAGTCGGCGAGCGCGGTCGGGCTGGTCACGACCTCGCGCGGCGGAGGCGGCGCGAAGCCGAGCACGCGCGCCACCTGCGCGCGCTCGGCCTCGCCCGCGGGCGCGACACGCGGCTCGGGCATGGGCGGGCCCGCGCCGGCGGGCTCGAGGTAGCGCGCGGCGCGCTCGACGCGCACCGTCCCGCCATCGGCGAGCGCCAGGGTCTCCTCCGCCGCGCCACCCGCGACGAACGCCGCCATCTTCCCCCGCTCGAGCACGTCCCACACCTGGTGGCACCACACGTGGCGCTCCCCCCCGCCCTCGCGCAGGTAGCGTGCGTCGCCCTTGCCCTCGAGCAGGACGAGCACGTCCCTCGCCCGCGTGCAGGCGACGTAGAAGAGCCGGGCCTGCTCGGCGCGCTCGCGGTCGAGCTCCTTCCGGCGATGCTCCTCCAGGCCGAGGTGCCCGGTCGCCACGTGCCCGCTCGAGTCGATCGGCCCGCCCACCACGCCGAGCGCGTCGTCGAGCGCGGGTATGCGGTTGTCGAGCTTCAGCGGACGGCCCAGGTCGGGGACGACCACGGCGCGGAACTCGAGCCCCTTCGCCTGGTGGATGGTCATCAGGCGCACCACGTCACCCTGCTCGGCGACCAGCGGCGCCTCCGGCTCGCGCGGCTCGGTCGCGGCCATGCGGCGGACGGTGCGCACGAAGTCACGCAGGGTGAAGAAGCGCCGGCGCTCCCAGTCGCGCGCCAGCTCGATCAGCTTGCGCACGTTGGCCACCTTTTGCGTGCCCTGGAACTGGGTGAGGCAGACGGCCTCGAAGTCGCTCGCCGCGCAAGCCTCCTCGATCAGCTCCGCGATGGTGGCGCGGCCCGCGCGCGCGCGGAGCCCGAGCCACAGGTCGCGGACGGCGCCCAGCGCCGCCGCCTGCGCGGGCAGGTCGGCGAAGTCCTCCCCGGCGCGGAAGCGGCGCGGGAGCGAGGGGCGGTCCGCGCCCGGCGGCCAGGCGAGCCGCCAGAGCGTGTCGTCGTCGAGGGCGAAGAGCGGCGAGCGCAGCGCGGCGGCGAGCGCCACGCCGTCCTCGGGATCGAGGACGGCGGCGAGCAGGCTCACCACGTCGTTCACCTCCTGGCACTGGAAGAAGCCGCGCCCCTTGACGGCGTAGTACGGGATATCGCGCCGGCGGAGCGCATTCTCGTACGTCTTCACCTCGGTGAAGGCGCGCAGGAGAACGGCGATCTCGCCGTACTGGATGCCGTCCTCGCCGCGCAGGCGCTCCACGACGCCGGCCAGCACCCGCGCCTCCAGCTCGCGCGCCTCGGCGGCTTTCAGGTCGCGCTGGTCGTGCTCGTGGACGAACGTGACGAGCCGCACCGCCGCCTCGGGACCGCTGGCGGTCCGGCGCGCCAGCAGGCGCTGCCCTGCGTCGAAGCGGGTCCAGTGGCTCGGGTCGCCACCCGGCGGCACCTGGAAGACCGCCGCCGCAAGCGCGTTCGCGAAGTCGAGGACCGCGGGGACGGAACGGAAGTTGGTCCCCAGGGGCAGCTCGCAGCCGAGCTGCTCGCGCATGTCCTGGAAGACCGACACGTCGGCGCCGCGGAACCGATAGATCGACTGCTTCTCGTCGCCCACCACGAACACCAGCGGCGCGGGCGTGCCCGCGGCGAGCAAGCGCACGATCTCCGCCTGCACGCGGTCGGTATCCTGGAACTCGTCGACCAGGATGGCGCGGAAGCGGCGGGCGTAGCGCTCGCGCACGGCGGGGTGCGCCGCCAGGACGGCGCGCGTCTCGCCGATGAGATCGTCGAAGGTGAGGACGCCGTCCTCGCGCTTGCGGGCTCGGAGGGCGTCGGCGACCGCGGCGATCAGGGCGGCGAGGCGCTCGTTTTCCGGCTGGGCGCGGAGGAAGCCGTACGTCTCCGCGAGCGCCCCCACGAGACGCCCGCCCGGCTGCACCGCGAGCTCGGCCGCGACCGCGCTCGCGAGCGACCCCCCGGCGAGGAGCCGGCGCAGCGAGCGCAGCGCGAGGAACTCCTCGAGGGGCGTGCCGGGTCCGAGGTGTTGGAGTCGCTCCTTCCACGCCGGCCACGCCTGCGCGAGCGCCCGGATGCCCTTTCCCTTGCCGCCCGGAGCCAGGCGTGCGTCGATTGCGTCGATCAGGCGCGCCGCGGCGGCGCCGAGCGCCCGGGCGGCTTCGGGCGCCCGCTCCGCCTGCCGCGCCGTCGCCGCCACGAGCCAGGCGCCGTCCCGTCCGGTGCGGCCGAGCCGAGCGAGGAAGTCCGCGACCAGGCCGACGGCGCCCCCGCTCGCCCCGCCGGCGAGCCCCGCGCGGAGCACGAGCTCACGCGCCGCCGCGTCGCCGGCGCGGAGGCGCGCGAGCAAGGCGACCTCCACCGTGCTCTCGACGTAGCTCCGGCTCTCGTGCTCGTCGAGCACGACGGCGCGCGGATCGACGCCGGCCTCGAGCGGGTTCTCGCGCAGGACGCGCGCCGAGAAGGCGTGGATGGTGGAGATCTGCGCGCCCAGGAGATCGCGGCGCACGCGTCCCCAGTGCGCGCGGGCCGCCGCGTCCGCGCTCTCGACCTCCTCCGCGATCACCTGGCGGATCTTGCGCGTCATCTCCGCGGTCGCCTTCTCGGTGAAGGTGATGGCGAGGATCTGGCCCACCTCGGCCACCGGGCCACCCGACCGGAGCAGGTGAACGAAGCGCCGCGCCAGGACCGCGGTCTTTCCCGAGCCTGCCCCGGCGCGCACGGCGGCCGAGCCGGCGATCTCCACCGCCGCGCGCTGCTCGGCGGTCGGGCTCCAGGGGTCAGCCACCGGCCGTCTCCTCTTCGAGCTGCGGCCGCTGGTACCGACAGACGGCGCGGTACGGACAGTAGGGGTCGCACGGCTCGGGATCGACGTCGAAGCGGCCGTCGCACGCGCGCGCGCGCAGCGCCGTGATGCGTGCAGCCATGTCGTCGAGGAGCGGGCGCGGGAACTCCCGCACCAGCTCCATCTTCTCGGCCTGGAGCACGAGATAGCCGCCCTCGAGGGCCGCCTCGTCCGCCAGGCCGTCGAGTCCCCCGAGCGCGCCCAGGAGGTAGACGGGGATCTGGAAGCCCGTGCGGCCGAGCTCGCGTGCGGCATCGATGCGCGCCGCGTAGCGGGTCGCGGTGCGGCTCATCTTGTAGTCGACCACGCGCAGGCGGACGATCGCCGCCCCGTCGCGAAAGAGATCGACGCGGTCCGGCGTCCCGGAGAGCGTGAGCGCCGGCCCGCCTCGCGGATCGGCGAGCACCCGCTCGACCTCCCGCTCGACGATGCGCTCGGGCGCTCCCCCCCACGCCTGCTCCTCCGCGTGCTCGTGCACGATGAGCGCGTCCACCGCGGCCGCGACCTGCCGCCAGGCGACGTCGAAGAGCCAGGGGTCCTTGGCGACGATGGTGCGCGCTGCCTGCTCGCGGGTGTGGGCGGCGAGCTCCCGGCCGAGCGCGCGGGCCGCCGCGAGGTCGGCGGGCAGGCGCGCGTGGGCGCGGAAGAACGCCTCGAGGACGGCGTGCGCCAGCGTGCCGCGCTCGAGCGTGCCGACCTGGGCTTCGGGATCGTCCTCGGGCACCAGGCCGAGCACCTCGCGGGCGTAGAACTTGAATCCGCAGGCGCCGAGCGCCTCGAGGCGCGTCGGCGTCCAGCGCACGGCGCCGAGGCGCGCCGCGAGCTCGGGCGGGACAGCGACGCGTCCCACGAAGGCGTCGGCGAGCGCATCTTTTCGGGGATCGCCACGGCTGCAGAGGAAGTAGCGGCTCCGCCGCTCCTCGAGCGCGGCACGCCGGTCGATCGCGGCCAGACGACGGGCGAGATCCGGCCGCGCAGCGGCGAGCGCGCTGGTGAGGCGGTCCGGCGGCGCATCGGTGCGCCGTGGCCAGCGCGCGAGGGACGCGCGCCCCACCAGCTCCGCCAGCTCGCAGCACTCCTCGCCCGGCGGCAGCAGCGCGGCTGCATCGGGCGCCGTGCGCGGAAGCGGCCCCGCCGCGGTCGCCTGCACCTCGTCGAGGAAGGGCGAGGGGACGGTCGGGTTCCCCTGCTCGTTCGTCTCCGGGTACGAGAGCACCACCTCGTGCTCGGCCATCGAGAGGGCGAGGAAGAAGAGAAACGGATCCTCGAGGCTCGCCTCGCGCGCGGTGCGGAAGAGCCCCCCGAGCGGCAGACCCGCGGCGCGCGGGCCGAGCTTGCGGCGGAGTCGCTCGGCCGCCGCGCGGTTCGCCTCGCGCTTCATCGCGTCAGGCCAGAGCGGGCTCTCGCCGCGCGGCGCCGGGAAGGTGCCGTCGTCGAGCCCGAGCAGGTAGACCACGTCGAAGTCGAGACCGCGCGCGTCGAGCACGCTGAGGGCGCGCACGCTGCCGGTGCGCTCGGCCGGGTCCTCGACCTGCAGCGGCTCGAGCACGGCGACGAGGAGGCGGAGGAGCCCGGCGAGCGGTATGGGCGCCATGCCGAGCGTGCGTGCGAGCCCGGCGAGCTGGTCGAGGGCCTCCTCCAGGCCCTCGAGGGCGCGCACGTCCCGCCGCACGGTGGCGGGGACGAGGGCCCCCCGCGGCACGGGGCGGAAACCGAGGTCGCGGAGCACCCGGCGCAGCGCCCGCACGTGTCCGGCGGGCGTGCGTGGGCCGTCGAGCCCGCGCAGCGTCTCGACCAGCGCCACCAGGCGCGCCCCGTCGCCCTCGAGGCGGGCGCGCCGCGCCGCCGCCCGCTGCCGGCGCTCGGCCGGGACGCGCGTGTCGCCGGCCTCCTCGGCAAGCGCGGCCAGGCGGTGGGCGAGGCAGTCCGCGAGCGGCCGCGCCGCCTCGGCGACGAAGCCCAGGTGGCGGAGCACGCGCGCCAGCCGGGGCTTCGCCGCGCCCAGGTAGTCGGAGTCGAGCAGCGCCTCCAGGCGCGCGCGCGGAAAGCCGTCTGTCACGCACCGCACCACGTCGAGGCACGCCCTCACGAGGCCGCTGCCGAGGAGCGGGCGTCCCTTCCGGAAGTAGACCGGGATGCGGTAGCGCCGGCACACGTCCTCGATCAAGTCGCCGTACACGTCGAGGTCGCGGGCGAGGAACGCGATGCGCTCGGGCAGCGCGCCCCGCTCGAGGCGGGCGCGGATGTCGCGCCCCGCCGCCTCGACCTCGCGATAGCGGCTCGGCGCGACGGCGATGCGGATCGAGCCGTCGGGTGGCGTGGGCGCCGGCCGCTCGGCTGCGAACACGCCGCGCAGCGCCGCCGCGAGGCTACCGCTCCGGCCGCCGCGCACCACGAACGAGGGCAGGACCTGGTCGGCGATCGCCGCGTCGCCCACGAAGCGGTTCCACGTTCGCTCGAGGAAGCGTGTCGCATCGACGTTCTCGGAGTGTGCGAAGGCGACGAGCTCGGCATCGCCGACCAGGCGGATCAGGCCGGTCGCGATGAGGAACTGGAGGATCGAGAAGTCGTAGATCTCCGCGAAGACGATCTTCCGCACCCCGGCGAGGGTCCGCGGGCACGTCCCCGCCGCCTCGGCGGCGGCGAGGCCCTCGTAGACGAGCCACTCGCGCCCGTGGCGGTCGACCGCGCCCACCCGCGCGAGCTCCGCCCGGTACGCGGCGTACGCGCGCCCCAGCTCGCCGAGGCGGGTGGCCGCGGGGCCGGAGGGGAGTGCGGCCGCGATGGCCGCCACGTCGGCGGGCGCCAGGTAGGCCGACTCGAGCTCGGCGATCACCCGCAGGAGCTCGTGCAGGAGCCCCCGCTGCGCGAGGCGGAGCGGCGCGGGAGTGCCGGGGGCCTCGAGTGCGCGCGCCAGGACCACCGCGGCCATCTCCGGCTCGAGCACGCGCGCGGGCGCACCCAGGTCGCGGGCGAGCGCATCGGTCAGCTCCGGAAAGGTCGTCACCCGATGGCCGAGGAGGCAGCCGGCCGCGCGTGCCCGCTCGCGCAGCACGCCCTCCCCCTTCAGGGCCGTCGGGTAGAGGTAGAGGACGTCGGCCGTCAGCGACCCGTAGACATGCGCACATACCCGTCGGCCTGAAAGCCGACTCTCTTGTGCGTGCCGTCGCAAAAGGGCTTCGACGCCGAGTGCCCGCAGCGACAGAGGTAGATCGGGTCCTCGTCCACCGGGGACAACGCCCCCTCCGCGTCGACCAGCGGCGGCTTCCCGGAGACCTGATACGGACCGTTCTTGAGCGGGCGGATGGTGACCTGCGCCATTGGGGCTCCTCCTTTGGGAGGGGGTTCTTTTGCACCGCCGCCGATGGCAGGTCAACGCATCTGCGCCCAATCGCGCAAACCTGCAGCAAGACGCACACGGCACGGCAAGGCGTTTTCCCCGGCACGCTCCCTGCTACGTCGCCGGGCATGGCACGCTCGAGAGGAGCGACGGCAAGGGCGCCGCGGGAGCCCAAGGTGTCCCGCAGCACGGTCCGGGTGGAGGAGAACTGCCTCGAGCTCGACGTGGCCAGCGCGCGCGAGATCAACGTCCTCAGGCGGTGGCTCAAGCGGGTGAACGGCCCGGCATATCCCCAGCCCTACCTGGTCGAGGGACCGCCGGCGCACTTCCGGCTCTACATCGGCGAGGCGGCCGAGCGCGTGCGCACGCGGCACGGCATGCTGTAGCCCGGGAACGATCCCCGCTCGGGCTGGACGCGGGGCGGTGGCACGCCGTTCGCGCCGAGGCTATGTTCGCACGGGAGGAGGGCGACGTGCTCGCGTGGTGGCAGGCGATCGTGCTGGGGCTGGTGGAGGGCATCACGGAATATCTTCCGGTGAGCTCGACGGGGCATCTGATCCTCGCCTCGTCGCTCCTGCACCTGGATCGGCCGGAGACGAAGGAGGCGCTGGACGCCTACCTCGTCGTCGTACAGGGCGGCGCCATCCTGGCGGTCCTCGCTCTCTATCGGTCGCGCGTCGTGCAGATGGCGCGCGGCCTCGTGGGCCGCGACGCCGACGGTTTGCGGCTGGCTTGCAGCGTGGCGCTGGCGTTCGTCCCCGCGGCGGCTGCGGGCCTGCTCCTGAGCAAGGCCATCAAGGCGACGCTGTTCAGCGACTGGCCGGTGCTGGCGGCGCTGGCAGCGGGCGGGCTGTGGATGATCTGGCTCGGCGGATCGGGTGACCGCGGGAGCAGTGACGTGGCGGCCATATCGTGGCGGACGGCGCTCGGCGTCGGGCTGTTTCAGACACTCGCCCTCTGGCCCGGCACGTCACGCTCGATGGTGACGATCGGCGGAGGCATGGTGCTCGGCCTGGGCACCGTGGCAGCGGCCGAGTTCTCGTTCCTGCTCGGTCTGCCCACGCTGGGAGCCGCCTGCGTGCACGACCTGGTCGGCAACCTGCGGCACGCGGCGGCCGCTGGCGGTCCCTCCATGTTCGAGCAGCTCGGCGCCCAGCCCATGATCCTCGGCTTCGCCGTGGCGACCGTGTCCGCCGCGCTCGCCGTGCGCTGGCTGGTGTCGTTCCTCACCCGCCACGGCCTTGCGCCCTTCGGCTGGTACCGGCTCGCGCTCTCGGCAATCCTCGCCGTGCTGCTCGTCTCCGGTGCCGTCGGCTGAGCGTCCCCCCTCCTCGACCACTCACGCGCCGTCCGCGTCCACGCGTGGTGGCCAGCAAGAGTAGCTCAGTCGGTCGGCGTCACCCGGAAGTGCTCGAAAACCTCGCCCAGCGCGGCGCCTCGGCTGACGCCAAGCTCGGGATGGTCTTCGCACAGGTGCCTCGCCATCGCCGTCGCCTCCGCGTCGCGGATGCGGTCCACCGCGAGCCGCATCGCGCAGCTTTTACAGGCGACCTTGAATCTGGCGCTGCCGTCGAGCACGCCTTCACGGTACGTGCGTCGTGGCCGCGATCATAGCCCGCAAGCGGCACGGCGCTCACCGCCGCGTGTCGGTACGACGGTCGGCTTGACCTACCCGGTTGAGTCGCGCACCATGCCCCGGAGCGCTTCCATTGGTGATCACCTCAGCGCCCGGGAGGAGATCATCAGATGAAACATCGACACATTGCCCTGCTGGCGGCGCGTGCCGCGGCAGCGCTGGCTGCGGCCAGCTTCGCCGGCGCCAGCATGCCCTCCAACGCTTCGGGCAGCGCCGGCTACTACGCGATCGTCAACCAGTGGGTCAGCCCGAACCGCGGCGTAAGCCCGAGCGCGGGCTGTGGCGGTGGTGGCTCCGCGCCGGCGCTGCACGTATCAGGCAACCGGCTGGTCACCTCCAGCGGCGCGACATACCGCCTGCTTGGGGTCAACCGCTCCGGCGGCGAGTTCGCCTGCATCCAGGGCACTGGCATCTGGGACGGCCCGATGGACCAGGCTTCGGTCACCGCGATCCGCTCGTGGAAGGTACGTGCCGTCCGCGTCCCGCTGAACGAGGAGTGCTGGCTGGGTACGAGCGACGTGCCGGTGCAGTACGGCGGCGCGACGTACCAGCAGGCTGTCAAGGACTATGTGAACCTGCTCGTGTCCAACGGAATCACGCCGATCGTCGAGATGCACTGGAGCTATGGCCAGTACACCGGGCCGTCGGCCGCCTGCTCGGACGTCAAGGCGACCTGCCAGAAGCCGATGCCGGACGCACAGTACGCGCCGTCCTTCTGGACCGGCGTGGCCAACGCCTTCAAGGGCAACAACGCGGTCGTCTTCGACCTGTTCAACGAGCCCTACCCGGAGCGGGCCAGCGGCAACGAGACCGCGGGCTGGGTGTGCTGGCGTGACGGTGGCACCTGTCCGGCCATCGCGTACCAGGTGGCCGGCTTCCAGAGCCTGGTCAACGCGGTCCGGGTCACCGGCGCGACGAACGTCATCCTGCTCAGCGGCCTGGCCTACTCCAACGACCTGACCCAGTGGCTGCAGTACAAGCCGACCGACTCGACCGGCAACCTCGCCGCGTCCGCGCACATCTACAACTTCAACTCGTGCTCGAACACCTCCTGCTACGACAGCCAGCTGGCGCCGGTTGCCGCGCAGGTGCCGCTGACGCTCGGCGAGATCGGTGAGAACGACTGTGCCCACGTCTTCGTCGACACCCTGATGAACTGGGCCGACTCGCACACAGTCGGATACCTCGGCTGGACGTGGAACACCTGGGACTGCTCTTCCGGGCCGTCCCTGATCACGGACTACAGCGGCACGCCCACCGCTTACGGCCAGGGCCTGCACGACCACCTGGCCTCGGTCAGCAACTAGCGACAGTTCCGCCCGGCCGCCCGCGCGCACGCCGTGGACATACCACAGCATCGCGCCGCTGGCGGGCGACCATCGATGCTCCGGCGCTGTGGTAATGAAGGGTACGGCGACGCCGCCAAGGGGCGTATTCTACCTGGAGGAACGGCCATGAGCCGAATGACTCCCCTGTTCAGTCTCTCGCTCCGCCTCGGGCTCTTGGCGATGACGGTGGCGGGATGGCCAGCAGCAGCGGAAAGCCCGCTCCTCGTCAAGGACATCAACCCCGGCAGCGGCAGTTCCGACCCCATCTCGCTGACGAACGTGAACGGGACGCTCTTCTTCGCGGCCGACGACGGTATCGACGGCATCGAGCTCTGGAAGAGCGACGGCACCGCCGCCGGCACGGTCCTCGTCAAGGACATTGGCCCCGGTGGCCGCAGTTCATTCCCCGGAAACCTGAGGAGCGTGGACGGGACACTCTTCTTCTCGGCCGGCGACGGCACCAACGGCTTCGAGCTCTGGAAGAGTGACGGGACGGCCGCCGGCACGGCCCTGGTCAAGGACATCAACCCCGGCGGCAGTTCATTCCCCGGAGCCCTGACGAACGTGAACGGGACGCTCTTCTTCTCGGCCGGCGACGGCACCAACGGCATCGAGCTCTGGAAGAGCGACGGCACGGCCGCCGGCACGGTCCTCGTCAAGGACATCAACCCCGGCGCCGGCAGTTCATTCCCCAGAAACCTGACGAACGTGAACGGGACGCTCTTCTTCTCGGCCGGCGACGGCAGCAACGGCTTCGAGCTCTGGAAGAGCGACGGCACGGCCGCCGGCACGGTCCTCGTCAAAGACATCAATCCCGGCGCCGCCAGTTCGCTACCCTTCCAAAACATGACGAACGTGGCCGGGACGCTCTTCCTCCGGGCCGACGACGGCACCAATGGCATCGAGCTCTGGAAGAGCGACGGGACGGCCGCCGGCACGGTCCTGGTCAAGGACATCAACCCCGGCGCCGGCAGTTCAGACCCCCGCTTCCTGACGAACGTGAACGGGACGCTCCTCTTCGTGGCCGACGACGGCACCGATGGC
>Ga0209266_1001635_pt1 | contig 14594 bp, 15 predicted proteins | sample GraSoiAngelo_132_FD_185889 | JGI IMG/M metagenome (GOLD analysis project Ga0209266, IMG submission 185889) | Grasslands soil microbial communities from the Angelo Coastal Reserve, California, USA - 14_0929_02_40cm (SPAdes) (version 2) | ecosystem: Environmental > Terrestrial > Soil > Grasslands ...
GTTGTCCGGCTTGATGTCGCGGTGCACCACGCCGCGGCCGTGGGCGTAGGCGAGCGCGTCGGCCACCTCGCGGAGGATGCGCACGGCATCCCGCACCGGCAGCTCCGTCTCGCGGGCGAGGCGGGCCCGCAGCGACTCGCCCTCCACGAACGGCATTGTGTAGTAGAGCAGGTCGCCGGCGGCTCCGGCCGTGAGCAGCGGAACGATGTGCGGGTGCTGCAGCGAGGCGGCGAGCTGCGTCTCCCGGCGGAACCGATCGACGCTGACCCCGGCCCCGAGCTCGGGCGGCAGCAGCTTGATCACCACGCGCCGCCCCAGCCCCAGCTCCTCGGCGAGGTACACGCGGCTCATGCCGCCGCCGCCGAGCTCCTTCTCGAAGCGGTACGCGCCGCCGAGCGCGGCCGCGAGGTCGGGGAGGAGATCCGCCATGGGGTCGGAAGATACAGCACTCGGTTCGTTGACGGAGCAACGGGAGCGGTCTACCTTCCGGTGCGCTTGCTCCCATCGAGGACGCCCGACGCCGTGCCGCCATCCCGACGCCGCCGCTGGTTGACGCTCCTGCCGCTGGTCCTGGCCGGGTGCGGCGGGCCGTTCCCGCAGAGCGCACTCCACCCCGAATCCGATTACGCCCGCGCCCTCGACGGGCTGTTCCGCGGCATCTTCTGGTGGGCGGTGCTCGTGTTCGTCGTGGTGGAGAGCCTGCTGCTGTTCATTCTGCTGCGCTACCGGCAGCGCGCCGGCGCCGCCACCCCCAAGCCGACCCACGGCCACACGGTGCTCGAGATCGCGTGGACCATCGCGCCGGCGCTGATCCTCGTCTTCATCGCCGTGCCCACGATGCGCACCATCTTCACCACCCAGGCCCCTCCCGCCCCCAACGCGCTGCGGATCGCGGTGATCGGGCACCAGTGGTGGTGGGAGTATCGCTACCCTGACTTGGGGATCGTCACCGCGAACGAGCTGCACGTGCCGGTCGGTCGGCCGGTGGTCCTCGAGATCACGACCGCCGACGTCATCCACAGTTTCTGGGCGCCCGCGTTGGGCGGGAAGCGCGACTTGATCCCCGGACACGTGAATCGCATCACCTTCACCGCCGAGTCGATCGGGACGATCTCGGGGCAGTGCGCCGAGTTCTGCGGCGCCTCGCACGCCAACATGCGGCTGCGCGTGATGGTCGACGCCGACTCGACGTTCCGGGCCTGGGTCGCCGCGCAGCAGGCGCCGGCCCGCGCCGTGGCGCGCGGTTCGCCGGCGCAGGCGGGCCAGGACGCCCTCCGCCGCTACGGCTGCATCGCCTGTCACGCGATCACGGGCGTGTCGGCGGGGGTCATCGGGCCGAACCTGACCCACGTCGGTAGCCGCACCACCATCGCGGCCGGCGTCTTGCCGAATACCGACGTGGACCTGGCCCGCTGGATCACCGACCCGCCGGGGGTGAAGCCCGGCGCCAAGATGCCCAAGCTGCCCGTACAGCCTCAGGACCTGACGGCGATCGTGGCTTACCTGCGGAGCCTCAAGTGAGCGCGGCCAAGGCCGTGAGCACCTGGAAGAGCTGGCTGACCACGACCGATCACAAGCGGATCGGCCTGCTGTATTTCTGGACCGCGTTCGCGTTCTTCCTGATCGGCGGGCTCGAGGCGTTGCTCATCCGGGCGCAGCTCGCGCGCCCCGGCAACACCGTCGTGTCGGCGGAGACGTTCAACCAGCTGTTCACGATGCACGGCACGACGATGGTGTTCCTCGCGTTGATGCCGCTGTCGGCGGCGTTCTTCAATTACATCGTGCCGCTGCAGATCGGGGCGCGCGACGTGGCGTTCCCCCGCCTCAACGCGTTCAGCTACTGGGTCTTCCTGCTCGGCGGACTGTTCCTCAACGCCAGCTGGCTGTTGCCCAATCACCCGGCGCCCGACGCCGGCTGGTTCGGCTACGCCAACCTCACCTCGCGCGAGTTCTCGCCGGGGCCGAACATCGATTTCTGGCTGCTGGGGCTGCAGATCCTCGGCGTCGCTTCGCTGGCGGCGGGCTTCAACTTCATCGTGACGATCCTGAACCTGCGGGCGCCGGGGATGAAGATGATGCGGCTGCCGGTGTTCAGCTGGATGACCCTCGTCACCTCGTTCCTCATCATCACGGCGTTTCCGGTCATCACCGTCGCCCTGGTGCTGCTGATGTTCGACCGCTTCTTCGGCACGCACTTCTACTTGCCCTCCGCCGGCGGCGACCCCGTACTGTGGCAGCATCTGTTCTGGATCTTCGGCCACCCCGAGGTCTACATCCTCATTCTGCCCGCGATGGGCATCATCTCCGAGGTGCTGCCTACCTTCGCGCGCAAGCCGTTGTTCGGCTACACCGTCGTCGTGTACTCCGGGGTGCTGATCGGCTTCATGGGATGGGGCGTGTGGAGCCACCACATGTTCTCGGTGGGCCTGGGGCCGATCGCCGACTCCGTCTTCTCCGCCACCACGATGCTCATCGCGGTGCCGACCGGCGTGAAGATTTTCAACTGGCTGGCGACTCTGTGGGGCGGCCAGATCCGCGCGACGAGCGCGCTGCACTTCGCCGTCGGCTTCATCGCGCTGTTCACGATCGGCGGGCTCTCCGGTGTGATGCACGCCTCGCCCCCCGCCGACCTGCAGCAGACCGACACGTACTTCGTCGTGGCGCACATCCACTACGTGCTGTTCGGCGGCACGGTGTTCGGACTGTTCGCGGGGATGTACTACTGGTGGCCGAAAATGACCGGCCGGCTCCTCGGCGAAGCGCTCGGCAAGCTGCACTTCTGGCTGATGTTCGTCGGCATGAACCTCGCCTTCTTCCCGATGCACTTCATCGGCCTGCTGGGGATGCCGCGCCGCATCTACACGTACGGCCCCGAGCTCGGCGTCGCCAAGCTCAACCTCGTGTCGACGGTCGGCGCCTTCTTGATCGCCGTCTCGATCCTCGTCTTCCTGGTCAACCTCTGGCGCACCCGCACCCGCGGCAAGGTCGCCGGCAACGATCCGTGGGGCGGCGCCACGCTCGAGTGGACCATCCCCTCGCCGCCGCCGCCGCACAACTTCGACGTCATCCCCACGGTGGCGAGCCGGCTGCCGCGCTGGTCGATGACGCAGCTCAAGGCCATCCCGGAAGACGCCGAGCTCGAGAAGCCCCATGCCCCGGTGGGCTCGTGGTGGCCGCTAGTCGCGGCGCTTGGGCTGCCCGTCCTCGCGCTCGCGCCGCTGACGCACACCCTCTGGGTGGCGTTTCTCGGCGCCGCGATTCTGATCACCGGCATCTATCGTTGGGCTTTCGAGCCCTTTGAGGTATGACAACCAGTCTCGGGCTCGACAACCGCAAGATGGCGTTCTGGGCCTTCATCGGGTCCGAGTGCCTGTTGTTCGCGTCGCTGATCTCGACGTACCTGATCTACAAGGGCAGGAGCGTCGTCGGGCCCTACCCGCACGAGATCCTCAACATCCCGTTCACGTCGGTCAGCACCTTCGACCTGCTGATGTCGAGCCTGATGATGGTGCTGGCCCTCGCGGCGGTGCAGCGCGGGGATCTCAAGTGGGCGAAGGTGTGGCTGTTCCTGACCGCGTTACTCGGCATGTTCTTTCTGGCCGGGCAGGTGTACGAGTTCACCTCGTTCGTCCACGAGGGTCTGACGCTGCAGCGCAATCTCTTCGGCGCGACGTTCTTCGTGCTCACCGGCACGCACGGCGCGCACGTCACCGTGGGCGTCATCTGGCTGCTCACCCTCTGGTGGCGCGCGCTGCGCGGCAAACTCGGCAAAGGGAATGCGCTGACGGTCGAGATCTGTGGGTTGTACTGGCACTTCGTGGACGTGGTGTGGATCGTGATCTTCACCGTCGTGTACCTGATCCAGTGAGCGCGGAGCGTTCGATGCGGGAATCGCCTGCCGGGGAGCACGCCCATCCCACCGCCGGGGTCTACCTGCGGGTCGCGGCGGTGCTCGTGATCCTCACCGTCATCGAGGTGGGGGTCTTCTATGTCCCGGCGTTCCACCCCGTCCTCGTGCCCACGCTGCTGTTCCTCTCGGCGCTGAAGTTCACGCTCGTGGTGATGTTCTACATGCACCTCAAGATGGACAGCCGCTTCTTCACGTTTCTGTTCGGCGGGCCGCTGTTGCTCGCGTTCGTGATGACCATGGGCCTGATGTTCCTGTTCGGGGCGTTCGTGCTGAAGAAATGACCCCTCCGCCGGACGCTTGGCGGCGCTGGGACCTCCACCCGAGCGTCCTCATCGGGCTCGCCCTGCTGGGCGGGCTCTATGTGTTTTGGGGGGGATTACGAGCGCGGCGCCGCAAGGTGGCGGCGTTCGCGACGGCGATTGTGGTCCTCTTCGTGTGCCTGAACGGCCCCCTCCACAACCTCTCCGACCGGTACCTCTTCAGCGCCCACATGGTGCAGCACCTGGCGCTGATGTTGCTGTTCCCGCCGCTGCTGCTGTATGGGACGCCGGCGTGGGTGGGCGAGAGGATCCTCCGCGCGGCGTGGGTGCGGTGGATGTCCGTCTGGGCGACGCGCCCGCTCGTGGCGGGAGTGATCTTCACGGTACCCATCGTCCTGTTGCACTTCCCGCGGTTCTACAATGCCGCGCTCCTCCACCACGACCTCCACATCCTCCAACACCTCGTCTTTCTGGCGACGGCCGTCGTGATGTGGTGCCCGGTGTTGTCGCCGCTGCCGGAGCTACGGGCGCCTCAGCCCGTGCAGCTCATCTACCTCTTTCTGCTGGGGATCCCGATGTCGGTGGTCGGCGCGCTGATCACGCTCGCCGATGGCGTGCTGTATCCGTTCTACGAGACCGCCCCGCGCGTGTGGGGGCTGTCACCCCTCGCCGACCAGCAGATCGGGGGACTGATCATGTGGGTACCGGGCGGCGTGATCTTCTGGGTGGCGATGACGGTGGTGTGGTTCCGGTGGGCGGCGAGGGAAACGCGGGAGGACGCTACTCTCCCTCCTGCGTCTCCCCCAGCGGGTGCTTCCTGAGCTCCTCGCCGATCTTGGGGTGCTCCCGCCACAGGTAATAGCCCATGCCGAAGGCGGCGATGGCGTTGCCGATCGCCACGTTCCACCAGGCGAGGGCGCCCAGCAGCGGCTGGGCGAGGATCGCCACCAGGACGTAGAACCCGAACTCGAAGAAGCAGAACCCCACGATCACCAGGAACAGCGTCGACGGCGCCTCCTCCACCTCGGCGGCGAGGGCGGCGGCGATGCAGCCCACCACGACGAAGGCGCTGACGTGGATCATCGTGTACCCGATGATGTTGGAGTACTGAATGACCACCCGCGCCGGGTCGTGGACCCCCCAGAAGACCGCCGAGCCCAGCATCGCCGGCGTGAAGAAAGGCCGGCCGTTCAGCGTGTCCACGAGGAGGAACCAGACCGCGACGGCCGCGGCGCCGATGCAGCCGGCGATGAAGCCTTCGCGCAGGATCCGGTTGAGTTGCATGGCCCTATATTAGCGCCATTCCGGATTCCCGGGAGACCGCCATGCTCGTGTTCCGCCGCTCGCCCTTCTACGGCCTCTGCATGGTCGTGGGCGCCTTGCTCATCGGTATCGCCGGGCTCTTCCACCCAGTCTTGAGCGGCGACGGGGCCGCGCAGCTCGCCGCCATCGCGCGCACCGGCGCCTGGCGCACGATCCACTGGACCCTTGGGTTCGGTCTACCGCTGCTGTACGCGGGGCTCGTGGGGGTGGCCCTCCGGCACAGTGACACGCCGTCGGCGAACCAGGCGCGGGCCGGCGTGATGCTCGCCGGGTTCGCGTTCGCGGTGTGGGCGATCAACATCCTGTTCATGGCGGGCGCCGGAACGCAGCTGGCCCGCGCTTACCTGATCGCCGAGCCCGGGCTCACCGCGACACGCACCGTGTTCCTCTATGACATGCTGCACCCTTTCGGCCTCGCGGCCGAGCGGCTCGCGACGTTCGCGCTGGGGCTGGCGTTGTACCTGTACGGCTGGACCGTCATCAACGGCCGCGCCTGGCCCCGCTGGCTCGGCTGGGGCGCGATCGGTGGGGGCGGGGCGTGCATGGCCGTGGCGGTCGTGTTCCCGGAAACCGCCGTGTACCTCTACTACGGCCAGGCGCTGGTGGTCGCCTGGTGCGCCATTGCGGGCGTGCTGATGATCGCCGAGACCCGCCGGGCGTAGGGGATCGTCAGACCGAAAGCGCCCCCCGGTATTCTGGGGGGCGCGTGAGGTCAAAGAAGCTCAATCGGTCCAGCGGAGCTCAAGGAATCACGGCATCAGCAGCCGCACCACCTTTTGCTGTCCTGGTTGGCTCTGGTTGCCGGGCGTGAACGCGATCAGCGTGGCGATGTCCCCGGAATGTACGGTCCGCAACGCCGTGCGGAAATCCTCGCGCGTCCGCACCGGCGTGCCGTTGACCTTGAGGATGATGTCCGGCCCCAGCGGCGAGCCCTGTGGAAACAGCCGGTTGTACGCCGGTCCGTCGGGCGAGACGTCGGTGACGAGCAGGCCGCCCCCGTTGAGGAGCACCGGCCGCAGGCTCGGGTCGCGCACGTCTTCCTGGGTCAGCTCTTCCACGGTGACGCCGAGTGTGCCGCTGCGCCGGGAGATGGTGCCGGTGGTGCCGCGGCTGCGGCCCTGGGCCGAGGACAGTTGCTCGCTGTCGGGAGTGGATGGCGCGGCCGCGAGCCGGACGGTGAAGTTCTTCTTGATCCCGCCTTCCCGGAGCACGGTGACGGAGACTGTTTCGCCGGGCTTCTTGAAGCCGACGATCTGCTGCAGCTGCGCGCCGTATTCGATCGGCCGGCCGTCGACTTCGGTGATGACGTCGCCCTGCTGGATGCCGGCTTTCTTGGCGGGGGACTCGTCGGTCGAGAAATCCTGGACCACCACGCCGCGGATGTCCCGCTCGCCCACTGCCTGGGCGTCCTCGGGGCGCACTTCTTGGATCATGACCCCGATCACCGCGCGTTCCACGCGGCCGCTGGCGACGATCTGCTGCATCACCGTGCGGGCCAGATTGATCGGAATAGCGAAGCCGTATCCTTGATTGTAGCCCGTTTCGCTAGCGATCGCGGCGTTGATGCCGATGACCTCGCCGCGGACGTTGACCAGCGGGCCGCCCGAGTTGCCGGGGTTGATGGCGGCATCGGTCTGGATGAAGTCCTGGATCTGATAGCCGCCCTGGTACAGCCCGTTGAGCAGGCGGCCCTTCGCGCTGATGATGCCCGCGGTGACAGTGAACGCGAACGCTTCACCGAGCGGGTTGCCGATCGCCAGCGCCCACTCCCCGATCTGCGTCGAGTCGGAGTTGCCAAAGGCGACCGTCGGCAGATTCTGCGCGTCGATTTTGAGGACCGCGATGTCGGTCTGGGGATCGGTGCCCACCACGCGGGCCTGGAACACCCGCTTGTCGAGCAGCCGCACCGTGACCTTGTCGGCCCCTTCGACCACGTGGTTGTTGGTCAGGAGGTAGCCGTCCGGGGATACGATGAATCCGGAGCCGGTGCCCTGCTCGACGCGCGGGCGACCCCGGAATTGCGGGAAGAAATCGTCGAACCCGGGTGGGAGGCGGCGCGTGTCCGCGCGCTCCTGGTGCTGGGACTGGATGAACACCACGGCGGGCTTGACGTGCTCCGCCACGGCGACGAACGCCTGTCCCAGGTCGGCCGCGGGCTGGGCCGCGGGGATCAGCGGCCGCGTCGCGGGCTGCTGCAGTAACGCGGCCTGGGCCGCGTTGCCGTGTCCCCGCAGGTCCAGCGCCGAGGCGAATGCCAACCCCAGCACGAAAGCAAATCCCACCAGCGCTACGAACTTGAGCCAATCCCTCGTACGCACCGACACTGCCGTATCTCCGCGAAAAGGGGTTATTTCTTGTTCTTGTCGTCGTCCACGATCTCGTAGTCGGCTTCGACCACGTTCTCCTGCTTGGGCTGGGCCGCGTCTCCGCCGGCCGGCTGCCCTTCCGTCCCGGCGCCGCCGGCCCCGCGGGCCGCTGCATACATCGACGCTCCCGCGGCTGAATACGCCTGCTGCAGCTCCTCGAGCGCCTTGGCGATGTCTTCGGGGTTGCCGCTGCGCAACGCCTGCTTGGCGCCCTCGACGGCCCCGTCGAGGCGCGTCTTCGCCGACGCTTCGAGCTTGTCGGCCCACTCCTTGGCGTTCTTCTCGACCTCATACACCAGCGCGTCGAGCCGGTTGCGTCGCTCGATCTGCTCCCGACGCCCGCGGTCCTCGGCGGCCTTGGCCTCGGCCTCCTTGACCATGCGGTCGATCTGCTTGTCGTCGAGCCCGGACGAGGCCTCGATGCGGATCTTCTGCTCCTTCCCGGTGGCCTTGTCCTTCGCCGACACGTGCAGGATGCCGTTCGCGTCGATGTCGAACGTCACTTCGATCTGGGGCACGCCCCGCGGGGCCGGCGGAATGCCGGTCAGCTGGAACTTGCCGATCGTGCGGTTGTCCACCGCCATCTGGCGCTCGCCCTGCAGCACGTGGATTTCGACCGTCGTCTGCGAGTCCTCGGCCGTTGAAAAGATCTCCGACTTCTTGGTCGGGATCGTCGTGTTGCGCGAGATCAGCACCGTCGTCACCCCGCCCAGGGTCTCGATGCCGAGCGACAGCGGCGTCACGTCGAGCAACAGCACGTCCTTCACCTCGCCGCCCAGCACCCCGCCCTGGATCGCCGCGCCGATCGCCACGACCTCGTCCGGGTTGACGCCCTTGTGGGGCTCCTTCCCGAAGAACGTCTTCACGATCTCCTGCACCTTGGGCATACGGGTCTGGCCGCCGACCAGGATCACCTCGTCGATGTCCTTGGGAGAGAGCCCCGCGTCCTTCAGCGCCTGCTCCATCGGCGGGATGGTGCGCCGCACCAGGTCGTCGACGAGCTGCTCCAGCTTGGCCCGCGTCAGCGTCATGTTCAGGTGCTTGGGGCCCGACTGGTCCGCCGTGATGAACGGGAGGTTGATCTCCGTCTGCATCACCGTGGAGAGCTCCATCTTCGCCTTCTCGGCGCCTTCCTTCAGCCGCTGCAGCGCCATCGGATCCTTCGACAGGTCGATCCCCTGCTCTCGCTTGAACTCCGCGACCAGCCATTCGATGATGCGCTGGTCGAAGTCGTCGCCACCCAGGTGCGTGTCGCCGTTCGTCGCCTTCACCTCGAACACGCCCTCGGCGAGCTCGAGCACCGAGATGTCGTAGGTGCCGCCCCCCAGGTCGTAGACGGCGATCTTCTCTTCCTTCTTCTTGTCCAGCCCGTACGCCAGTGCCGAGGCCGTGGGCTCGTTGATGATCCGCACCACGTCGAGGCCGGCGATCTTGCCGGCGTCCTTCGTCGCCTGCCGCTGCGAGTCGTTGAAGTAGGCGGGCACCGTGATGACCGCCTTCTCGACCTTATGGCCGAGATAGTCCTCGGCGGTCTGCTTCATCTTCTGGAGGATCATCGCCGAGAGCTCCGGGGGCGTGTAGCGCTTGCCCTGGATCTCGACCGACGCCAGGCCGTTGGGCCCCTCGAGCACCTTGTAGGGGACCCGCTTGATCTCCTCCTGAACCTCCCCCATCCGCCGCCCCATGAACCGCTTGATGGAGAAAACGGTGTTCTGAGGGTTGGTCACCGCCTGCCGCTTCGCCACTTGCCCGACTAGGCGCTCGCCGTCCTTGGTGAACGCCACGACGGACGGCGTCGTGCGCCCGCCCTCGGCATTCGGGATCACAACTGGGTCGCCGCCCTCCATGACCGCCACGACCGAGTTCGTGGTGCCGAGGTCGATGCCGATGATCTTCTGAGCCATGACAGCTGCTCCTATCCGGGGTGAGATGCCTACACTGCGCAGCCCGTCGCAGGGCAAGGCGCGTGCCCGGGGAAAGTGTCAATATGGCAGAGCGGACGACGGCGGGCGAGGTCCTGAGGGGCGGTTAGATTCCGGCCCAATGTTCCCCTACAAAGACGAGAACCCCACCTACCTCACTCCCGTCGTCACGCTCGGCATCATCGCGGCCAACGTGCTGGCGTGGGTGGTGGTGCAGGGGCTCGGGGCCGAGCAGGCCCTGGCGAAGTCGGTGTGCGAGCTGGGGCTCACGCCGGGCGAGCTGTTGCGCACCGCGCGCCCCGGCACGGTGACGCCTCTGGGGGAGCACCTCGAGTGCGTGATCACCAACGAGCCGCACTACTGGACCATCCTCACGTCGATGTTCATGCACGGTGGCTGGCTCCACCTCCTCGGCAACATGTGGTTCCTGTGGGTGTTCGGGAACAACATCGAGGACGCGATGGGCCATGGGCGCTTCGTCGTGTTCTACCTGCTGTGCGGCGTATGCGCGGCCGGACTGCAGATGCTGGTGCAGCCGCGCTCGACGGTGCCGATGGTGGGGGCGTCCGGCGCGATCAGCGGGGTGATGGGCGCCTACATTCTTCTGTATCCGCGCGTGCGGGTGCACACCTTGATCTTTCTCGGCTTCTTCGTGACGACCGTGGCGCTGCCCGCGTACGTCATGCTCGGCTACTGGATCCTGCTCCAGTTCCTCGGCGGTCTCCCGCAGATGGCGGGATTGGAATCGGGCGGCGTCGCGTTTTTCGCGCACATCGGGGGGTTCGCCGCCGGCCTGCTGCTGATCCGGGCGTTCGCGCGGGAAGAGTACCTCATGCGCCGGCCCACCCTGCCCGTCTACTACCGCACCCGCTGAGGGCCGCCCTCCCAGAGGGTTGGGAGCAGGACGCGGAGACGATCCCGCACCGTTCGGAAGGATGCGAGTCCGGTCGGATCCGGCAGCGGCCAGTGCAGCCGCCGCACGTTGCCGGGAACGACGGGACAGACCTCTTCGGCGCATAGGGTGACGATCACGTCGACGTCGTTCAGGGGGATCGCCTCCAGGCCCTTGGCGTGGTGCTGGGAGATGTCGATGCCCTCCTCGCGGAGCGCCTCCACGGCCAGCGGGTTCAGCTGCCCCGGTTCGGAGCCGGCGCTCAGGAACCGGTACCCATCCGGCGCCATCGCGCGCGCGAGCCCCTCGGCCATTTGACTGCGTGCGGCGTTCGCGCCGCACAAGAACAGGATCGTCGGCACGCCCGTTACCGCCCTCTACCGCCTTCGACCGCCCGGTCTTCCGCGTGGTGCTTGATCGACTTGCCTTCGACGAGAAACACGACGTCCTCGGCGATATTGGTGGCGAGATCCGCGACGCGTTCGAGGTTGCGGCTCACCAGCAGCAGCTCGAGCGCGGCACCGATCATGTGCGGATCCTCCGCCATATGCGTCAGCAGTATGCGGAACACGGAGCGATGCAGGGCGTCCACCTGGTCGTCGCGCTGGCAGATCGCGCGTCCCGCGACGGCGTCGCCGCGCACGAATGCTTCGAGCGCGTCGCCGAGCATCGTTCGGGCCTGGCGCGCCATTTCGAGCAGCTCCGGCTCCGGCGTGATCGGCCGGAACGCCACGAGCCGCTCGACCGACTGGGCGATGTTCACCGCGTGATCGCCGACGCGCTCCAGGTCGTTGGAGATCTTCAGGGCGGCCATAAGCAGGCGCAGGTCGCGGGCCATCGGCTGCTGCGTGGCGAGGAGCTGCACGACCGCCTCCTCGATCTCGAGCTCCAACCCGTTGACGGGCCCGTCCCCGGCGATGACCCGGGCGGCCCTGGCGGGGTCCCGCTCCAGCAGGGAGGCGACAGCTGTGGCCAGGGCTTCCTGGACCTCGCCCGACATGGTGAGCAGCTTGGCCTTGAGGCCCGAAAGCTCGTCGTGAAAGTGGCGATGGGGGGGCGCTGCGCTCATCCGAACCGTCCCGTGATGTAGGCCTCGGTGCGTTCGTCCCGGGGCCGGGTGAAGACCTGCGCCGTATCGCCGAACTCGACCAGGCGGCCGAGATAGAAGAAGCCGGTAAAGTCGGCGATGCGGGCGGCCTGCTGCATGTTGTGCGTGACGATGACGATGGTGTAGCGGCGCTTGAGCTCGACGACCAGCTCCTCGATGCGCTCGGTGGCGATCGGGTCCAGCGCCGAGGTGGGCTCGTCCATGAGCAGGACCTCGGGCTCGTTCGCCAGCGCCCGGGCGATGCACAGCCGCTGCTGCTGCCCGCCCGACAGGCTGGTGCCCGGCTCCCGCAGCCGGTCCTTGACCTCGTTCCACAATGCGGCCTGGCGCAGGGCGCGCTCCACCAGCTCAGGGACGTCCCGCTCGCGCGCCAGGCCATTCATGCGGGGGCCGTACGCGACGTTGTCGAAGATCGTCTTGGGAAACGGATTGGGCCGTTGGAACACCATGCCGACCTGCCGACGCAGCGAGACGACGTCCATCCCCGGTGAAAACACGGACACGCCTTCCAGCAGAATGTCGCCCGAGCGGCGCGTCGCGGGAATGAGGTCGTTGAGCCGGTTGATCGAGCGCAAAAACGTGGTCTTCCCGCATCCGGACGGGCCGATCAGCGCTGTGACCGCGCGCCGGGGGATCGGCAGTGTGATGTCGAAGAGCGCCTGGGTCGCCCCGTACCAGAAGTTGTAGGTGCGCACGTCGAGCACCGGAGTCGGACGCTGAATGGGCGGTGTCTGTCCGGCCGTCCGACGGTCCGACAGTCCGACCGCGGTCATCCGAACCGGCCGGTCAAGTATGCCTCGGTCTCTTCCCGCGCCGGCTTGGTGAACAGCTCCGCGGTGCGCCCGACCTCGATCAGCTTGCCCAGGTAAAAGAACGCCGTGTAGTCGGACACGCGCGCCGCCTGCTGCAGGTTATGCGTCACGATCACGATGGTGTAGCGGCGTTTCAGATCGTGGCACAGCTCCTCGATGCGCTGTGTCCCCGCGGGATCCAGCGACCCGGTCGGCTCGTCGAGCAGCAGCACCTCGGGCTCGGGCGCCAGGGCGCGCGCGATGCACAGGCGCTGCTGCTGGCCGCCCGAGAGCGCCAGCGCGCTGCTGTCGAGGCGATCGTGGACCTCGTCCCACAGCGCGGCCTGACGCAGGGCGCGCTCCACGGCGGCGGTCACCGATGCTGCGGGGAGGCGCCCGTTCACGCGCAAGCCCGCCGCCACGTTGTCGTGGATCGACATGGTCGGGAACGGCGTCGGGCGCTGGAACACCATGCCGATGCGGCGGCGCACCGCGACGGGATCCACACTCCCGCCGTAGATGTCGACGTTGTCGAGCAGCACGCTGCCCGTGACCCAGCCGCTCTCACTGAGCTCGTGCATGCGGTTGAGGCAACGCAGGAACGTGCTCTTGCCGCACCCCGAGGGGCCGATGATCGCCGTGACCGTGTGGGCCGGGAACAACAGCGAGATCTCCCGGACCGCGACGGTGCGGCCGAACAGCGCCGTCAGCCGCTGCGTCGCGAGGCGGGCGGGGGCGTCAGCGGGTGCCATAGCGCTGTCGGGTGGCCCAGCGGGCCACCGTGGAGAGGAGCAAGACCAGAGCCATGAGGACCAGCGCGGACGCCCACGCCAGGCGATGCCACTCGTCGAACGGCCCGGTCGCGTACGTGAAGATCTGCAGCGGCAGCGCCTGCATCGGATGGCCGAGCGAGACGCTGAAGTTCAGATTGCCCAACGCGGTGAAGAGCAGCGGCGCGGTCTCCCCGGCGATGCGCGCCACGGCCACGAGCGCGCCGGTGACGATCCCGGCGACCGCGGTGCGCACGACGACCCGCAGCGACGTGCGCCACCGCGGGTAGCCGAGCGCCAGGGCCGCCTCGCGCAGCGAGTGCGGGACCAGGCGCACCATCTCTTCGGTGGTGCGGGCGACCATCGGCACCATGAGCGTCGCGAGCGCGATGCTGCCGGCGAGGGCCGAGAAGTGGCCCACCGGCCGCACGAACCACGTCCAGGCGAGAATGCCGATCACGATGGACGGCGTGCCGTTCAGCACGTCGGCGACGAACCGCACGACCCACCCCAGACGCCCGGTGCCGTACTCGGCGAGGTAGATGCCCGCGCCGATACCGATGGGGAGCCCGATGAGGCAGGCGGTCCCGACGATGATCGCCGAGCCCACGATCGCGTGGGCGACCCCACCGCCCGTCTGGCCGATGGGCACCGGCGTGCGCACGAAGAAGTTCCAATCGATCGCCGTCGCGCCCTTGTGCAGCAAGTCGGCGAAGATGAGCACCAGCGGCAGCACGGCCGCCGCGCACAGCAGTGCTACGAGACCGGTCATCACGCCGCTCACGGCGCGTCGGCGGATCGCCCGGGCGGTCACAGGGCCCGGCTCCCGGCGGAGCCCCCGCGGGCCACGCGCCAGACGAGCAGGCGGGCCAGGGCGTTCACCGTCACCGTGATGACGAACAGGACGAGCCCCACTTCGAACAAGGCGGCGAGGTACATGCCCGTCGTCGCCTCACTGAACTCGTTGGCGAGGGCCGCGGCCATCGTGTAACCCGGCTGCAGCAGGGAGGCGCCGATGTCGTGGCGGTTCCCGATGACCATCGTTACGGCCATCGTTTCGCCCAGGGCGCGACCGAGACCGAGCATCACGGCGCCGATGATCCCCGCGCGCCCATAGGGCAGGACCGCCGACCACACTGCCTCCCAGCGCGTGGCACCCAGGCCGAGGGCGGCTTCGCGCTGACTCCCCGGGACCGCGAGTAGCACCTCACGAGACACGGCGGCGATATAGGGCACGATCATGATCGCCAGG
>Ga0209266_1001636_pt1 | contig 14593 bp, 13 predicted proteins | sample GraSoiAngelo_132_FD_185889 | JGI IMG/M metagenome (GOLD analysis project Ga0209266, IMG submission 185889) | Grasslands soil microbial communities from the Angelo Coastal Reserve, California, USA - 14_0929_02_40cm (SPAdes) (version 2) | ecosystem: Environmental > Terrestrial > Soil > Grasslands ...
AATCGCGAAGCACGTACGCGTCGCCGTCGTACGCGAACCAGACGCCGGCGAATTCGATCTGCGAAGCGGCTGCGCGTGATGGGCGGTCGACGTTTGCGATCGCCGCGCCGTCGGTCGTTGCCGCCGGCGAACGCCCGGCGATTGCCAGCGCTCCGCCGCCGTTCACGCTCGTGAGCGATCCGCCGCCGGCCAGCGCCGTCGCCGGAGAGACGATCGCGGGCGGGCGATCGAGCAGGCCGAAGATGCGCTCCGCGGAGGCCATGGCGGCTTGCATCACCGTGTACTTGGCGCCGAGATCGCGGATCGGGAGGAAGAAACGGTTCGTGTACTGGATGAACGCGACGAGCGCGCCGAAGGACAGCGCGCCCGCGCCGATCTGCCCGCCGCCGTACCAGATCAGCAGCGCCAGCGCGACTGCGCCGAGCGCTTCCACCGACGAATACAGCGACGCCTCGAAGACCGTCGAGGTGAAGAGCGCGCGCCGGTAGTCGTCGTTGAGACGTCGGAAGATCGCGTGCTCGTGCCGCTCGCGCGCGAACAGCTGGATGACCGTGACCCCCTGCAGCGACTCCTGGAGGAATGCGTTCAGTGCGGCCAGACGTCGCCGCGCCTCCCGGTAGGCGTCCCGGGCGCGAAGCCGGAAGTACGCGGCCACCGCGGCCAGCACCGGCACGATGGCGAACGTCACCAGCGCGAGCCGCCAGTCCATCCACAGCATGATGGCCACCACGCCCACGAGCGTGATGACGTCCGCGGCGATGGCGAGCAGGCCGCTCGTGAACGCCTCGCTGACCGCCTCCACGTCATTGAGCACACGCGTCATCAAGCGGCCCACCGGATTGCGGTCGTAGTAGGCGGCCTCCAGACGCAGCAGGTGTCCGAAGAGCGCCTCGCGCAGGTCGTGCGTCACGCGCTGGCCCACGAGCGCCATGAGATAGGCCTCGAGGCTGCGCAGCGCATAGAGAATGCCCAGCGTCGCCGCGTATGCCGCCGCCGTCAGCGAGAGCCCGAGCCAGTCGCCCGCCAGGATGTGATCGTCGATCGCGACCTTGAGGAGATAGGGCTGCGCCAGCTCGGCCAGCGCGATCGCCGGAAAGAGCGCGACCGTGGCATAGAGCATCGGCCGCTGGGCGCGCGCCGCCGCCCACAGCCGTCGCGCCAGCCGGCGATCGAAGGCGCGACCGAGAACGTCGTCGTGATCGAGGGCGGCGCGCTCAGGCACGGGCGATCTCCTCCTCCAGCTGCTGGCGCCGCCACAGCCGCGCGTAGAGTCCGCCCGCGGCCAGCAGCGTGGCGTGGTCGCCGTGCTCGACGAGCCGCCCCTCGTCGAGGACGACGACGCGATCGGCGGCCTGCGCGACACGCAGGCGGTGCGTCATGACCAGTGTCGTCAGGCGGTGGTCGCGTAGCGCGCGCACGATCGCCTCCTCGGTCGCGGCGTCCACGCTCGCAAAGACGTCGTCGAGGACCAGGATCGGCGGGCGGCCCGCCAGCGCGCGCGCGAGCGCCAGCCGCTGCCGCTGGCCGCCCGACACGGTGAGGCCGCGCTCGCCGACGACGGTGGCGTAGCCGTCGGGAAAGCCGCTCACCTCGGCGGCGACGTTGGCGGCCTGCGCCGCCGCCACGACGTCGAGCCCGGCGCGACCCAGGGTGATGTTGTCCGCGATGGAGCGCGAGAAGAGAAACGCCTCCTGCGGCACCCAGCCCACCGTGGCGCGCAGCGGGGCCAGCGGCAGCGACGTCACGTCGCGACCGCCGACGAACACGGTGCCGGCCGGCGGCTCCCACAGCCGCGCGAGCAGCAGCCCCAGCGTGCTCTTGCCCGCGCCGGTCGGTCCCACCACCGCGACCATCTCGCCAGGCGCCACCGCGAAGGTGACGTCGCGCAGCGCGGGACCCCGGGCGGGATAGCCCCATGTCAGCCGCTCAAACGCGAGCGACGGGGGGCCGCCCAGTGGCGCGGCGTCGCCCGGCGCGGGCCGGGCGGCGGTGACGATTTCCTGGATGCGCTCCATGGAGGTCAGCCCGCGACGCACGACGGACAGCGTGAGGCCGAGCGCCACCGTCGGCCAGGCGAGATAGCCGAGGTACCCGTTGAAGGCGACGAGGTCGCCCAGCGTGATGCGTCCCGATGCGACGTCGCGGCCGCCCACCCAGATCACCACGAGCACGCCCACACCGGCGATGAGCGACATGAGCGGCGTGAAGCGCGCCTGGATCGCCGCGACGGCGACGCTGCGCTCGAGCAGCGTGCGATTGGCCGCCGCGAACGTCGCGGCCGCCCGGTGCTCCATCGTGTACGCCCGAATGGCGGCCATGCCGGCCAGCGTCTCCTGCACGCGGCCCGACAGCGTGCCGAGCTGCTCCTGCATCGCCTGTGTGCGCTCGTTGAGCGAGACGTTGAAGCGCCGCGCCAGCAGCACGAGGATCGGCATCGGCGCCATCGCACACAGGGTGAGCCACGGATCGACCGCCAGCATCGCCGCCAGGGCGCCGCCGAAGGCGAGCGCCGTGCTCACAAGGCTCACCGCGCCGAAGCCGACGAGGCTGCGCACGGCCGAGACGTCGCTGGAGGCGCGCGTCATGAGGTCGCCCGTCGAGTGGCGCGCGAAGAACTCCGGCGGAAACGTCTGCAGCGCGGCGTACAGCCGATCCCTGAGATCGGCTTCCACACGCTGGCCGGCGCCGAGGATCGCGAACCGCGAGCCGAGCCGCGCGGCGCCGTTGGCCGCCGCGAGCGCGAGGATGAGGCCGACATAGCCGCCGAGGGCGGCGGCGGCGCCGTCGCGGGCGAGCGCGTCGATCGCGTGCTTGACCGTCCACGGCACGGCGAGCGAGAACCCGGTGGCGGCGAGGAGACAGAGCGTGCCGAGCGCGTAACGCGCGCGGTACCGCCCGGCGGCGCGCGCGAGGGCGAGCGCGGCAGGCGTCAGCCGCGACTCCCCGCCGCGTGCGGCTTGAGCGCGGCGTAGACGGCGAAGACGGTCGGCGTCGGGACGCCCAGCCGCTCACCGAGGCGCACGGCGTGGCCGTGCAGTGCCTCCAGCTCGAGCCGGCGGCCGTGCACGAGGTCGTGGTGCAGCGACGAGAAGGCCGTCGGCGCCAGCGCGCTCGCATTCTTGATGATCGTCTCGACGACGTCGGCGGGCAGCGTCACGCCGGCGGCCCGCGCCACCGCCGCCAGCTCCTCCACGATGCGTCGATACAGCCGCCACGTTTCGGGGATTTGCCGGATGACGCCGATCGGCGCGCGCGTCAGTGCGGTGGTGCCGGCCTGCGCGCTGATCAACAGATACTTCTCCCACAGCACGCGGCGAACCTCGGTCGAGAGCTCCACCGGCACGCCGGCGGCGGCCAGCGCGTCGCGCAGGCGCGTGGCCCGCTCGCTCACGCGTCCGTCGAGCTCACCAAAGACGATCCGCCCGAGCAGCGTGTGCGCGATCACGCCGGACGACTCGATCGTGCTGAACACGAACGCGGCGCCGCCGAGGGCCCGGCCGGCGCCGAGCACGTCGTCCAGGATCTCCTCGTTGTCGACGCCGTTCTGCAGCGACACCACGCCCGTGTCGCGACCGAGCACCGGCCGCAGCGCCTCGGCGGCCTCGCGCGTGTCGAACGACTTCACGCAGAAGAGCGCCATGTCCACGGGCGCCTGGTCGGCGAACGACTCCACGGCGTCGGCCTTGGCCGTGAATTCGCCGTCGACGGCGGAGCGCACGCGCAGACCGTGGCGGCGGATGGCGTCCAGGTGCGCGCCGCGCGCCAACATGACGACCGACTCGCCCGCCCGTGCGAGCTTCGCGCCGAAGTAGCCGCCGACACCGCCGGCGCCCACGATCGCGATGCGCATCACCACCACCCCCGGCGCTTGAAGTAGCCAAGCATACCGAGCGCGCTCGCGCACATGAGTCCCAGCGCCCACGCGTAGCCGTAGCGCCACTCGAGCTCCGGCATGTGCTTGAAGTTCATCCCGTAGATCGAGGCGATCGTCGTGAGCGGGATAAAGATGGTCGCGATGACCGTGAGCACCTTCATGACCTCGTTCAATCGCTGGTTCTGCACCGACAGGTAGACCTCCATCACCGACACCGCCGTCTCGCGCAGGGACTCGACGATCTCGAGCGCCTGGACGGCGTGGTCGTAGACGTCGCGCAGGAAGAGGCGCGTCTCGGCCGTCACCAGCTGCGACTCGTCGCGCTGCAGGACGGTCACCTCTTCGCGCATCGGCCACACGGCGCGGCGCAGGGTCAGCAGCTGGTGGCGCATGCGCTGCAGCTGCACCAGCACGATGGCGCTGGGGTCGTCGATGGCGGCCGACTCGAGGTGCTGGATACGCTCGCCGAACTGCTCGATCACGGGAAAGTACGCGTCCACCACGGAGTCGATGAGCAGGTAGGCGAGATAGTCGGCGCCGGCGTCGCGGACGCGGCCGCGGCCCTGACGGATGGCCTCGCGTACGGCCCCGAAGCAATCACCGTCCGGACGCTCCTGCACGGTGATGAGCCATCCGGCGCCGAAGAACAGGCTCACCTGCTCCTCGGCCACCTCGCCCTCGGCGATGCGCATCGTGTGCATGACCACGAACAGGTGCTTGTCGTAGCGCTCCACCTTCGGCCGCTGCCCGACGTTGAGAACGTCTTCGAGCGCGAGCGGGTGCAACCCGAAGCGCTCGCCGAGCCGCGTGAGGGTCTGGGTATCGCCGAGGCCGTCAACGTTGATCCACGTGACGCCGCCGGGCGCGGTCAGCACCAGCGCGTCGTCGACGGTGACGTCGCGACGCTCGGTGGCGCCCTCGCGGTTGTAGGCCAGCACGGAGATACGCGCGGGGGTCGGCACGCCGGCGGCGATCAGCGTTCCGGGCGGCGTGCCGGGTCTCACGTGCGCCCCGCGACGCCGCCGCGTGCCGAGCCCGGCGCTCAGCCGGCGCGTGAGGCGAGCGTCATCAGGCATCAAGCCATGCTCCGAGACGCTCCGTTGGTTGTCAAGCGAGCGTGTGATAAAGTCACGCCGCATGGCATCGCTCGAGCGCCGCGTCGCCGTCGACGCCGCGCGCGTCGCCGGCCTTCTGCTGCACGACGAGGTCTCCGGCGCTCGGCGCATCACGTACAAGGACTCGCCCACGAACCTCGTGACCGAGATGGACCAGCGCGCCGAGGCCGAGATCCTCGGTCGCCTTCGGGCCACCTTTCCCGACGACGCGATCCTCTCGGAGGAAACCGGCGCGTCGCCCGGCCATTCGGGGCGCCGCTGGATCATCGATCCGCTCGACGGCACCACGAACTACGCGCACGGTCTGCCCGTGTTCGGCGTGTCGATCGCGCTCGAGGCCGAGCGTCGCATTATCCTCGGTGTCGTCTACGATCCGTCGCGCGACGAGCTGTTCGTGGCCGAGCGAGGCCGCGGCGCCACCCTCGGCGATGCGCCGATCCGCGTCTCGGCGAGTGCCTCGCTCGGCGAGAGCCTGCTCACCACCGGATTTCCGTACAACATCCGCGACACGCGCGACACGAATCTCCCGGAGTACGCGGCCTTCAGCGTGCGCGCGCGCGCCGTGCGCCGCCTGGGCTCCGCCGTGCTCGATCTCGCCTACGTCGCGTGCGGCCGTTTCGACGCCTTCTGGGAGCTGCGGCTGGGCGCGTGGGACGTGGCGGCGGGGAGCCTGCTCGTCGAGGAGGCCGGCGGGATGATCACCGGCATCGACGGCGGCCCGCTCGACGTGGACGCGCCGACGCTCGTGGCCAGCAACGGCCTCGTGCACCACGACGTGCTGCGCGTGCTGAGGGAAGTGCGCGGCGCAAGGAGGGAGCTCTGATGACGCGTTGGACAATCGGTGGCACCGCGTGTCTCGTCCTCGCTCTGGTCCTTGCCGGCTGTACGGCGCTCCGCGGCATGCGCGAGGTGTCCCCCGACGCCGTGCGCCTGGCGCCGGTGGCCGATCAGGCGACCGTCATCTTCCTGCGGGCGGCGCGGGCGGGGACCACCACCTCGCTGTTCGAGCTACGCGGGTCCGAGCAGCGCTTCATCGGTCTTCTCGTCAGCGACGCCCGACTCGTATACCGCACCGCGCCCGGCCGAACGCGGTTCATGGTGATCGGGCTCAGCGCCGATTTCCTCGATGCCGAGCTTGCGGCAGGCAAGACGTACCAGGTCGCGGTCCTGCTGGGCCAGGGCACGGCCGAGCAGTTCTTCGTCCTGCGGCCGGTACGTCCCGGCGCGCCGCAAACGTCGGCCGTGCAGTACTGCCTGGCGTCGTGCACGTGGGTGGAGAATACGGAACAGTCGGAGGGGTGGGCCCGCCAGAAGGCGTCGAGCATCGAGCGGAAAAAGGCGCGCTACCTGCCGGCCTGGGAAAGTCAGCCGAACCGACCGACGCTGCTGGCCACCGACGGCACGTGACGCCGGCGCGGCTCGGCGGCATGGCCGACCGCCACTAGGACCAGCGCGTGAAGATGAGCGACGTGTTGACGCCGCCGAAGGCGAAGTTGTTGCTCATCACGTGCTCGACGCGGAGGGCGCGCGGCTCGCCGCGGACGTAGTCGAGCGGCGCGCAGCGCGGATCGGGGTCCTCGAGGTTCAGTGTCGGCGCGAACCAGTCCTCGCGCAGCATCATGATGCTGAGCCACGCCTCCAGCGCGCCGCCGGCGCCCAGGGTGTGGCCGAGATAGCTCTTCAGCGAGCTGATCGGTGCGCGGTCGCCGAACACCCGGAACGTGGCGACGCTTTCCGCGATGTCGCCGGCCTCCGTCGCGGTGCCGTGCGCGTTGACGTAGCCGACATCCGCCGGCGCCAGGCCGGCGTCGCGCAGCGCGAGCTCCATCACCGTCTGCATCCCGCGAACGTCGGGATTGGTGATGTGTGTGCCGTCGCCGTTCGTACCGAAGCCGGCGACCTCCGCGTAGATGCGGGCGCCGCGTGCGCGGGCGTGCTCGAGCTCCTCGAGCACGAGCGTGCCCGCCCCCTCGCCCACGACGAGACCGTCGCGCGCGCGGTCGAACGGCCGCGGCGTGCGTTCGGGCTCGTCGTTGCGCGTGGAGGTGGCGAACATGATGTCGAAGACCGCGGCGTTCACCGCGTGCAGCTCCTCCGCGCCGCCCGCGACCATCAGGTTCTGCCGGCCGCCCACGATGGCCTCGTACGCGTAGCCGATGCCCTGGCTGCCGGCGGTGCACGCGCTGCACGTCGGCATGACCCGCCCCGTGATGCCGAAGAACTGCGCGAGGTTCGCCGCGCAGGTGTGGCTCATGAACTGCAGATAGTCGGTGCCTGCGATGCCCTTGAGGCTGCGCTTCGTGTAGAACGCCGCCGCATAGATCTCCATCGCCGGCGGGCTGCCGCTCGTCGAGCCGTACGCGATGCCCGTCGTGCCGTCGGTGACGAGCGTGCTGCCCGTCAGTCCCGCGTCGGCGAGCGCCAGCTCGGTGGCGCGCGTGGCCATGAGCGCGACGCGACCCATGCTGCGCACTTTCTTCCGCGGATAGTGCCCCGGCACGGCGAAGTCGGGCACGGGAGCGCCCAGCCGCGTATCGAGTCCCTCGTAGGCGTCCCACTCCGGCATCACGCGCACGCCGGAGCGCTTGGCCAGCAGCCCCGCGCGAATCGTCGGCCAGTCGCCACCCAACGGTGAGAGGCCGGCCATGCCGGTGACGACGACCCGACGCGTCATCGCGTCTCCACGCCGCCGCGGCCGCTGAGCGCATCGGCGCCCTCGGCCCGTGCGACCGTCAGCGTGCCTTCCACCAGCGTGGCGCGCGTGCGCGCGTCGCGCACGACGCAGGCGAACGAAAAGAAATCGTGCTCGCCCCAGACGTGCGCGGCCTCGACCTCCAGGTGCTGGCCGGGCTGAAAGCGCGGCGTGTGCAGCGTGATCGATCGCGAGCCCAGGAGGAAGCCGATCGTGATCGGATCGCCGGCCGCGCGCGCGCGGAGTCCGCCGTGGGCGGCGATGCACTGGGCCATGTACTCGATGGCGACCCACGCCGGCACGCCGCCATCGGCCTCGGCGAAGACGCCGGCCGGCGAGACCTCGACCGTGCACGTCGTCCGCCGCTCCGTGTGATCGGTGATCCGCGTGAGCAGGACCATGCGCCCGCTCTGCGGCAGCACCTCGTCGACGCGCGGGAAGATGGCCGTCGTCATGTCGCGCTCGGCGAAAGCGTGTCCCAGAACTCGTAGAAGTTGAACCACTGATAAGGCGCCCTCAGACAGTAGTGCTCGAGGCGGCTGGCGTAGTGGCGCGCGAGCGCGTCGAGCGCGCCGGCGCGCTCCGCGGCGGGCAGCACGATCTCGTCGGCCAGCATCTCGACGAAGACCTCGTAGGTCGTGTGATCGCGCCGCAGGCCGATCATCAGGAGGACGGGGCACTTCAGCGCACTGGCAAGGAGGAAGGGAGCGTGGGGAATCGCCGCGCGCTCGCCGAGGAAGGGCACGTACGACACGCGTGTGTGGTCGCCGACCCCGACACGATCGGCGAGCATGCCGACGAACTCGCCGCGCTGCAGACACGCCCGGATGTCGAAGACGCTGTGCGGCGCGGCACGCTCGAGATCGATGATGCGCAGGCGTTGCGACGGATTCAGACGGGTGAAGACCGTGTTGATCATCCGTGCGTTGCGCAGGAACATGGCGACGTTGAGCGCGACCCCGCCCTGGTCCGCCACCAGACGGAGCGCGTCGAAGCTGCCGAGATGGGCGCTGACCACGAGGGCGCCGCGCCCCCGCTGGGCCAGCCGCTGCAGGTGCTCGCGGCCGTGCACCACCGTCTCGAACTCACCGGTGTCGCCGAGAAAGAACGAGGCGCGGTCGATCATGTTCAGCGCGAACTCGTGAAAGTGGCGGAACGACTCGCGCCACCCCGGCGCGCGTGGCACCGCGTCGTGCCCTTCGCGGCGCGCCCAGCGGTACAGGCGTGCGAGATAGTCGCGTGACGCCCGCCGCGCCGCCCGTCCGGTGACGAAGAAGTAGCCGACGACGGGAACGATGAGATAGGCGCAGCTGCGGCGGCCGAAGATCCGCGAGCACCAGACGACGAAGTACATGCCCAGGAGCGAGCCGCGCTCGGCGACCGTGAGCCATCCCGTCCCCGGCGCCGTCATGCGCGGTCTCCGGGCGCGCGCCCGCGGCCGAGCGCCCGCCCGAGACGCGCCAGCAGCAAGCGGCCGTACGTCGCGGTGATCCGCACGTTGTCGCGGACCAGGCGGAAGTGCGAGCGGCCCCCCGCGAAGTAGCGCACCCGCACCGGGACATTGACAATCGGCACCCCGGCCCAGGCCAGCCGCACCACGATCTCGGGATCGAAATCCATGCGGTCCCCGAACCGGTGGCGCTCGAGGACGGCCAGCGTCGGGGCGAGCGGAAAGCATCGGAAGCCGCACAGAGGATCGTGGACGGCGAAGGAGCCCGTGAAGCCCCAGACGATCAGCTGTGACAGGCGGCGGCCGTAGAGCCGGCTGCGTGGCGCGCTCGCATCGAAGCGCGGATCGCCAAGGACCAGCGCCTCGGGATTGCGCTCGGCGGCGCGCAGCAACCCGACCACCTCCGCCGGGTCGTGCTGACCATCGGCGTCGAGCTGCACGGCATGGGAGAAGCCGCGCGCGCTCGCCACGCGGTAGCCGTGCCCGAGCGCGGCGCCGCGGCCACGGTTGACGGCCAGATGCTCGACGTGAAGCCACGATCGCGTCGCGGCCAGTTGCGAGAGCGTCGCGGACGTCGCGGGGCCGCTCCCGTCGTTGACGACGAGACAGGGCAGACCCAGCGGGGCGAGTCCATCGAGGACAGCGCCGATCGTGTCGCCGTGGTCGAAGATGGGAATCAACACACACGCGTTCACGCTGGACGCTGCGGCGGGCGCGCTCAGTCGCAAGCGGCCGGAGGAGACGACGCCCGCGTCGTCCCAGAGTCGAAAGTCCAGCGCGCCGCGGTCGGGCGAGAGCTCGACGCGCAGGCGCACGACGTCGGCGGGGCGCAGCAGACGCTTGAACTTCAGCGCTTCGATTCCGCGCAGCGTCGCGGGAGCGCCGAGGACGTCCCGCGTGGCGTCGAGCACCCAGCCGATCTGCGCGACGCCGGGCACAACGGGAAACCCGGGAAAGTGTCCCGCCAGGTACTCGAGATCGACGGGGATCTTCAGAAGCCGCTCGCAGCCGTGCGCGCTCCGCGCATGCTCGAGGATTCGGACGCGCCCTTCGCTCAGCGTCCGCCTCCGGCCGTGCCCGGCGGCAACACGCGGCGCAGCACCGGGTCGAGCAGGTCGCCGTAGCTGCCGCGGAACCGCCAGTAGCGGTACACGCGCTCGGCGCCGAGCAGGAGGCCCACGATCAGGTACGCGATGAGGCCGTTGTAGAGGGTCCACGTCGCCAGCGAGCCGTGCACGGCCAGCGCGAGCGACACCGCGATGTTCACGGCGAAGAATCCGCACCACACCGCGGTCACCGCGCGCAGATACGGCGCACGGCTCGGCAACAGCTCGGGATGCCGCAGTCGCGCGAACGTCTCGACGATGCTCGGCCCGCGCACGAGCGTGCGCGCAAAGGCGATCAGCATCGCGCCGTTGACCAGCGCGGGGACGAAGAGAAAGATCCGCCCGTCGTCGATCGCGGCGGCCACGGCCAGCACGACGGCCACGAGCAGCACGGGCACCGCCGCGCGCGCGAGATCGTCGCGGCGCCAGCGCCGCCAACCGGACGCGGCGTGCGCGAGCAGAACGACGGCCGCCACCGCCGCCAGCGTGCGCGGCCCGATGAGCACGAGACCGGCGTAGATCAGCAACGGATGAGCTTCTGGTAGAGGAGGTCGACGATATCCTGCACCGTCTTGATCGACTTCAGCTCTTCTTCGGCGATCTCGAGATCGACGTGCTGCTCGAGGCGAACCGCGAAATCGACCAGGTCCAGGCTGTCGAGCTCCAGGTCCTCGACGAGCCGGGCGGTCGGCACGAGCTGCTCGTCCCGCAGCTCGAATCCGCCGACCAGCACGTCACGCAAGCGCTTGAAGATTTCGTCCTTGGACACTTCGGGCTGCGTCATGAATGCTCCTCATCGGCGCCGAGCCCCTGCTCGTAGAGCGCCTGCAGATCCGCGGTGAGTCGTCTGGCGGCCACCGGCAGTGTGCTGCCCGCGTCGAGATAGCGCGCGGGGTCGATCGGCGCGCCGACGCGCAGCACCCACTGTGGCCGCCCATCGGGAACGTCGTGCCACGGCTGACCCTTGAGCAGCGTCGGGGGGCGGCACGTGATGACGACCGGCACGATCGGGCAACCGCTCTTGAGCGCGATGTGGGCCGCGCCCCGCTGGAAGCGATGCAGGCCGCCGCGCGGCGAGCGCGTACCCTCGGGAAACAGCAGGACCGAGCGGCCCTGCGCGAGCCGGTCGGCGCACGATTCGACGAGCGCGTCGCCGTCATCATTGGCGAGGTAGCCGGCGCGCGCCACGATGCGCCGCATGAACGGGTTGCGCCGCGCGGCCGTCTTGACGATGCAATCGGCTTGCGACAGCCGCGCCAGCAGCAGGATGACGTCGATGAGCGTCGGATGATTGGCGACGACCAGCCGTGGCCCACTGCCGGCCAGACGCTCGCCGTCGATCCACGAGACACGGCACAGTCTCAGGCACACCATCCACCACAACCAGAGCCGAAAGGCGTGATGGACGATGCGCTGTGTGCGCAACTCACGACGCGCCGGCACGCCGCGTGCGGACACCGCCGTGATGGCGGCGACGACGATGGCGCCCACCCCGAAGCTGGCGAACGCCACACCGGTCCGGAGCGCGCGCCAGCCGTGCGCGAGGCGACGCCGCGAGGGCACCCGACGCGACGCGGCGCCCGGAGCGACGGGTGGGGCCGCGACCTGCGACGTGACCGTCATGCGGTCTAGTCTTTGATCTCCGTGACCTTGTTGCCCGTGAAGTGGACCTGCATCTTCCCGAACCGGTTCTTCCAGAAGGTCCACACGTCGGAGTCGAGGCTCGGCGTCGCGTGCTCCGGCGGATAGCCGAGCGCCAGGATCACCGCGCGCTTCGTCATCCCCGGCAGCACCGACCCCGCCTGCACGCCCTTGCGATCCACCTCGCTCAGCGACTCCAGCTTGGGCTCGCACTTCTTGCCGAAGTAACGGTCGAGGTGCTTGGGAATCGGCTCCCGCAGCGAGTTGTGGAAGACGTACTCGTACTCGCGGTCCCTGCCGAGCACGCGGAACGTCAATTTCCGCTTGTCGAGCGACTCGAGCTTGACCTTGGTGCACAGCGGGATCAACCCCTGTTGCTGGTAGTTCACTGAGTAGAGGCGCTGCCGGGGCTCGTCGGGATGCAGGTTCACGAGCGTGTAGACGGGCGACTGGCCGATGAGCGGATAGTCGACATCGGCGGCGACGGCCGGCGCGCTGGCGGCGAAAATGAGCGCGAGCACAAGCGTGACGTTGATAGATCGCATAAGGAAAGATTTTACTCTACCCGGGGGGCGACCGTCACTTTCGGGCGCGGCGGCGGCCGGTTAGAAGGCGACGACGCTCACGCCCGCCAGCGCGCGGCCGGCCAGCTCGGCGACCACGAAGTCGCGGATTGGGCCCACCAGGATGTTGCGCCGGGCGAACGGGTCGACGTCCGGGTCCAGCGGGGGGCCGTACAGCCGCTTCATCGCGGCCATCAGCTTGGCCGTGGTCGTGGTGACGACCTCCACCTGCAGCCGCAGATGGCTCTCGAGGCTCTCGATCAGCGCGGACTTCGAGGGATCGTCCATGGCCACCACGAGCACCTCTCCCGCGCAGAACAAGGGCACCAGATGGTGTCGCGCGGCGAACCGCTCCGAGATGACCGTGGCGAGCTTCTGGCTGATCGAAATCTTGTCGACGTCGAAGAAGTTCACGTGCAGCTGCGTGCAGAGCGCATCGCGCATGGCCATCTCGTCGATGTAGCCGAGCGTGATCAGCGCCTTGCCGATCGGCATGAGCAGCCGCCGCTGATAGGTCAGCGCCTCCTCGAGCTGCGCCGGCGTGATGCGCCCGGCCTTGACGAGGATCTCGCCAAGGCGCGAGCGCTTGCCCCAGCGATGCAGCAATGCGTTCAGCGTTTTGCGGGTGACGAGCTTGTTCGCGAGCAGGACCTGGCCGAGCGGCATATAGCTGCGCGCCACGCTCTGCAGGCGCAGCGCGGCGTCGAGCTGATCCTGCGTGATGATGCCATCCGCGACCAGCAGCTCGCCGAATCGACGGGCCGAGGGCGACTCGCCCACCGGCATCACCGGCGTGGCCGCGCCGGCGCCGGATGTCTCGCCGGCGACCTGGCGTGCACCATTTAGATGTCCGTTCGTCGGCCGGGCCGCCGACGACGCTTCGACCGGGCGCGGTGTCGGGACGCTGCTGCGTCGCGTGAACAGGCCCATGGTGGTCCTCCCCTCGCCTGGGAAGAGCAACGCGGGTGCCGAGCCCGAAGAGGCTCGTAAAGCTCGGCCATCTCTGAGGTTTTATCGGATGTTTCGGCCGACGGAACTGAGTAGCAACCGTCCGGCTGATCAGTTTCGAGCCAGCCCGGGCCTCACATCTCCCAGGGGGGCTCGATGGTCATCCGCAGCTCCAGCAGTGTCGGACCATCGGCTTGCAGCGCGTGGCCGATCGCCTCCGGCAGCGCCTCGAGGCCGGCCAGGCGCTCGCCGCGCGCGCCGAACGCCCGCGCCAGCGCCGGAAAGTCCGGATTCGTGAGGTCGGCTTCGCCCCATCGCCCCTCGTACATCCGTTGCTGCAGGTACTTGATGGCGCCGTAACGCTCGTCGTTGACGACGAGGAACACGATCGCCAGTCGGTACTTCACCGCCGTGGCGAGCTCCGCCACCGAGAACATGAAGCCACCGTCGCCCGCGATCGCGATCACCGCGCGCTCGGGCCGCGCGAGCTTGGCGCCGATCGCCGCGGGAACCGCGTACCCCAGCACGGCCGAGCCGGTCGGATACAAGAAGGTCCGTGGCGCGTAGACGGGAAAGCGGTGCTCCATCCAGTACGTGAGCCCCGTCTGATCGTTGACGACGATGGCGTCCTCGGGCAGCGCGCCGCGCAGCGTGGCGATCGCCGCCGCGACGTCCGGGGTGAAACGCGGTCCCGCGTCCTGGCGCAGAGCGGCGAGCCGTGCGCGGTCCCAGCCGGTCGCCGGAGCGCCGTCGCCGAGTGCCTGGAGCAGACGCGCGAGCCCGTCGCGCGCGTCGCCGACCACGGCGATCTCCGCCTTGAACGCGCGGCCGATCACGGCGGGATCGAGATCGAGGTGCACGAGCGTCTGTCCTGGGGCGAGGCCCACGCCGAGCTTCTCGAGCGAGCGATGCCCGAGCTTCGTCCCGACCGCAAGCACGACATCGGCGGCCTGCAGCGCGCCGGCCGTCGCACGCCGATCGGGCAGCACGCTGTGCCAGAGCCGATCGCGCTCGTCGAGCGCGCCGCGGCCGGCGACCGTGCTGATCACGGGTGCATCGAGCCGCCGGGCGACGGCGGCCAGCTCGCGCTCGGCGCCGGCCGCGATGACCCCGCCGCCGGTGATGATCAGCGGCCGCGTCGCGGCGCGCAGGCGTCGCGCGGCGGCGTCGACGTCGGCGACGTGACACGGCGGCCGCCGCGGCG
>Ga0209266_1001643_pt1 | contig 14570 bp, 16 predicted proteins | sample GraSoiAngelo_132_FD_185889 | JGI IMG/M metagenome (GOLD analysis project Ga0209266, IMG submission 185889) | Grasslands soil microbial communities from the Angelo Coastal Reserve, California, USA - 14_0929_02_40cm (SPAdes) (version 2) | ecosystem: Environmental > Terrestrial > Soil > Grasslands ...
TTCTCTAATGTTGCGAACTTGTGTCGTCGTGAGTTCGTGATCGAAAACGACGCTGTCGACTTCTGGAGGCGCTTTCACGAGCTCACTCAGTTCTTCAAGTTTTCCGGGCCCGATGAGTGAAGCCGCATTAAGCGACGACATTTTCTGAGTGAGCGTCCCCGCGATTTTCCACCCCAGCGTTTCGATGAGCTGTCTAAGTTCCTGAAGCGAAGCATCGTGTTCGCCGGTGTCTGTTCTCTGGAGCTGAACATCGACGAGAATGGTTGTGGACATAATCTCGGACTCGGAAGGATTGGTCATCTTTAAACGATACCAGAAAAACGAAGACCCATCCGAAAAGGTCTGACCCTTGTCCCGCCTGCAATTGCGTCTGTACTTAACGAAAGCCTTGCAGACCGCAAGGCGTACAGTATCGTCCGTGGCGAACACCCCGCAGCGGAGAAGGATGGGAGAACCAATCGTTATACGTGCAAAAATCGCTCATTTCAGAGTTGCACCTTACTGGTCTTGATGGCCTTATATCGGTCATCTTTCATGATCAGTTGCCTCACTTGATCGCGCAGTTCCTGCCAATCATGAATGAAATAGCCGGCCTCTTGATGCTCCATCACTTCGGTTCGCTTTTCTTCAACGATTGCAATGATCGTCTGAGTGTCCATTCGATTCTGGCCGGACTGCTTTGTAGCCGCGGCTTCGAGCGCCCTTATTACTCGATCAAACTCGGCATTCACCTGTGTCCTAACTTGTTTTGCCCATTCGATCTGATTGACGGTACCGGTCATTGCCTCTCCCGACGTTTCGTTCACGGATCCGCCTTCGCCTTCCCACACTGAAAATCTTTCGTTCATCTCTACCTCCCCGAGAAAACGAACGCGCTTCAATCTAGGCCGCCGCGAATTGAGTTGTCCCGAACTGATCCAGCAAATCCAAGAGGTTCGCGGAAACGTGATCTTCGGCGATACGGCCTCCGGAAATCCGAAACAGATGCGTTTCGGTGAACTCGATTTTCCGATTAGTAGGAGCGATTCCCAACAGGTTTCCGGTGTGAGTTCCACTCCAGGTCCATCGAACGGCAGCCCTCATTCCATCGTCGATCAACTCATCGATGTCGCACTGGAAGTTGGAGAATCCGGATCTAAACTGCTTCATCCAATCCTCATATTTTCCCCTTCCACGGATCGGGTAACGACTGTAAGGAAGGAACGCGACAAAATCTTCTGCCAGCACTGATTCGCCCGTTGCGGAGCCGTGCGCGTTAGCAAAAAATTCGACGAAACTCCTGGCAAGCACGTCGCCGCCTTTCACCAGTCCGGTCGCTCCAGCAGGACTCATCAGCCTCAGGGCTATGTCCGAACCCATACGGTGGGATAGGCCGAGTTCCATCATCAGCATCGCAAGAGGCTCGATGTACCGGGCATTTTCCAGAGCGCCTGCGTCGACCGGCTGAAGGCCGGCATCCCGGATAAGTTCGGCGGCATGGCTCTTTGCGTCGCGATCGTCGCCGCAATAGAAGACTGTCGGCATGTTGCTGCCGAACAGATGTGCTCTGGAATGAAGAATGGTCGCAAATATCGTATTAAATGCTTCGACGACTGCGGCGTCGGGGACGAGCCTGGATATTTCTTCTGCGGCAGAAGTCTTAAGGCCGACCTCAAGGCCTCTGGGCCCAAACGGATTCACGCAACTGATGAGGGTTTTCCCGTTCATCACACCGGCGGCGGAGAGTGCATCCTTTACTTCTTCCCATGGGACAGCGAGAAACAGCACATTCGCAAAACCCACCGCATCCCGCGGTGTGCCCGATCGAGCATGAGAGCCGATCTCTAGCACAAGATTTTCCAGCTTCTCCGGTCTTCGAGAGTAGCTGAACATCACGTGATGGCCGTGCTTTGCCCAAAGACGTCCCAAGCCTGTCCCCATTTTCCCAGAACCAATAATTCCGATATCCATATAACAATTTTGCCAGAAATGCTGGGCGGCGCTGTGCAGTTGTGCACAGCAGACATGCCAAAGTAGCGACTTATCGAGCCTGATGTTCCAGTTTCTTTTGGTTTCCGCCAGATAACTTTCGAGGCGGGCCGGGAATCGTATTGGACAGTTTGCCACACTCGGTTTCCTTGCCTGTGTTGATGACGAGCGCGTTTTCCGCTGCCGCTCACCACGTGCGTCCCCATCCAAAGAGCGTTTGTCCGCCGGCCCATCGGCGTCTCTACCGGAAGCACCGCAACCGCTTTTTCAACGGGAAAAGTTTCACCGGTCATTATGGCTTCATCGACGAAAAGATCTTTGGATTCCTGAACCAGGCAGTCTCCTGGAACGATATCGCCGGCATTCAGGATGACGATGTCTCCGGGGACAATCTCTTCGGCCGGAATCTCCTTGACGGTTCCATCACGAAGCACGGCAGCTTTGATTCGCGCGATGGAAAGCAACTTTTCCACGGCGTTGCTTGCACCGCGCTCCTGCCAAAACCCAAGGAGGCCGCTGACGAGCACAATTGAAAGAATAATAAAAACATCGACAGACTCATGTAAGAAGAATGACAAACCCGTGGCAAAGAAGAGAATGAGGATTAGCGGATTCTTGAATTGAGCCAACAAGAGTGTGAATACATCCGACCGTTTCGAGGGCTTCAGGAGATTAGAGCCATAGCGTGCGAGCCGCTCTCCAGCTTCGCCGCCGGTTAATCCTTCCTTCGCCGTTTGAAGTTGCCGCGGCATCTCCGTAGTGGAGAGACTCCAAAAGGCCAGAGGAGGATGTTGCCTCATGCGTTTCCTCCTAAAGGTGGCGCTTAACGCGGCCGCAGCCTGGGTACTCAGGAAATTGCCCGTGCTATCATGAATGCTACTACCGCAGCAAGCCCGCCAATGAGCACCGTCTGGATTGCGCTACGGACCCGTGGCGCACCAGTAAAGTGACCCTTGATGTAGCCAAAACCAGCCAGCGCGATAAGAGTGATGATCGCCGATAGTGTGAGCGCGGTGCTGGCGCTAGACTGAACGATGTACGGACTGAGCGGGATAAAGCCGCCTGCGATGTATGCTCCCGCAATCGTTCCTGCACTGAGAACCGCGCGCCTGGGATTAGGTTTCTCAAGACCCAGCTCAAATCGCATCATGAAGTCAACCCAGGCTTGTGGCCGCTTCCTGAGCGCATCCACAATTAATGTGCTCTCTTCAGTGGTCAAGCCATAGGATTGGAACACTTCAGCAACTTCGGACGCTTCGATGTCTGCCTTCTCACGGACCTCCAATTCCTCTCTTATTCTCTCGCTGTCGTAATGTTCCGCATCACTCTTGGCGGCCATATAACCCCCCAGCCCCATAGCGATTGAACCGGCCGCGATTTCGGCCAGACCGGCGGTGACAATGATGCCTGTCGTTTCAATAGCGCCCGATAAACCTGCTGCTAGTGCAAATGGAACTGTCAGTCCATCTGCCATTCCAATCACGATGTCTTTAACCGTTTCGGAGCCCGTGAAGTGCCGCTCGATGTGTGGTGTTTGTGGCATGAGAGTTTCCTCGATTGTGAATTTGCTGAGCACTGCCTCCTGTGACGCTTAAACGGCTCCGGTCCCCGGCGCTGCGAACCTTAGGGTCGATCGGCTTCCGTTCCGGCAGGCGATATACGTTGCTAAACATCTCATAACGTCTTACCGTTCCGCATTCCGTTTGTGTCATTCTTGATTCATTAGCACGAAGAACGAATGCCCAGGGAGGAAGCCGTGTCCGAGCTGTTCGTCGGAAACCTGTCGTTCAAGGTTACGGATACCGATCTTCAAAATTGGTTTGAACGAACGGATACCCAATCGAGTCTGCCCAGGTCATGATCGATCACAAAACGGGTCGGTCCAGAGGGATTGGGTTCGTAGTCTTGAAGCGGAATGATCAACTGAAAGACGCTATCGATAAGCTCAATGGCCAAAGCTTCAGTGGCCGGACTGTGAATGTTGAAGAAGCGAAGTCGCCTGCTTCGAACGAAGGACCCCATCCGCAGAAACGCGGACGATGGTAAATGACGCGCGCATTCGCCGCACCTGATCGCGCAGCTCCTGCCAATCATGGATGAAATAGCGGGGTCTGTTCATTCGCCATGACGCAGAGTGTTTGTGCCGGCTCCACTCCGGATGGGATTCTGGCGAAGCACAACCACGCTTATTTCCTACTATCGGCAGGTGTAGCTTGATGGAGGGCGGACCTCGAACGGTTCATCGTGCACGCCCGGCCACTGTAGGCCGGTGTGCAATTTTGCACAGTGTTTGTTCTCATCCTCGGCCAAACTAGCATTGTGGACAAAGTACGCGCGGAAGTCATGGCCCCATTGATTCCGGAACGTGATGTCGCTTTGGCGGAGCTTCGGAAGCAGGGACTCACAGTCAGATTGCATAGCCGCGAAAACAATACGTGGTACATCGCGGATGGCGGCATCTACAGCGGCTACATCGCAAGTGGCGATGAACTGGTTGAGCTGAGCCGCGCAAACAATCTGAACATTCGTGGGATCAAAAGCCTGGGCTAGGGCAGCAAAAGAATGTCAGGTCGCGGAGAGATGCTTACGGGAAATGAGTAATTATGAAGCTGCACCAAGATCAAAATTTCGAGCGAGTCCTCGAGTCTGCAGTTGTCGCGAGTTGGGCAGACCTGATGCGCGGCCGCCAGAACGGATTGATTCATATTGAATATGGCTTTGCCGCAAGCGGAACGTTGGATCATCTGCAGGTCTGGTCATCCATAACGCGAGGTTATTGGCTTCTGGCTTGTTCCTACTGGATGTCAGCTTCCAAACTTCACGACAGCGGCGTCCACTTTGATAATGGATATCAATCCGAAGGTCTCGCGCGCAATCTGGCAGTTGTGATGCAACACCAACACGCCTTTGCACTGCCTCCAAACCTTGGGCGGCGAGGATTGCTCCAGATCACAACGCCCACGGCAACAGAGAGCATCGCAGGAGCCGCCTCGATGAGGGACGTCTTCGACTCCGTCAGTTCCCCTCTCGCCGAGATCCGGCTAGCAGCCACAGGCTGATCATGGCAAACCGTAAGAGACCTCAATGGCTACTCCCATTCACTTTGCTGTTACTTGCAATACTCTGGTTTTCGTCGCAGTTTTCTTCCAGCACTCCGCAACCGAAACAGGTTTCTTATAGCGAGTTCTTATCCGAAGTCCGCACAGGCCATGTCGCGGAAGTCGGTATCGACGAGCAGTTATTCATAGCGACACTAAGGACGGATCCCGCTAAAAAAGAAGCCGCTCCGCAGATCTCAACGCAACGGCTTCCGGGGATGGATGAAACTTCGTTGTTAGGAGATCTCGAAGCCCAACATGTGATCTTCTCAGGCCACATCACCAAAGCCTCATGGTGGAGTGCTTTACTCCCATGGGTGATACCGATCCTGTTTTTTGTGCTCATCTCTGGGTACACCAATCGGAGGCTCGGTCAAACACCAGGTCCGCTCACGTTCGGCAAGAGCCGCGCCAAGATCCACGACCAGTCGAGCGAAATTAATGTCACCTTCAAAGACGTGGCCGGGGTTGATGAGGCCAAGACCGAACTGATGGAAGTGGTCGATTTCCTCAAGCAGCCACGGAAGTACCAGCAGCTTGGCGGGAGAATTCCGAAAGGAGTGCTTCTGGTGGGGCCGCCCGGAACCGGCAAGACTCTACTGGCCAAAGCGGTCAGCGGCGAAGCCGGCGTCCCGTTCTTTTCCATCTCCGGTTCGGAATTTATCGAGATGTTCGTCGGCGTTGGCGCTGCCCGAGTTCGAGATCTGTTTGAACAAGCCAAGCAGAAGGCTCCCTGTATCATCTTTATCGATGAACTGGATGCGATCGGAAAATCGCGCGCCGGCGGGCGCGGAGGGATTTTCAGCAATGATGAGAGAGAACAAACGCTCAATCAACTGCTGGCCGAGATGGACGGCTTCGATACGTCCAGGGGCGTCATCATCATGGCTGCTACCAACACACCTGAGGTGCTGGACGCGGCGCTGATGAGAGCCGGGCGATTCGATCGTCAAATCATCGTGGATCGTCCCGACCTCAAAGGCCGCGAAGCCATCCTCGCAATCCATGTCGGCAAGATCAAGCTATCGCCCGGCGCCGACTTGAACGTCATCGCGGCGCGCACGCCGGGAATGGTCGGGGCCGATCTCGCCAATATCGTCAATGAAGCCGCACTGCTGGCTGTGCGCCGTAACGGCGACCAAGTTCAGATGCGCGATCTGGAAGAAGCCATCGACCGCGTGATGCTGGGCCTCGAGAAAAAGAATCGTGTGATGACCGCCAGTGATAAGGAACGTGTAGCCTACCATGAGACTGGTCACGCGCTCGTCGCCTTGTCTGTGGAACACGCTGTTCCTGTGTATCGGGTTTCGATCATCCCACGTTCGGTAGGTGCTCTAGGACACACGCTGCAACTGCCCACAGAGGAGAGATATCTGATGACGCTGCCCGAGTTGGAAGACCAGATTACTGTGATGATGGGAGGACGGGCCGCGGAAGAGAGCGTCTACAATGGCGTCGTTTCAACCGGAGCAGGGGACGACCTTCAACGCGCGTCCGAACTCATACGGCAGATGGTAATGCGGTTCGGCATGAGCGATCGGCTTGGCCACCTCACCTACGGCGCTCCGCACAATGCTCAGTTTCTGCGATTTCCCTTCGTGTCCGAGGAACGCAATTATAGTGAAAGAACATCCGAAGCCATCGATGACGAAGTGCGCCGAATTTCGGACAGACTTTATCTGCGGGCGAAGACAATATTGACGAGCCGCCGGGCTGACTTGGAGGGAATCGCCCACGAGTTGATTCTGAAAGAAACCCTGGATCGTTCTCAGATCGAGCTGCTGCTCGTTTCTGTTTCCGCTATTCGGTCTCCAGCTTCCGCTTGATTTCCATGCCCATTCATCGTGGGCACCGTCCCTCCCCGCACTGGCGGCTTCACTCGTCCGAAGATTACAAAACGTTTTTGCTGCTCAATTAATTCGGCACTTTCTTGATGGCGGGGCTCTTCCTTGAGGTTTCGCGCTATCGCGCTTGCGCTTCGCGTCGGGATTGCATTCGCAAGGCGCTCATTGGAGGATCGACCATGCGTTAAGTTGCTCATCTCGCGAGCAAAACACTGACCTTCATGTGTTTGCCGCCGAGTGACGGTAAACGATACCCAAAATAGATAGCGTCCGCGTGGGCGCCTTGAGAAACAACCTTCTCGCCTTTCCGAAAACTCATTACACGCTTGCCTTCTGAGATTTTTCCAAGGAGTTTCGACACGTACAAATCTGTCGGAGGGGACATTGCCTTTGGACGCTTCTTTGCCATTGGCCAGGGAAGCCTTTAATTAACCAAGATAAGTTAATATATGGCGACAACAATATTGACATTCTAAATAACTTAACCTATATTGGTTATAGAGACTTGGAATCCTCCAGTGACTCTTCAGGTATCTGAACTAAGTCAGGCTATCTGTAATCGTGGTCTTAGAGAACTCAGGAGTTGCCATGTTTGCTCGAACAGTAACCATAAATTTGAAGGCCGACAGTTCCGCGGAATTTACGCGGACGCTCGAGAGCCAGATCATTCCCTTGCTTCGAAAACAGAAGGGCTTTCGGGACGAAGTTACGCTTCTCGCCCCGCGTGGGACCGAAGCCGTCGCGATCAGCTTTTGGGATCACCTAGAGAACGCGGATGCATATGCGCGCGAAGTCTATCCGGAAGTGTTAAAGGCTCTATCGAAGATAGTCGAGGGAACTCCCAAAGTTGAAAGCTATGAGGTTTCCAACTCAACACTCCATAAGATCGCTGCTCACGTCGCAGCCTGAGATAGGGAGATTTTCTTACTCACTCAGTTTGGGGCGGCAAAATCCGCCCCAGCGCCTAAGGGTCGAACAGAACGAAAGGGTTTATGAACATCTCTCAAACCAGCGGCTAAATTTGATCCAGCATCGGCTCCCTTCCGGGGCAATTGACCGCTGATATCCAGCGTAGCGTCTGGCGCCTGAGCTACAAAGATGAGGTTTCAATGCTTACGAAAATCATGATGTGGGTTTCGATCGCGATGGTGCTTCTGGCGTTGTTAGAGCTTCCCGTTACGAGTGAGCCATTACTGGTTGAGATTGTGGTTTGTGCCTCCAGTCTCCTGGTTATGTGTAAGGCGGGTCGCTCCGGCCAGTACCTCCTTGCGACCGGATTCCTACCACTTATCGTGGCTTTCAGTCCGATCTCGCCCATTCTAATTTCCGGGCGGACTTTTCTCTGGCTGAATTGGATCGGCCTTGCGGCGTTCCTGGTTGCCGTTATCACCTTGAAGACCGAACGGACGCTCTCTATGCCTTCGATAACGAATCGAACGCCGGGCCGCGAGTCACTGTAAAGCGCCGCTCATCGGGCGGGAAGGGCATCCGGTCTGTTAAGCCGCAAAGTACTTGCGGTACATTTTGTCCAGCGTGGCTTTAATCAAATTCCGGTTCGGCTCGAACAAATGCGTTGAAAAGTGAGGCCGCTCGAACTCTAAGCCCTTCGCCCGGCTCCGGAGCATTCTTGCGTAATCCATGGCGTACTCGTGCGCATCGGCATCTGAAATGCCCCGACAGTAGAGAACGGCTTCTTCGTTGAAACCGAGCAAGGCAGCACTAAGCTCGGCACTAAATGGTTCGGGTGATCTCATGCTAATCCTCCAGGAGAACACTAAAGTGTTTGCAAGCCTTGCAGTAATAGATTCTCGTCTTTTCAGGCCAAAGCAAGCTGTGCATAATTGCACAAGTCGCTCTGCATCTCGGTCCTCGAAAATGCAATGAAAGCGCGCGCATGATGGTGGTTTAGCCGCGCAAGGTACTTCCTTCAGAGCAAGACGAAAGCCAAAACGATGGCTGTGCACAATTGCGCATTATTGAGATCTTGGAAGATAAAAGTGCCGAAGTTATGGCGAATGAACAGGCCGGCTATTTCATCCATGATTGGCAGGAACTGCGCGATCGGGTACGGCGGCGGCACGTCACGAGATGTCGTTTAGGGAGGTGCGCACCGTCATTTACCATCGTCCGCGTTTCCGCGCATGGGGTCCTTCGTTCAAAGCAGGCGATTTCGCTTCTTCAACATTGACGAGAACGCATGAGTCAACATCCTCTGGCCTTTTGGAGTCTCTCCACTACCGATATACTGCGGCAACTTCAAATGGCCAAGGCATTCGCGTATCACAAGCAGGAAGCGTACACAATTGCACAGCGCTTGTCCTGTATTGCCGGCACAATTCCCACACGTAGAATCGGAATCATCGGTTCGGGGAAAGATGGGAGCCGGCCTGGGGCGGCTCTGGGCAAAGCACGGCCACTACGCCATGTTCAGCTACTCTCGAAGGCCCGAGAAGCTACAGGATCTTGTGCGAGAAATTGGATCTCATGCTCGATCCGGCTCGGTGCACAATTGCACAGCCCTTGTCATGTATCTCATGCACAATACCCCTTCACACATGAAGATCGAAATCAATGGTTCGCCCCGGAAGACAAGACAGTCCAAATCGAATGTCGATCCCTACGTAACCGACCTGCTCGAAAATATCGTAGAAGGCAAGACTATATTGCAACTTGGAAAAGACGTTAAGGTCTTCTCTCAAGGAGATTCGGCCGAGGCCATCTATTTCATTCAAAACGGGAAGGTGAAGGTCACTGTCGTGTCAGCCATGGGAAACGAGGCCGTCTTGGCGATCCTCGGGCCTCGCGGCTTTTTAGGTGAAGGTTGCCTGGTGGGCCAGACTCTTCGTGTAAGCACTGCAACGGCAATACAGCCCACAACGATATTCCGTATCGAGAGGCGGGCGATGCTTCGAGCTCTTCACGCTCAATCCGAGCTTACGGAAAAATTCACAGCATCATTGCTGGCCCGCAACATCGATCTGCAAGAAGATCTCTGCGATCAGCTTTTCAACCACAGCGAGAAACGGCTGGCCCGTGTCCTGCTGAAACTTGCGCGTTTCGGTCAAAACAATGCCATGCCCGTTGCCAAAATGCCGCGGCTCAGTCATGAGACTCTGGCCGAGATGGTGGGCACCACGCGGTCCCGTATCACTCACTTCATGAACAAATTCAGGAAACTGGGTCTAATCGACTACAACGGAGAAATTACCGTCAGAGCCCAATTGCTGACCGACGTCGTTCTGCACGATTGAGCCGTTTTCCTTCAGCGCCCTTCGAAGGTTTTATAGAAACCCAGTGTTGTTCCGCATAGATCTTCGTAACGACTGCGCTTGAAACGATGAAGAATTGGAGTCTGAGGGCTTAGGTCAGCGGACTAGTCTTGCATTTTGCAATGGCCGCGAGCGCCTGTCGAGCGTCCTCTATATTACGGATCGGAGTGTCGAAAGTGAGCCGGACCTTCCTGGAGGATTTGAGCACATCGAAACCCTCGGCGTCGATGCCGGCCATCTCCGTCGGTCCGCCCCCGCAATACTGCCTCAGCGCATTGCTATGGTCATTGTTCATGTTTTGAATGATTCGCGATTCTTGCGCCGCGGAAAATGGATTTGTCGTCATGAATTCGCCGGGTTCTATCCAGTAGATCCGTCCAAATCCACGGATGAATCGAACCCGTACGAGCTCAAGCCGGAAAACCGCGAAGGCATGCGTCTGGTCATACTGACGTGCGGATGGAAAGTATCGGAAGTATCGCTCGCGAGCGTCGGCTCCATCATCACCGATCGGCCGGACATTGGCCACGCAGGTGACGCGGCTCCTTGCCTGCACGTCATTTGAACCACCACTGCCCTCAACCACGGTCAGCGATACTCGTGAGTCCGCAAGGATGTTCCTGGTGTGTTGAGCGATGTGGCTGATGTAAATGATTGGCCGGCACTGATTGTCAACGCAGTATGGCGTGACGGAACCGAACGGGTAACCCGGCATGTCGATCGAGATCGTCGACAGCACACCGAAGCTCTCTTGCAAGAACAGTCCTCGAGCAGCGCGGTTTTCTTGGATTGTCATGCTCCTCACAAATGCCAAAGCTACCTGAGTTTCAGCAATGACAAATCTTACTGGTTCATCCAGGAAAACGTTGTGCACAATTGCACAGTGGGTGAGATATCGGCGGGCCTAAAGTTGTCGGCGGACAATCCTGCGGAGCGTATCCCGGTATTGATGCGCCTATCCTTGACCTTCGTATTCTTGAAATACCTGAGCGACAAAAGCTCGATCCGTGCATGCGGTCGGCTACCAGCCTCTGTCCCGGTCATCGGCGGATCTTCTGCAAAGTACTGTCCCCCATATCGAGCACTATTGCACAGACAGGTCGATCCAGCGGCGCTAAGGTGACGGCATGCTTCCCAGCGCATTGATTTTAGGCTTTTACCTAACACATTAGGTGTTCGTTTGCGCCCGAGGGCTCGGGTCTGCGGCCGGCTGCAGCGCTGCCTGAAGGTACGCGAAACAACTGCCGCTGCCCAAGTAATTGTCGATCCGTAGCAGAATCGCTGCACTGTGGAACCATGCGGGACCCGTTTCTCGCAGCCGGTCTTCGATAAGCGTGGACAGGAACTCGAATTCGGCCGCGATCGCACGCGTCCGCAACGACTCCAGCAGAACGTTCTCGATCTCGACACAGTTCTGTACCGTGGGCAGCACGGCCATCGCGTGCAAGTAGAATGTGTTGTTCTCGCCGAAGCGCGGATCCGACCTAACACCCTCTTCGTCGTGGTTTTCGAGCGCGCTGCCGAGGGCATAGCCCACCAACCGTGCCGAGACGCGGTCGCGCAAGGCGATCCCGATTGCACGAGGGTTCGCGGCCGTCGATTCGAGCGTCTCAAGCTGGAACTGCAGCAGGGGGCGTCGTCCGGTCCGGAGGACTCCCGGGAGGTAGTTTCCTGTTCCGCCGTAGCGCTCCTGCTCCACGGCCATGATTTGAAGCTTGTGCGCCTCGAAACCGGCGGGCGTTAGATCCACGATCTCGACCGTGTCGAACGGGATGGCCAACTTGCCGACGCGGATCTCCAGCGCCGTGGTGACTTCCGAGTCCACGCGCCCGCCTACGAGGTCCTCGATCGCCAGGCGCAGGATCGACAGGGCCTCGTCGATCGCCGACGGCTCGGTGTCGTAGCGCGGATAAAAACGCAATGCGCGCTCACCGGCTGGCAAGACGACCAGGCCGCGGCGGAACGCGCGGTCGCGCAAGGTGTCGCACCAGTCAGCGCGCATGACCTCGATGCCCAGCATGACACCCGCACCGCGCACGCTCTTCAGGATCTCGCGGTACTCGCGCGCCAGCGCCTCGAGCCCGCTTCTGGCGCGCTCGCCCGTGCGCCGCACCTGATTGAGGTCCAACTTGTCCAGGAGGGCGAGCAGTCGCACCATGCCAACCGAATCTCCCTCCCAAGTGGTGTTGAACTTCTTCTCCTCCTGAAAGAAGGTTGCCAGTTCCTCGCTCACGAAAAGTACGCCGTTCTGGGCTTTCTTGGCCCAGGTGACCACGTCGGGCGGGCACGGCAGATCGAACAGCTCGTGCGCCCACAGGCGGCCCGTCATTCCCCAGCCGGTCTGCACCTCGTCGAAAACGAGCGGCACATCATAGATTCGCGTCAGAAGTCGCAGCTTGCGCATGAAGCGCGCGCTCGCCATACGCACGCCGCCTTCGCCCTGAATCGGCTCGACGAGCACGGCGGCGACGCGTTGCGACCGCCGGACGACATCGGAACTCAGGTTCGCGCGCTGCGCCTGGACGAACGCGCTCAAATCGCCGCCTGGCTGAGCTAGGAACTCATCGAGTGCATCCATTTCGCGCCGGTAGGTGTCCCTGCTCTTCTCGGCACGCGGAATCCGGCCGGACACTAGCAGATCCCAAAGCTGTTTCAGGCTGCGCTCCTCGCGACGCGCCGTCTCCTTGGGGGAGCCCGCTTCCTCGGCGGGAAAGAGGATGTGCGGCCAGTCGAACGTCGGGAAGCCCAGTCGCGACTTCTTGCGGTGCGTGACGGCGAGGGCGCCCAGAGTCCGGCCGTGGAATGCACCTTCGAACGAAACAATGAAGCCGCCTTCGCCGTCCTGCGACGTCATGACGCGATTCAGGAGCACCGACTTGATCGCGTTTTCGACCGCCTCGGCGCCGGTGTTAACGACGAAGTGGCGCGGCGTGCCGGCCGGCGCGATGCGGTTTAGCTCGGCTTTGAGGCGCAGGGATAAGACGGTCTGGTATTCGGAATGCGCATAGCGCGACGTCACGAATGGCAGCGACTCGAGGACGGCCCGGACCACTGCCGGATCGTTTTCGCCGAACGCGTTTGTGGCGAGGAGGGCCCCCATGTCGAGGAAACGGTATGGCTGGCCCGCAGGGTCGCGGTCGATCACCGCGAGATACGGTCCCACGGACTCGGCGGGATTGAAGGCCACCGGCAGTGAGAAGAACAGGGCGCGTGAAGCGGCTTCGAGCGCTGCATGCGAGGCTGGCAGGTGCTTTTCAACGAGCTTTTCGAGCGGGCGCTCGCTGTCCCGCAGCGCCTCGGGCACGTACGCGTGCACCTCGCCGGCGCGGTATCGGGCATTGAGTCGCGCCACTTGATCGAGAGACTCCGCGACCCGCGAAACAGCAGCGTTTAATGTGTTCATGATTCCCACGCCCGTTTGGTCATTTGGTCATACGGTCGGATCGTTGCTGACTGCAACGAAGGACTGATTCCGACATTTCATCCGAGAATAGCGCGGCCTCAGAAAATTCGGTAGAGAAGATGAGTGACCGGTCCTGTCTACACGTGAGTTACCAGTGTCTGAGAAAACCAGGCTAACAGAGCCACAAAGGGAAGAACCGGTGATGGAAAACCATAACATTGCGTTGGTGGGAATGGTCGCTGCAGTATGTGTGTGCCCAGGCACGGCCGGAATCGCGCGCGGGGAGATTCCGCTTTGGGTGATTTTGTAGCGTTTGTAACTATTGGTCCCGCTCCCGGGATCAGCGGACACGATCATCTCACCTCGATCGATTTCTGTATCGAAGTTGATCTCTTTGGGATCCACCGACGAACGGCCTTCCGAGAGCAGCCGGTCGCCGAGAATGATTCCGGGGCATTGGAAACGATCCGCGAGGTTGTGCATTTTGGGGGACAAGCTGCGGCTTCCCTTCGAGAGTTGGTTAACAGGAAGCGGGCAAAGCTGTACGCCGTTTGTGTGGGGACCGGGTTTAATCGTGTCTTGTAGCTATACTTTGACCTGCGGCTCCTCCTATCGCAACGGCGAAAGTCCGTTCTATAAATACGCTCCTTTGAACTCAGTGAAAGCGGAAATGACTCAGTATCTCTTGAACCCGCCGCTGCTCGAGTTCCGGGGGCTCATCGGCTTTGCCTCGTTGACGGTCAGCGCGCGCCCATTGAACTCCTTGCCGTTGAGTTGGACCGATTGCATGGTCAGCACCTTCTTCCATCTCAACAAAGCCAAAACCTTTCGGTCGGCCGGTGTCACGGTCCGTGATGATACGAACCGTCTCGACCGGACCCGAGCGATAGATCTTGAACACATCGTGGAACTCGAGCGCCCCGAACGACAGCTGCTCGCGCCGCTCCGGCTCGCGCCAGAGGCTTGCTACCGCCACCGGAAGCTCTCG
>Ga0209266_1001644_pt1 | contig 14568 bp, 16 predicted proteins | sample GraSoiAngelo_132_FD_185889 | JGI IMG/M metagenome (GOLD analysis project Ga0209266, IMG submission 185889) | Grasslands soil microbial communities from the Angelo Coastal Reserve, California, USA - 14_0929_02_40cm (SPAdes) (version 2) | ecosystem: Environmental > Terrestrial > Soil > Grasslands ...
AATGCGTGCCGCTCGTGACCGTTCCGATGCGCGCTCCGTCTTTGATGACGGCCGCGCCATGTCGCGGGATGTTGCCCGCCGCCATGCTCAGACCGATCAGCCGCCGGCGCGGACCGCTCTCCTTTACTTTCGCCAGCGCATCGCGTCCGACGAAGTCGCCCTTGTCGAGCTTCACGGTCCAACCGAGGCCGGCCTCGTATGCGTTGACGGTCTCGTCCATGTCGTTGCCCCACAGGCGTAGCGCGGCCTCTAGCCTGGCCGCATCGCGCGCGCCCAGTCCGGCGGGCAGCACCCCCTGGCCGCGGCCGTTCTCGAGAAGCGCATCCCACACATCACCGACATGCTTCGAGGGAACGAACAACTCGAAGCCGTCCTCGCCGGTGTAGCCGGTGCGCGCGATGTAGCCGTCCACGCCGGCGATGGAGCCCTTGACGAAGCCGAAGTAAGGGAGCTCCCGGGTGTCGCTGGTGTGCTTCGGCAGCAGCTCCTCGGCACGCGGGCCCTGGAAGGCGAGGAGGCTCACCTCGGTGGTCCGGTCTTCCATCGCCACGCCGGCTGGTCGGTGAGCTCGCAACCAGGCCACATCCTTTTCGCGATTCGACGCGTTGACCACGACCACGAAATCGGTCGGCGAGCTCTTGTAGATGACCAGGTCGTCGATGATGCCGCCGTCCTCGCGACACATCAGGTTGTACTGCGCGTGTCCGGGATGCACGCCCGCCACATCGTTGGTCACGATGCTGTTGAGGAAAGCCTCGGCGTCGCGGCCATCGACGTTCAACCGGCCCATGTGCGATACGTCGAAGAGGCCGGCGACTTTGCGCACAGCGAGGTGCTCGTCACGGATGGACGTGTACTGCTGCGGCATCTCCCAGCCGCCGAAGTCGACCATGCGTCCGCCGAGGGCGACGTGCCTGTCGTACAGGGGCGTGCGGTTGGGCAACGCTAGTTCAGGTTGGGATCGATTTCGGCTTCGACATCGCCTTCTATGACCAGCGTTTCAGGGTCGATGTACGCGAGCAGCTCCTCGTCGTGCCGGCGCCTCGCCTCGGTCACGATCTGCGCGACGTATCGCGTGCGCTCCACCGTCCACTCGAGCTTCCGCGCCATCTCGACCTCTGTCGGTACGCGATGCAGCTCCCGGCGCAGCAACATCTCGAGGCGGTCGTAGTCCGCGGACGCCGTCACGAGCAGCTGCGCCTCGCGGGCGGCCGCAGCCTCAGCGTCGATCGCGGCCGTGAGCTGAGCCGCGATGTGGACCTCGGCAAAGCGCCTGAAATCAGACTCGCCGCTGGCCGTGAAGGTCCGGATGGCCTCGATGAGCCCGATGGAGCCTTCCTGCACCAGGTCGCCTATCTCCATGCCCTGCTCACCGCGGGCCGCGGCCAGGCGCACGACGGCCGGCATGAAGGCCTCGACCAGCCGGTCCTGGCTCGCCTTGTCGCCGCCGCCGGCGCGGCGCAGGAGCTCGTCCTGCTCCGCGGCATCGAGCGATTTGGCCATCTCCGCGATTTTACGCGGAGGCCTTTTTGACGCCCCTCACCCTGACCCTCTCCCCCTGAGCCTTTCTTACGCCCCTCACCCTGACCCTCTCCCCTGAGGGGAGAGGGATTGTTGGGGGGATGTTCCACGTTTTACATCCATCCGTCGAATAATCGTGGCGTGCGTCTGGTCCGGGTCGCGCTGGCGTTCGTGGCGGTGCTGGCCCTGCTGCCGCAGCCGTCGCTGGCGGCCACCCCGCATGTCCTGAGGGCCGACCTGGACGGCGTCATCAACAACATCACCGCCGCCTACGTGGCCAGCGAGGTGTCGCGCGCCGAGTCCGACCAATCGGGCGCGTTCTTGCTCGTGCTGAACACGCCCGGCGGCATCTCCACCTCGATGGACGACATCGTCACGTCGCTTCTCAACTCGAAGGTGCCGGTCATCGTGTACGTGTACCCAAGCGGCGCGCGCGCAGCCTCGGCGGGCCTGTTCGTCGCGCAAGCCGCGGACGTCGTGGCCATGGCCCCAGGCACCAACATCGGCTCCGCGCATCCCATCGACGCCACCGGTGCCGACCTGACCGGCGATCTCGGCGCCAAAGTCCTGAACGACGCGGTGACGCGCGTCCGCAGCCTCGCATCAATGCACGGTCGCAACGCCGACTGGGCCGAGGACGCGGTGCGGCACAGCGTGAACATCAGCGCCGAGGAGGCGATACGCCTGCACGTCGCGGACCTCGAAGCCAACGATGTGCCCTCTTTGCTGGCAACACTCGACAACCGGACCGTCAGCAGGCCGAGCGGGACACTGACCATTCACACAGCCGGGGCGATCGTCACCGACGAGCCCATGCCCTTCTGGCAGGTGTTCCTCGGCGCGCTCATCGACCCCACGATCGCCGCGCTGCTGCTCCTGCTGGCCGCCTACGGGATCATCACCGAGCTGACGTCGCCAGGCGCGATCCTGCCCGGCGTGGTCGGCGGCATCGCCGCCGTGCTGGCGGTGGTCTCGCTCGCCAACCTGCCACTGAACATCGCCGGCGCGCTCATGCTCATCGTCGCTCTTGGGCTCTTCGTTGCCGACCTGAAGGCCAATACCCACGGCATCCTCAGCGCGGGTGGCGTCGTGGCGCTCGTGCTCGGACTTGCCTTCCTGATCAACACCGGCCCAGTAGGGCTCGGGGTGAGTCCAGTGCTGATCGCTTTGTCCGGCCTGATCAGCTTCGGTTTCTTCGTCTTCTTCGTGCAGCGCATCTGGATCGCGCGTCGCCGGCCGGCGGCCGCCGGATCCGAAACGCTGGTTGGGGCTTCTGGCGAGGCCAGGCAAGACCTTGCACCCGAGGGCTTCGTCTTCGTTGGCGGCGCGCTCTGGAAGGCCACAACGTCGGGAGAACCGATCCACGCGGGAACGCCCATCAAGGTCGTCGGCCGGAAAGGGCTGCGCCTGGAGGTCGTTCCTCGCGAAACCGCTACCGTGGAGCCGAACACGACACATAAGGAGAAGTAACAGTGCTCGACACCGGCAGCCTCATCGTCTTCGGGGTCATCGTCCTGCTCGCCCTGGTCGTGTTCGTATCGAGCATCCGGATCATCAACGAGTACGAGCGCGGCGTCATCTTCCGCCTTGGCCGCTTGATTCCGATCAGGGGCGCGGGCCTGCGCTTCATCATCCCGTTCGGCGTGGACCGCCTGGTGAAGATCGACCTGCGGGTGATCACGCTCGAGGTGCCGCCTCAGGAGATCATCACCAAGGACAACGTGACCACCAAGGTCAACGCCGTCATCTACTTCCAGGTGGTCGACGCGCAGCGCGCGGTCGTGCAGGTCCTGAACTACATCAACGCAACGTCCCAAATCTCGCAGACCACGCTTCGGGCGGTGTTGGGCCAGTCCACCCTCGACGAGCTGCTGGCGGAGCGGGACGTCATCAACCAGAAGCTGCAGAAGATCATCGACGACGAGACCGAGCCATGGGGCATCAAGGTGACTCGCGTCGAGATCAAGGACGTCGAGCTGCCGAGCACAATGCAGCGCGCCATGGCCAAGCAGGCCGAGGCCGAGCGCGAGAAGCGGGCAAAGATCATCAACGCCGACGGCGAGTTCCAGGCGTCGCAGACGCTGGCCAACGCGGCTCAGGTGATCTCGTCGCAGCAGGGCGCCCTGCAGCTGCGCTTCCTGCAGACGCTGGTCGAGATAGGCGTCGAGAAAAACACGACGATCATCCTGCCCATCCCGCTGGAGCTGATCCGGCCCATCCTCGACGCCGAAGGCCTCCGCACGGGGACCAAGCCGCCGCCGCCGCCGGCGAAGCGGACTCCGGCCTGACCCACAACCCGTTCCTCGACGCCGCCGAACAGGCGGTCACGCTGTTGACGCCACTGCCGCTTGTGATCACAGCCAACGCCGTGATCGGCAGGAGCTGGGCTCCGCACGTCACCGCCATTCTTGCCGGCTTCACGGCCGGAGCCACCTTCCTGCTGGGCGCGTTCGAGCTCACCGGACCGGCGAGCGGCCCGCGCAATCCAGCGGCCGTCGACATCGGGTACATGGTCACGGGCCTGGTCGCCGCGACGCTCGTATCGAAGCCGGTGCGGGAGCGGCTCTCGCGCTACATGCCGATCGACCCGGACAATCCCGTGCACTCGCTCGCGCTCGTGCTGGCGGTGATCCTCCTTGGGACGCAGGTGTCCGCGATCGCCTTCACCGACGTGCTCGCGGCCGACCTGAAGATCCCTCCGCTCACGATCGGCGATCTCACGGCCCAGGAGGCCCCCTTTGCCGTCATGGCGTTCGCCGGGGTCGGGCTCTACATCCGGCGCTCGTTCGCGGCGTCCTCCGACCGGCTCGGACTGGTGACCCCGGCGTGGTGGCACATCACGCTCGCCCTGGGAGCCGCCGGCGCTTTCTGGGTCTTGGGCGACGTCTCGCTGTGGCTGAGCCAGATGTACACACCCGACGTCACGGCCAAAGTCCAGAACACGTCGAACCACCTCTTCGGCGGCCTGGGCGGGCCGGCGGGCATTGCCGCGCTCGCGCTCCTGCCCGGAATCTGCGAGGAGGTTCTGTTCCGCGGCGCCCTGCAGCCGCGCCTCGGCCTGCTGGCCACCTCCCTCCTCTTCGCGGCCATCCACACCGAGTACGGCCTTTCGATCGACGTGGTCACGATCTTTGTGATCGCGATCGGGCTGGGCCTCATCCGCCGCTACGCGAACACGACGGCAACGATCACATGCCACGTGGCATACAACCTGCTCGCGAGCCTCACCCTCGCCGGCCCGTTCCATGTCGGTGTGTACGTGGTCACCGCTGCCCTGCTCGGGGTCTCGGCGTACGCGATGTGGCGGCGCCGGCGGGTCAACACGACCTCGGGATCCGACGAGGAAGCCGCCGCCGAGAAGGCGGTGCGTTAGAATCTAACCAGCGGTTCACCACACGTCTCTGCAATGGCCCAAGATATAGCTACTTCCACAGTTCGCCTGCCCAACATATTGGGCTCATCGCCTCTTCCGATCGTGGCCGTCGTCAACCAGAAGGGCGGCGTCGGCAAGACCACCACCGCCATCAACCTCAGCGCCGCAGTGGCCGAGCTCGGTCACCCGGTGCTGCTTATCGATCTCGACCCCCAGGCCAACTCCACGTCGGGCCTTGGCCTCAACCCGGCACGCGCCCGGCTGACGATCTACCACGTGCTGGCGGGCGAATGCACGCTCAGCGAGGCCGCCGTGCCATCAGGTGCGCCCGGCCTTCAGCTCGTCCCCTCGCACGTCGACCTTGCCGGCGCCGAGGTCGAGCTGGCCGGCATGACAGAGCGCGAGACGCGGCTTCGCAAAGCGCTCACCAATGCCCCCGACGGCATCGAGCTGGTGATCATCGACTGTCCGCCATCCCTGGGGCTGCTCACGCTCAACGCGCTCGCGGCGGCCACGCAGATGCTGATCCCCACGCAGTGCGAGTACTTCGCCCTCGAGGGGCTGCGCCACCTTTTCTACACGCAGCAGCTCGTGCGCTCGCAGCTGAATCCGCAGCTCGAGGTCGGCGGCATCCTCATGACGCAATTTGACGCACGCACCACGCTCGCATGGGATGTGCTCGCAGAGGTGCGCCGGTCGCACCCGAACGAGCTGCTCAAGACTCTCATCCCTCGCAACGTCCGTCTGAGCGAGGCGCCGAGCCACGGCAAGCCGGTGACGCAGTACGACCCCACATGCCGCGGCGCCGCCGCGTACCGCGAGCTGGCGCACGAGCTCATGTCAAGGAGCAGGCCATGACGCAGTCACGATTTCGAGGCCTCGGTCGCGGGCTGGAGGCGCTCATCCCAATGTCGCGCGACGGCGGCGCAATGGTGCCGCAGATGATCGCGATCGATCAGATCCGCCCGTCGCACATGCAGGTGCGCGCGCGCTTCGACGCGGAGCCGCTCGGCGAGCTGGCGGAGTCGATCCGTCTTCACGGTGTGCTGCAGCCTCTGCTCGTCCGCAGGCATCTCGACGGCTACGAGCTCATCGCCGGCGAGCGCCGGTGGCGCGCCGCGCGCATTGCGGGTCTGACCAGCGTGCCTGCCGTCGTCCGTACCGACACAGGCAGCGACGAGCAGCTCGTGCTCGGTCTCATCGAGAACCTGCAGCGCTCCGACCTGGATCCAATCGAGGCTGCGCGCGGTCTCCATCGGCTCACCGAGGAGTTCGGGCTCACTCACGACGAGGTCGCCCAGCGCATCGGCAAGCACCGAGTGTCTGTGACGCAGTCAATGCGACTTCTCAGTGCTTGCCCCGCGGTGCAGTCCGCGGTGAGCGCCGGCGCCATCACAGCAGGCCACGCACGTGCACTGGTCGCGCTCGACAGCGTGACCAGCCAGGAGCACGGCTTGAAGGTCGTGCTCGCGCGCAGGCTGTCAGTCCGGCAGACCGAGAACTGGGTCCGCGCATACCGGCCCCGACGCGCGGCGCGCGGCGAGAGCACAGAGCTTCGGGCGCTGGCGGCGGACATTGAGAAGACCCTCGGGCTGCCGGTGCGGATGATGGGAACGGCCAACCGCGGCCGGTTACAGATCCTTTACTCCAGCCGCGAAGAGCTCGAACGGGTCTGCGCTAAGCTCGTCACCACCTAATCTCACTGTGGCCGTGCCTGCATCGCGTGACGACGCACCCTCGACCGGCGCTTCGATCCTCCGAGAGCTGTTCGAGGTGGTCGTGCTGGCCGTCATCCTCTATTTCGGCATCAGCTTCGCCGTGCAGACCGTGCACGTCGAAGGCCTGTCGATGTTCGCGACGCTCGACGACAACGACTACTTGATCGCTAACAAGATCGACTACAAGCTGCACCCGCCGCAGCGCGGCGACATCGTGATCCTGCGGCCGCCGACGCTCAGCACCACCGACTACATCAAGCGCGTGATCGCGCTGCCCGGTGAGCGCCTGCTCATTCACGACGGCATCGTCTACATAAATGGACACAAGCTGGACGAGCCGTACCTGCCTGAAGCCTGGACCGTCAACACCGAATGGGGCGGCCCGAGCGGCAAGCTGATACCTCCGAACGACTACTTCGTGATGGGGGACAACCGCAACCGTTCACAGGATTCACGCACGTTCGGGTCCATCAGCCGCGACCGAATCGACGGGCGCGCGTGGTTCCGCATCTGGCCGCTGGGCCACTTCGGCAACATCTACGACGAGCAGCCCTCGCTCGAGTCGAGCACCGTCTTCGTCGGCTAGAGACGAGGCGCCTCTACGAGATAGCCGCCTGGAAACCTGCGCTTTTCGCGAACGGCCCGATGACGGCCATCTGGATCGGGCCTGAGAGAACCTCGTTTGCCACGCGCCGGATGTCGGCGGCCGTGACCGCGTCGACAAGAGCAAGCTCGTCCTCGATCGTTCGCACCTCGCCCATCACCAGCTGCTGGTAGGTGAGCCAGAAAGCAACGCCGTTCGTGGTCTCGAGGTCGAGGCGCAGCCGGCCCTTGGTGAACTCTTTCGCGCGCGCGAGCTCTTCCGGCTCGACGTCCTCCTCGCGCAGCCTCCGCAGCTGCGAGATCGCCGCCTCCACCGCCCGGATTGCGTTCTTCGGATCGACTCCCAGGTACAGCCCGAGGTAGCCAGTGTCGCGGTGCTTCTGCGTGAAGCTGTGCACGTCGTAGGCGAGACCGAGCCGCTCACGGATGTTGAGAAACAGACGCGCGCTCATTCCTTCGCCGAGAACCGTGTTCAGCAGGTCCAGCGCGTAGCGATCGGGGTGCATGTAGCTCAGTGCCCGCACGCCCAGGCAGATGTGCGCCTGCTCGGTTCGCTGGCGACGCATCGCGAGGTTTGGGCTGCTCAATGGACCGGGTGGTTCAGGCTGTTCCGCGCCGTCCAGCTCGCGCGGCAACGACAGCTTCGAGCTGACCGCGGCGACGACCACCGCGTCGTCGATCATGCCGGCCGCGCCGATGACGAGGTTCGGCATGCGATAGCGCGAGTTCGCGTACTCGAGGATGTCGTCGCGCGTCAGCTTCGCCACCGACGCGAGCGTGCCGGCGATGTCGCGGCCGAGCGGGTGGCCCGGCCAGATCAGCTCTTCGAGCAGGTTCTGCACATGCTCCTGCGGCTGGTCCTGGTACATCTTCAGCTCCTCGAGGATCACCGACCGTTCGCGCTCGATGTCCGCCGGCGCGAGCTTCGAGTTCGAAACGATGTCGAACAGCACGTCGAGCCCGAGCTCCATGTGCTCGGCCGGCACGCGCGCCCAGTACGCGGTCAGCTCCTTGTCGGTGGACGCGTTGATGAACCCGCCGATTCCCTCGATGGCGTCAGCGATCTCCTTCGATGTCGGCCGGCGCTGTGTGCCCTTGAAAAAGAGGTGCTCGATGAAATGCGACACGCCGGCGAGTCGATCGTCTTCCAGGCGCGAACCACCGCCGAACATCAACACGAGGCTCGCCGAGAGCCGCTGCGGCATCGACGAAGTGACGAGGCGCGCGCCGCCGGGAAGGACCTGGATGCGGTGGGGAGCTGTCAGGACGGTAGTCCTTCCTGCAGCGCGCCGAGCGCTGCGTAGAGAGTCATGGCGACGAAGTCCGCGGGCATGCCGTCCGACGTCGCGTCGAGCGCCTCGCTCAGGTACTTGCGAACGTTGGGCACCGCCGCGATCTCAGACATCTCCAGGCAGTCGCGGATCGCCTCCGCGATCTCGGTCGGCGTGATCTCCTCGTCACCGGCGCCGTCCGCGACGGCGTTCACGACGGCGATCGCCTTCCGGATCCGCTGCGCCGCGGACCGGGCCGACATGTCAGCGGCGGCTACGCGTCGGCCGGCTTGCGCGGCCCGACGACGACGCGGCGATCGGGGTCTTCGCCGATGCTGGAGCTGGTCACGTCAGGATCGCCCTCGAGCGCTAAGTGGATCGCGCGCCGCTCGAAGGCTTGCATCGCGTCGAGCGTGATCGCATCGCCGGTCATCTTCACCTGGCGCGCAGCGCGCAGCGCGATCTCGCGCACAGTGTGCTCGCGTCGCTGCCGGTACCGCTCGACGTCGACGATGACGCGCTCGCCCTCGTCGAGGTGCTTACCCACCATCACGTTCGTCACTGATTGCAGAGCCCGCAGCGTTTCGCCGCGCCAGCCGATCAACGCGCCGAGATCGCGACCGGTGACGTCCAGGGTGATCGGGTCGCTGCCGGCGCGCACCTGCACAGAAGCACGCACGCCCATGTGCTTGAGCAGGCCTTCCAGCAGCGTTCGCACGGTCTCCGCCTTGCCGTTGACCGGCGACGCGCCGGCGGCCGGGGACGCCTCCATCACCGTCACCTCGACCACGGTCTCGTCGGGGGCTTCCCTAATGACCCTGACGTCGACGTCGCGTCGCGTCTCCCCCAGCTCGATCAGGGCGGCGTCAACCGCCTCGTCGAGAGTGCGCCCTCGACCTTCTGCAGATCTCATCGTCTTGTTGACCTCATCTCGATTAGTCCTGAACCCCCCGCCCTGCTAGGACGCGCGCCTCTTCGCATCCTTCGCATCCTTGGCCCTGGCCCGGCCACCCTGCACGCGTCTCGGCATCTGCTTCGCGTTGCCGGAGCCGCCGCCGTTCTTAGGCGGACCCGCTCCCTTCGGCTGGATGACCGGTGAGCTGCCTCCTTTCGGCCGCAGGCTCCCCCACCCGACCACGAAGTACTGCTGAATGATACTGACGCAGTTGCCGATGAACCAGTACAGCCCGAGGCCGGCCGGAACCTGCAGGGCGAAGTACCCGATCATCAGCGGCGACATCACGACCATCATTCGCTGCATCTGTTGTGTCTGCCGCTCCTGCTCGGTCGGGTTCGGCGGGGCGGGCGCCTGCAGCATCTTCGACTGCACGAAGGTGGTGAGCGCTGCGAGCAGCGGGAAGATCAGGTAGGCGACGGCCGGGATCGGCAGCCCCGCCAGGATGGGCACCTGGGTGGGGAAGGCCATCAGGTTGGGCACGAACAGGAAGTGCGGCGAGCCGACATGCGCGTTTCGGAAGACCCAGTACAAGGCCGTCAGCACCGGGATCTGGACGATCAGCGGAAGGCAGCCCACCAACCCGCCGAGCGGGTTGACGCCGTGCTCCTGGTAGAGCTTCATCATCTCGGCGTTCAGCTTCTGCGTGTCCTTGCCGAACTTCTTCTTCAGCTGCGCCACCTGGGGCGCGAGCTTTCGCTGTTCGGCGACGGTGCGACGCTGGGTCACCAGCTGGAACTGCTGCAGCGGCGCAAGCGCCAGCCTGATGAGGATGGTCACCGCGATGATCGCGACGCCGTACGCGCCGATGGTGTCGATGATCGGTACCCCGACCAGGTGGTCGTACATCCAGCTGAGCAGCGAGCCCAGCGGGTGCTCGATCACCAGCTCCCAGAGCTTGACGATCGGCTGAAAGATATCGAGGATCGAGCTCAGATAGATGGCTTGAATTCTCCTAGAACGTGATCAGGGGACCGGATCGTAGCCGCCTTTGGCGAACGGATGACACCTGGCGATTCGCGCGGCCCCCATCCAGCCACCCTTCCACCAGCCGTAACGCTCGATCGCCTCGTACGTGTAGTGAGAGCACGACGGGTAGTAGCGGCACGAGGGCGGGAGGACCTTCGAGAACGACATCTGGTAACCGCGAATTGCGGCCAGCACCACACGTGTCATCGGATGCGCTCGGTGAGCCGGAGAGCCGCCTGTTCGGTCTCCTCTTTAAGGTCGGCGAACCGCAGGGTCAGCGCGGCGGGCCGGGCGATCAGGACCACGTCATATCGTATTCCCCGCTGCTCGGCGCCTGAATCTCCCTCGAAGAGGGAGGCTCGCGCCGCTTCCCGCACCCGGCGCCTGGCGCGGTTGCGATCGACCGCTCCCTTCAACTGTCGACTGACGGTGACTCCGACTCTTGTCTCAGGGCCGCCGTTGGGGACCGCAAGCGCGAGCAGGCCTTGACCGCTGTAAACACGCTTGCCCCGCATGGCGTCGTCGAAATCCGATTTACGGCGGAGCCGGAACCGCCTCTTCACGAGGGCGGCCGGCTACTTGGTCAGCCGGTGGCGACCCTTGCGGCGGCGGTTCTGAATGACGTGCGCCCCGCCCTTGCTGCTCATCCGGCGCAGGAATCCGTGCACGCGGCGGCGGTATCGCTTCTTGGGCTGGAAGGTCCTCTTCATGTGACCGCGGTAGTGTACCGAACGGCGGAATCTGCGATCGGAAAGGCTGCGCGAGCGCTACACCATCGCTATCACTTCATCGAATTTCCAAAATGCCTTGCGACACCACTGGGCCGGTGCTACAATCCCGCCCCGGAAGCAAGGCAAGCGCCCTCCTCACCAAGTCCCAGTACAGGTCTCCCACCAGTACTTAGGCCTTATCCTCGATCAGGATTAGGGCTAAAGCGCACAACACCGCTTCCATAAAAGACATTGGTCGGTAGGGAGATTTCATGCTGGCGGGCGGCCCCAGCCTGTGGAAATCTGCTCCGATCTTATCCACAGATACATTGGAGGCGGTCCTGGAGAGTCGAAGATCTTCGGCTGAACGTGAGCGCGCGAATCCAGGGCGAAAACGCCGTTCGGGACGCCGGCAGGCGGCGAGCTCGGACCCCCGGTTTGACCCAGGTTATCCACAGCATATGCATAAGTCGGCGGCCCGTTGTTCCCAGGCGGCGGCGAGCGCATTGGTGCGCTTTCTGATGACGAGCCGGCGGGTGTGACGTGAACCAGGATCAGATCTGGTCCCAGGTCCAGGAGGAGCTCCGGTTCCAGCTGGCCAAGCGCACGTACGACATGTGGCTCAAGAACACGTCGGTCGTGTCGGCGGACGGCAGCACATTCCGCATCGGAGTCCCGAGCAAGCTCGCGAAGGATTGGCTCGAGGATCGTTTCTCGGGCCTCATCCAGGAGACGTTGCAGGCTGTGACCGGCGCCGAGGTCGGTATCGACTTCGTCATCTCGCCGAGCAGCCATCGACCGCCGCTGGTAGCGACCGATGGCGAGGATGACGACGGCCTCAGCGCGAACGGTCATGAGAATGGGCCCGAGAAGGGAGCGGAGCCGGACATCGCGCCTGCCCCATCAGAGCTCAACGTGCGCTTTCGTTTCTCGTCGTTCGTCGTCGGTCACAACTCTCAGTTCGCCCATGCGGCCGCCAAGGCCGTGGCCGAAGCGCCGGGCGACAGCTATAACCCCCTGTTCCTCTACGGAGGCGTGGGCTTGGGCAAGACGCACCTGATGCACGCGATCGGCCATGAGGTGCACGACCGCTTCCCGCGCAAGCGCGTCGTCTACCTGACGTCCGAGCAGTTCACCAACGAGGTGATCAGCTCCATCGCCACCGCGCGAATGGGCGAGTTCCGGCACAAGTACCGCACGGTCGACGTGCTGCTCATCGACGACGTCCAGTTCCTTGCCGGAAAGGACAGGACGAAGGAAGAGTTCTTCCACACCTTCAACGCGCTGCACGAGATCAACAAGCAGATCGTCATCTCGTCCGATCGTCCGCCGAAAGAGATTCCAACGCTGGAGGACAGGCTGCGGTCGCGATTCGAGTGGGGCCTCATCGCCGACATCCAGCCGCCAGACTTCGAAACTCGACTCGCGATCCTCCACTCCAAGCTGGGCGGCCGTACGAGCCTCGTCCCCGAGGAAGTCCTGAACTTCATCGCGCACAAGGTGCAACGCAACATCCGCGAGCTCGAGGGGGCGTTGACGAGGGTGCAGGCATTTGCCGCGGTTCATCAGCGGTCCGTCGACGAGGACGAGGCGGCGCGGCTGCTGGCCGACATCATCCCGGCCGGCACGCGCAAGCCCATCAACGTCGACCGCATCCAGATGCTCGTCGCCGACTTCTACAACATCACCCTCGAGGACATGAAGAGCAAGCGCCGAGACAAGCACATCGTCTTCCCCCGCCAGGTGGCGATGTTTCTGGTTCGCGAGGAGACGCCGTCGTCACTTCCTGCAATCGGCAAGGCGTTCGGAGGCAGGGACCACACGACTGCGCTTCACTCGATCGAGAAGATCGCCAATGAGCTGAAGGAGGACGAGAGGTTGCGCTTCGAGGTCCAGGCAATCCGCGAGCACCTCTACGCAGAGTGATGCGCGTTTCCACATCTTCTTCCGAAGTGGTGGGGAAAGCGATTGGATTATCGGCCCGCCGGCGTCTTTTTCCCACCAGTGCCACAGCCCGCAGGGGGATGCGCACCGGCTCCGAAGCGGTTATCCACGGCGAGTCGCGATCTGTAAAGGATCTCTATATCCACAGTACCCACAGCGCTTACTGTTATCCGTTACGGATTGAATCAATTAGTAAGACCGGAAACAACGGGGGACAACTGTCGTGAGTGCTAAAGCCATCGCAACGCAGATGAAGGTGACCTGCAGACCCTCAGTGCTAGGGCAGGCGCTTCAGGTCGTGTCGCGCGCGATCTCGAGCCGGACGACGCTGCCTATCCTGAACAACATCCTCATCGAGACCACGCCTGAAGGACTTGCGCTCAGCGCGACCAACCTCGAGATCGGCATCCGCAAGCTGGTGCCGGCCGAGGTCGCCATGGAGGGCAGCACCACCGCTCCGGCGCGCCTGCTCACCGATTTCGTGGGCACGCTTCCCGACGAGGAACTCGAGATGACGCTCGACGGCGCGACGCAGTCACTTTCACTGCGATGCGCACGCTTCGACACCCACATCAAGTGCATCGAGGCCGAGGAGTTCCCGCCAGGTCCGCGACCGGACGAGGGCGACCGGCTGCAGGTGCCGCTCGATGAGCTGATCAAGGCGGTCGAGCAGACCCAGATGGCGGCCTCGACGGACGAGGCGCGACCAGTCCTCACCGGCGTGCTGGTCCAGATTCAGCAGGGAAACCTGACGCTTGCCGCCACCGACGGTCACCGGCTGGCGGTGCGGAAGCTACCGGCCAGCGGGGGCGCTGAGCTCGAGGCGAGCCTGATCGTGCCGGCGCGAGCCCTGGCCGAGCTGAGCCGGGTGCTGAAGGGCGAGCCCGGCCAGGTGGAGGTCATCATCTCGAAGGCCAGGAACCAGATTTTCTTTAAGGCCGGCAACTCGGAGTTGACGTCTCGGCTCATCGACGGAAAGTATCCAAACTACTCACAAGTTATCCCCAGCAAGAGCTCGACCAAGGTCCGGCTGGCCACGTCTGAGCTGACGCAAACCGTGCGAGCGGTGTCGCTTTTCGCTCGCGACAGCGCCAACGTCATCCGCGTCAAAGCCCACGCCGGCGCCGTCGTTTTGTCGGCGACGACGAACGAGGTGGGGGACAGCAAGGCCGAGATGCCTGCCGACGTCGAGGGATCGGAGATCCAGATTGCGTTCAATGCCCGCTACGTCCTAGACGCCCTGGGGGTGATCGGCGAGGATCAGGTCGAGCTGCTCTTCGACGGTCCGCTCAGCCCAGGGCTGATCCGCCCGCCGGGCAAGGAGCACTACCTCTACGTGATCATGCCTGTGCGGGTGGCTATGTCCTAGGCGAGCTTCGCGCGTGGAGCTCAAGCGCCTACAACTGAACAACCACCGCAACTACGCCCACCTTGACCTGGCGCCAGGACCCGGCGTGAACGTTTTCGTGGGTGCGAACGGGCAGGGCAAGACGAACCTTCTCGA
>Ga0209266_1001650_pt1 | contig 14523 bp, 8 predicted proteins | sample GraSoiAngelo_132_FD_185889 | JGI IMG/M metagenome (GOLD analysis project Ga0209266, IMG submission 185889) | Grasslands soil microbial communities from the Angelo Coastal Reserve, California, USA - 14_0929_02_40cm (SPAdes) (version 2) | ecosystem: Environmental > Terrestrial > Soil > Grasslands ...
CGGCAGGTGAGGCGGTGCCTCGCGGCGAGCGACGGCTCGTCGAGCGTGACGCGCGACAGGCGCAGGTGCTCGTCGGCTTCCTCGCGCCGCCGCTCACGGACCCGGATTACGCGCCGATGCGCGTGCTCGCCGCGGTGCTCGGCGGCGGCATGTCGAGCCGGCTCTTCGTCGAGCTGCGCGATCGTCGCGGCCTCGCGTACTCCACGGGCGTGGTGACGACGAACCGCACGGGCCCTTCGTTGTTCCTACCGTATCTCGGCACCGCGCCCGCCAACGACGACGCCGCGGTCGCCGGCGTGCTGGCGGAGGTCGATCGGCTTCGCCGCGATCCGGTCGAGGTGCGCGAGCTGGCACGCGCGAAGGCCTGGTTGCTCGGCAATCTCGCGATGGATCGTCAAACGAGCGCGCGCCACGCGTGGTACCTCGCCGTGTTCGAGCTGCTCGGCGGTGGATGGGACTGGCCGGAGCGATATGCGCGCGCCGTGGAAGCGGTGACCGTCGGCGACCTCACGCGCGTGGCCGAGCGCTATCTCGCACGGCCGACGGTCGTCGTGCTGCGGCCGGCGGAGGCGGTGCGGTGATCCCGCTGCGCGACGACATCCCGAGTCGATCGGTGCCCGTGGTGACCATCGTCCTCATCGTCCTCAACGCGCTGGTCTATCTCTACGAGGTCTCGCTCGGCGCCGGCGCCGGCGACGTTGGCGACCCCGGCGCGGTGCGGGCGTTCATGTTCGAGTTCGGCGCGACGCCATGCCGCCTCAGCGGCGCGTGCGTGGGCATCGACGACTTTCCCAGTCCGCTGGTGACGGTCTTCACCTCGATGTTCATGCATTCGCTCAATCCCATCCACGTGGCGGGCAACATGCTCTATCTGTGGATCTTCGGCGACAACATCGAAGACAGTCTCGGGCACGGTCGCTTCCTCGTCTTCTATCTGCTTGCGGGTGTCGGGGCCGCGATCTCGCAGACGCTCATCGCGCCGCGCTCGGCCGTGCCGATGATCGGCGCCAGTGGAGCGGTGTCCGGCGTGCTCGCCGCCTACGTCCTGCTGTTTCCATACGCGACCATCCTCACGCTCGTGGGCTTCGCCTTCTTCTGGCGGTTCGTGCACATCCCGGCCATGGTGATGATCGGGTTCTGGGTCGTCATGCAGCTACTCTTTGGCTATCTCACGATGAGCGCCTCGACGCGGGGCGCGGAAAGTGGAGGCGTAGCTTGGTTCGCTCACATCGGCGGGTTTCTGGCAGGCGCGGTGCTCCTGTTCCTCCTCCGGCCCCGGAGAAGCGTCCCGTCGTAGCGCCCGAGAAACGCACGCCTATAATCGACGGCGTGGCGACACGGATGCGGCTGGATCGCCTCCTGGTGGAGAAGGGAATGCTGGACAGCCGCGAGAAGGCGCTGCGCGCGATCATGGCCGGCGACGTCCTGGTGGACGGGCAGCGCGCCGACAAAGCCGGCGCCCTGGTGTCCACTGAGGCGGAGGTGGAGCTCAAGGGCCGGTCGCCCTACGTCAGCCGTGGCGGTGAGAAGCTCGCGCATGCGCTCGAGCACTTCGGCACGAACCTCAAGGGCCGCATCTGTGTGGACGTCGGCGCGTCGACCGGCGGCTTCACCGACTGCCTGCTGCAGCGCGGCGCCAGCATCGTCTACGCGGTGGATGTCGGCAGCGGCCAGCTCGACGACAAGCTGCGCAAGGATGCGCGTGTGGTCGTGATGGAGCACACGAACGCGCGCACGCTCGACCCGCGGCTGTTCGGCGACCAGCCCACGCTGGCCGTGGTCGACGTGGCCTTCATATCGCTGGAGAAGGTGCTGCCGGCGATCTTCAACGTGCTCGCCCCGCGCAGCGAAGTGATTGCGCTCGTCAAGCCGCAGTTCGAGGCCGGCCGCGAGCACGTCGGCAAGGGCGGTGTCGTGCGCGATCCCGTACAGCATCGCGCCGTGGTCCAGCGCCTGGCGCGTTACGCGGTGCTGCGTGGCTGGCACGTCCTCGACGTGACGGCCTCGCCGCTGCGCGGGCCGAAAGGCAACCGCGAGTTCTTCCTGCATCTATCAATGCACGGCCGCACGGCTGCGAACCTCGAAGGCATCATCGACCGCACGGTGCAGGCGTTGGCGTGACACGGGTCGGCATCGTCGCCAAGCCGGATGCCGCGGGCGCTGCCGACGCCCTGGCGCGGCTCATTGCTTGGCTGGGGCCCCGCGGGCTCACCATGGTGCTGGAGAAAGAGACCGCAGGGCTGGCGCCGGTCGCCGCGTTGCCGAGCGTCCGCAAGTCCGATCTCGCGGCACAGGTGGATCTGCTCGTCGTTCTCGGCGGCGACGGGACGCTGCTTTCCATGGCGCGCGCCGTCGGCGATCTCGGCGTGCCGATCCTCGGCGTGAACCTCGGGGATCTCGGCTTCCTCACCGCAACCACCCTCGATGAGATGCTGCCGGCCGTGGAGGCAGCCCTCGCCGGTCGCATGGCGATCGACGAGCGAATGTTGTTGTCCGCGCGGCACATGCGCGGCGGCGCCACGGTGGGCGAGCACACGGCACTCAACGACGTCGTCATCACAAAGTCCGCGATGAGCCGCATCATCAATCTCAAGGTCGCCGTCGAGGGCGGCCACGCCACGGGCTATCGCGCCGACGGCCTGATCGTCTCGACCCCGACGGGATCGACGGCCTACTGCCTGTCGGCCGGTGGTCCGATCCTGTTTCCCACCATGGACGCGATCGTGTTGGTGCCGATCGCCTCGCACACGCTCACGAATCGCCCGATCGTGCTGCCGGCGACCCAGCGCATCGAGGTCACGCTCATGACCGACCAGGAGGTCATGCTCACGATCGACGGGCAGGTGGGAGTTCCCCTGCGCGAGCACGACGTCGTCGAGATCGAGAAAGCCCCGGGGCGCGTGCGCCTCGTCCGCTTCCCCCGTACCGATTTCTTCTCGGTATTGCGGACGAAGCTCAAATGGGGCGAGCGCTGACGGAAGGCCGCGCCGGCCGGCCATCCTTATAGATGCATCTTGAGCGATAGATACATCTTGAGCGTGAGCGCGTGCTGACCTAGCATCGTGGCGGATGCTGCGTGAGCTGCGAATCCGAAACTTCGCGGTCGTCGAGAACCTTACCGTCCCCTTCGCTCCAGGCTTCAACGTCCTCACCGGAGAAACCGGCGCAGGCAAGTCGATTCTGGTCGACGCGATCCTCCTCCTTCGGGGTGCGCGCGCTCAGACCGACGTGATTCGCGTGGACGCCGAGACGGCGACGGTGGAGGCGGTCTTCGAGGTCTCTGACGGCGCGGTGGCGACGCTCGACGAGGCGGGCCTGCCCCTCGAGGACGGCGAGGTGGTCATCCGCCGCGAGCTCTCGCGCAGCGGCCGGCATCGCGCGTTCGTGAACGACGCGGCGGTCACGGTCGGCCTCCTCGAGCGGCTGGGCGACGCCCTCGTTCAGGTCCACGGCCAGCACGAGCACCAGCGGCTGCTCGAGCCGACGCGTCAGCTGGATATGCTCGACCGGTTCGCCGACGCAGAGCCGCTGCGTGAGCGGTTCGCGGCGCTATTTGCGAAGCACGCCGAGGCGCGCGCGGAGCTCGAGCGTCGCCGGGGCGCCGCCCGCGACCGCGCGCAGCGCCAGGACCTGCTGCGGTTCCAGGTCTCTGAGCTCGACGCCGCTCGGGTGCGGGTAGGAGAGGACGACGAGTTGCGCACCGAGCGGAGGCGGCTGCAGCACGCCGAGCGCTTCGCCGCCGGACTGCAAGAGGTCGGGTCTCTTCTGCACGACGACGCCGCCTCGGCCACTGCGCGGCTCGCGCGCGCCGGCCGTGTGCTGAGCGACCTGGGACGGCTCGACCCCGCCTTCGCCGCGCCGGCCGAAACGCTCGACGCCGCACGTGCTCACGTCGAGGACACGCTGGCGGCTGTCCGCGGCCTGCGGGACACGATCGTCTTCGAGCCGGGACGGCTCGAGGGGATCGACGAGCGACTCGACGCACTCACGCGGCTGAAGCGCAAGTACGGCGACAGCGAGGAGGCGTTGCTACGCTTCCGCGCCGACGCGGCGGCGGAGCTTGATCGGCTCGAGCGGCACGAGGAGCTGCTGGCCGAGGACGAACGGCGGCTCGCTGAGCTCGAGGCGGAGATGGCGAGCGCCGCGCGCGCCCTCGGCGCCGCGCGAAGGGAGGCTGCGGCAAAGCTCGGGCCGCGCGTGCAGCGCGAACTCCGGCAGCTCGGCATGGACCGCGCGGCCTTCGAGGTCGCGACGATCGACCTCGCGGCTGGCGACTGGGGTCTGCGAGGCGCCGAGCGCGTCGAGTTCCGGTTCACGGCGAACCCTGACGAGCCCAACCGGCCGCTCGCGCGAATCGCCTCGGGCGGCGAGCTCGCGCGCACGATGCTGGCGCTTCAGGTCGTCCTCTCCGGCGACGACGACGCGCCGACAATGGTCTTCGACGAGGTCGATGCCGGCATCGGCGGCCGCGCCGCCTCCGTCGTCGGCGACAAGCTCGCCGCGCTCGGCGGCAGCCGGCAGGTGCTCTGTGTCACGCATCTGGCTCCCATCGCCGCGCTGGCGGACCAGCACGTGCGGGTGGCCAAGAGCGTGCGCGGTGGTCGCACGCGCGCCACCACCGCCGTCATCGCCGGGGATGAGCGGGCCGCGGAGATCGCGCGGATGCTCGGTGGCGACGCGTCCGGCGCCGCGGCGCTGGACCATGCGAGGGCGCTCCTGCGGGCACGCCGTGCGCGGCCTGCGCGAAGCCGGGGCGTATAATGTTGCTGCGATGATCGAGGCCATCCTCAAGAAAATCTTCGGCACCAAGCACGAGCGCGACGTGAAGCGGATGATGCCGGTGGTGGCCGAGATCAACGCGCTCGAGCCCACCATGCAGGCCCTCGACGATGCGGCCCTCCGCGGCAAGACCGACGACCTCCGCAAGCGCGTGGCCGACGGCGATGGCGTCGAGGAGGTGCTGCCCGAGGCCTTCGCGGTGTGTCGCGAGGCGGCGCGCCGCACGCTGAGCATGCGGCACTTCGATGTCCAGCTCATCGGCGGCATGGTGCTGCACGACGGCACGATCGCGGAAATGGCGACGGGCGAAGGCAAGACGCTCGTGGCCACGCTGCCCGCGTACCTCAACGCGCTGACGGGCAAGGGCGTGCACATCGTCACCGTCAACGACTACCTCGCCAAGCGCGACGCGCAATGGATGGGCCCGCTCTGCCACGCGCTCGGGCTGTCGGTTGGCGTGATCCAGCACGAGGCCTCGTTCACCTACGATCCGGCCTACGCCACGCCCGACATCCGCCTCACGGCGCTGCGTCCGATCGACCGCCGCGCCGCCTATCACTGCGACATCACCTACGGCACCAACAACGAGTTCGGCTTCGACTACCTGCGCGACAACATGCGGTTCTCGCTCGACGAGCTGGTGCAGCGCCCGCTCCACTACGCCATCGTCGACGAGGTCGACTCGATCCTCATCGACGAGGCGCGCACGCCGCTCATCATCTCCGGCCCGGCCGAGGAATCGACGGAGCTCTACTACAAGATCGACCGCATCATTCCGAAGCTGAAGCGCGCCGCAACGATCGTGGAAGGCAAGCTGTCGGAGATCGAGGAGCAGCGCGAAGGCGACTATATCGTCGACGAGAAATCCCGCGCGGTGTCGCTCACCGAGCAGGGGATTGCGTCGTGCGAGCGGCTGCTCAACGTCGACAACCTCTACGACCCGCAGCACATCACGATCCTCCACCATGTCCAGCAGGCGCTGCGCGCCCACGCGCTCTACCGGCGCGACGTGGACTACGTCCTCAAGGACGGCGAGGTCATCATCGTCGACGAGTTCACCGGCCGCATGATGCCTGGACGCCGCTGGTCCGACGGGCTGCACCAGGCCGTGGAGGCCAAGGAAGGCGTCCGCATCGAGCGGGAGAACCAGACGCTGGCGACGATCACCTTCCAGAACTACTTCCGGATGTACGAAAAACTCGCGGGCATGACGGGCACCGCCGAGACCGAGGCCGAGGAGTTCGCCAAGATCTACAAGCTCGATGTCACCGTCGTGCCGACCAACCGGGCGCTCATCCGCATCAACCACGCCGATGTCGTGTACAAGACCGAGCGCGAAAAGTTCAACGCGGTGGTCGAGGACATCATCAAGCGCAACGAGAAGGGTCAGCCGGTGCTGGTCGGCACGGTGTCCATCGAGAAGTCCGAGGCTGTGTCCAAGCTTCTCAAGAAGCGCGGCGTTCGCCACGAGGTCCTCAACGCCAAGTACCACGAGCGCGAGGCGGAGATCGTCGCGCAGGCCGGCCGTCAAGGCGCCGTGACCATCGCGACGAACATGGCGGGACGCGGCACCGACATCCTGCTGGGCGGCAATCCCGACTTCCTGTCGAAGGAGATTCTGCGCAAGAAAGGCCTCGATCCGGCCACCGCTGCCGAGGTCGATCAGAAGGCGGCGCTGGTCGAAGCGCGGCGGATCACCGAGCCCGAGCACCAGAGAGTCGTCGAGCTCGGCGGCCTGCACATCGTCGGCACCGAGCGTCACGAGTCGCGTCGCGTCGACAACCAGCTGCGCGGCCGCTCCGGCCGTCAGGGCGACCCCGGCTCCTCGCACTTCTATCTCTCGCTCGAGGACGATCTGCTGCGCATCTTCGGCAGCCACCGGATCCAGAAGATCATGGAGCGGCTGGGCATGGAGGAGGGCGAGCCGATCGAGCACCGGCTCGTGACGCGCGCCATCGCCACCGCGCAGAAGCGCGTCGAGAATCACAACTTCGAGATCCGCAAGCACCTGCTCGAGTACGACGACGTCATGAACAAGCAGCGCGAGATCATCTACGGCATGCGCCGCCAGATCCTGGATGGCGAAAGCCAGGCCGACACCGTGGCCGAGTGGATGGAGGATCTCGTGCTCGACACGCTCGACGCGCATGCCGCCGAGGGCGCACATCCGGAAGACTGGGACCTCGGCGGCCTCGCCGAGGCGCTGCACCGCCAGTTCGACGTCAAGATCGCGACCGCGCAGTACGAGGAGGTCGTGTCCCATCAGGGCCTCGCCGACCTCGTCGGCGCGGCCGTCAAGGAGCGGTATGCCCAGCGCGAGCGCGAGCTCGGCGACGAGCTCATGCGCGCGCTCGAGCGCCACGAGATGCTGATCGTGATCGACACGCAGTGGAAGGATCACCTGCTGTCGATCGACCATCTCAAAGAAGGCATCGGCCTGCGCGGCTACGGCCAGCGCGACCCGCTGACGGAATACAAGAAGGAAGCGTTCGACCTCTTCCAGGACATGGTCGAGCGCACGAAGGCCATCGTCATCGAGCGCCTCTTCAAGGTGCAGGTCGTGCGCGACGCGCCGATGGAGCTGCCGACGATCACCGCCTGGGCCGACGCGCAGGAATCGCGCGGTAGCCTGCCGAGCGACGCACGTCCCGGAGGCTGGACGCCCGCGGCCGCATCGACGCCAATGGCCGCCCGACCCGTGCCGGCGCCGCGCACGCCTACGGGCGAAAAGATCGGCCGGAACGATCCGTGCTACTGCGGCTCCGGCAAGAAATATAAGAAGTGCCACCTGCTGCAGGGAGGCTGAGCTGAGCGATCGGAAGTACCGGCAGCAAGGCTACTCCAGCGGCGCGGGTGGCGGAAGCCAGGACCGCCGCGAGCCCCCGAAGCCCGCCGGCACGTTCGGAATCCTCAAGAGCCGCGCGACCTCGCGCTGCGCCGAGTGCGGCACTGTACTGCCGATCACGGCCGAGTCGCTCACGCGCTGCCCGCACTGCCAGACCGAGCTTCACGCCTGTCGCCAGTGCTCGCACTTCGATTCCGCGCGACGCTTCGAGTGCACCCAACCGATCACCGAGCGCATCGCCGACAAGCGCGCCCGCAATGACTGTGCGGTCTTTTCGATGATGGTGACCGTCGAGCGCGACACGTCCGGGGGCTCCGTGCGCCCCGACAACGTACGCCGGACATTCGGCAGCCTCTTCAAGACGTAGCCTCTCGGACGCCTCCCCCTCGACATCTGGGGCCGATGGCGGCCGTCAGCCCCCAGTGCTGGTACTTTTTTCTTGGTCGTTTCCCGGGGCGCGTGCCAAGATTCGACATGCGACTCGAGTCGATTGCGATTCACGGTTTCAAATCGTTCGCCGAGAAGGCGACCGTCAAGGTGCTGCCCGGCATCACGGCGATCGTCGGTCCGAACGGGTGCGGGAAAAGTAACGTCGCCGAGGCGGTGCGCTGGGCCCTCGGCGAGCAGAGCGCGAAGTCGCTGCGCGGTCAGCGGATGGAAGACCTCATCTTCCACGGCTCGGCGTCGCGCAAGCCCGTCGGGCTCGCTGAGGTCGAGTTGATGTTCAGCAACGACGGCGCGCTGTCCGTGCCCTGGAGCGAGATCGCCGTGACGCGCCAGCTCTATCGCACCGGAGAGAGCGAGTACCTTCTGAACGGTGCGCCGTCGCGGCTGCGCGACATCCTCGACCTGTTCGCGGGCACGGGCGCGAATCCGCGCGCGTACTCCGTCATGGATCAGGACAAGCTCAACCACGTCCTGACCGCCAAGCCGCACGAGCGCCGTGTCTTCATCGAGGAGGCGGCGGGCATCGCGCGCTACAAGCAGCAACGCAACGAGACCCAGGGCAAGCTCGAGCAGGCGCGCCAGAACCTCGTACGTGTGCGCGACGTGATGGACGAAGTGCGGCGCCAGCTGGGCTCGCTCGAGCGCCAGGCGAAGAAGGCCCAGCAGTACAAGGGGCTACAGAGCGAGCGGCGCGAGCTCGCGCTGGGCCTCGTGGCCGCCGACTACGCGATGCTGACCGCTCAGGCCGCGCAGCTGGCCACCGAGCTTGCGGCGCTGCGCGAGACGGAGCAGGTGCAGCGGACGCGCGTCGCCGCGCTCGCCGCACGCGAGGCGCAGCAGCGCGAGATCATCCAGGCCAGCGATCATGCCCTCTCCGACTTGCGCCAGCGCGTGCAGAAGGTGCAGGGCGAGCTCGAGCGCCTGCTCGAACGCCGCGAGCAGATGGGCGTACAGATGCGCGAGCTCGGCGAGGAGTCGGTGCGGCTGCACGAGGAAATTCGGGTGGCCGCCGGGCGTCTCGACTCGATCGTCGCCGAGCGCCAGACCGCGCGCGCCGCGCTCGGCGAGGCGGAACGACTCGCGGCTGAGCGGGCGGTCGTGTCGCGTGACCTCGAAGCTGCGCTCGAGCGTCATCGCGTCGCCCTCGGCGGCGAGCGGGATCGGCTCGAGGCGCTGCGCCTCGAGCAGGTGCGGATCGCGGGTGAGCGCGTGGATCTCGTGCGACAGGCGGGCGAGCTGCGCGAGCGCGGCGCCCAGCTGGCGCGGCGCGCCGAACGGTTGACGCAAGAGCGCGCGGCGGCCGAGGCCGAGGCGCTGCAGCTGTCGGCCGAGCGCGCGACGGTCGAGGCGGCGCATGGTCGCGCGCTGGCCGCGTTGTCCACGCTCGGGGTCGAGCGTGAGCGGCTGCAGACCATGCTCGCCGAGCGCGAGGCGGAACTGGCCAGCGCGGAGATGGCGCTCGGCGATGCGCGGCTGGCCTACGTGTCCAAGAGCTCGCAGCTCGAAGCCCTGCGCGCACTCGAGGCGGCGCGCGAGGGCTACGGCGCCGGTGTCCGTGCCGTGTTCGGGGCGGGCGGCGAGCTCGCAGGCGTGCGCGGCTCCGTCGCCGATCTGCTCGACGTCCCCCCCGGACTCGAGCGCGCGGTGGAGGCGGTGCTCGGCGAACGCCTGCAGTGGGTCGTCGTCGAGCGCTTCGAGCACGCGAGGGCGGCCGTCGACTACCTGGCAGGCCGCCGCGCCGGCGCCGCCACGTTCGTTCCGCTCGAGCACCTCGACGCCCGCGCGCGCGACCTCGAAGACGACAATCGCGGCCTCACCTGGCTGGGGAAAGCGATCGGCGGTCCCGAGCCCGGGCTCGTGCAGCATCTCCTTGGCCAGGTCGCGGTGGTCGACGACCTCGATACGGCCGAGGCCGCCTGGCGGCGCAACGGCGTGGTCGCGACCTACGTGACGCCGGCAGGCGAGGTCCTGTCGCCGGCCGGTCGGCTGCGGGGCGGCGCGGCGACCGACGACGCTGCCGTTGAGCAGTCGCTGCTCATCCGCAAGCGGCAGTTGCGCGAGGCCGACGAAGAGATCGCGCAGTTGCTGGCGGACGTGGAGACACGCCAGGAGGCGGCGGCCGCGCTGGCCGCCGATCTCGGTGCGCTGCGCACGCGGCTGGGGAGCGTGAATCAGGACGTGCAGTCGCGTCAGGCCGAGCGGCTCGGCAGTGAGAAAGACATCGAGCAGGTCAGCCGCGAGCACGAGCGCGTGCAGCGCCACCTCGAGACGCTCGGCAGCGAGATTCGGCAGGTCGAGAGCGAAACGCAGGAGACGACGGCGCTGCTCACACGCCTCGAGCATCACGTGGAGGCCGCGCGGGAGGTCGAGGTGCGCCAGGAGGCGGCGATGGCCGCCGCCCGCCTCGCCATCGACACAGCGCAGGCCCGCGAGACCGAGTTGGTGGCCGAGCTCACCGCGTGCCGCGTGGATCTGGCATCGGTGACCGAGCGTGCCGAGGCGCTCACGCGCGAGCTGGTTCGGCTCGATCAGATGGAAGCCGATGTCACCGAGCGCGTGGCGCAGGCGCAGCAGCGACAGGCACAGCTGGCCGAGCGGCGGCAGTGGCTCGCTGAAGAGCGCGAGCGGACCGACGCCAGCGCGCGGGACGTTGCGGTCGAGCGCGACCGGCTCGAAGGGGAAGCTCGCGGCGCCGGGGAGCGTCACCAGACGCTGCTCGACGAGGTCGCGACGATCGAGCTCGAGATGCGTGGCGTGCAGGCCGAGCTCTCGCGCGCGACGACCGCCATGCACGACGTGGAGCTCCGCGCGACGGAGGGTCGCGTACGGCGCGAGGAGCTGGCACAGGAGGCCTGGCGTACCTACGGTGTCGACGCCGCGGCACTGCTCGCGTTGCACGCTCCCGCGCGCGACCTGAGCGCGGCGCGCGAGCGCATCACGGAGCTCGACGACAAGCTGGCGGCCATCGGTGCTGTGAACCTCGTCGCGGACGAGGAGTACCGCGAGCTCGACGAGCGTCTGACGTTTCTCAAGACCCAGCACGATGACCTCACGGCCTCGATCAAGGACCTCGAGAAGGCGCTGCGTGGCATGACCCGGACAGCCCAGGAGCGCTTCCACCAGGCGTTCGAGGAGATCAACCGCCACTTCGGCGAGATCTTCCAGCGCCTGTTCGAGGGCGGGCGCGCGGAGCTCCGGCTGGTGGAGGCGGAAGAGGGCGGCGATCCGCTCGACACGGGCGTCGAGCTGATGGCGCAGCCGCGCGGCAAGCGCCTGCAGGCAGTCTCGCTGATGTCCGGTGGTGAGCGTGCCCTAACCGGGTTGGCGCTGCTCTTCGCGATCTTCTACTTCCGTCCGAGCCCCTTCTGTGTGCTGGACGAGGTGGATGCGCCCCTCGACGACGCCAACATCCACCGGTTTCTGCGCGTCCTGCGCGAGCTGACGAGCCAGACCCAATTCCTCGTCATCACCCACAACCGCAAGACCATGGAAGCGGCCGACATCCTGTATGGCGTCACCATGGAGGAGCCCGGGCTTTCGAAGCTCGTCTCTGTAAACCTCTCCACAACCAGCGCCGACGCTGGATAAGGTGAAAAGCCGGCCCCGGATAGGCTAGACTCGTTTTGCAGTGGCCTCCGTCGGCGATTACCTCCGCGAGCTTCGTCAGCGCCGGGGACTCTCGCTCGAGGAGATGTCTCGCGCGACCCGTGTCGCTTCGCGCTATCTCGAGTGTCTGGAGTCCGATCGCTTCTCCGCGCTGCCGGCACCGGTCTTCACGCGCGGGTTCATCCGCGCGTACTGCCAGGCGGTCGGCGAGCCGCCCGACGAGGCGCTGGCGCGTTATGAGAGCCGCGACGGGGCCACACCGCCGCCGCCGCGCACGACCCCGGCTGCCGGACCGCCGCCCGTCCCCGCGGAGAGCGGCGCGCGCAGCCGCAGTGCCGTGCTCGTCAGCTTCGTCCTGCTGGTGATCCTCGGCATGGCGCTGTTCGCGGTGGCGTTGATGACTCAGCCCGCGCGCGAGGAACGCGTGGACCGGCGCCCGCCTGCCGATGCGGTCGCGTCGTTGCCCGCGCCCGCCGCCCCCACCGTGCCGGAGGCCTCGCCGCCCTCGAGCCCGCCGGCGGCTCCCCCGACGCCCCCGCGGCCCGCGGCCGTGGCGCCGCCGCCGGCTCCCGCGAGCGCCGTCGTGACCGCCGCGCCGGTCCGCGCGACTGCGCCGCCGGCCTGGCTGCCCGACGTTCAGGCGGCGACGGGTGGCGTCGCCTCGCCGTATCGCCTTGTGGCCCACGTGTCGGAGGCGACGTGGATCCGGGTGCGAACCGAGGACGGTCGGAACATCGAGGAGACCGTGCCCGCGGGAGAGGTCCGCGAGTGGGTCTCGAATCGCCCGTTCGTCCTCACGCTCGGCAACGCCGGCGGTGTCACGCTGGAGCTCAACGGCCGCACGCTTCCGCCGCTCGGTGCGAGCGGCGCCGTCATCAGCCGGATCGTTCTGCCGCCCCAGTAGCGACAGCATGGGCCGACCGTCTGGCCCCATCTCTTTTCTGCGAGGCGACAGGCTACACTTAGGGCGCGATGTCTCTGTTTTCCGGACTGAAGGAGCGTCTGCGCGACGGGCTGAAGCGCTCGCAGGAGTACCTCGCCACCGGCCTCGCCTCCGTGCTCGAGGACGACCGTCCCATCGACGATGCGCTCTACGAGGAGCTGGAAGAGCTTCTGATCGCCGCCGACCTCGGCGCGACGATCGCGGCGGACTTCACGAACCGCGCGCGTGAAGAGGTGATGTTCGGGACGGTCACGCGCGCGGCGCAGCTGCGTCCGCTGTTCCGCCGCTTTCTCCTCGACGCGCTGAAACCGGCCGCTCAGCCGCTGGCTCTCGATGCACGGCCGAGTATCGTCCTCATGCTTGGCGTCAACGGCGCGGGCAAAACGACGACCGCCGCCAAGCTCGGCGCCTCGCTGAAGGCCGACGGCCGACAGGTCCTGCTGGCCGCCGCAGACACGTTTCGTGCCGCGGCCATCGAGCAGCTGCAGGCGTGGGGCGCGCGGATCGGAGTCGATGTCATCCGGCAGGCGGCGGGATCCGACCCGGCGGCCGTCGTCTTCGACGCGGTGAAAGCCGCGCTCGCTCGGCAGGCCGACGTGCTGATCGTCGACACGGCGGGCCGGCTGCACACGAAGACCAACCTCATGGACGAGCTCGCGAAGCTCAAGCGCGTGATCGAGCGTCAGTGCCCCGGCGGCCCGCACGAATCGCTGATGGTGCTCGACGCGCCGACGGGGCAGAACGGCTTCGCGCAGGCGCAGATGTTCAACGAGACGATCGGACTCAGCGGCGTGTGCCTGACGAAGCTCGACGGCACTGCCAAGGGCGGTATCGTGGTGCGTATCGTGCGTGAGCTCAAGCTGCCGATCAAACTCGTCGGCGTCGGCGAGCGCGTCGAGGATTTGAAGGCCTTCGACGCCGAGGCATTCGTGGATGCGCTGGTGCCCGCCGACGAGGCGCGACACCCGTGACCGCCGAGGCGCTGATGCGCCGCGCGCTGGAGCTCGCCGAGCGCGGTCGAGGCCTGACCTCGCCCAACCCGATGGTCGGCGCCGTCGTCGCGCGTAACGGCGAGATCGTGGGCGAGGGGTTTCACGAGCGCGCGGGCGGCCCGCACGCCGAGATCGTGGCGCTCGACGCGGCGGGTGCCGGGGCGCGCGGCGCCACGCTGTACGTGACGCTGGAGCCGTGCAATCACGTGGGGCGTACGCCGCCGTGCGTGCCGACGATCTTCGCGGCCGGCATCACGCGCGTGGTGGCGGCGGCGGCCGATCCGAATCCGTTCGTCGCCGGCGGCGGCACGACGGCGTTGCGCGAGCGGGGCATCGCGGTCGTGATGGGCGTCCTCGCCGCCGACGCGGCCATCCAGAATCGCGCGTTCTTCACGGCGATGCGCGAGCGTCGCCCGCACGTGACACTCAAGGCCGGGATGACGGCGGACGGCAAGATCGCGGACGTGCACGGCGCCGCGCGGTGGATCACGGGTGAGGCGGCGCGAGCGGAGAGCCACCGACAGCGCAGCGAGGTCGACGCGATCGTCGCCGGGATCACGACCGTCTTGCGCGATGACCCGGCGCTCACCGTCCGCCTGGGACGGCCCTGGCCGCGCGAGCCATGGCGGGTCGTGCTCGACAGCGACGCGCGCACCCCGCCCAGCGCGCGCGTGATCGCGGATGCGACAGCGGCGCGCGCGCTGATCGCGGTTGGCGACAGCGCGCCGGCAGCGCGCGTCGCCGCCCTGGAGGCTGCGGGTGCGACCGTCGTCCGCTTCCCGCTGCGAGATGGGCGCGTCGCCATCGACGCCGTGCTGGCCGCGCTGTTCGAGCGCGAGGTACGCGCGGCGCTCGTGGAGGGCGGCGGCGAGGTGCACGCCGCGTTCCTCGACGCCGGGTTCGTGGATCGC
>Ga0209266_1001654_pt1 | contig 14493 bp, 12 predicted proteins | sample GraSoiAngelo_132_FD_185889 | JGI IMG/M metagenome (GOLD analysis project Ga0209266, IMG submission 185889) | Grasslands soil microbial communities from the Angelo Coastal Reserve, California, USA - 14_0929_02_40cm (SPAdes) (version 2) | ecosystem: Environmental > Terrestrial > Soil > Grasslands ...
GCATCGGCGAGCAGCTCTTCGCGGCGTGTGCCGCTCGCGGCGATGTCCACCGCCGGATAGATGCGCCGGTCCGCCAGCGCACGCGTCAGCCGCAGCTCGGCGTTGCCGGTCCCTTTGAACTCCTCGAAGATAATGTCGTCCATTTTGCTTTCGGTTTCGACGAGGGCGGTGGCGATCACGGTGAGGGAGCCGCCCCCATCCTTCGGAGGCACGGCCCGCGCGGCGCCGAACAGCCCCTTGGGCTTCGCCAGCGCATTCGCGTCGAGGCCGCCCGACATGGTGCGCCCGGTGCCCCGCCCCGTCGTATTGTGCGAGCGTGCCAGCCGCGTGAGCGAGTCGAGGACGATGACGACGTCGCGTCCCAGCTCGACTTGCCGGCGGGCGTGCTCGAACACCATGTCGGCGGCGGCCACGTGCCGCTCGTGCGGCAAGTCGAAGCTCGAGGCGATCACTTCCCCCCGACCCCAGTCGATCATCTCGCTGACTTCTTCCGGCCGCTCGTCCACGAGCAGGATCAGCAGAATCGCTTTGGGGTGATTCTCGGCCACCGACTCCGCGATCGCCTGCAACATCATCGTCTTCCCGGCTTTGGGCGGCGAGACGATGAGCGCCCGCTGGCCGAAGCCGAAGGGGCAAATGAGATCTACGACGCGCTGCGTCTCCGCGGTGCGGGGACTCGATGCCTTGGGCGTCTCGAGCGTCAGCGGACGGTTGGGGTGGACGGCGCCCAGATTCGCGAAATCGGGCCGCCCATCGAGCTGGCCTGCCGGCTCGCCGTTCACCGTCGTCACGCGACCATTGTCGAGTACGATCAGATCCCCGCGCCGGAGACCGGGCAGGTGCACGGCAGGATCGCCTTTGGCGGGCAGATAACTGTTGGCGGCGAGCCGGAGCGCGCCGCCTTTCTGCGAAGGATCAAACCAACCGGTCATGGGAGGCATTTAGGAAGGCTGACTAAAGCTACACGCTATATTTAGCGCCGCATGCGCCAGGACCATATCCGCAATTTCTGCATCGTCGCCCATATCGATCATGGGAAGTCGACCCTCGCCGACCGGCTCATCGAGCTGACGGGGACACTCGACAAGCGGCTGATGCGCGAGCAGGTCCTCGACACGATGGACCTGGAGCGCGAGCGCGGCATTACGATCAAGCTCAATGCGGTGCGGATGAGCTATCACGCGAAGAACGGCCAGTTGTATGAGCTCAACCTCATCGATACGCCGGGACACGTCGATTTTACCTACGAAGTGTCACGATCATTGGTTGCCTGCGAAGGCGCGATTCTGGTCGTGGATGCGTCGCAGGGAATTCAGGCCCAGACATTGTCCAATTTACTGCTGGCGATGGACGCCGGCCTGGAAATCATACCCGTCCTCAACAAGATCGATCTGCCGGGCGCCGAGCCGGACAAGCGCGCCCACGAGATCCACGACCTGATCGGCACGAAGCCCGAGGAGATCCTCCGCATCTCGGCGAAAGAGGGTCGCGGCGTGCCGGAGCTGCTGGAGGCCGTGGTCGCGCGGGTGTCGCCGCCGCGCGGCAACCATGAAGCCCCGTTCCGCGCGCTCATCTTCGATTCCTACTACGACCGCTACCGTGGCGCCATTCCCTCGATTCGCGTCGTCGATGGTGTCGTTCACCCCGGGATGAAGATCGCCTTCGGCGCGCACCGCGACGACCTCTATGAAGTAGACGAGGTCGGCTATCTGCAGCTGGGCCACAAGCCCGCCGAGCAGCTGGAGGCGGGCGAGGTCGGCTACGTGGTCGCCAACGTGCGCGGCGTGCGCGAGACGCGCCCCGGCGACACCATTCTCGACGCCGAACATCGTGACGTCGAGCTCCTGCCCGGCTACCGCGACATCCAGTCGATGGTGTTCGCGGGCCTCTACCCGACCAACGCCGAGCAGTATGAGGAGCTTAGGGACGCGCTCGCGAAACTGCAACTGAACGACGCCTCGTTGCACTACGAGCCGGAGACCTCGGTGGCGCTCGGCTTCGGCTTTCGGTGCGGTTTCCTCGGCCTTCTGCATATGGAGATCGTGCGCGAGCGGCTGGAGCGAGAGTTCGATCTCGACCTGATCAGCACGGTTCCGAACGTCGAGTACCACGTCTACAAGACCGATGGAAGCATGGAGCTGGTCGAGAATCCGAGCCTCTTGCCGCATGGCTCGGAAGTGGACCGCATCGAGGAGCCGTACGTCAAAGCCCGGATCTTCGCGCCGTCCGAGTACATCGGCGGCATCATGAACCTGGGACAGGAGCGGCGCGGCGTATATGGCGGCATGCAGTACCTTGATCCCACGCGCGTCGAGTTCGACTGGGAATTCCCGCTGGCCGAGATCATCCTCGATTTTTACGACAAGCTGAAGACGATCTCGCGCGGCTACGCCTCGCTCGATTACGAGTTCCTTGCCTACCGGCCTGGTGACCTCGTCAAACTCGACATGCTCCTCAACGGCGAAGCGGTTGACGCGTTCAGCGTTATCATCCACAAGGACAAGGCGTACGAGTGGGGCCGCAAGATCGCCGAAAAGCTGAAGGAGCTGATCCCACGCCAGTTATTCGAAGTGGTGATCCAGGCGGCGATCGGAACCAAAGTCATCGCGCGCGAGTCGATCCGGCCGCTGCGCAAGAACGTCACCGCGAAGTGTTACGGCGGCGACGTCACCCGCAAGCGGAAGTTGCTAGAGAAGCAAAAAGAAGGTAAGAAAAGGATGAAGCAGGTGGGAACGGTCGAGATACCCCAGGAAGCGTTTCTCGCAGTGCTCCAAGTGGAATAGGAGGTCACATGCGCAGCACGATCGTCGCGGCGGTAGCCGGTCTCACACTCGTTGCATCCTCTCTGGCGGCCGCTCAGGCCTCGCATTCGGCACCGTTCGCGCTGGACCAGGTGCGGTCGTATCCATTCCCGAACGAGCTTGCGGCCGCGGCGACCGGCAGCCGCGTGGCGTGGGCATTCAACGAGCAGGGCCGGCGGAACATCTTTGTCGCCGAAGGGCCCGCGTTCTCCGCGCGGCAGCTGACGCATTACGACCGCGACGACGGCCAGGAGTTGAGCAGCGTCACAGTCTCCGCGAACGGCCAATGGGTCGTATTCGTCCGCGGCGGAGATCACGGCTCGAATTGGGACGACGGGCTCCCGGTGAACGTCGGCTCGAACCCCACCGCGCCGAAGGTGCAGATCTTCAGCGTTCCGTTCGATGGCGGCGATCCGAAACCGATCGCGGACGGCGATGAGCCGGTCGTTTCGCCGCGCAGCGACGTCGTGGCATTCGTCAAAGGCGGACAGATCTGGACCGCGCCGATCGACGGCTCGGCAGCCGCCAAAGCGCTGTTCACGGCGCGCGGCGAGAACAGCGACCCGCGTTGGTCGCCCGACGGTTCCCGGCTCGCGTTCGTCGCGAATCGCGGCGATCACTCGTTCATCGGCGTCTACACGAACGACAGCACCGCGATCACCTGGATCGCCCCGGCGTTCGCGCGCGACCGATCGCCGCGGTGGTCTCCCGACGGTCGACGCATCGCATACGTGCGGCTGCCTGGTGCCGGCGGCGCGCCGGACTCGTTGCTGCCACCCCGGCCCAATCCGTGGGAGATCTGGACCGGCGACGCGGCGACGGGAGCGGCGCAGCGCCTCTGGAAATCGCCCGAAACGCTGGTGGGCTCCGTGCCGACGACCGACGGCGGGACAAACCTCGGCTGGGGAGCCTCCGACCGCGTCGTCTTCCTTTCTTATCAGGACGGTTGGCCGCATCTCTACTCGATGCCGGCGTCGGGCGGCGCCGCCCTGCTTCTGACTCCGGGCCGCTACATGGCCGAGCACATCTCGCTCAGCGGCGACGGACGCTGGCTGGTGTTTGCGGGCAACATGAATGGAGGCGATTCCCTCGACATCGATCGGCGCCACGTGATTCGCGTGCCGGTCGACCGGGCGGCGCCGCAGGTCATGACGCCGGGCAGCGGCCTCGAGTGGTCGCCGGCGATCACCGGCGACGGCGCGACACTCGTCTTCATCAGCGCGACGCCGCAGCGTCCCCCGTTGCCGGCGGCGATGGCGCTCGGCAACTCGCGTGCGGCGATCCGCCCCATCGCGGCCGATCGCATTCCGGCGAGCTTCCCGACCGGCCTCGTCACCCCGCGACAGGTGGTGTTCCGCTCAGCGGATGGGTTGACCATTCATGGGCAATTATTCGAAGCACCCGGTGGTGGCAACACACGGAAGCCCGCCATCGTCTACGTCCACGGCGGCCCACCGCGGCAAATGCTGCTGGGATGGCACTACTCGGACTATTACTCCAACGCCTATGCGCTCAATCAGTACTTGGCGAGCCGAGGATTCATCGTCCTCTCGGTCAATTACCGGCTTGGCATCGGCTACGGCTACGACTTTCATCAGCCGCCCAGCTCCGGCGCGCGCGGTGCCGCGGAGTATCGCGACATTCAGGCGGCGGCCGCCTACCTGCGCGCTCAACCCCGCGTCGATACGGGCCGGATCGGGATTTACGGCGGCTCGTACGGAGGCTACCTGACCGCGCTGGCGCTGGCGCGGAACTCCGACGTGTTCGCGGCCGGCGTCGATATTCACGGCGTGCACGACTGGTCGACTTACGCGCGCGGATTCGACCGCCAACGCTACGAGCAGGCTCCCGACGTCGACACGGCAGTCGCCACCGCTTGGCACTCGTCTCCCGTCTCGTCGGTCGCGGGCTGGAAGTCGCCGGTGCTCCTGATTCACGGCGACGACGATCGCAACGTCAGGTTCAGCCAGAGCACCGATCTCGTGCGGCGCCTCGCGGCCGCTGGAGTCCGGTTTGAGACGCTGGTGATTCCGGACGACACGCACCATTTCCTGCGGCACGCGAACATTCTGACGGTAGACAAGGCCACGGCGGAGTTCCTGGAGCGGCAGCTCCTGCAGGGAAGCGCCGCGCAAACGCGAGCCACCGGCCGGCAGTAGGAGACGCGACATTGAGGAAGCTCACCTCACTGCTGCTGCTCATCGGTTTCACCGCGAGCTGCCGTGCGGTGCTCAACTACCCGAGCGCGCTGGGGCCCCGATACGCCGGCGCGCCGACGCCGACAACCACGTTGCACGCCGACGGTCACGTGCTGCGGGTCGTTACGTACAACGTCCAGTGGGGCAAACACATCGACCGCGCGATCAATGTGCTCAAGACGCGCGCCCCGCTGCCGGATGCCGACATTGTGGTCCTGCAGGAGATGGATGCTGATGGCACGCGACGCATTGCCGATGCGCTGGGGATGTCCTGGGTCTATTACCCTGCCGCGGTGCACCCCAAGCTGGGACACGACTTTGGGAATGCGGTGTTGTCTCGTTGGCCGATCGTCGCAGACGAAAAGCTGATGCTGCCACACATCGGCGGATTGCGCCATGCGCAGCGCATCGCGACCGCGGCGACCGTACTCGTGGGGACGGTCAAAGTCCGCGTCTACAGCGCCCACCTTGGGACGCCGAGTGACATCCGCCCCTCGAAGCGGCGCGATCAGGCGGACATGATTCTCGCCGATGCGGCGGCGTACGCTTTGGTGATCGTGGCCGGCGATATGAACAGCCATGGCATTGGGAAGGAGTTCGTCGCGAACGGCTTCGTCTGGCCGACGGAGCACAACGGCTTTACCACGGCCTTCTTCAACTGGGACCACGTTTTCTTGAAAGGTTTCACCACGCCCGCACGCGATCCGCGATTCACCGGGATCGTGCGCGACACGCTTGGAACGAGCGACCACGACCCCGTTTGGGCCGTGGCTCAGCTCCCTTGAGCTCGGCCACCCTCGTCATCCAAACCGCATTTCTGGGCGACGTCGTACTGACGACGCCGCTATTTTCCGCCCTCGCGGCCGATCACGGTCCCGTCGATGTCGTCACAACGCCGAGCGCGGCGCCGTTGATCGAAACGCACCCGGCGGTCCGCAAGGTGATTCCCTACGACAAGCGTAGCAGCGACCGCGGTTGGGCAGGCCTGCGGAATCTCGCGCGGCGCTTGAGGACCGAGCGGTACGAGCGTGCCTACCTGCCCCATCGCTCTTTGCGGACCGCCGCGCTTGGGGTACTCGCCGGGATTCCCACGCGGATCGGGTTTTCGGGCGCTTGGTCCTTCCTCTATACAGAGGCTCGCCCCAAGCCTGCTCTAGGGCACGAAAGCGACCGGCTGCTGGCCCTCGCGAACAAGCCTCCGGGGGTCTATCCTCCGCAACTGCGGCCAACGCCCACCGATGAGCAAGCGACGGCAGGGCTTATCGACGAAGCCTTCGTGGCGCTGGCGCCGGGATCGATCTGGGGAAGCAAACGGTGGCCCTATTATCCCGAACTGGCTGCCAGACTCGCCGAACGGGTCGCCGTGGCTGTGGTCGGTGGGCCAGACGATGTCGAATTAGGGGATCAGATCGTTCAGGCCGTCCGACCGTCGGGCCGTCAGGCCGTCAATGGCTGTGGGCGGCTAACGCTTCGACAGTCGGCGTCACTGATCGGGCGAGCTGCGCTTCTCGTGACCAACGACAGCGCACCGCTGCATCTGGCAACTGCGATGGGGACGCCGATCGTCGCCTTGTTCGGCCCCACGGTGACGGAGTTCGGGTTTGGGCCGCTCCGCCCCGGGGACTTGGCACTGGGCATCGACGAGCTGCCATGCCGACCGTGCTCGTCGCACGGTCCACCGCAGTGCCCGTTGGGACATCACCGCTGTATGGGTGAGCTCACTGTTGAGGCCGTGATCGCGGCCATCGAGGAACTTGGTGCGCTACGTCGTCGGGGTTGACGTTGGGGGGACGAATCTCGTCGCCGGAGTCCTCGCTGAGGACGGCTCCGAGATTCACGGTGTCGTCTCCGAGCCGACCATGGCGGCCCAGGGCGCGGACGCCGTCACTGCCCGCATCGTCAAGCTCGCGAAGGCCTGCATTGCCGAGTCAGGCAAGAAAGTCGAGGGAGTAGGCATCGGCTCGCCCGGGCCCCTCAACACGAAGAGCGGCGTGGTGCTGCTCACGCCCAACCTCGGCTGGACGAACATGCCGCTGCGTGACCGCGTCAGCGAGGGCCTCGCTCTCCCCGCAACGCTCGATAACGACGCCAACTGCGCCATCTTCGGCGAGTGGTGGCGCGGCGCCGCGCGCGGCGCGAACTACGTCATTGGTCTCACGCTCGGCACGGGGATTGGCGGCGGGATCGTCATCGATGGCGAGATCTACCACGGCGTGACCGACGTCGCGGGGGAATTCGGGCACGTCACGATCGATGCGAACGGGCGCCGCTGCAAATGCGGCAACTACGGCTGCATCGAGGCGTACGCGGCCGGACCGGCGATCGCCGAGCGTGCGGTCGAAGGGATCCAGTCGGGCGTCGAGACGTCGTTGTCGGAGTATGTGAAGGGCGATCTCACCAAGATCACTGCCCAGATCGTCTACGAAGCCGCGAACGACGGCGACGAATGGGCGCTCGAGGTCGTGCACGAGACCGCCCGGCTGTTGGGCGCGGCGGTGGCGAGCTTCATCAACATCTTCAATCCTGAAGTCGTGGTGATCTGCGGTGGGGTCACGCAGGCCGGAGACAAGCTCTTCCACCCCTTGCGCAGCGAGGTCAAGCGGCGCGCGTTCAAGCCGGCCTGGGAAGCGTGCAAGATCGTCCCGGGAACTCTTCCCGGTACCGCGGGAGTGTTCGGCGCCGCGGCAGTCTTCATCCAGAAACATTGGGGCCTGCACTGAAGCGACTGGGTGTCATCGGGTCGATGGTGTGGGACACGATTCATGGCCGCGATCCCGCCCAAGCCGCCATCCAGGAATGGGGCGGCATCTCGTACGCACTCGCCGCGCTCGATGCGACGTTGCCGGACGACTGGCTGATTGTCCCCTTGATCAAGGTCGGTCGAGATCTCGCGGTCAAGGCGAATGATTTTCTTCGCAGCATACGCCACACGCCGCGCGGCGCACGCTTTATCGAGGTCCCCGAACCGAATAACCGAGTCACGCTCCGGTATGAATCGGCGGAACGGCGCTGCGAGCAGATGAGCGGCGGCGTGCCACCGTGGACGTGGCCCGAGCTGGGCCCGCTCGTGCGAGACCTCGACGCGGTGTACATCAATTTCATTTCCGGCTTCGAGATGAGTCTCGACACGGCGCAGCTCCTGCGCCGGGGTTTTCCGGGATTCCTGTACGCCGATCTGCACAGCCTCTTCCTGGCAAAGGAACCGGACGGCACTCGAGTCCCTAGCCCCGTGCCCCAAGCCCCTACGTGGTTCGGCTGTTTCAACGTCGTGCAGCTGAACGAGGACGAGATGCGGCAGCTGGGACCGGATCCCCTCGCGATCGCCGCCGATGCGCTGCGGCAGGGCTGCAGTACGTTGTGCGTGACACTCGGCAGACGCGGCGCCGCGTATTTCACGGGCAACCCGATTCGAACGCAGCTGATTCCCGCGCCGGCCACGCACCAGGCGGCGTTCGATCAGATCGTCGATCCGACCGGATGCGGCGACGTGTTCGGCGGCGCCGTGGTCGCGATGCTGCTCGCCGGCGCCAGTATCGAGGACGCGTTGCGCACCGGCAACCAGCTCGGCGCGAGGAATGTGAATCACCACGGCGCCACGGGTCTGCGCGATCACCTCATGGGCAAGCTCTCGGTGGTATGACGCGCCTGGTCGAAGTACCCACGCAGTTCGACGACCGCTCGTTCGACCAATTCGCGGCCGCGTACGCGCAAGCCATCGATGGCGAGCGCCTGCTGTTCGACGCACACGCCGCCGATTGGGCATCGCCCTACGGTCTCGTTGGCCTGCTCGCCGCGGGAGAGGCGGCCGCCCGTAAAGGGGAACGTCCGCTGCTCACCGCGCCGGCTAATCCCGACGTCGTGAGCTACTGGGCGCGCGCTGGGTTCTTCCGGGAAGCAGCCGACCTGTTCGAGGTGCACGGCAAGGTGCCGAAGGTCAAGGTTGCGGTGGAGAGTGAAGTGTTGCTGCCGGTCACACCGGTGCGGGCCGCCGAAGATGTGCACGTCGTCGTGAGCACGATACAGCAGCGGGCGTCCGCGATCCTCAGCTCGGAGTTGGGACTCGATCCGAAGGCGACCATGGGATTCGCTATGGCGCTTTCGGAGTCTTGTCAGAATATTGTGGAGCACGCCGGCACGGGCGGCTGGGTTGCGGTGCAGGCGTACAACTGGCGGCGCAAGCTGGCGCGCCGCGTGGTGGTGATCGCGGTCGCAGACGCCGGTGTCGGATTCCGGCACTCGTTGGAAGCCACGCAGGCCAAGCGGTTCGGCGAGCGCTGGGGCGATGCCGCGGCGCTGGAGGCGGCGCTGATTCAGGGCGTGAGCCGATTTCGGGATCCGGGACGGGGACAAGGGCTTGCGGGGATCCGCCGGTATCTCGCGCGCTGGGAAGGCAAGGTCGCGATCCGCAGCGGCACCGCCCGCATCGCGATCGTCCCGCGCTGGGACGACGATGTCCCGCTGAAGGATGGGTTGCCCGCGTTTCCGGGGTCGCAGGTTCTGCTCATCATTCCAGAGCAGGAGACAGAGAAAGGGTCGGGGGGGCCGTCGAAGCAGTGATTCAACACATCATGGTACACGCCATCCTGCAGCAGTCGGTCGCCGGGTTTTACGCCGACCTCGTCACGCGCCCCACCGGCCGCGCGGTTCGCGAAAACATCGAACGGGATCTTCCTGCGGGCAGCATCGCGGTGATGGATTTCACCGGCGTGGGCTGCCTCGACTATTCGTGCGCCGATGAGATCGTGGCGAAGCTGGTCCGCGACAAGGTCAAAGTGCTGCTCCTGCGCGGGCTGACCGATGCGCATCGTGAGGCGATCGAACCTGTGCTCGCCGGCGCGGGTCTCGCCGTGCTGTGCGAGCGGGCCGACGGGGCACTCGAGGGGCTCGGCGCCAGTGAGCCGGCTCCGGCGCTGCTCGATGAGCTGGTCGAGCGGCGGCTGGCCGCACGCAATCCGGGAGGCTCCTTCAGACTCACCGCGGCGTGAAACGCCGCCGCCTGGGCCTTTCCACCCGCGCCATTCACGGCGAACCCAAGGCGCGCGCTGACTGGACTGCCGTTGCCCCCCCGCTCTATCAAAGCGCCACCTTCACCAATCCCGTCGGCTCGTCGGCCGAGGTGCTGTATACCCGGTACGGCAACAACCCCAATCAGGTCGACATCGGCAAGAAGCTGGCGCTGCTCGAGGGCGCAGACGCGGCGCTGTTCCTGGCGAGCGGCATGGGCGCGACGGCGCTCGCGCATCTGGCGGTGCTGCGTCCCGGGGATCACCTGCTGGCAAGCGAGTGGATTTATGGCGGCGTGTTCCGGCTGTTCCGCGAAGAGTTCGGAAAGCTGGGCATCGACGTCAGCTTCGTAAATCCGACGCAGCAGCGCACCTGGAAGCGCGCGTTGCGCAAGACGACGCGCGCCGTGTTCCTGGAAACGCCGACAAACCCGCTGCTGCGCGTGATCGATCTCGAGCCCGTCGCCACGGTGTGCAAGGCCGAAGGACTCGCCCTCATCGTCGATTCGACCTTCGCGTCGCCAGTGAATTTCCGGCCCCTCGAGCACGGCGCCGATCTCGTCATCCACTCGGCGACGAAATACTTGAACGGCCACACGGACGTGATCGCCGGCGCCGTCGCGGGAACGGATCAGGTAGTCGACGAGGTGCGCCGCTTGATGCAGGTGTGGGGACAGGCCATCGATCCGTTCGCGGCATGGTTGATCGACCGCGGCATGCGCACGCTGACAGTGCGGGTCCGACGTCAGAACGAGATCGGCCTGGCGGTCGCGGAGTGGTGCGCGAAGCAGGACGGGATTTCCAAGGTCCACTACCCCGGTCTGCCGTCGCATCCGGATCACGAGCTGGCCAAACGCACGCTGGGCGGCTTCGGCGGCATGCTTGGCATCGAGCTGAAAGGCGGCGTACGTGGCGCCGAGCGCTTCCTGAAGGGGCTGACGATCGCCGCGCACGCTCCCAGCCTCGGTGGCGTCGAAACGCTCGTGTCGGAGCCGCGGCTCACCTCCCACGCCAGTCTCACGGCGGAACAGCGCGCGCAGGCTGGCATTCCGGACGGATTCCTGAGATTTTCCCTGGGACTGGAGGATCCCGATGATCTCATCGCGGACTTCGCCCAGGCCCTGGCGCGGCACTAAGTGATCAAGTTCACCAACGTCTTCAAGGCCTTCCCCAAGGGCGGCCTGGCGCTCAAGGACGTCTCCTTCCATGTGGCTAAGGGGGAGTTCGCCTTTCTCACCGGGCATTCCGGCGCCGGCAAGTCGACCGTCATGAAGCTCATCTATGCCGAAGAGCGCCCGACGTCGGGCGACGTGCGCGTCTCAGGATACGACGTGAACGAGATGCGGCCGCGTGACGTCCCCTTGCTGCGCCGCAAGCTCGGCATCGTCTTCCAAGACTTCCGGCTGCTCGAAGACCGCACGGCCGAAGAGAACGTGGCGTTTGCGCTCGAGGTCACGGGGGCACGCTCGTCGACGATCGCGGCACGCGTCATGCGCGTGCTCACGCAGGTCGGCCTCGCCGCCAAAGCCCAGGCGTACCCGCGCGAGCTCTCCGGCGGCGAGCAGCAGCGCGTCGCCATCGCCCGCGCCCTCGTGAACGAGCCGACGGTGCTGCTCGCCGACGAGCCCACAGGGAACCTCGACGAGCGCGCGACCCGCGGCGTGTTTCAACTGCTGCGGGACATCAATGCCAGCGGCACGGCGGTGGTGATGGCCACGCACGATCTCGACCTCGTGCGCCAGGCGCCCTACCGCGTGATCGAGCTCCAGGAAGGCGCGTTGGTGTACGACTCCGCCGTGGACGAAGCGCGCGATCAGGCGGCCGCACCGTGAACCTGACCTTCCGCGAGGCGATGCTCACCTTCAAGCGCGCACCGCTGCTGTCCGTGCTCTCGGTGACGACGATCGCCTTCTCGCTGTTCGTCCTGGGACTCTTCGGTCTGGTCGTCATCAATCTCCAGGACGCCTTGCACGGGGTCGAAGAGCGGGTGGAAGTCGTGGCCTATCTGCTGCCGGGCGCGCCGATCGAGGCCACGGCGCAGGCGCTCAAGGACATCGAGGCATTTCCCGAGGTGCAGTCGGCGACCTACGTCTCGGAAGACGACGCGCTCGCCCGGGCGCGTGCCGAGCTCGTCGAGTTGCGCGACGTGATGCAGGAGCTGGAGCGCAACCCGCTGCCCGCCTCCGTCGAAGTGAAGCTCAAGCCCGGGTTCCGCGATACCGATCACGTCGCGGCGGTCGCCGAGCGGCTGCGGGGATTCGGGTTCGTGGACGACGTGCGGTTCGGGCGGGATTGGGTCGAGAAGCTCGACCGGCTGCGCGGCCTCGCGGCCGCGGTGGGCATCGTGGTCGGCGCGGCGTTCGCCGTCGTCGCGATCATCATCATCGGCACGACGATTCGCATGGCGGTGCTGCAGCGCAGCCGCGAGATCGCGATCATGCGGCTCGTGGGCGCGACGGACGGCTTCATCCGCCGGCCGTTCCTGCTCCAGGGCGCGATCAAAGGGCTGCTGGGCGGCGGGGTGGCAATCGGCCTTTCGTTTGCCGCGTATCTCCTCATCAATCGGTATCTGCTGCAATCCGCCTTCTTCAACCAGGAACAGGCTGCTGCCATCGTTGCGTTCGGCGCACTGATTGGACTCGTCGGCAGCGCGATGAGCGTCGGGCGCCACCTGAAACGGGTATGAACCAACGGGGAATGGGGACAGGGGAATGGGCGGCAATTATCCTACTAGCCGCTGCCACCATTCCCCTATCCCCATTCCCCGCTCTCGCTCAGCGCCCGACTTACCAACAACAGATGCAGGACAACCAGCGGACGCTCGAGGGCATCCGCCGTGAGCGCTCCGAAGTCGAGCAAGAGCTCGCGCGGCTCCGCACGCAAGCGCACTCGCTCTCCGACGAGATCGCGAACATCGAGTCACAAAAACAAAGCACGAACCGCATCGTCAACGAGCTGGACCGGCAGATCACGGGACTGGGCGGCCAGATCGACCAGATCACGGTGGACCTGTTGATCGCGCAGGATGCGCTGCTCGAGAAGCGCGCGGTGCTCGAGCGGCGACTCGTCGACATCTACAAGCGCGGCGCGCTGTACAGCTGGCAGGTGCTGCTCGCCGCCGAGAGCTTCGGCGACCTGCTCTCCCGCTACAAGTATCTCTTCCTCGTGAGCCGCCAGGACCGCCTGCTCACCAACGACATGCACAAGCTGCGCGACCGCGTGGCGCGCCAGCGCCAGTTGCTGGTCGATGCCCGCGAGACGCTGGGCCGGCGCCGCCGCGAGCGCACGGACGAATTGGGACGCTACCTCACACTCGAGCATGAGCGGGAGACGAACCTGCGGGAAACGCGCCGGAACGCGCGTCAGGCGGAGCAGCGGCTCACGCGTCTCGACCGTGACGAGAAGTCGCTCAACGACCGCATCGAAGCGCTGGAGCGCGCGCGGCGCGAGGCGGAGTCTCGTGGCGTTACCACGGCGGCCGGCACGATCACGACCGCCGATCTCGGCGGTCTCGACTGGCCGGTTGAAGGTTCGATCATCTATCCCTTCGGGACGACGACCGGCCCGAACAACACCCGGATCCCGCGCCACGGGATCGGGATCAAAGCGCCGGTCGGCACGTCGGTCCGCGCGGTCGCGACAGGCACCGTAAGCCTCGCGGGACCGCTGGGGCTGTACCTGACGTCGGTGCTGATCGACCACGGCGGCGGTTACTACACATTCTACGCCTACCTGAATGATGCGACTGTCCGCCAGGGCGACCGCGTCATTCGTGGGCAGGTCATCGGTCACGTCGGCGGTGAGTCGAGCGACGAAGGCCCACACCTTCATTTCGAGATTCGCGGCCAGGGCGGCATCGCGCTGGATCCCGGCAATTGGCTGCGCTCTCCTCGCCCGCGTCGGTAGCGCTCGCCGCGCTGCTCGCGGCGGGGTGCACCGGATCGAGCAACACCCTCACCGTCGCCGGGACGGTCGAGATTCGCGAGGTCCGGCTCAGCCCGCTCGCCTCCGGGCGACTCTTCCGACTCCTCAAAGACGAAGGTGACTCGGTCCATGTCGGAGACACGGTCGCCGTGCTGGAGCAGCCCGGTCTCTCCGCCCTGATCGAGCAGCGACGCGCGCTTGCCGACGCGGCGTCGACGCGAACGGCCGAGATCCGCGCCGCGGAAGCGGACAGCCAGCGCATCGCGAACGATCTGGCGCGGGCGCGGGTGTTGGCCCTCCAGGGCATCGCCTCCCCGCAGGAGCTGGAGCGTTTGCAGTCCGCAGCGGCCGCCGCGGCCGCCCGGCTGCAATCCGTCCGCGCGTCGGTGCGGGAATCACAAGCGGCGCGGGCCGGCGCTGAGGTCACGGAATCGATCCGCGACCAGCTGGTGCTCCTATCGCCCGCCGATGGCATCGTGCTGACCCGCTTCGCCGAGCGGGGCGAGGTCATCGCCGCCGGTGTCCCCGTGGTATCCGTCGGGCTGGTGCGGGCTCCGTGGATTCGCG
>Ga0209266_1001655_pt1 | contig 14490 bp, 8 predicted proteins | sample GraSoiAngelo_132_FD_185889 | JGI IMG/M metagenome (GOLD analysis project Ga0209266, IMG submission 185889) | Grasslands soil microbial communities from the Angelo Coastal Reserve, California, USA - 14_0929_02_40cm (SPAdes) (version 2) | ecosystem: Environmental > Terrestrial > Soil > Grasslands ...
CACTTCGGGGGCACTGATCCCGGGAGTGAGTATCACGGTCAAGCACACCGAGAGTGGTCTGACGCGCAGCGTCGTGAGCGGCTAGCGCGGCGGCTACAATGTGCCGTTGCTTCCGGTGGGCGCATATGAGATCACCACAACCATGCCGGGCTTCAAGCAACAAGTGCGAACCGGGATCAATCTGGTTGTCGGTCAGGAAGCGGTGGTGGATCTGACGCTGGAAGTCGGAGCCAACACCGAGCAAGTCACCGTGACGGAGGAGGCGCCGCTCGTGAACACGACGACGAGTTCCACCTCAGGGGTGATTACCGAGCAGCAGGTGAAGGAATTGCCGCTGAACGGCCGCAGCTTCGATCAGTTGATCGCGCTCAACGCCGGCGTTTCCAATGCCACTTCGAATACACTCAACGGCAACACCTGGAACATGTTCTCGGTGGCGGGGAAGCGGCCGGAAACCAACCGGTTTATCATCAACGGAATCGACTGGGTTGGCCCATCCTCGACCGGCCAGTTCATTACGCCGTACGGCGTCAGCGGACAATTGCTCGGTGTGGAAGCGGTGCGGGAATTCAACGTTCTGACGGACACCTACGGCGCCGAATATGGGAAACGGGCCGGAGGACAGGTCAGCGTTGTGACTACCTCCGGGACCAACCAATTGCATGGATCCGCGTTCGAGTATCTGCGCAACAGCGCATTGGACGCCCGCAACTTCTTCGATCAAACCATTGGCACTCCTCCGTTCAAACGGAATCAATTTGGAGGAGCGCTGGGAGGCCCGCTCAAGAAGGACAAGATGTTCCTGTTCGGGACCTATGAAGGTTTCCAGCAGCGGTTAGCGGTTTCGAGCACCTCGGTTGTTCCGGGCGCCTTCGCCCGCAAGGGTCTTATGCCGGATGGTTCGCCGGTTCCCGGTCTGAAGCCCGAGATGCTCAAGTATGCCAACGCCTTTTGGGCGGCGCCCAGTACTCCCGACCGTCCCGATGGAAGCGCGATCGCTTACGCGAATCCGAAGAATACGGTCGGGGAACATTTTGGCCTCGCGCGCTTTGACCACATCATTTCCGGCAAGGATTCCTTCTCGGCAAACCTCACCGTTGACGAAGGCATGAGGAGAACCCGTGGCAAGGGGGAGGAGGGGGCTCCCCGAATCATGCCGCGACCACCGAGATTCACGCCCAAACACTCGGCTTGCAAGAAACGCATATTTTCTCCTCCGGAATGGTGAATGTCGCGACATTGGGGTACGCTGGAGGGTGGTCCACTCTGGTCCTCGCTCCCGCCGTACCGATGCCCGCGGACATCGCGTTTCTCGAGGGAGGTAATCCCGGCGGCATTGTCATTGGCGGTGGGATCAGCCCGGCCTCGCCGTCCGCAGTCGGGGGCATACCCGGCAGCAACCCCACTACAGGCGTGAGACGTTACTTTACCGAGGCCGATGACCTGCGCTTCGTCAAAGGTAAGCACTCCTGGAGCCTGGGGGTTTGGTATCAGCGCTCGCAACAAGACCAGTCTGGAGCGGCACTGGGATCGGCGGCAAATATCGCCTATCCGACCATATTGGCATTTCTGCAGGATCGGCCGACGCAGGCGATCGTGGTTCGGAATGCGCCTCTGCTGGGCTACCGCACGACCGAAGCGGCCTGGTATGTCCAGGATGACATCAAGCTGCGGTCGAATCTCAACTTGCGCCTGGGGTTGCGGCACGAGATGACCAACGGGTGGAACGAAGTGGCGGGCCGCTGTGCGAACTATTTCTATGACGCCAACTTCGTGATCGAGACCAATCCGCGCATCGGCCGCTCCTGCCTCGATCAGAACCACGCCAAGCTGTTGTTGCAACCGCGCGTGGGTCTGGCCTGGGACCCGACCGGCACGGGAACCTGGGCGGTGCGGGCCGCCTTTGGAATCCATAACGATCTGCTCGATAACCTCGGCATCCGGGCCCAGCCTAATCCGCCGTTCGCGGCCCGCGAGGCGCTACCGGTGACGAACGGGTTCCTTCCTCTGCTTCCGCTGAAGAAGAATGTCGCGCTACCGCCCACGTGCGGCCCAGGGATACCTGCGCCTTGCTCGATTTATCAGCCCGCCGGTTTCGATCCGAACTTGTTCACGCCCACGATCCAAATGTGGGACCTGACGGTGGAACGCCAGCTTGCCAAAGATCTGATGCTTCAGGTCGGCTACGCCGGCAGCCAGTCCTACCACACCAATCTCAATATGGATACCAATTTCCCGCCCGAGGTGTGCCAGAACCCGCAGGGATGATGCCGAAGCGGCGGGATTCTTCCCGCCAATCAAGCGGCCACGGTTCCGCAAGGGACCTTGTACATACCGTCCAGGCCTCCGATCGTGGTCAACGGCGTCACACTTTTCCAGCGCCCGAACCCGTATGTGGCGAACAGCCAAGGGACATGGTTTGGTCAGGGTACCGCCAGCTATCATGCATTGAATGTGTCTCTGCTTAAACGCGCCTCGCGCGGGCTGATGTTCAAAACGAATTACAGCTGGGGCAAGGTGCTGGATCTGAATTCCGCCATCCTGGCGGTTTCCGGCGAAAATGAGCCGCCGTCGACGTATAGTCCCGTTTATCGCCACCTGAACAAGGGGGTCGCCGCCTACAGCATCGAACACCAGTTCAACACGAACTTCAGCTACCAGTTGCCGTTCGGAAGCGGGCAGCGCTTTGGCAGTGGCGCCGGCGAATGGCTGAACCATTTGATTGGCGGCTGGCAATGGAATGGCATCGTCAACGCTCAGACCGGGTTCCCCATCACGCCCATGGTTGGCTTCAATAGTTCCGGCACAGGCAACAACACTGTCCTCGACGTACCCGACGGGAATCCGAACTTTAAGGGATCGGTGATTTCGGGGACACTGGAGCACTGGTTCGATCCCCGTGCCTACACGATGCCAGTTGCCGGCACCTTCGGAAACGCGGGGCGCAGCTCGATCCGCGGTCCAGCCCTGTTCAACGTCGACACTTCCTTGTTCAAGCGGATCCCCATTCGGGAGGGCGTGACCTTGCAGTTCCGGGCGGAAGCGTTCAATGTTTTCAATCACACCAATTTCGGGCTACCGAATCAGGTGGTTTTCCAGGGTAACACCTCGAACTACAGCTATAGCTCGTCGGCCGGCGAGATTACGCAAACGGCCATCACCTCGCGGCAAATCCAGTTCGCGCTGAAGCTTATCTTCTGATCAGAAGGAGGATCCGTAGACGAAACTACACGCACGATCTTAAGGCAACCGTCCTCAAACAAACGGGGGTTGAACCATCTGAACCTCGCGTTCCTGCATGAAGGTCGCTGGGAACCTCCCACTGTGGTCTATGGCCACGTCGTGAAGGACCTGGCGTACGCCCACCTTAGACGATGTGGCGCGCGCCCGCGCGCCACATCGTGAAATCCTGGATGGAAGGTCCAATTGGGCGCTTTTCCCGATCATAGAACTGAGCGATTGAGCCAAGAATGTTATCCCAACTCAAAACCTTTTCAGCGCCATCGAAGAGCTGCTCGAATATTAAGCCAGCGACAGCAAGATTTGTTTTCTACCGGCCTCCATTCCGGTGCATTGGCAGTTGCAGGTCCTGCCTCTCGATCGGCAGCGAGCACCAGAGAATATTCAACATAAGTAGTGTCGTAGCGGCGCGTGCTGGGTTTCTGAGGAAGGGCGCCCGCGACATGAAGTGTGTTGTGGAACTGATCCACGGCAATGTCTTGCAGCCCCTAAAAAAAACCCGCGAGTTGCCCCGCGGGGGAAGGTGGGATGGTGGAGAGACAGAAACCTACACAATTTGAGAACAAATTTCAAGAAATTGAAGCGATCACAATTTGCCGTGGTGACCGCTACCGAGAAATAGGACTGTACGCTCTATGATCGATAATTTCGTAGCGTCTAGGGCATAAAGCTCACCGTCGTTCCCCCAAATTTCAGTCAGGAATACCCCTCACACCGGATATACAGGCACTCTTTGCCGCTTTATAAACCCACGCAATAGAAAAACGAAGCAATCTCGGGTATCGAAGTATGTCGTTTAACCGGACTGTTGTTCCCTTTACGTTCATTCTGAGACTTTCCGCTGTGCTGGCTAAGAGTGGCGTGGTGAATGAACGACAGCTTCCAGCGGCAAAAATTTGCTGCAGTGGGTCGGAGGCATCCCTAATTCAAGCGGCGACAGGTTTCGTCGAAATCAGCCGCAACTCGAATCGATCTCCCGTCATTTTTCTATGGAGGGGTTTATGAGGAGTGTGAGGAGCGGCTACGTTTTCACAGCGCTGGTGGCGTTCGGCGCAATCCTGATGCTGCCCGTTTGCGGGCATGCTCAGGACTCCACAGTGGGCGGAACTGTAATGGATCCAAGCGGCGCTGTCATACCGGGCGTGACAATGACGGCCACGCATACCGAGTCCGGCAACAAATTTGTGGCAGTCACCGATGAGACGATTATCCCGCGCAAAGGTCTTGTGGGCGATCCGATCCATCGGGTGGATATGCGGCTCCAGAAGCGGATCGCGATTAGTGAGCGTGTACAACTCTTCGGCATCTTCGAGGTGTTCAACCTGTTCAATCACGCGAACTACGGCTCCTACACGACCAACGAAAACAATGCCAATTACGGCAAGCCGTCGTTCAACAGCAATCTGGCTTACCAGCCGCGCATGCTGCAATTGGGTTTCCGGACCACGTTCTAGAGGAAAAAACGGGGGACCGTGAGCAATTTCTTGCGGTTCAGAAATTGCTCACGGTCCCCCGTTTCACACGGAAGCGCGAAAACGAAATGTTATTTGACGTTGCTGGGGTGAAGCTCCGGTTGGTCCGCGTTAACCACGGCAGCGTCGGGAGGAGACCATGAATCGGGTTTTCGTCGGTTTAGTGCTCGCAGTTTTTCTCGGAGCGCTCGCGGCGCCCACTTTAGCTCAGCAAGGGACAGCAGACATCGGGGGGCGTGCCACGGACGAACAAGGCGCTGTCCTGCCCGGCGTCATGATCGTTCTCACCAATGAAGAGACCGGCGTGTTTCGGCAAGTCATGAGTGGCGAGGATGGCAGTTACTTCGTGTCGGCCCTGACACCCGGCCGTTACAGGCTCGCGGCAACGCTGGCGGGCTTCAGGAACTTCGATCGGCGCAGCCTGATTCTCGAGGTCGGCAAGACGCTGACGATCAACTTCGCGCTCGCCGTCGGCGCATTGGCCGAGAGCGTTACAGTAACCGACGTGTCGCCGATCATCGATGTGACCAGCACAGAAGTCGGCGGGAACATTGGAACGAGCGAAATCGTGGAGCTTCCGGCGCCGAACCGGAACTTCTTTGCTATGGTCGCTCTGCTGCCAGGAGTGCAATTCGTGCCATCGAGCCAATTTGGCAACGATACCATCATTGCGAGCGGCCAGGCGCAGCAGGGCAATAACGTGACCCTCGACGGCGGCTACAACTCCGACGACGCGATCGGCAGCAACGCCGGCGGCCAGACGCGGACGCCGCTCGAATCCGTGCAGGAGTTCCAGGTCCTGACGAATCAATACGACGCAGAGTTCGGCCGGGCCAGCGGCGCGGTTGTCAACGCGGTCACCAAGCAGGGCACGAATCAGTTCAGGGGCGTCGTGTTTGGGTACTTCACCAACTCGGCTCTCACGGCGCAGGATTATTTCGCCCGGCTGAACAATCAGGCAAAACCCGAGAGCTCGCTGAAGCAGTGGGGCGGTACTTTCGGCGGACCGATCGTCCGGAACAAATTCCACTTCTTCGGCAGTCTGGAACGGATCACCGAAAGCCCGAACCGAGCGTTCAACTTTCCAGCGCGCCCAGAGTTGAACTTCTCGACGGTGGAGCATCGTGAGGCCTGGAACGAGATGGTTCGCGTCGACCATCAGATCAACGCGAACAATACTTGGGCGTTCCGGTATTTGGGCGAGAGTTCGCCGCAGATCCCGATCATTCAGACCCGGAGAACACCGACAATACAGGGAACGCTGCGTTCGCCCGCTGGAGCAGCCGCATTTACCGATGAAACCGACCTGGACCAGACGATGGTCGGAACCTATACGACCGTGCTCGGCAACTCGCGCGTCAACACGATCCGCGCGTCCGCTACGCTGGAGCACTGGTATCACGGGAGCATTTGTGTGCGAGGTCAAGGCAGCGAAGATGTGTTTGATCAGTCCAAATGCCCGCCCACGCTCTACCAGCTGACCTTCTTCACCCAGCAAAGCCCGGAAGCGCAAGGCCCGTGGGATCGCAACTACCAGCTCCAGGACGTCTACTCGTTGTTTGTCCCAGACATGAAAGGAAGCCACGAATTCAAAGTTGGAACGACGTACCACTACACAATTCTGCGTCGAACTATACAGACCCACATGAACGGTGGTTTCTTCTTCAATACGGACCTGCCGTTCGACCCTACGAATCCGAGAACGTACCCGGAACGATTCACGCTGCGCGTCGGTGGGCCGTTCCGCTTCAATATGCACTCGCACACCATCGAGGGGTTCGCTCAGGACAAGTGGCGGATCAGTTCACACGCCACGGTCAGCCTGGGGGTGAGATACGATCTCGAGGTATCGCCGGTTGATGAGACCGGCAACCCGCTGTTCAAGGATCCACACGCTTACCCGGTCGATAAGAACAACTTTTCCCCTCGATTGGGGTTCACGTACGGACTCGGCTCGGCCGGTAGATCGGTGATCCGCGGCGGCTACGGCCTCTTCTACAACAGGACGATTCTAGGCACGCTCCAACCTTTCTTCGAGAGCGGAAAGTTCAGCCGGTCGTTCGAAGTTCTATTCCCACAGGACACGGCCGACCCGGGACCATCCCGGGGACAGTTCCCGACGGATCCGACGCTCGTGAACGGGCCAGTGATCAACCGCGCGTACATCGATGCCTTATATCCCGCGGGGACCAGGCTCCGCAACACCGGCGAGGTGATGTTCGATTCGCCGAATCGCAGGCAGCCCTACACGCACCAGGTGACCGTCGGGTACGAGCGGCAGATACTCCCGACGATGGCCGTGTCGGCCGACTACGTCCGGACGACAGGGCGAGACTTGTTTCTTCAGCGCAATCTGAACCCGATGATCCGTGCCAATACGTCTCGCACAGGACCGATCACGCGTGTGGATGCGTTTGGCGTTCTTGGCGAACCTTATAACACCAAAGTCTGGCTGGTTGAGAACACAGGGAAGAGCCAATATGACGCGCTGAATCTTCAGGTCGAACAGCGGTTCTCCAAGTATTGGTCGGGACGGGCATCCTACTCCTTGTCGTCCTCGCGCGGCACTACCTTGAACCAGTTAGACCAGAACTTCCTGCAGGTCGGGACTAACCTGAATCTCGACAAGCTTTGGGGACCCGTGTCTGTCGACCGGCGCCACATTCTCACCCTCAGCGGCCGCGTGGAGATTCCGAAGACGCATGGCGTGAACTTGAGCGCCACAATGCGGTACATGAGCGGCGCGCCGTTCACAATTCTGGATACGAATAACGACGCGGACCGGAACGGAGAACTGTTCGACCCGTTGCCCGCCGACACCTATAGTGGTACGGCGCTGGGGGCGTTGCAGAACGTCAAATACAACGGCGGCGTCAACGGCGCATACGGTCCGAATTTCTTCGAAACGGATCTGCGGATCACCTATCGTCAACGGCTCGGTGAGCAGCGCACTCTCGACTTCACTACCGAGATCTACAACCTGACCAACTACGCAAACTTCAACAATCCGAACGGCGACCGGCGTCTGACCGACTCTTTTCTCAGACCTCAGAGCCTCCGCGGCGGCAGTGGATTTCCGCGTCAGGCGCAGTTCGGAGTACGGTTTGCATTTTGACTTGTTCCCTTTACTGAGTCTCGCCAGGAACTAAGTTCCGTCTCCGGCTTGATCAGCCAGCAACAGGTCACGGAGCGGTCGTTGAACAGGCGCAGCTTCAACGACCTTCTTTTGCTCAACACGATGCCGATCGCTGGCACGTCCGGAACGCGGGCCCCAGTTGGTTGCGCGGCTGACGCATTCTAGCCGAACACGCTATGAAATCACGCGCTAATAAAAATCCTGCTGGTGACCGAACGCCCAAGGTCGGCCGGCATGGACATGTTATTCGCCGCGTTCGTCGAATCATCTGACCTCAGTGGCACAAAAACCCTCGCCCATTGTTCAAGGGCAGCAACCCGAGGAAGGCATTCCAGTGACGGATCCATTGGTGAAGGCGAAATGCGGAAGCTGCCACACCAGCGATGGCCGGGGAAACATGCAGCCAGCGATGAACTTCTGAAGAACGAAGTTATTGAGCAACCGTTTCCCAAAAACACAACTGTATCCTTGACTGATAATCAGTTAAGGCATAAAACTAAGGAAACACCTTCCAATCAATGGTGTCTCACCCCCAAACGGGAGGAACCGCGTTGAAAGATGACTTTCGGCACGATCGATTCCCAGCTTCTAAACGTGAAGGTCGACGCGGTGCTGCCTCCGTTGAGAACGAGTCATCTCGCCTGAGAGCCGGTGCGTGGCCCCAAACTCCGCACCGGTTACTACTGTCATTGGCAAAAAAATTGAGACCGGTGATCTGACGTCGTGATGAGAAGATTGCGTCAATTAACGCTGATTCATATGAAAAGCAGGATCGCACGCCGGTCTTTGTCGCGCTACTTGTGTTGAATGTTCTCTGGCGCTCGCTGCCGATCAAGAGGCAAGATCTGCAGCTGCCAATGCACCGGAACGGATGACGGTAGAAAACAAATCTTGCTGTCGCACGCTTGATATTCGAGCTTACCCGCTATCGTGATGGTTTTCCCATCCGCACCCAGCGAATTGCTGAAATCGGACGCAGTGGGCACTTGTACGTCTTGCCGGATGCGGAATGTTCCCTCGAAGACAGGAACACGCTCCTTGATAGCAGGCAGATAGAGAATTTTAGACCGTGGATAGGCCGCGGACTTCAGGTGCGCGTCGCGTATGGGATCCATCAGCACGTTGATCGGCTTGTAGCCCTTTGTCCCCGGCGCATAGACATGGACGTCCGGCGGCAGCCGCACCTCTGTGGTCAGCATGATGATTTTGCCAGGATAGGGAATTGTAGGGTTATGACCGGGCTTGCCGTGACATAACTGACAGAGATTACTCTCCACACCATATTTGGCCAGCATTTGGCCAGCATTTGGCCAGCGTTCATGCGTGAGCAGGAATCACGAGCGACATCGGGATCAATGGCGATGAAATACGCGGGCTCATAGGTTTTCTCGGTGGCCCCAAGAACCCGTCGCGCTAGCGTTCGGTCCATCCGAGGGGCCGTTCATCGGAAGTGGGGAATGGCTTTTCGTGATTAGGGAAAGCCAAACCCGAATGAGGAACAGGCTTTTCCCAATGAGGGGAAGCGCACTCCAAATGAGGAATTGGCCATTCGTGATTATGGGAGGCCAAACCCCAACGAGGAATAGGGCATTCCTCATTGGGGGAAGCGCACTCCAAAGGAGGAATTGGCCATTCCTGATCAGGGGGGGCCAAACCCCAATGAGGAATAGACCATTCCTCATTGGGGGAAGCGCACTCCAAACGAGGAATTGGTCATTCGTGATTAGGGGAGGCCAAACCCCAATGAGGAACAGGCTGTTCCTCATTGGGGGAAGCGCACTCCAAATGAGGAATTGTCCATTCCTGATTAAGGGGAGCCAAACGCCAATGAGGAACAGGCTGTTCCTCATTGGGGGAAGCGCACTCCAAATCAGGAATTGTCCATTCCTGATTAAGGGGAGCCAAACGCCAATGAGGAACAGGCCATTCCTTATTGGGGCAAGGGCACTCCAAATGAGGAATTGTCCATTCCTGATTAAGGGGAGCCAAACGCCAATGAGGAACAGGCCATTCCTTATTGGGGCAAGGGCACTCCAAATGAGGAATTGTCCATTCCTGTTTAAGGGAAGCAAAACCCCAATGAGGAACAGCCTATTCCTCATTGGGGGAAGCACACTCCAAATGAGGATTTGGCCATTCCTGATTAGGGAAAGCCAAACCCCAATGAGGAACAGGCTGTTCCTCATTGGGGAAAGCGCACTCCAAATCAGGAATTGGCTATTCCTGATCACGGAAGGGCAAACCCCAATGAGGAACGGGCTGTTTCTCACTGGGGAAAGCGCACTCCAAATCAGGAATCAGCCTTTCCTGATCACGGAAGGGCAAACCCCAATGAGGAACGGGCTGTTCCTCATTGGGGAAAGCGCACTCCAAATCAGGAATCAGCCTTTCCCGATTAGGGAACGCCAAACTCAAATGAAGAAGGGGCTGTTCCTGATCGACGACCAGCAGAAGAACGGGCGTTAAACCGGACGCCCCTTGGCCAAGCATGTAAAGTATTTCGTCGCATCTAGGGCGTAAAGCCGATCGTCCTTACCCCGAATTTCACCCAGCAATACCCGCTCCACCGGATACCCAGACGCTCTTTGCCGCTTTATAAGCCATCCAATAGGAAAGCAAACCAATCCCGGATATCGAATATGTTTTTTAACCGGATTCTTGCCCGCTTCACGTTCGTTGTGATGACTTGCTCGTCACTCGGGTTGGCGCAGCGATCGGAATCGGCTTCAGCGTTCGCCGTTGGTGGACAGATCGTCCTATCTGTTCACGGCCGTCTGAAGGAGCCGTTGCTCGTTCTGCTGGATCATTCCGGCTCTAAGAAGGATCAACGGACATTCACGGATTTACACGGGAATTTCGAATTCCACAACGTCCCTCAAGGCTCCTACAACATTCGCCTTCGCTTGGAAGGCTTCGAAAACGTGAATTATCCGGTCGACGTTCCAGGGACACCATACGTATTCATCTTTCTGAACGGAAGCGCGGTGTCCGCCCGCCGCCGGCACGCTGTGGGCGGGAACCAGATTGTGGATATCCGGCAATTGACGGCCAATATTCCGAAACAAGCCCTCAAGGAATATGAAAGGGCTGTGCGAGAAATTAAGGACCACAACACACAACGCGCCATCGAGCGGCTGGAAAAGTCTATCAAGCTCGCCCCCGACTTCTACAACGCGCATCTAGGTCTCGGGCAGGAATACAGAAAAACCGACCGGCTGGACGCTGCCGAACACGAACTTACTCGCGCATTCGAATTGAATCCCCGCGAAGGCACGCCGCTAATTCAACTCGGCGAAATATATCTGGAGCAGAACAATTTTGAACGAGCAGCCGAAGTCCTCTCACAGGCGGTTCGAGTCGAGCCAGGATCGGCTATTGCGTATTACGCCTTAGGGCGCGCACGGTACAGACTTTCCGAATACGCAGAGGCAGAGCTGGCTTTCACGCGCGCAGCTTTGCTGGATAAGGACTTTGAAGGGCCGGAATTGATGCTTCTCCACGTGTACGTTCGTCAGGGAAAACTCAGTACGGCTCTCAGCCGCATTGATGCACTTCTACAGAAGAATCCAAATCCGTCGCTGGAAAAGTTCAGATCGGAAATTGTGGCCGCCTTGGCGAAGTCAAAACAAGGCGCAGGAAAACAGAAATGAGCGGTAATCACGGAATGTTTATTTCAACCGCGGGGGTAAAAGGAGGAGACGTGCTGCAAGCAAAAAGAAGTGCGATTTGTGGGAGCGTGTTTGCTGTGGTGTTGTTGTCGGCAATTCTGGTCTACGGCCAAACCACAGGGGGAACTATTTTGGGTACGGTGTCGGATGAAAGCGGAGCGCGCCTCCCGGGCGTGACCGTCACGATCACGCACGTGGAGACTGGAATTGTCCGCACTGTGACCACGGACGAGACCGGCCGGTATCGAGCGCCGGCTTTGGGTTTGGGTAACTACGAGGTGAAGGCGGAACTGACCGGATTCCGGACCGCTGTGCGCTCGGGGATTCAACTCACGGTGGCCGCCGAGGTAGTCGTGAACCTCAGCCTCAGCGTCGGGACCGTCAGCGAGCAAGTGCAAGTCACCGTCGAGACACCTTTGGTGGAAATCACCAGCGCCACGCTCTCGGGGCTGGTGGACGATAAAAAGATCCGCGATTTGCCGCTCAACGGGCGCAGCTTCGATACGCTGGCCTTTATGCAGCCGGGCGTGACTCCATATTTCCGCGGCCGTCACGATACCGATCAGGGGGAAGGCACCAAGATGAGCGTGAGCGGCAGCCGCGTGGACTCCAACAGCTTTCTTCTGGACGGGACCAATATCAACGATCAGTCCAACAACACGCCGGGCAGCGCCTCGGGCAACCTGCTCGGCGTCGAGATGTTGCGGGAGTTTCGCGTGCTGACCACGGCCTACAGCGCGGAGTATGGGCGCTACTCCGGCGGGATCATCACCGCCGTCAGCAAATCGGGCGGCAACGAATTCCACGGCAATCTCTATGAGTTCCATCGCAATGACAATCTCGATGCGAGAAACTTTTTTGACAAGAAGAGCAAACCGGACGGTCCCCGGCTTCCCGAATTCAAGCGCAACCAGTTTGGGGGAACCATCGGAGGACCGATTGTCCGCGACCGGACGTTCTTCTTCGGCGGCTACGAAGGGCTCCGCCAACGAAAGGGACTATCACGGCTCGCCGTCGTTCCTAACGCCGATGCCCACCGAGGGATTCTGCCCTGCCCTCGGACGAGTCCGGCGGGAGGCTTCACCGGTTTCCAGGCTCCTTGCAACAATGCGGGCACATCAATATACACAGTGAACGTCAATCCATCTGTCCGGCCGTTCCTGGACCTCTATCCGTTGCCCAATGGCGGTGACTATGGAGACGGTACCGCTCAACTCTTTAGCAATCCCAAGCAGCCGGTCGACGAACACTACACGACAGGTCGAGTGGACCACAACTTTTCGAATTCCGATTCCTTCTTTGTGCGATACACCTTCTCTCGGGCCGTTCTGAACAATCCGACCCAGTATCCAACGCTTACTGTGGACGCCCTCACGAAGTCCCAGTACGTCACGCTGGGGGAAACGAGAATTTTCTCGCCGCGGGTTCTCAACACAGCCCGCCTCGGATTTAACCGCTCCTATAGCAACCAATTCGGCCGGCCCCTGTTTGACGTGCAGCCCGAGTTGTTCTTTGTCCCGGGTCAGCAACTGGGTCTGATGACTTTTCGCGGGATCGGGGTAACCGAGTATGGCGCAGGCCAAGGCTATCCCCGGCGCTTTGGACATAATGTCTGGCAAGTGACCGACGACCTGACGGTGTCGCGCGGGAGCCATTCGCTAAAAATGGGGGTGCTCTTTGAGCGAACCCAGAGCAACGCCACCCTCTCCCGCGTCTACGGCGGGCAGTATTTCTTCGACACCTTGGACGATTTCCTCACTGCACGACCTGCGGAGTTTAATTCGGACATCCCCGGGAGCGATAATGTTCGGGGCTGGCGTCAGAGCTTGTTGGGATTCTATTTCCAGGATGACTTCCAGGCTCGCTCCAATCTCACCTTGAACCTGGGGCTTCGCTACGAGTTCACGACCGTCAAGGTTCCTACAAAGATTTCGGACCGCGTGTCGGCTTTTCCTGGGACCCGAGGTCCAATGGCCGGACGGCGATTCGGGGCGGATTCGGGATGTACTTTGATCACCTCGTGGCGCAACCCCTCAACCGCGCTCTCAGCCGCATCCCTCCCTACAGTGTGACCGCCCGGGTTCTTGGGGCCGGGGCTTCCTTTCCCCGATTGGACTCGAGCCTGTTGGCAGCTCCGCCTCTGACCCAGATCGTCAGTTATGGGCTGCAGTACGAAATGAAAGACCCCACCAAGATCGGCTATACCCTCAGCATCCAGCAGCAGATCGCGTCAGACACCGCGATTACCGTGGCGTATGCCGGGGCCCATTCCTATCACCAGTTGAACGGTAACAACGGGAATGACGCTTTGCCTACGGAAATCCGGAATGGGCGCAAATACTTCGCTCCCAACTCGCCGCTCCGCAACCCCAACATCGGGCAGCTTCAGTTTTGGGTGACTCCCGAGGGCGCTTCCCAGTATCACTCCCTGCAACTCGGTCTCAACCGGCGCTTCCGCGGCGGATTCCAGTTGCAAGGCTCTTACACGTATGGCAAGAGCACCAACAACGCGGACGGCGTGTTCGGCAGGTATCTCGATCAAGGCATCACCGTGCCACAAGACCCGGACGATTGGAGAACCGACTGGGGACTGTCCGGCATTGATATCCGTAACTACTTCTCCCTGAACTACACCTACGATCTTCCGTTCGCGCGCAATATGCCCGGAGCCGCCGGAAAACTGCTTTCAGGCTGGCAGCTCAACGGTATCCTCACTCTGGCCGACGGCACGCCGGTTGCTATCAACAGCGGGTTTAATCGTTCGCGCAACGGAGCTAGCGGGGGGCAAATAGGGGATCGCCCGGACCTGCTTCCAGGATTCAGCAAGAATCCGGTGAAAGGCGTCTCGAAAGGCTGTCCGGGTGTAGCCGCCGGCAACAAACTGGGGACTCCCGACCTCTACTTCGATCCTTGCGCGTTTGGTCTGCCGGAAGCCGGATTTTATGGCAACCTGGGGCGCAACACTGTTATCGGC
>Ga0209266_1001658_pt1 | contig 14485 bp, 14 predicted proteins | sample GraSoiAngelo_132_FD_185889 | JGI IMG/M metagenome (GOLD analysis project Ga0209266, IMG submission 185889) | Grasslands soil microbial communities from the Angelo Coastal Reserve, California, USA - 14_0929_02_40cm (SPAdes) (version 2) | ecosystem: Environmental > Terrestrial > Soil > Grasslands ...
CGCCAGATCCGGCCAGAACGCGGCTGATCCTTCGCTGGCCTAATCTCATTCTGATAGGGGCAGTCTTTACTCTCGCCACGGTATTCGTCGGCAACTGGATTAGCGGGTACGGCTTCCCATTGGCGTGGAAGACCGGAGGGTGCCCACCGCCTGGTATCGAAATTTCGGCTTCGTGTTTGCTGGCGATCGGCTATGACTGGCTAAATTTTGGGCTGGACGTACTATTCTACACGTTCGTCGCCTATGGGCTGGTTCTTGTATACACCAAGTATCGAGCGAGAAGAACGGCACGGTCAGAATCAGAGAGTCTCCTAGACTAGTCGCGATATCAGGAGTATCAGTCCGATCGCGTATGCAGCGGCCCTGTGAATCTTCAGCAACAGTCGTGCATTCCTGTTAGTCTCTGGCGCATACTCCTTCTCATTAGTCAAAACTGCCATGTGGTGCATTTCGACCACGGTGATCCCGAGAAAGACTGCCAAGCCGAATCCGACTAGGTCGATTCGCAGTGCTTGGATGTAATAACTGGCTAGGACGGGCATGAAGCCCCAGGCCACGCCGAATCCAGTGTACGAGTGCAGCCATTTGGGCTTCTCGATCGGATAGAACAACGCGAAGAATCCTCCGAGGACAACAAACACAAGGAACCAGGTCGAGTAGACCAGGGACATGTAGACTCCAATAGCCACCCCCACCAGAACGGCCAAAACACCCGCAACTCTAATCGTCGCACGGTTCATCTTCGGAAAATAGGGAAGATACTTGTCGCTACTTCCTGCTATGTCGATATAGTGGGCTCCTATTACGAGACCGAAGAATCCCGCGAGCATCGTCAACAGGTATCGGTCTAGGTGGAACTCGGGAGCTAGCGTCGAAGCTACGGTAACCCAGGAGAAGAGGACCAAGCTGAACGGCCAGCGTAGACCGAACCACCAGACATTCTTTCTCCATATCCCGACAAGATCAGGTTCGACTAGTGGAAGAACCGGATCACTCATGAGTCGGGCTCGGCCTCCGCATATTTAGCTGGTCCCATTCCACGCTTGATCGAGCCTACCGGTTCCGGGGTACTCTTGGCAATCCGAACGGGGAGCTTCTCAATCTGTTCAACCAGAACGAGATTATCGGCACATACCAAATCAGGAGTCTGACGTGTATTCCTAGGAAGAACCAGCCCCATGGGGCAGCAAGCGACAGGAGCACTATGACTGTCAGGAGACTTAGCCTGTTTCTGATCCTCCGGAACCTTATCATTATTTCTCCATCGACGAGATGTTCTTCTTCCTGGGCGATTATGTGGGCAAAAATGGCCAATATCAATAGCGAGCCTGCGAAGTCGGCTGTGAATAGGATCGACGCATACTCCTGAACGCTAGGTGGATTGAAAATAGACACGACCTGATCAAAGAGGTATGGGATGATTGCAACTAGGATGAGGAGTACGACGTTGAGGAAGGTTACAAGACGGGTCTCGATGGGGAGAACCGACATGTCGCTTGTGTAGATTATCCAGCTTGTAATCAGGATGAGGAATACGAAGAGAAATTGGAGAATGTTCCTGTTGATATCGCCAGCGCTCGAGGATTGACTATTAGTTATCACGAGGCTGATCGCGCCTATTGACAACGACAGTCCATAGATCAGATCGGAGAGAGTCTCAAGCCTAGGTCTAGGTCGCCGCGGTGCGCGCTCTCCCTCTTGCGAAGACAACGATATCCATCCGGACCTACCCGCATTTGACGTTTTACAAACAGCAACAACGCATATGAAGCATCCCGAAATTCCGAACCTGCTCCAGGAGACCGCAAGGTCACTCTTCAAAGGGGATTGGGCACAGACACTCCAGAGAGACAAGGAGCGCCGGTCCGTTGCCAACAGCGAGGGGTATTCAGAGAATAGTAAAGCAGTATGTGAAGAAACTGGGTCAAAGTATCACCATCAACAAGGCAATACTAACCGGTTCTTGGGCCACGGGAACGCAACGGGAGGATAGCGATGTTGACCTGATAATCATATCCGACGATTTCTCGAAAATGCCTTTCTCTGAAAGATTGAGCTATCTTCACAAAAAATGGACAAACAAGGTTCCTTTGGAAGCTTTTGGCTATACGAAAGACGAGTTTCGGCAGATGAGACAAAGAAGCACCTATGTGAGAGACGCCATCCGCAATGGACTCGTCCTAGACGAGAGCGGCTCTTGGCATACTGGAAGAAGATTTGGAAGCGCTTGAGGTCGCGGTCACTTCAGAAGGCATGGATGAAATGAAAGGCCACGACTAGCAAATCAGGTGGCTAGTTGCCAAAGGCTGTAGTCATGTGGATGATTGCGGCGAAGAACAATAGTCATGTTGTCGCTAGGTGTGTTGGTTTCCAGTAGCCGAAGATTCTCTTCATCGCGACCAGTCTCTTGTACAAGTATGGTCCGAAGACTCCGCAGGCTAGAACCGAGCAACCGTCGGTCGTAATAAGATCTGGACGGATTTTCGTCTAGTACTTTAGCTGGCCCACTGTATGGTCGAGTATTCGGTTTCGGTGATACGGATTCATCTGGGGCGCGGTTGGTGCAAGTGCAATTTCTACGGGGCGCGTTGAGATGGTGCGTGGGCCCATATTTTCCTTTACCCATTCTGGTACAATCACTGCTCTCAACAGTTCTTGCACTGAAATGCCCCTCTTCTTTGCTTGAGAGGATACTGTGAGGTAAGTCTCATCGGCCAACGAAAGCATAATCTTGTTCATCGCTTAGAATCCACTTGACTCATAGATAGCTATATAGAGTATATAATCATTTCACGCGCTATATGCATCTCTAGACCATGGGAAGACTGGATCGCGTGCTTATCCTTTCGCTGACCGCTGGCCGACGTGAGTTTCTAGGAACTTCGAGGCTCGCTTGATCGCATCGATCTCGTTTTCCCGCCGCACGAACCCGTGGCCCTCGTTCTCGTATATCTTGACGTCAACTGTCACTCCGTTCTTTCTTGCTGCTTCAGCCATCTGCTCCGTCTCCTTGACGGGGCAGCGTATGTCATTCTGGCCCGCTAAGAGTAGAAGCGGAGCGCGGATACGGTTAGCGAAAAATAATGGAGAGCGGTCTTGCCAGAGGTCGCGGTCCGCGACAGGATCACCCATCAGCCACTCGTCGTTTTTCTGGAGAACCGGATCCTCGTTTTCGTGAGCTGTAAACCAGTTAGCGAGCGGGACGATGCTTACGCCTGCGGCCCATAGGTCTGGGTATTTTGTCAAGGCCATCAGTGTGAGGTATCCTCCCCAGGACCCGCCCGTAATCGCGATTCTGTTCGGATCAACGTACCCGGTAGTCTTGAGATAGTCGACCGCTGCGACCAGGTCCTTGAGGTCTCCACCGCCAGCATCCTTTCGAAGTGACTCTGTGAATTCGCGGCCGAACCCGGTTGATCCGCGGAAGTTAGGCGCTATCACCAAGTAGCCATGGCTCGTGTAATATTGTAGGCCGGGGAACCAGCTGTTGAAGTGTTCCCACTGGGGGCCACCGTGGGAATAAACGATGGCCGGGTGAGAATGGTCAGCTTTGATATTAGCCGGGACGTATAGGAAGCCAGCGATCGGCGTCTGGTCGAAGGATGGATATACTACGAGCTGGGGGCTGACGAAATTCTCGCGATGTAAACCGCCGACGAGCGAGTCGGTGATCTGTTTCAGGGTTCGCGCCTTGAGATCGTAGACCCAGATGTCGTGCGGGCTGTCCCCAGACGCATGGATGATGGCGAGGCGCTTTCCGTCCGGCGAGAATTTTGCAGCGCGTACCACTCCCTGAGTTGGCGGAATCTCTTCCTCCTCCCCGCTCAGGTCCCGCAATAGGAGTCTCAGGTTCCCCGCCTCATTCACAACGTAGGCGAACTTGTCTTCTGTCGGGGACACGTCAACAAGCTGGCTGTCCCAATCTTGCAGAGTCAACCATTGAAAATCGGGTCCCTGCTTCAGTTCTAGGAGAGCAACAGCGTCTATGCCCCGGTCGTTCGCATTGCTCGTAACGTAGACGCGTTTACTATCGCGGGTCCAGCCTCCCGTTATCGTCGTTGACTTGTCGTCTATTGGGGCGAGCATCGTCTCGTTCCCGGTCTCCAGATCATAGACGCTGGCGCCGGTGTACTGGTAGTTCCTGGTTCTTGTAAGAGCGAGCTTGTGACCGTCCGGGCTGTACTCGATGGATTCGCAGTCGCCAGCCTCGTGTCCTACTATCTTCTTGATCGCTCCCTTATCCGGATCAAACTGGAAAACGGGATATGTGCCGGGGCCCTCGCGTTCTCCGGCGAAGACGAGTGACCTTCCGTCGGGGGACCATTTCGTGTCCCTGTATCCTACTTTGTCGGTGTTTGTGATGTTACGAATCGTGAATTCTGCCAGGTCGAGAAGATAGAGGTTCGGCTTCTCGTCTCCCTGAAAATCCTGCGCGTAGAGGAGGAACCGACCGTCCGGAGACGGCTCCTGAAGGAGGGTTCTCTCGTCGCTCACTGTTAGCTGTACCGGCCAGCCACGGTTGCTGGGCACCGCCCAGATGTTGTACCGGCCGGTGATGTTCGTGTCGAAGTAGAGATGCTCGCCGTCTACCGACCATTGCACACTGAGTATCCCACGTGTATAGTAGAGCTTGTCAATGTCCAGTGGCCGATGACTTGGATTAGACGGGCTGGTTACTGTTCCACTGGCCAGTTTTGTGGCGGGTGTAGAGATCATTTGATCACCGGGATCTGTTTAGAAACCGGACAAGACGAAGTTGCTATGTAACGTTGTCGAGAAGGGCACCTCTACCGCTCCGCCGAGCAAGACAACGTTGGCTGTAAACACGAGGTCGAGCCTATACGAGCCATTAGCGCGGACTCCTTGATCGATTGAGAGGTAGATAGTATGAGTCCGGCCTCCAATTCCGCCACTGATGTCCGTCCGTCCCAGATCTATCGTCTGATTCGAAGGATTCGTCAATGTCATTGTTAGTGTGATGTTTGTTGTGCCCCCATTGCTCGAAACGCTAGAGTCCGAAGTTCTGACCATTCCCTGCGTTCGGATACTGAAATAATACTCCCATGCCGTGACTACTTGGCTTGTTAATCTGAGGCTGCTCGTCGACGTAGACCCAGTAGTGTCGTCAAAGCTCATGATTTCTAGGGGAACCCTGTAGCTTCCGGCCAATGCGATGGGTGTGATCACAACTGCGATTATGGCTATTGCGATTATCGCGAGTATGAGCTTTCTCTTGGACTTCGCTTTTGGTGCGGGAACTGCCATGTCTTCTTCAAAGCCACGCCCGAGAAGCATCGAGTATTAGATTTTGTTACTATTCCCAGACTCGATGAGTGGATGGGGCCGTTTTGAAGGCGTACGCATGAACAGTCTATCTTTTATCGGCGACTTGCAATTTCCCTATTGAGGTTTCTTGGGAATCCCAGTACTAGTTTCTAGATTAGACAAGCTAGAGGAGCAGGTCTTCCACCATGTCTTCGACCTGAGTCCCAGACAAGCAGTGATGCTGGGCTTGCACGATTATGATGGATTGTTGCCGGATGTTTCAGCTGATCGACTCAAGGGATGGGCTGACAAGGCTGTCGGACTGCTTCAACGGGTCAAAGACGAATTCCACGAGCTCGACAAAGAAGGAAGGCAAGATGCGCAGTCCATGGAAACGATGCTTGAGAGGATGCTGTTCGAGATTCAAGATCTCCGCGCGTATTCGACTCGGCCGACGATTTACGCGCTGCAGTTGAGTGCTACTCCGTACATTTCCAGAGAATATGCACCGGTCGACGCTAGGATAAGCGCGGTAAACAAGCATCTCCGGAAAGTCCCAGAGTTTCTGGACCAGGCTTCGACGAATCTAGACGCAATGCTAGCAGACCCAATTGTCGAGGTCGCGATAAGACAAATTCAAGGCGTCATTCGGGATCTTGATGGGGACGCGGCTCGAGAGGCTGCAAAGGCGAACGTGGCGATCCGGGAAGAGTTCGAAAGATCGAAAGGGGAGGCCGTGTTATCGATGGTTGACTTCATCCAGGCACTTCATGAGGAGCACAAGACCTCGATGGATTTTGCGCTTGGAAGAGAACGGTTCCAGAAGCTGTTGTGGGTGAACGATCGGATCAGCCAGCCAGTCGAAGAAGTGTTAGAGTTAGCGCTTCGAGATCTTGAAGCTAACGCCAACGCGTTGAGGGAAGTTACAGAGAGAATTAGGCCGGGCGCGACTGTCTCGGAGATTCTTGAGGAGATTCAGCAAGACCATCCCACAGCCAAGCTATTGCTTGATGATGCAGCGGAAGGATTACACGATCTTGAAGGCTGGTTGAGGGAGAGAGAGCTCGTTCGCATTCCCGCAGGGACCTGGGTCCGAGTGGTTCCTACGCCGTCCCACATGAGGGCCACGACCACGGCAGCGATGTCGTCGCCAGGTCCGTTCGAGAAGGAAGGGGTAGAGGGACTGTACTATGTGACTCCTCCAGAGGAGGGATGGGATGCGAAGAGAACCGAGGAGTGGCTCCGCCATCTGAACCGTGTGACCTTGAAGGAGATTGCGATTCACGAGGTCTGGCCGGGACACTACACCCACCGCGTCTTCCAGAAAGAGTTCGGAACTTCGATGACGCGGAAGTCTTACTGGAACTACGCGTTCGGCGAGGGCTGGGCACACTACTGCGAAGAGATGATGCTAGACGAAGGATACGGGGTTGAACGACTACGGTTTATTCAGTTGAAGGAGGCGTTGTTGAGGGACTGTCGTTTCATCGTCTCCTTCAGGATGCACACGCAAGGAATGACGCTAGATGAGGCCCGACAGTTCATCATGAAGAATGCGTGGATGGAGGCGGGACCCGCTGAGCGTGAGGCTTTGCGGGGAACCTTCGACCACTCCTACTACGGCTACACTCTAGGAAAATTGTTCATCAAGAAAGCCCGGGAGCGGTTTTTCCACGCCCATCCAGACGAGCCTATCAGAACCTTCCACGACAAGTTGCTAAGTCTAGGAGGCGCACCCGTAGGCCACCTGGAATCGCTCATCACCTAGGCGTTTCTGTATGGCTTGTTGGAGCGTCTGTGTGCGTTTGCGCCGATAGTGTAGCGCCGTGTATACCAACGGTAGCGCTGAAGCAATTACGACAATGATTGCCAGTATCACCAGAGAAGGATCTGCAGCGTTTGCAGCAGGCCTGGCCGGAAGATCGTAAGTGTAGATCGTGTCGGGTGTGGTGAAGTAGAGTTTGTTGTTGGGTCCCAGTTCGACGGCGATTATTCCGCCCGGTGCATTGTAGAGTTGCGTCATGGAGAGGACTGAGCCGGTCGCGTTGAGCTGAAGCTGAACCAGGTTGCCGGTGGTGTATTCGCCGAAGATGTAGCTGTTCGGAGCGACAGCTGCTATCCCCGTGGGAGTGACGATCTGCTTGAAGTCGACAGTCGCCTCAATGAAGCGAGGGTCGTTGCAGACAGCCAGGCAGGTGGGCCAGCCGTAGTTGCCCCCCTTGACAATGATTAGGATCTTGTCATCACTACCCGGTCCAGCCATTGTCGCAATGACACGATTGTTCGAAGAGTCAAAGTCGAACCCGAAACTGTTCCGTATTCCCAACGCATAGTCTAAGCTTCCAGCCATCGGATTGTCGCTCGGGACTGAGCCGTCCGGGTTCATCCGGAGCATCTTCCCCGTCATCGAGCTCTGATTCTGCGCCTGCTGGCCTTGATGGAACTCGCCGACCATCGCATACAGTTTCCCGTCTGGTCCGAATTTGATGTAGCCACCGTTGTGGTAGACGGTGTTGGGTGCGCTGCTCGTCACATCGAAAATATCTCTGGCGCTAGTACCAGTATTGCCGCTCGCGGTATAACGAACGATGTGGCCATGAGTGTAGAACTGGCCGTCGCGGTACGTGTAATACACGTAGACGTAGTTGTTCGATGAGAACGCGGGATCGAGGGCTATGCCTAGAAGTCCGGCCTCGCTGGTGTTGAAGATCGGATTGACTGTTGCAAAGGGAGTGGGAAGGAGTGTTCCATTCTGCTGGATTATTCGGATGTTGCCCGTGTCTTTTTCCGTGTAGAAGATTCGGCCATCCGGGGCGAACCTTAGAGATACGGGAAAGTTGAGGCCTGTGAGAAGAGCGTTCACGGGAGACGCTGCGTGAGTCTGCGTGAATACGGCAGGGCTGAGGGAGAGGGTGACGAGAAGAATCGTCTTTAGGAGAAGACCTTGAGTCCGAAGGGTGTTCAGCGTCACGAAGTACTCTTCTCGTGCTGAGTCGAATTTGCGACTCTATCGATTAAATACCCTAGTGAAGAGAACCGAGTAGGTCAAGAATGACCCGCAAGGAATGGCAGAAGAAAAAGAAGAAGATGTCTGGCAGAGAAGGTCCGAAGAAGGGCAAGGTCCGCTAGAAGCTACTGGATCTAAGAGGATTCGAAGAATGGCAAGTGTCCTAGTTTGGGCATTAGTATGTGTCACGATAATGCTCCATTATGGATTGAGTGTTAATAGCGCTTCTCGCTGATCTCCATAGCATCCTTCGTAGTCTCAGAGAACTCTAACAAGGTCTCGACTGTCCGGCTCCTGTACCGACCAGTATTCCGGACATAGTGCAGATAGTTCTGCATCTGGTCCTGAAACACCCCCACATTATCTGCGACTACGACGCTCCCCTGATGGAGTTTTTCCTCGACGGCTTTCAAGTAGTCTAGGTACTGTGTCTTCTCCGCGTCCAAGAACACTAGGTCGAAGGGTCCGGGAAGCTTGGGAAGGACCTCTTTCGCGTCTCCCTGAATTATCTTGATCTGGTCCTCCATCTGGGCGCGTTCAACGTTCTGCTCAGTCATCCGGGCGTGTTCAGGATTCTTCTCGACAGTCGTGATCTCTGCGTTGGCCGGGCTGTTCTTGGCTATGAGGATCGCGGAATATCCGTAGAGGGCTCCTACTTCGAGAATCTTCCTTGGCTTCAGCTTCGCAACAACCTCAGCGATTATTCGTCCCTTAACCGGGCCGATGGACGGGATGAAAGAGCGTTTGCCCATCTCCTCGATCTCCCGCATAACCGCGTCCGCGGGGTCTAGGGCTTGCTTCGACGGCGGCATCGGTTCTAGTGGGAAGGATACTGATAATTGAGCCAATCGGTACGGGCCCGGGAAGGCTCTACGCGGCAAAAGGACTCGTCCTGACAATCTAAAGGAGACAATTTCTCGCCACAAGGAATATCCTGTGGAGCTCTTTCCGGAAATCGCCTCATCTGTTAGCTTTTCTTTTTCTACTAACTATTTCTCGACCCCCCGGGGGTATGTCTAAACAAAAAAACTCCTTCACACTTTACAGAGTCTCCACTCCGAGACATCGCCCGGAACAAGTCCCGATCAACGATCGGGGAGGGGGTTTCATACGATGCCCAGTTCACGCTTGAATGTTCCGGTAAATGCCCGGATTGAAAATGGCCGATTCGGCTGTTCTGCGCGACAGAATCGATAATCTCGCCGGAAAACGTTTCATCCAGCGAATGAACCCCTTCTAGAATTTACAAAAAAATTCTTTCCCGCGACACAAAGCTCGCGATCTTGAGGGAATTAAGAAAAGGTAAGGTTCGGCCAATGAGCTTCAACTGGCGAGAGCCCTATGGAAAAAGGGGCCAGCAATATTTTCCTCACGACGCGAGGGTGCTGTTTGGGGATTCGGTAAGCACTAATCTTTCGACGGCGTATTCCCGCTGTCTCTTGTGGGTAGTTGTTTCAGAAATTCTCTCGGATACTCTTTCGTATTGAGCAAGGAGAGGAATCTCCCCTTCCTAATCGACTCTCTCGCCCCTTCTAGCTCCTTCCTCTGGGCCAAATGATCATGTACCTTCGCCTTCGCAAGAACATCAAGCACCTTACCCTCATAGAACGGTTCTAGATCCTTCCCTTGGCAGACGGCACAGTCGCAGTTAGTATTGTTATTGCGAATCGCCTCGTAGTCCTTCTTCTTCATACTACCCCAGCCCTTACGGTCGAACACGTTGATGACCTCCTTCGTCAACGGCGTCGGCGGCGGAGGAACAATCCACCGCGAGAAGGAATCAATCCCAAACATCGGAAGAATCATGCCCTCACTGCACGTCAACAGTCCACGTCCGAACCGGACCTTCGGAGGAGTCTGCAACGCATGCACCCACACCTCCGGTTTCCGCTTCTTGAACTCCTCAACACCTCGAAGCGCATGATAGTAGAAACCTCCGCGAAGATCGAAGCCGATCATTGACGGTTCATGCTTCTCGACTAGTGCCAGGAGTTTGGCCGAGGTCTCTTTGTTCTCTGTCGCTTGTATGACTGGCATCATGGGCTTGTCAACACCTCGTTCTTCCATCCATCTCTCAGCAAAACGAAGTTGAGCCTCGTAATCTTCGAGAGAGAAGTCGAGCGAGTGCTGGACTGTGATGATGTCTAACCCCGCGAGATATTGGAGGTCGAGCAAGGTTTTCAGATCCTCGGTCTTTGTAACAGCCGCCCCGCCCTTGAACGCAAGGTAGAGCATCCGAATCGCATCAGGCGCAGTCTCCTTCGACAGGAATCGGGCCATCGACTTCAGCGCATCCTCTTGAGTCAGAATCTTCTTCACAGTCTCCGGAGGCGCAAGACGAGCAAGAACAGCAATCTCGCCCGGCAAAGGATCCTTCACCCCAGCGGGCTTCAATGCGTTGCGTTCCGGACTAATGGGGAACCTGTTCGGGAGCGGAATCCTGTGCTGGCCGATTCTCAGCTCTGACTGGCTCGCGCTGGTCTTCTCGTCGGTCTTGATCTGGGCAAGCTGGACTGTCGACATAACGTTCCGGAAGAGGACACGGTGGTAGAAGAATCTTCCACGACAGAGCCGAAAGTACTAGTTCTCAGACTGGGAATCTGGATCCTGGTTTTGGTTTGACTGTTCCATGTTCTCGACACCCGACGCGGCTTGGTAATCTTGAGACTCGCCGGACGCTTGATTCGCAGGTTCACTCTCTGTAGGTTGAGAGCCGCTCAATTCTTCAGCCGCTGAAGAGGCTACGTTCGCCTCTTCCGTAGTAGGTGCGGATGCCACGCCCAGCAATGCACTGCCCGGAATCTTGAGATGACTTCTGAGCAACAGCATGAGCGTCAAGGTCCCGACCGCAAACACGATACCGTTGACGATTACTGAGAGTCCGGCTCTTGTGAGGGATCCTTGGAGGATGAAGTAGAACTGGGAGACAGCGTAGACAGATCCGAAAGAGAAGACGAGGAAGGGAAGCACCTGGCTCCACCGCCGGTCAGCACGTTTAACCGTCTTCCGAGCAAACGTCTGCATAGCGCCGAGGATTGAGACAATCATCAATCCAGCATCGATAATCGCGTTCGACGGCTCATTCTGCGAGACAAGACCCATCAACAGCGTCGTAGCTCGATAGAGAAGGTAACCCCACACCACCAGGAATGTTCCGCCTGCGAAGATGGCTGCTTGAGGTCTTCCGTTCTTGATGTTTTTCCATCCCCACATGACCGTCAAGAAATACGTGGCGACTAGCGCGAGCATCACGACCATCGTCCACAGGAGAATGTCAGTCCCCGCGCCGCTGATGTTCGCGTAGTTCTGGTTAGCCCACGACGAGACCTCCCAGACGCCAACCGCCAGCGGCGCTATCGGAAGAAAGAGAACAGTCATTCCAAGAGTCCGCATCATCCTCTTGACGAAGCCCTTTCCGACAACACCATCTTCGAACTTGAGCATCGCATGAGTAACAGGATTCGCGATGAAGTAGGCTTGAGACAGAATCCACGCGTAGAATATCCCAATGAAATACGGGAAAACAGGCAAGGCTTCGACGGATCCCGCCTGGTAAATCCAGTACGAAATTCCCGCAACAACCGGACCGAAAACCAGCGCGAGAATAATCGTCCGCCGTTTCATATTCGTGAACAGTATCGTAGTTCTGAATTTTTCAGAGAGCGCTAGCGGCGCAAGAACAAGATACGTTGCTGAGGCACTAGCACCGATAACAAATACAACAGTCCACGTACTGGCAAGACCGAGTGCTCGACCGACGTACGAAGCTGCAAACAGGAAACTCAATACGCCCATGAAGAGCAGCGTATGTCCGCGGATCCCAGGGGCTAGAAGTAGTTGAAGTGAGCTCGGCAGATGAAACCGAGAATGTCTCTCTGTCGGGGAAATTGCCAGCTCAGTCACCTAACCATGTACATGGGCGTAGAGTTCAGCCTCACACTAGAGCTAATGACAAGAGCGATACCATAATCGCGCATCCGTCGTTACTTGCAATCGACTACTCCAAGTCTAATGAGCTTATAACAAAGTGAATCAACCGAACTCCAATCCGAAGCTGATCATGATGGAACACTATCATCCGAAAGACGAGATGAAGAGGTACGTCCGAGCCTTCATCTATTTAGCGACCAAGCTCGGCAAAGAAAAGTCGGTAGCAGAGGATCTGTGGGGAATCCCAGAGATAAAAGAGGTTCACATTATCCCAGGCAAGTATGACATCCTCGCCGTGGCCGAGGTGGAGCGGAAGTTCCTCGAGCCCGACTCGCACAACATCTACTGGTTCCTCTTGTCTCGTATCGAGGGTATTGCGGGAATAGAGGACACTTCGACGATTATTCCAGTAATCTCGATGTCCCACTGGTCCCACTAGAATACTGTCTGGCAGAGAATCGGATTCGCAGGGCCCATCCGGCTCCGGTTCCTGCTCAGTCTGCACATCATTTGTTCACTATTGAATCTCCGATGGTTCGGTCACTCTCGGGAAAAGCAGCGCGACACTCCGGGTCGTTCGGCCGGAGAAACGTTCGTTTTCTTAGCGGAGCCAGAGTAGCAGAATCCTGTGCTTCAGGATTGCTTCGAACATCGAGTCCCTTGCGGTTCGTAACGGCAGTGGACGAGGTCGGGAGACACGTCTCCTACTCCCTTCCATAACATATCCATACAAAACCGGACATCGAACCGGATAAAAGAATAGTCAACCAGCATTACTCTATTACCTCTCATTACTCACAGCAAGTCTGGGGATACCACAGGATATTCTGTGTATTACGAGAATCCGAATCATCTGACACTGTGAGATCGGCGGGCCGACTGGTCGAATTGTCAGTGGAGATGCATTTCTTCATCTGGGCGAGGTTGCCCTCTGTGCAGGTCAGTCCACATCATAGGCGTTCAACCAGCCCGGAGGCTTTTGGAACGCCATCCAAAACATTTGGGATTCCATTATATTGGCTTGACCCTTCAAACCGGCGATTCGACGGCTCTCAAGACATGTCAGTTCTCAAAAAGCCTTAATGGGATACAAACAACCGCCGCGAAGCTAGGTCCTTGAAACGTCGAATCCCAAATACGAAGCTCCTACTTGGGATGAGATCTATCAGATGCTTCTTGATCTAGCACAACAGATCAAGAAGGACCGGTACAAGCCAGAAATTATCGTGGGGGTCTCGCGAGGAGGCTGGCCCCCCGCCCGAGTCATGAGCGACCTCCTACAGAACCCGAACCTCGCGAACATGAAAGTTGAATTCTACAAGGATATTGGAGTTCGTAACAAGAAGCCACGGATTACCCAGCCGGTTACAATGGAGGTCGTAGGAAAACGGGTCCTCGTCGTCGACGACGTCTCAGACACTGGCCACAGCCTCAGAGTAGTAGGAGACCACTTACGAAGAAAACCGGTCAAAGAACTCCGAGTCTGCACCATTTACATGAAGCCCCAGAGCATCTACCGACCCGACTATTACTCGCGAACTACTCGAAAATGGATCATCTTTCCATGGGAACGACTAGAGGCGGTTCATCTCATCTCTAAGCGCTTCAAAGACAACCGAACAAGAGTCTCATCTACGGTCCGCGCGCTCAAAGATAGCGGGATTAGCGCCAATCTCGTCAGGCAACTATTGAAGATCGATGCTCTTGATTGAAGAGATTGACAACTATTACCTCCTAAGCCTCGCGTTCTCTGACGCCAGAATCTCAGACCCAGAACAGACCCTCAAGCAGCTACGCTCCATCAACAACAAAGCCGAGGTGCAGCTGGTGAAATCAGATCTGATTGCGGGACCCGAACACCTACAGTTCGCCGCGCGGAACGCACTCTCCTCGTTCAAAGGACCGCGGCGTAGGTCGAAGAGCCTTGCAATGGAGCTCTTACTCTACATCAGCTGCCAACGGCAGATTGCGAAAGCCATCAAAATACTGGGAGTCGACTCAACGGATTCTCGAATCGCCCTAGTTGCGTTGTCCGATTCAAAGGATGCGATACAGGAGCTAGATCGCCAAGCAAGATCGGTGGTCGGCGGCGTAGAAGACGACGATCTGATTGAGATCGGGTCAAAACAAAAGATGGCTCGGCTACAACGTTCCTGCGGGGTTACTGGTACGGAAATGGAGGCGGCTAGGCTTGAAGGAGAAACCGATTCATCCGTTCTCAAACGGTTGATAGTTGAACGTTCAGCCTTGCTGGACATTGAAGACTAGAGGCGTCTCTTCTCC
>Ga0209266_1001660_pt1 | contig 14481 bp, 15 predicted proteins | sample GraSoiAngelo_132_FD_185889 | JGI IMG/M metagenome (GOLD analysis project Ga0209266, IMG submission 185889) | Grasslands soil microbial communities from the Angelo Coastal Reserve, California, USA - 14_0929_02_40cm (SPAdes) (version 2) | ecosystem: Environmental > Terrestrial > Soil > Grasslands ...
GATCCATCGTCACGGGCTCGGCGACGAGGCCGATGACGATTGCGTCCTTCGGCGGCGCAGCGGAGGCGCTGGTGACGAGGCCGAGCGCGGCGAGGACGGCGAGGACGGCGAGGACGGCGAGGCGTGTGCGCATGCGGTGGCCCTCCTGAAAAGGCGGCTGATTCTACACCAGCCGCTAGGTCGCGCGGTCTCGACGGTGCTCTGCGGTCACGCAGTCATGAGCAAGCCACCGAAGATCCAGGCGCCGACTTTGAACGCCTCCCTGACCGTTGCGCCCGCGCCCTCCATGGTGGGATGTGCGTCTCGCCACGCTTTCAAGTGTTCTTCCGACCGGAAGAAGGTGAGCGTCGTTCAGAGCCGATCGATCGCCTTACACCGATCGTCGGCCCGCTTGCCGAACCAGACCATGACCCCGTCCGCGTCATGCCGCGGTTCCTGCGGCGTGGCGGAGAAGCCGATGGGAGCGGCGCAGTGATGGCACTGCGACATGATCTCGACGTGCTCTCCGACCATCGGCGCCATCCCGAGCGCGTCCGTCGCGCAGCAGGCGTATCGTTCACGACCGGCCGAGAACCGAACTCGAAATGGCGTGGGTGCGGCCGAGAACGGGTAGGCAATGTCGATGAGACCATTGCGGATCCGGATCAGATCGTCAGCGTCCAGTGCGACGAGGGCATCCTGGGGGACGATGTCCTGGATCGGGATCGGCGCTCCTCGTTCGAGAAACATTCGAAGAATTTGCCGGACGAGGGGGCGCTGCCGCGCCGCTCTCCGCTCAGTCTGTCGCTTCAACTGACTCCGCGCCTTGAGCTCGTCCGCCGTCAAGATCACGAGGTCTGCCACGATGACGCCTCCCTTCAGCGACGCTCGAAGTCGATGAAGCCGCGCTCGACGTCGGTGGACTTCAAAGTGACCTCCACGCGATCGCCGACGTCGAGGCCCTCGAAGCCGCGCACCAGACGTCCCTCCACCGGCGGCCGCGTGATCCGCACCCACGTGCCCTTGTCGGCGGCGCCGGTGACGAGCGCGTCGAAGCGCTCGCCGACGCGGCCCTCGAGCAGGAGCGCCGCGGCCGACTTTCGCACCTGACGCTCGACCTTCGCCGCATCGTCCTCTTGTTCGGTGCAGTGCCGCGCGAGTCCGTCGAGCTCGTCCGCCCCATACGCGGGCGGGTGGTCCGCCAGCGCACTCTTGACCAGGCGCTGCGTGATCAGGTCCGGGAATCGGCGGTTCGGTGCGGTGGAGTGCGCGTAGTCGCGCACACCGAGCGCGAAGTGACCCGGTGGCTCTTGCCCCGGCCGCGAGAGCGCGTACTCGCCCTTGCCGAGCAGCTTCACCACGGCCAGCGAGAGATCCTCGAACGTGTCGCGATCGGCATCGCGTCGGGACACCAGAAATGCGGCCAGCGCGCCGGCATCGGGCGTGGCGGGCAAGTGCCCGCCGTGCTCCGCGGCGAGGACGACGATGCGATCCCAGCGCTCGGGCATCTTTAGAATTCGGCGCAGCGACGCGACGCCGCGCGCGGCGAGGAATTTCGCGGCCACGCCGTTGGCGGCGATCATGAAGTCCTCGATCAGCTGCCGTGCGCGATTCTCCTCGTCGGCTTGCAGGTCGGCGAGCGCATCGCCGTCGAACACCGCTCGCGCCTCCATGGTGTGCAAGGCGAGCGAGCCGCGCCGGTGACGCTCCGCCTTCATTGCCTGTGCGAGGGTGTCCTGGCGCCGGAGGTTCGCGTCCAGTCCCTTGACGGCGGCGGCCGCCGGCGGCAGCGGGCCGCGGCCGTCGAGCCATGCGGCCACCGCGTTGTAAGCGAGCTTGGCGCGGTTGCGGACGCGCGCGCGGTACACCTCGCCGCCGGCGACGACGCCGTCGACACCGACACGCATGTCGACCACGATGGCGAGCCGCTCCGCGTCGGCGTTGAGCGACGTGAGGTCGGTCGATAGGCGCTCGGGCAGCATCGGAAAGACCTGAGCGGCCGTATAGACCGACGTCGTGTTCACGCGCGCGTGCGCGTCGAGCGCCGAGTCCTTGATCACGGCCGCGTCGACGTCCGCCACGGCCACGAGCACGCGTGGTGCGCCGCCGTCGCCATCGAGCGTGACGGTGAGCTGATCCAGGTCGCGCGAGTCGTCGTTGTCGATCGAGCACCAGAGGAGGTCACGCAGATCGCGGAGCGCGCGGTCGCCGGCATCCGCCTGACCGCGCAGCAACTCGGCCTCCTGACGCGCGGCGGCCGAGAATTCCGGCTCGAGACCGCGCTCGAGCATCGCACGGCGGGCGATGTCACGGAGGCGCTGGCGGGCGGTCGCGCGCAGGTGCATGAGGACCGATTCATGATAGCGTGGCGGGCCATGACGTCGCGCACGACCGAGGTCGTCGTCTGCGGAGCCGGCATCGCCGGCATCGCGACGGCGTACCACCTCACGCGGCAGGGCGTCACAGACGTTGTCCTCGTGGACGAGCGGCCGCCGCTGTCGCTGACGAGCGACAAGTCCACCGAGTGCTATCGCAACTGGTGGCCGGGTCCGGGCGACGCCATGGTGGCCGCGATGAACCGCTCGATCGATCTGCTCGAGGAGCAGGCGCGCGAAACGGGCAACGTGTTTCGCCTGAACCGTCGCGGTTATCTCTTCGCCACCGCCGATCCCACGCGCGTCGCACGGCTGATCGCCGCCGCCGAGGAGGCCGAGGCGCTCGGCGCGGGTCGTGCGCGCGTGCACGCGACGGCGTCGAGCGAATATCGGCCGGCGCCGCTCGACGGTTTCGAGAACCAGCCCGCCGGCGCCGACGTCGTCACCGACGCCGCGCTGATCCACCGGCACTTTCCCTATCTCGCCGACGACACCGCGGCCGTCCTGCACGCACGTCGGTGCGGGTGGTTCAGCGGCCAGCAGCTCGGTATGTACATGCTCGAGCGGGCGCGCGACAAGGGTGTTCGCTTCGTGCCCGGGCGCGTGGAGCGCATCGCCACCAGCGGTGGGCGGGTGAGCGGCGTTACGGTGAACGGCACGACGCTCGACACCCCTCGCGTGGTGAACGCAGCGGGCCCGTTCCTCGCCCGCGTGGGCCGCATGCTCGGCGTCGAGCTTCCGGTCTATTGCGAGGGGCACACGAAGATCGCGTTTGCCGACACGCTCGGCGCGATGCCGCGCGAGGCGCCACTGTTGATCTGGACGGATCCCGTGCGCGTGGCATGGACCGAAGACGAACGCGCCGCGCTTGCCGCCAGTCGTCCCGACGTGCTCGGCGAGCTGCCGGCCGGCGTCCACGGCCGACCCGAAGGCGGCGCCGATAGCCCGATCGTGTTGCTCCTGTGGACGTACGATCTCGATCCGGTCGAGCCCGTGTTTCCGATGAGCTTCGATCCCGCATACGCCGAGCTCGTCATCCGCGGCATGGCTCGCATGCTGCCGGCGTTCGCCCGTTACGCCGACCGGCTGCCGCGCGCCGTCGTCGACGGTGGCTACTACACGAAGACACGCGAGAACCGGTTCCTGGCGGGGCCTCTGCCGGTGGAGGGCGCGTACGTCTGCGGCGCGCTCGGCGGATATGGGTTAATGGCGTCGAACGTCGCGGGCGAGCTGGTCGCGAGCCACGTGCGAGGCGAGAATACGAATGCCACGAGCCGGAGGACGTCGCGGGGCTGGGGCCCCGCCGTCCGAGGCGAGAATACGAATGGTGCGAGCCGGAGGACGTCGCGGGGCTGGGGCCCCGCCGTCCGAGGAGAGAAAAAACATGGTGACGATCAAGGAGCTGCAAGCGTTCGGCGAGGCGTGGAATCGCCACGATGTCGACGCGATCATGACGTTCATGGCCGACGATTGCGTGTTCGAGACGACCGCCGGCAAGGAGGTTTGCGGCACGCGCTACGAAGGACGCGAGCGCGTGCGCGAGGCGTTCGCACGTGTCTTCAAGATGTTCCCGGACGCGCACTTCGGGAATGCGTGCCACTTCGTGGCGGGCGATCGGGGGCTTTCCGAGTGGGTGTTTACCGGCACGACGGCCGAAGGCAAGAAGCTCGAGGTCAACGGCTGCGACGTCTTCACGTTCGCCAACGGCAAGATCGCGAAGAAGGATTCGTACTTCAAGAACCGCTTCGCATGAGCGATCGGACCGTACCGACCCGCACGGTGAAGATCGTCGTCACGCCGGGCTCCGGCGCCGGCGCGGCGCGGCAGGTCGCGCGGCGCCTGAGTCGACTGCTCGGACGGCACCGGTGGCAGGCCGACGTCGAGTCCTTCAACGACCTCGAGAGCCTGCGGCGGTGGGCGACGACGTGCGCGCCGGAGTTCAGCCATCTCGTCTGCATCGGCGGTGACGCGACGCAGAGCGCGGCCGCGATCGCCGCCATTCGATGTGACGCGGCCTTCGTGCCGGTGCCGGCCGGCTTCGGCAACATCTTCGCGACCGTCTTCGGCCATCCCGCCCGCGCCAAGGCCGTCATCACGCTGCTCGAGCGCGGCGAGCGGCGCCGCGTCGACGTCGGCGTCGTCGGCGACGAGCTGTTCCTGTCGCATCGCTCGTACGGCTTACTCGAACACGTGCAGCAGGTGGCCGAGCGCGGGCGCCGCCAGCCAAAGAAGCGTGTCTTGCGCTACCTCTGGTACTGGAGCGTCGGGCGCCGCTTTTTGTTCGGATCCCGCCTCGCGGGCTTCCAGGTGACCGTCGACGGCGCCGCGGTGGCCGATGACGCCGTGCTCGTCACCGTCGCCAACGTCGAAACCTATCGCGGCTTCCTCAGTCTCACACCCACCGCGTCGCCGATCGACGGCATGTTCGATGTCTTCGTGATCCCGCGCGTGGGTAAGCTGCGGCTCGCGTGGCGCTTGTTCTCACTGCTGCTGCAGCTTCCCGGCCGCTGGCAACGCGTGCGGCTCTATCGCGGCCGCGACGTCACGGTGACAACGCCGCGCCGGCGCGAGGTGCTGCACACGCGCCGGCGCGTGCTGCCGCTGCTCGTGCCGCCGGGCGCGCTCGAGGCGTTGCGCGCACGGACGCCGACGGACGACGACCCGCCGATCTCGACGCCGGCCGAGCGCGCCTCATGACCTCGGAAGGGTCGCCACCGCGCCCTTGCGGTCGGCCAGACGCATTCCGAGCAGGACGACGAGGCCGACGACGACCCAGACGGCCTGCCGCGCGCGACGCACGACGCTGAAGGCGAGCCCGGCGGCCGCGCCGAAGCCGAGCGCTCCGAACGCGGCGGCGTTCGCGCCCTCGAAGGCGCCGAGGCTGGCCGGCACCATGAACGACGCGAAGCGCACGCCGGAGCCCAGCGCCTCGATGACGCTCGCCGTCGTCACCGACGTGGTGACGCCGAGCAACGACAGCATCAGCGTGGCTTCGAGCGCGCCGCCGATCAGCCAGCCCAGCGTGTGAAAGCCGGTCGACGCCGCGAAGCGACGCCATTCGCGGCGATAGTAGTGGCGCAGCGAGGCGTCGAGACTCTCGGCGGCCGCCGCATCGGCGGTCACGCCGGCCCACACCAGAACCCGGCCCGCGCGGCCCACGAGGCCCGCGATCTGCGAGCCGAAGAACCCGCCGACGGCGAGCACCTCGACGGTGAGCAGCCAGAGCATCGCGCGCAACACCGGGCCGCTCACGTCGAGGGCCGTCCACGCAAGCACGATGCCGATGAGCAGGAAGATCGCCTGCGCGATCACGATCGTGGTCTTGGCGATGACGATCGAGGGCACGCTCTCGGCGTACGAGACGTCACGCCGCACGAGCCAGGCCTTCACCGCCTCGCCGCCGACCGAGCCGCCGGCGGTGACGAGATTGAGCGCTTCACCCGCCAGACGCGCGCCATAGAGCCGCCAGAACGGCGCGCGATCGCGCGCGAACGCGAAGCGCCAGCCGAGCGTGTCGACGGCGAGGATCACGCCGTAGGGCAGGCAGATGAGAATGAACTGCCACCAGGCGAGCGTGCGCAGCGTCGCCAGGATGGGCTCGGTTCCGACGCGGTGGACGAGCACGGCGAGCAGGATGGCCCCGGCCACGAAGAGGAGCGGTTTGAGGAATCTCACGGTACATATCGTGCATGAGGGCCCAAGCGTCCCGTTATCGGCGCGTGCTGCACGGGCGTAAGCCGCGCTGGCTGCTCAGCGGCGCGCTGGCCTCCCTTGCCGGCTACGTGGCGCTGGCCGTGCTGGCCGCACACCAGCAGTTCTTCGCGATCGATTACGGAACGCGGACGTGGATCCGCATCGTGCGCGAGGAGACGCCGTATCTGCCGATGGCGCTCCTCACCGAGCTCGGCGGCCCGTTCGGCATCCTGCTGCTGATCGCTCTGGGCAGCGCGGTCTTGCTCTGGCGCCGCCAGCGCCGCTGGGCGCTCGCGCTGCCCGCGCTGATGGCGGGCGCGGGAGCGCTGCAGGCGATCGCGAAGTGGAGCATTCATCGCGCGCGGCCCGATGAATCGCCGTGGGGCTTCCCGAGCGGCCACGTGCTGAGCCTCGTCGTCTTCTTCGGACTGATGATCTGGCTCGTCGCCACGGCCTCGAAGCGGCGGCGGCGCTGGCGCCTCCTCGCGAGCGCGCTGTGCGGGCTGACGGTGGCCGTCGTCGCCTTCAGCCGCCTCTACCTCGATCGCCACTGGCTCTCCGATCTCGCGGGCGGGCTCACGATCGGCCTCGCCTACCTGTTGCTGGCCATCTGGGTGATCGAGGTGGCGACCATCGACCGAACGATAGTGCCACCAGGGGAGGGCGGCTAGCGCTTGGACTATAATTCCGCCTACGCGCCGGCCCGCCCCAAGCGAGTCGAGCCGGCGCGTCCCGAAAGGAGCGCGGCATGGGGCTACTGGATCGGAACGTGGCGCTGGTGACGGGCGCGGGCAGTGGCATTGGTCGTGCGGTGGCGCTGGGCCTGGCCGCCGAGGGCGCGGCGGTGGTCGTCGGCGACTACGGCGTGAGCGTGGACGGTCGCGATCCATCGAGCGCCCCCGCCGAGGCGGTCGTGAGAGAGATCGAAAAGACGGGCGGTCGCGCGGTCGCCAGTGCCGAGAACGTGGCGACGATGGCGGGCGGCAAGGCCATGGTCGACGCCGCGCTCAAATCGTTCGGCGACCTGCACATCGTCGTGTGCTGCGCCGGCATCCTGCGCGAGCGGATGATTTTCAACATGTCAGAAGACGAGTGGGACGCTGTGATTGCCGTACATCTCAAAGGTCATTTCTCTGTCATGCGCCCGGCTTCTGCCCATATGCGCGAGAAGAAGGCCGGCTGCATGATCACGTTCACCTCGACGGCGGGGCTCGAGGGCAGTCCCGGCCAGCCGAACTACGCCGCGGCCAAGGAGGGCATCGTCGGGCTCACGCGCTCGGTGGCGCTGGGCATGGCGAAATACGGCGTGCGCTGCAACTGTATCTCGCCCACCGCCGACACGCGCATGACGCAACGGCTGCCCGGCGAGCGTCGCGCGCTGGCGACCGCCACGCCGCCCGAGGCGATCGCGCCGGTCGTCGCGTTCCTCGCCAGCGATCGCGCCGCGCACATCACGGGGCAGGTGGTCGGCGTGCGGGGCGACGAGGTCACGCTGTTCTCGCATCCCGCGCCGCTGCGGACGCTCACCGGCGACGGCGCGTGGACGGCGTCGGCGCTGGCGGATGTCTGGGATCGTGCGCTCGGCCAGGACCGCCTGCGCCGCCTGGACGCGATGGGGATCCAGTGGCCGCCGAAACGAGAGGGTTGAGATGAAGATCAGCGCGTTCCACCTGATGCCGCATCGCGAGCTGCCCGACGATTTCGAGAAGCGCTACGAATCGGTGTGGGTCACCCCGCCGTGGTGGGAGCTCGCGAACGCCGAGCGTGTCGGCCAGTACTACAACTGGACGCTCGACGAGCTGCTGTTCGCCGCGCGCGCCGGCTTCGACGGCGTGTGCACCAACGAGCACCACCAGAACGCCTACGGGTTCATGCCGAGCCCGAACATCATGGGCGCAGTGCTCGCCAAGGCGACGAACGGCAGCAACGTCGCCATCGTCCAGATGGGCGCCACGTTGCCGACCTCCAATCCGCCGATCCGCGTGGCCGAAGAGTACGCGATGCTCGACTGCATCAGCGGCGGCCGGCTCGTCGCGGGTCTGCCGCTCGGCAGCGCGATGGACGTGAACCTGTGCTACGGGATCACGCCGATGGAGCACCGCGAGCGCTACCGCGAGGCGTTCGCGCTCACGCTCAAGGCCTGGCAGGCGCGCGAGCTCTTCGCGTGGAACGGTCGGTACTATCAGCTGGCCAACGTCAACCTCTGGCCGCGGCCGATCCAGCAGCCGCACCCGCCGGTGTGGGTGCCCGGCTCGGGCAGCATCAGCACGTTCGACTTCGCTGTCGACAACGAGGTCTGCTATTGCTTCCTGTCCTACTCGGGCGCGAAAGCGGCGAAGACGATGATGCAGGGCTACTGGGACGTGGTGGCGAAGAAGGGACGCGAGACCAATCCGTACCGCGCGGGCTTCCTGCAGCTCGTCGCCGTCGCCGAGTCCGACGCCGCGGCGGAGGCGAAGTACGCGCGGCACGTCGAGTACTTCTATCACAAGTGCCTGCACTGGCCGATCCAGTACCTGTCGCCGCCCGGCAACCAGGACTACAAGAGCCTCCTGGCCGCGGCGAAGAGCAACATCCGCCGCGCCGAGGACACCAAGGCGCTGCGCTACCGCGACTTCGTCGAGAAGGGCTACGTCATCGCGGGCAGCGCGGCGACCGTGCGCGACCGGATCAAGCAAGAGGTGGTCAAGGATCTGCGTGTCGGCAACCTCATGGTGCTGCTGCAGATCGGTTCGATGCCGCACGAGCTGACGTTGGAGAACATGGATCGCTTCGCGCGCGAGGTGCTGCCCTCGCTGCGCGGCGAGTGGGACGACGACGGCTGGGTCAACCACTGGTGGCCGGAGCGGCTGCGCGGCGCGGCCACGAGCCGGCCCACCGCGGCCGTTGCCGCCGCAGGCGCATGAACGAGCGCACGATCGCGGTCTGGGACGGCAAGGTTCGCATCCGCGTGCAGTCCCGGGGCAGCGGACCGGCGCTCGTCTTCCTCCACGGTCCGTGGGGTCTCACCTGGGATCCATTTCTCGACGAGCTCGCCAAGAGCTTCACCGTCCATGCGCCGGAGCATCCCGGAACGACGCCCGAGACGCCGGACGACATTCACCATCTCGACAACCTCTGGGATCTGGTGCTCTGCTATGACGAGCTGTTCCAGGCGCTCGGGCTCGAGAGCGTCGCGCTCGTCGGCCATGCCTTCGGCGGCATGCTCGCGTGCGAGCTCGCCGCCGCCTATCCGGCGCGTGCACGCCGATTGGCATTGATCGCGCCGCTCGGGTTCTGGCGCGACAGCGACCGCGTCGTGAACTGGATGATGCTCGACCCCGCGCGGCTGCCCGAGTACGTCTTCCGCGATCCCACCAGCGAGGCCGCGCGTCGCATGTTCGCGGTCGGTGCCGATCCCGACGCCGCGATCATGGCGCGCGTGCGGCTGGCGTGGGCGATGGGAGCGACCGGCAAGTTCATCTGGCCGCTCCCCGACAAGGGGCTGAAGAAGCGCATTCACCGGGTGCGCACACCGACGCTCTTGATCTGGGGCAAGGAGGATCGGCTCGTGCCGCCGGTCTACGCCGACGAGTTCACGCGGCGGATCGCGAGCGCGCGCGTGCAGACCGTCGACGGCGCCGGCCACGTCCCACACCTCGAGCGACCCGAAGCCGTTGCGCGGATGATCCGGGAGTTCGTCGCGGGGTAGAGCCGCGCCCCGGGTTTCCCGGGGCGTCGGCGAACGTTGGGGGGAGTGGGGGCCATTTCGGGGCCCCCACGTTCAACAATCCGGGAGTTCGTCGCGGGGTAGAGCCGCGCCCCGGGTTTCCCGGGGCGTCGGCGAACGTGTGGGGGTGGGGCCATGTCGGGGCCCCCACGTTCAACTAAGCCCCCCGGCTGCCCCAGGACAGAAACGACGAGACCGGGCGCACCCGCCACGTGACGTCGGTCAGCTCGTGGCACGTGCGGCAGCGTCGTAGTTTCCGCGAGAAGCCGTCCGTCGCGCCGACAAGACGCGCGGCGCGCTGCGCGGCCGACAGCGGCGCGACGAAGTAGTCGGCCAGACACGCATCGCAATACGCGAACGGCTGCGCGCGACGCAGCAGAACGCCGATACGCTCGCTGAGCGGCGCGAGCCTTGGTGTCGGCGGCTTGGGGACGGCGGCGCGGCGGCGCATGAACGATCCTCCTCTCGTCAGGGCTGCGCGCGCCCGATCAGGGCGGCGGCGACGTTGCAGAGCTTCGCGAGGTCAGCGGGCTTGCGCATATATGCGTCGAAGCCGATCGCCCGATCGGGTGGAAAGTGCTGTTCGAAGCCGGTGAGCGCGATGCACGGCGTGTCGCGGCCCTGACCTTTGGCGCGGGCGCGCAGCCACACGGCGAAGTCCAACCCGGTCCCGTCCGGCAGTTTGAGATCGCACACCACCAGCTCCGGCCGAAAGCGGTCCACGCCACGCTGCGCTTCGGCAAGGCTCCCCACGGCGAGCACACGCGCACCGACGAGTCGGAAGGAGGTCGTCAACAGGTCGCGTGAGTCCGGGTGGTCCTCGACGACGAGAATCCGCCGCCCCAGCAGGCTGGGCTCGATCGGACGCGGGGTCGGCTGCGTGTGCATGCGATAGAAGCGAAAAGAGGCCTTACGGCGTTCTCGTCGTGAGCTTTGACTAGCCGCGCCAGCTCTTCGAGCTTGATGGGCTTGATCATGTACGCGTTGAACCCGGCCTCCAGCGCCGCCGCGGCGGCGAAGTCCTCGTAATAGGCCGTGATGGCGATGGCGGGCACCTGGCCGCCGCGCTCCCGTGGTAGCTGGCGCATTCGCCGCAGGAACTGCAGACCGTCCAGACCGGGCATCGACAGGTCGCTGATGAAGACCGTCGGCACGAACTCCGGCAGATCGGCGATCGCGGCGTCGGCGCTCGAATACACGCTGACCACGGCGCCGCAGTGCTCGAGCGTGTCGCCCACCAGCGCCCGCGTGTCCTCGTTGTCCTCGATCAGAAAGGCGTGCACGCCGGTGAGATCCGGCCAGGCGAACGCATCCGAGGCGGCCTGCCGCGCTGACTCGCGGGCCCTGTTCCGCGCACTTCGCTTGCCCACCCGTCCCCCTTGCCCCGACGAGATCGGCATGACGCGTACAAGGTTCACGCCAGGTCCGTATTTCTACGGATTCCTCACGCTTTGACTCTGGAAAAACGGCGCGTCGCGCCACAAGACGGGAAAAAGTTTTCCCTGTGGGGTCAAATCAATCGCGCCCGCAGGCGCGAGGAGACCGCGTCGACGACCATGACCATCACCACGGTCACGAGCAGGACCGTCGACGCGGCGCGATAGTCGATCATCCTCAGATAGGTCTGCAGGTAGAAGCCGATGCCGCCCGCGCCGACGAAACCGAGAATCGTCGCCGCTCGGATGTTCGTCTCGAGCCGATAGAGGACGTAGGAAAGGAACAGCGGCAGTACCTGCGGCAGCACGCCGTATCGTAGGATTTGGAGCCGCGTCGCGCCCGTGGCGGTGATGGCGTCCACGGGACCGCGGTCGATCCCCTCGATGGCCTCCGAGTAGAGCTTCGCGAGCGAGGTCGTCGTGTACGCGACGACGGCCAGCACACCCGGAAACGGACCGAGACCCACCGCGGCGACGAACACGAGCGCATAGACGAGCGTGTCGATGCTTCGGAAGAAATTGAGCGCCACGCGCGCGGGATGGAACACGGCGGGCGACGCGACATTGCGCGCCGAAAGGAAGCCCAGCGGCAGCGCGAGCGCCGCCGCCATCGCGGTGCCGAGCAGCGCGATCTCGACCGTCTTGAGCGCGCCGACGAGCGCGGCGGGCAGCACGCGGAGGTCGGGTGGCAGCATGCGACGCACGAAATCGAGCAGCCACGGGATTCCGCGTCCGAGACGGATCGGATCGGCGCCGGTGTCCCACGCCGTCCACGCGAGGACGGCCAACGCGATGGCGAGCGTCGTCCGCTTCACGGTCCCGGATCCTCGGCATAGATTGCCGCCGCCGCCGGCGGCGTGAGGCGCGCCGGCGGACCGTCGAAGACGACGCGGCCGCGCCGAAACCCGACGATGCGCGTCGCATAGGCGAGCGCGGTCTCCAGCTGGTGCTGGCTCACCACCAGCGTGAGACCGCGCTGCGTGTTGATTCGCTTGAGCAGGTCCATGATGCTGCTGGTCAGCGCGGGATCGAGGCTCGCCGTGGGCTCGTCGGCCAGGATCACCGAGGGCGCCTGTGCGAGCGCGCGGGCGATGGCCACGCGCTGCTGCTCGCCGCCGGACAGCGTGTCGGCGCGCCGCCCGGCGAGCTCGGCGAGTCCGACCTGCGCGAGGCAGTCGAGCGCGATCCGCCGATCGTCGGCGGCGAATCGGCCCAACAGCGTCGGCAGCGTCGGCGCCCAGCCGAGCCGGCCGGCCAGCACGTTGTCGACCACGGAGGCGCGGCGCACGAGGTTGAATTGCTGGAACACCATGCCGACCTGGCGTCGCAGCGTGCGCAGCGTGGTGGCATCGGCGCCGGTCAACGGGCGCCCCGCGATACGGACGACGCCGGCCGTCGGCTCCACCAGACGATTGAGCGCGCGCAGGAAGGTGGTCTTGCCCGCGCCGCTGCGGCCGAGGATCACCACGAACTCGCCGGCGCCCACGGTGAGGTCGACGCCGTCGACCGCGACCACCGCGGGCGGCAGCACCACGCGTAGGCCCGCGACCTCGATCATGGCGCGCGTGCCGGAGACGGCGGCGCTCAGCGCGGTCGGATGCCGAGCAGCTCGACGGCCGCGCGCACGGGATCGTAGTCGCGGTCTTCGGCGGGCTCGAAGCCGTCGATGTCGTACATGCGCTTGAGCAGCGCCGCGTAGGCGGGACCGCGCATCTGCAACAGCGCGCCGCGGACGCGTGCGAACGCGGCCGGATCGAGTCCGTCCCGCGCGGCGATGCCGGCCTCGGGAATCGGTGGAGTCTCCGCGACGAACGTGATCTTCTCGCGCTCGGCGGGATCGCTGAGATATTGCTCGCGCGCCATGTCGAACGAGGCGATGGAATCCACGTGGCCGTTGAGCAGCGCGCGCATCGCCGCGTCGTGGGCGCCGGCGAAGACGACCTCACGGAAGAACGTCTTCGGATCGCGATCCCTCACGAGGCCGCGCTGGATCAGCAGCACCATCGGGTATGTATAACCGGATGACGAGGTGGGATCCACGAACGCCATCGTCTTGCCGCGCAGGTCCTCGAGCGTCTTGATGCCGCTGGCCTTGCGTACGTAGATTCGCGACGTGAACGTGCTCTTGCCGTGCCAGAGGTTTCGCGCCACGATCCGCGCCTTGGCCTCGCGGCTGGCCAGCACGTAGCCGACGGGGTGCACGAAGGCGAGGTCCGCGGTGCGATTGCGCAGCGCCTCGATGACCGCCGCGTAATCCGAGGCCACGGTGACGCGGACGGGCGCGCCGTAGAGCTTTGCCAGGGCTTGCCCGAACTCGTCGCCCGCGGCGAGTAGATCGGTCGGCTTCTGCGAGGGCGTCAGCACCAGATGCAGCGGCTGAGCGACCGCCGACGCAGGCGTCAGGCACGCGATGGCGATGAGCAGGCCCAGCAGTATTTTCATCGCGCGCGAGCATATCAGGTCGACTGCCAATTCCCGTCGGGCTAGACCCTGACCACTGGTCAGGAACTCGCCGCGACCACGCGAAGCCCCGCGCGCAAGTGCTCGTGATGACGCGCTTGATCGACTGTGGCGCGGTCGTTGCTCTTTCCCGAGGTGGACCTCGATCCGAAAAGGCAAACCAGTCGTGAGGCTGGGACGCAAAGCCACGGGCCTGGGAATGGGTCTCAGGTAGCCGGGTTGCCGAAGATTGAGGGGATCGGCGCCTGCGCCGGTCCTCCGGACGGGTGTCCAGGAGGACCGGCATCATGCGCGCCACGCCTCTGGCCGGAGTCCGTATTCTGCTCGTCGACGACGACGAGCTGGTGCGCGACTCGTTGCACGAGTTCTTCGTCGAATGCGGCGCCGTCGTCGTCGCCGCGGCCTCCGCCCGCGCGGGGCTCAAGGCCTTCACGCAAGCGCCGCCCGACGTGCTCGTGTCCGATGTCCGCATGCCGCCCGGCGAGGACGGTTTCTGGCTCATCGCGGCCGTCCGCGCGCTCAGGCCCGAGCAGGGCGGCGAGGTGCCCGCGGTGGCCGTCACCGGCGACGTGATCGCCGCATCGCAGGCGATGGCCGCCGGCTTCCACGCCGTGCACGGCAAGCCTCCGCGTCTGCCCGATCTCGCCGCGCTCGTGGCGCGCCTCGCGGGAGTGGCTTAAGAACATGGGGGGCCCCGAAATGGCCCCAAAGCCCGCGGCGCTCGTCGCGCTCCGGCGAAGCCGTGGCGCGCCTCGATCTCGGCGGCGTAACATGACGGGCCGTGGCGTCGATTCTGGAAGTCCGGCGCTGGCCGGACGTTCGCGAGACG
>Ga0209266_1001675_pt1 | contig 14396 bp, 18 predicted proteins | sample GraSoiAngelo_132_FD_185889 | JGI IMG/M metagenome (GOLD analysis project Ga0209266, IMG submission 185889) | Grasslands soil microbial communities from the Angelo Coastal Reserve, California, USA - 14_0929_02_40cm (SPAdes) (version 2) | ecosystem: Environmental > Terrestrial > Soil > Grasslands ...
GAGGCCGGGACGGAACGCCTCGACGTCGGCGCCCGGATACATCACCGAGACCGGAACGTCCTCGGGGACCGCGGTCCGCACCACGCGCGCGATGAACGCGCTGCACATCACGGGGACACGGGCGGCCCTCGCCGTCATGTGCACGAGCGAGGCGTGGGCTCCGGGCAGGAGCGACAGCCAGTAGTCGAACCCGTGCGCCGCCACGAGGTACGGGATGCCCCGACGAGCCAGGCCCGGCCCCATGGCGGCCAGGGGCGCGGCGTCACCGAACAGCACGACCTGCACGCCGGATCCATAAACGAGCCCCGACAGCAGCCGGCGCGTGGCCGGCGTCGGCCACAGGGAGCGACGAGGCACTCGAACGATGCGGTAGGGCTCGCCGGCGTCGAACGCATCGGCCCCCTCCCAGGAAGGGGCGAGAACGGTGATCCGGTCGGACGGGAGCTCACGGACCAACGCGTGGAGGGTCCGCTGGATCCCACCAACGCGCGGGGGGAAGTCGTTCGTGACCAGCAGCGTCCGCGGGATCTCCACGGCCGCCTATCCTCTCAGAAGGTGGATACGCACAGGCTCGAAGAACAGGTCGATGCGCTCGACGAGGGTCGGGCGTACGTCGACGGCGTTCGGCTTCGCGCGGTCGAGGTGACGGGAGCCGACGCCGGCGGGTGGTTGAACGATCTGGTGACCGCGGCCGTTGAGGCCGTTCCCTCAGGCGGCGCGGCGCGCTCGCTCCTGCTCACCCCCACCGGCCGGGTGCGAGCCGATTTCCACGTCGTCCGGCTCGATGGCGGGTTCCTCCTCTTCCAAGAGCCGGACCAGCCCGCTGCCATCGACGACCTACTCCGGCCGTACGTGCTGTCATCCGACGTGGCCCTGCGGCCCGCAGGAGGGGTTCACGTCGTCCTGTTGCCCTCGGAGCGAGGATGGACGGCGGCACGGGCCCCCGGTGACGGAGCAGTCGAGGCCAGCGCGGAAGCCGGTGAGGTGTGGCGGATCCGGCGAGGGGTGCCGCGGTTCCCGACGGATCTCGACGAGGAATCGCTTCCCGCGGAAGCCGGCCTGGAATCCCTGATCGACTTCACCAAAGGGTGCTTCCTCGGCCAGGAGGCGGTGGCCAAGGTCCGAAACCTCGGTCACCCACCTCGAGCGATTCTGGCCCTCCGGTCGGCCGTTCCCGTCGCGTCGGGTGAACCGGTCTTCGCGGATGGCCGCGAGGTGGGCGCGGTCACGAGCGCGGCAGCGTCGCGCGAGGGATTCGCCCTGCTGGCGCGGGTCCGGTGGGACGCGAGGACGCGCGCGCTGATCACGGCCTCGGGTGGCGAGCTCGCGCTCGCGTGAAGTCGCTCGGCCCGCCCGTTACTACGGCGGTCGCGACTTTTCAAGACTTCATTTGGCCTCGGACCCCGGACGAGAATGGGCTACGTGCCCGAACGGCTGCCCGGCCGCTGGTCAGACTCGATATGGACCTCGGGGGGGATCGACTGGTGAGCAAGGAGCGCGTGAGCGGCATCGACCTCAAGACACTCCCGCGCAACCCATCACCGCCAGACATGTGGCAGGACAAGGCGGCCTGCCATGGCCTCGACCCCGACGTGTTCTTCCCCACCTCCGAGGAGGAGGCGGGACCGGCCCTGGCCTACTGCTCGGCCTGCGGCATCCGCGAGATGTGCCTGGCCTGGGCGCTCAAGAATGGCGAGCGCTACGGAGTATGGGGGGGCCTGACGGAGCAGCAGCGCCGGCGGCTGGTCCGGTTCGTGGCCTGACCCTCCCGGCTGGTCACCCCGGGGCCGGGCCGCCCATACTGGCTGGCCGATGAGCGACGTCACGGTCAAGGCGGCGGCGCCGCTTCGGATCAGCTTCGTGGGGGGCGGGACCGACTTCCCCCACTGGTATGACCTGCACGGCGGTGCCGTCCTCTGCGCGACGATCGACCATCACGCCGAGGCGACGCTGCGGCCCCGGGACGACGATCGCATCCGGATCCGATCGCTCGACCTGCACCAGATCGTCCAGTACCGCCTGCACGAGTCGCCCGAATACGACGGTGTGATGGACTTGCCGAAGGCGGCCATCGACCGGGTAGGCGTCCACCGAGGGGTCGACGTCGAGGTCCGCTGCGACGCACCGCCGGGAAGCGGGCTGGGCGGCTCTTCCGCCGTGGTGACCGCGGTGGTCGGTGCCCTCGCCGCGTTCGCGGGCCGTTCGCTGACCGCGGGAGAGCTCGCTCGGACGAGCTACGCGATCGAACGTGAGGACCTGGGCATCGCCGGAGGCTGGCAGGACCAGTACGCGGCGGCTTACGGGGGCTTCAACCTCCTCGAGTTCTCCCCGGAGCGAGTCGACGTGAAACCGGTCCGCGTGGGGCCCGAAGTGCTCCGGCGCCTGCGGGCGAACCTCCTGCTCTGCTACACGGGACAGGTTCGGGCGAACCTCGGGCTGATCGATACGCAGATCCGGCTGTTCCGGGAGGGGCGCGAGGAAACGATGCAGGGCATGAAGCAGCTCCAGGCGATGGCCTACGAGATGCGGGATGCCCTGGAGTCCGGCGACGTGGACGGCCTGGGCGAGATGCTGCACGAGGCGTACGAGAGCAAGAAGCGGATGAATCCGCACATCGCCGAAGGCACGAGGATCGAGCGGCTGTTCGACGCGGCGAGGAGGGCCGGGGCCACCGGCGCGAAGATCTGCGGGGCCGGCGGCGGCGGTTACCTCCTCGTGTATTGCCCAGAGGAGCGCCAGCCCGAGGTTCGGGCGGCGCTCGAGCGCCTCGGAGGCACGTTTGCCTCGTTCGCGTTCACTCCAACGGGGGTCGAGGCGGAGGTGGGGGACGCCGTTTGGAGGCCCTCGCGCCGATGACCGGGCGGTTCGTGCTGCTCGACCGGGACGGGACGATCAACCAGGAGGTCGACCACCTCGACCACCCCGACCAGGTGGCCCTCATCCCCGGCGCCGCGGCGGCGCTGCGCGATCTGCGTTCTGCCGGCCTGGGGCTCATCGTGCTCACGAATCAGGCGAACGTGGGGCGTGGACTCCTCCCGCCGGACCGGCTGGAGGAGATCAATGACCGGCTCGCGGCACTGCTCTCCGACGAGGACGTGCGGCTCGACGGCCTCTACGTCTGCCCCCATGCACCGGAGGAGGCGTGCGAATGCCGGAAGCCGCGTCCCGGACTGGCCGTCCGGGCGGCGGCAGACCACGGGTTTCTGCCGTATGAGGCATTCGTCGTCGGTGACCACGCCGCCGACATGGGGCTGGGGCGAGGCATCGGGGCCGTCACGATCCTGGTCCGCACGGGGCACGGGGAGGACGAGCTCGCGACCGGGGCGGGCGCACAGGCCGACCACGTCGTGGCCGACCTCTCCGAGGCGGCCGGTGTCATCCTCGACATCGTCCTCTCGGAGGCCAGGCGGTGAACGTCGCCGACCGCATCGCCGCGTACCTGCGTCAGACGTTGGAAACCGTGTCGGCGACCGCGGAGAACTGCACCGAGGAGATCGCCCGGGCCGCCGCCACCATCGCCGAGTGCGTTCGCGGTGGGGGCAAGGTCTTGATCTGCGGGAACGGCGGGAGCGCCGCCGACAGCCAGCACCTTGCCGCGGAGCTGGTCAGCACCCTGACCCTGGACCGCCGGCGGCCGGCCATCCCGGCCGTGGCCCTCACGACCGACACGTCGATCCTCACCGCGGTGTCGAACGACTTCGGCTTCGCGGGCGTGTTCGCGCGGCAGGTGGAAGCCCTGGGAGCGGCCGGCGACGTGCTGATCGGCATCTCGACGAGCGGCAACTCCGAGGACGTCGTCCTGGCCATGGAGCAGGCGACGCGGCAGGGGATGCGGACCGTCGCACTGACCGGGGAGTCCGGCGGGAAGCTCGCACCGCTCGCCGACGTGGCCATCCTGGTCCCGAGCTCGGAGACCTCGCACGTCCAGGAGGCCCATCTGGCGGTGGAACAGCTCATCGCCTTCCTGGTGGAGGACGAGCTCTACCCCCAACGCTAGCGGCCGGGGACGCCACCGGCCCAGGTCTACATCGGGGCTTGACCTTCGAACACATGTTCGATATGGTCGGATGCCCGCGGCCCCGGCGGAGGCCGTCGCATGCTGGCCCAACCGGTCCAGACCACCTTGGAGGAGGGACTCCCCCTCCAAGAGGTGACGTTCTGCATCGTGGACCTGGAGACCACGGGGGGGTCCCCGACCGACTCGCGGATCACCGAGATCGGGGCGGTGAAGTACCGGGGCGGTGAGCGGGTCGGGGTGTTCGAGACGCTCGTGGACCCCGGAACATCGATCCCCAGGTTCATCACCCACCTCACCGGCATCGATGACGCGACCGTCCGCGACGCACCGGCCCTGGAATGGGCGCTCCCGGGCTTCGTCGAGTTCGCGCGGGGGTGCGTGTTCGTGGCACACAACGCACGGTTCGATTTCACGTTCCTGAACGCGAGCCTGGTTCGCCTGGACTACGAGCCGTTTCCACCGCCACCCGTGTGCACGGCACGGCTGGCTCGCCGCGTCGTATGGCCCGAGGTGCCGAACGTGCGGCTCCAGACGCTCGCCGAGTACTTCCGGACCGGCGCGCGGCCCACGCACCGGGCCCTCCCAGACGCGGCGGCGTGCGCCGAGGTCTTCCACGGCCTCCTCGACCTCGGCGGCCGGCTGGGGATCCTCACTCTCGGTGACCTCCACGGCGCCGTGACGGCACGAGGACGTCCGAACTTCGGGAAGATCCGGCTCGCCGACCATCTTCCCCGGGGACCCGGGGTCTACCTGTTCAAGGGCCGCGACGGCCGAGTGCTCTACGTGGGCAAGTCGAAGGACATCCGTGGCCGGGTGAAGAGCTACTTCTACGGCGACTCCCGCAAGCAGGTCCAAGATCTCCTCACCGAGACCGTCGCGGTGGACGGGATCCGATGCGGTTCCGAGCTCGAGGCCCTGGTGCTCGAAGCCCGGCTGATCCGGTCGCACCGGCCCGCGCACAACCGGAGGGGCAAGCGCTGGCGCCGGTACGCGTACCTGAAGGTGGACACGGCGGACGCGTTTCCCCGCATCAAGGTGGTCCGCGAGCCGAAGGGCGAGGGTGCGTTCCTCGGGCCCTTCGGCACGGCCGAGCGGGCCCGGCTGGCCAAGGAGGCGCTGGAGGACGCATTCCCCATCCGCCGGTGCACGAAGGCCATGCGGGCCTCCACCACGTTCTCGGCCTGCGCGCTCGGCGAGATGGGTCGCTGCGTCGCCCCCTGCGACGGCCGCGTGAGCCTCGAGCGCTACGGAGAGCTCGTCCGGAGCCTCCTCTCCTCCCTTTCGTCTCCGGGCGGGCTCCTCGCGGCGCTCGAGGTGCGGATGGACCATCTCGCCGGGCAGGAACGGTTCGAGGAGGCGGCGCTGGCCCGCGACCGGCTGCGCGCGCTGGCCGACGCCCTCGCACAGGACCGCGTTGACGAGTGGCTGCTCCGGCCGGGGCGCCTCGAGCTTCGCGACGCCGCCGCCAACCGGCTCCCCCTGGCCGGCGGCGCGCTGGTGCAGGGCGGCGACGAGCTGCCGATCCCCCGTCCGTGCCCAAGGGAGCGGGCCGACGAGCTCGCGGCGGTCCGTTCGTGGCTCCTCCACAACCCCGTCCGGGTGGAGCGGGCCGACCGTCCTCCCGCGGAGCCGGTGGAGGGCGGCGCGGCCCTCCACCGGCTCCTCACGCGACTCCGCTCCGCCGACCGGGCTCGCGAAGGCGCCCACTAGACTGTTCGCGTGGAGACCGCGGTCATCCTGGATGGCGCGAGAACCCCGATCGGCAAGTTCCTCGGCGCGTTCTCGGAGATTTCCGCCGTCGAGCTCGGCACGCTCGCGGCCCGGGAGGCGATGGGGCGGGCCGGGGTCCCGCCCGATGAGATCGACCAGACGATCATGGGCCACGCCCGCCAGGCCGGGAACGGGCCGAACACCGGACGGCAGGTCTCGGTCCGAGCCGGCGTGCCGAACGAGGTCTCCGCCTACAACGTCAACATCGCCTGCGGCTCCGGGATGAAGGCCGTCCAGCTCGCGGCGCAGCAGATCACGCTGGGCGATGCGGAGGTGGTCCTGGCCGGCGGCATGGAGAACATGACCCGCGTCCCGTACCTCCTCGACCGGATGCGCACCGGCTACCGCGCGGGAGACGCGACGGCGTACGACGCGATGTACCGGGACGGCCTCCTGGACCCCCTCTGCGGGCTCATCATGGGCGAGACCGCTGAAAACCTCGTCGACCTCTACGACATCACCCGGCAGGAGCAGGACGAGTTCGCCCTGGAGTCGCAGCAGAAGGCCGAGGCGGCGAAGGATCGCCGGGCGGCCGAGACCTTCCCCGTCGAGGCCCCCGATCCGAAGGGCAAGGGCACGATCACGGTGACCGCGGACGAGCATCCGCGCCCCGACACCACGCTCGAACGACTCGCCGCGTTGGCGCCGGTCTTCCGGGAGAACGGAAGCGTGACGGCGGGCAACTCCTCCGGGGTCACGGACGGCGCGGCCGCCCTGGTGCTGATGTCCGCGTCGCGGGCCGCCGCCGAAGGGCGTCAGCCGCTCGCGCGGATCGCCGGGATGTCCTGGGCCGGCGTGGACCCGGCCGTCATGGGCATCGGTCCGGTCCCGGCCACGAAGAAGGTGCTGGAGAAGACGGGCCTGTCGCTGGCCGACATCGACGTGATCGAGATCAACGAGGCGTTCGCCGCGCAGGTCATCGCGTGCGAGCGGGACCTCAAGTTCGATCGCGACAAGCTGAACCCAAGGGGCGGCGGCATCGCCCTCGGACATCCGATCGGGATGAGCGGCGCGCGCCTCCTCCTGACCCTCGCGTACGAGATGCGCGAGGGGGGCCACGCGCTCGGCCTGGCCACGCTGTGTATCTCGGGCGGCCAGGGCCTCGCCGTGATCCTGGAGCGCGGGTGAGCCGCGCGGCCCGGGGGGAAAGGAACTGAGATGGTCCATGCGGTCGTCCTCATCCAGTGCGAGATCGACGAGATCCCCGAGGCGGCCCAGGCCATCGCCGGCATCGACGGCGTGAGCGAGGTCTATTCCGTGGCCGGGGAATTCGACCTCGTGGCCGTGGTGCGCGTGGTCAACCACGACGACCTGGCCACGGTGATCCCCCAAGGGATCGCCAAGGTCGAGGGGATCGTGCGGACCGAGACCCTGATCGCCTTCCAGGTCTACTCCAAGCACGACCTGGAGCGCCTGTTCTCGATCGGCTTCGACGAGTCCTAGCCCTCGGGGAGCTCGATGGCGACGGGGAGGGAGGCATCCCGCCACTCGTCCAGGTCGCCCGTGTAACGCGGCCGATACTTCTGCACCAGGACCCGACGGGCCAGTTCGTCCTCCTCCGGGTCCTCGACGACGGAGGCCCGGCAGATCATGTCGCGATCGCCGATCCGAAGGCCGACCGTCGGATTGACCCGGATGTTCTTTACCCAGTCGCTGGCGTCGCCGCCACCGGAGAGCATGTAGACCCTGCCCTCGTGGAGAGCGAACCAGATCTCGATCGTGTGGGGACGGCCGGACGACCTTCCCGTCGTGGTCACGTAGCAGAAGTCGAGCTCGGAGAGCTCTGCTTCCTCCACGGCTACCGGATGACCCAGATCACCAACGCCACGATCACGACGATGGCCGCCACCAGCATGACGATGTCGGCCGCCTTCACCTTCCCCGGCCGCATCGCGTTGAAGCCCACGTCAGCCCCTCTCAGCAGGACCGGGGAGCCGGTAGTACTCGCGGAACTTGGCCTCCGACAGCCAGTACGCGTGCTGGCGGACCGTCGAGGCGTACGTTCGGGCATCGGTCTCGTCGCTGCATGCGCGGGTCGAGACCTCACGGCCGGAAGGATCAAGGATCACGACGACCAGACCCGCTTCCTCCTGGCGGACGTCGACGCGGTAGCCGTTCGCTTCTCGGGCGTTCGCGGCGTCGCTACGTTCCGTGGCCGCGCTCCAACCGCTCGAGATGGTCCCGGATCCGAGCGATGACCGAGTCGATGTCCAAGACGAACTCGGGTTCGATGTCGGCCACCTTCTCCAGCGCGTTCTCGAGGGTGTTCCCGGCCGCCTCGGCGTCTCGGAGCGAATCCACCAAGACGACCGCGTAGTCGGCCTGGAACGGCTTCCCATCCCAGGGGCAACGGCCTCCGTTCCTGATCACCTGCTCCACCAGGAACTCGCGCCCGCACCGCCGGCACGTCCCCTTGATCTTCACGCGCGCTCCTTCGCCGTCACGAGCTCGAGCACGCGGTCGGCGAGCTCGAACGGATCGATGGGCCGTACGAACCAGGCGTCGGCCCCCGACCAGTTGGCCAACCACTCGTCCTGGCGGCGTTCCAGGAGGATCACGATGGCGCCGGGATACGGCTCGTTCGCACCCCGCAGGTCCCGTGCCAGAGCGAACGCGCCCATCCGGGAAGCGATCTCGTCGGCCACCACGGCATCCGGGCGTTCCCGCCAGGCCTTCCTCCGCCCGTCCTCGCCGTCCGATGCCTCGATGAACTCCAACCGCTCGCCCAAGCGCCGTTCGATGTTGGCGACCGCCAGCCGGGTCAGGGTCCGCGACTCCGGGTCCGGGGAAACGAGCAGGACCTTCACGGGCGGCATCCTACCAAGGGCTCTCGTGCCCTTTGCCCTCTTCCAACGCGTCGGATATCGTCCGGCGGGCCTCTGGGAGGAGGAGCGGTGGAGACCACCTGGAAGGCCGCCCTGGCCGAGTTCATCGGCTCGTTCGGGTTCGTGTTCGTCGGGGCGGGCTCGGTGATCGTGGCCGGCCCCTACGGCAGCGGCCTGCTCGGGGTGGCCCTTGCGACCGGGTTCGCCGTCGCGGCAATGGTCTCGGTGACCGCTCCGATCTCGGGCGGGCACGTGAATCCGGCCGTCACCATCGGCGTCTGGGTCGCCGGGAAGATCGGATCGGCCAGGGCACTGGCCTACGTGGCCGCCCAGTTCGCCGGAGGGATCTTCGCCTCGCTCCTGCTCCGGTTCGTGGTCCCCAGGGCCGTGTGGGAGGCGGCGAACCTGGGGACGCCGCTGCTCGCGACGGGGATCGGCCAGGGCAAGGGCATCCTGATCGAGGCCGTTCTGGCCTTCTTCTTGGTGTTCACCTTCTTCGCCACCCTCCTCGACGACCGCGGGCCGTTCCCGCAAGCCGCCGGCCTGACCGTCGGATCGGTGCTCGCCTTCGACATCCTCGTCGCCGGGCCGTTCACCGGCGGGGCCGTCAGCCCGGTCCGTTCGTTCGGCCCGGCCCTCGTCTCCGGCACCTGGAACGACTGGTGGGTGTACTGGGTGGGACCGGTCGCGGGCGGCGTGATCGGCGCGGTCCTGTACTGGTCGGCGTTCATGCGGGACCGGGAGCCCGGTGTCCCGTAGCGAGCCGAGCTACGGCTCGTATTTCGGCTTTGCCGTCGGTCCCCTCCACGGATAACCCATGGTGTGTTGCCAGCAGTTGGGACCGGGGTTGTAGATGGACAGTTTGGTTCCGCAGACGGTGCAGTTTCGGACAGTGGACGGGGAACCCGGCCGCCCGGCGGGCTGCTCGTCCTCGTGCTTGGGCGCCTGCTTGGCCACTGGAAGGCTCCGGGAAGCTGGTCGTCGATGCCTCGAGGCCATCATATTCGGGCGATTCCCGGCCGTCTAGCTGGACTTTCCGTCCCAGGCGAGGGCTCGTCGGAGCTCGATGCCTCCCCGGAGGCAGGCGCGGACGCTACCCCACGGTCCAGGTGTCGCCGGAGTGCAACAGCGTGGCCAGGTCTCCCCGGCCCAACCGTTCGGTGGCCACCTCGATCTGCTTGTCCATGGCCTCGCCGTAGACCGGTCGTTCGACCTCCCGGAACACTCCGATGCATGTGGGCTCGGTGGGCCCATGTGCCAGATGGGCCAGCGCGAACGCGAGCGACGGCCGGCCGTGCACGTCATGGACCACGATGTCGTCGGGCGACACGTCGTCCACCCCGGCCAGGATCAGCCGACCGTTGTCCCCCACCGCCACGCACCGGTTTTCCTCGTCGAACAGGATCGGTTTTCCGTGCTCCAGGCGGATCTGGTTGTGGACCCCCTGCGGCTTCTCCCGGATGAGGTCGAACGCGCCGTCGTTGAACACGTTGCAGTTCTGGTAGATCTCGACGAACGCCGCCCCTCGATGGGCCGCCGCCTGTCGCAGCACCTGCATCAGGTGCTGGCGGTCGTTGTCGACCGTCCGGGCTACGAATGTCGCCTCCGCCCCCAGGGCCAGCGCGATGGGGTTGAACGGATGGTCCACCGAGCCGAACGGCGTGGACTTCGTGACCTTGCCCTCCTCGCTGGTGGGCGAGTACTGCCCTTTGGTCAAGCCGTAGATCTGGTTGTTGAACAGAAGGATCTTCATGTTCACGTTGCGGCGGAGGGCGTGGATCAGGTGGTTGCCACCGATCGACAGGCCGTCCCCATCCCCGGTCACCACCCACACATCGAGATCCGGACGCGCGGTGGCGATCCCCGTGGCCAAGGCCGGCGCCCGCCCATGGATCCCGTGCATCCCGTAGGTGTCCATGTAGTACGTGAACCGTCCGGAGCACCCGATGCCCGATACGAACACGGTGTTGTCGGGCGTGATCCCGAGCTCCGGCATGAACGCCTGGACCGTGGCCAGGATGGCGTAGTCGCCGCACCCCGGGCACCACCGGACCTCCTGGTCGCTGGTGAAGTCCTTCTTGGTCAGGGTGCCGACGGCCCGCTGGCCGTTGCCGCCGTTCTGTTCGTTCTCCACGTCGCTCATTCCGCCATCACCTTCAGGATCTCCTGCTCCAGGTCCTCGGCGAAGATCGGGAGGCCCTGCACCTTGGCGTAGCTCTTCGCGTCGACCAGGAACCGGCCTCGGATGAGGAGGGCGAGCTGTCCCGAGTTCATCTCGGGGATCAATACCTTGGGGTATCGCCGGACGACGTCCTCGATGTTCGACGGGAACGGGTTGAGGTGGGACAGGTGGGCCGTGGCCACCTTCTTCCCCTGGTCGCGGATCCGCCGGGCCGCCGCTCGGATGGTCCCCCAGGTGGAGCCCCACCCCAGCACCAGCAGCGTCGCGTCGCCGTCGGGGTCGTCGACGCCGAGCGCCGGGACGTCCTTGGCGATCCCCGCCACCTTGGCCGCTCGCAGCTCCGTCATCCGCTCGTGGTTCTCGGGCTCGTAGCTGATGTCGCCGGTGCCGTCCTCCTTCTCCAGGCCGCCGATCCGGTGCCGAAGTCCCGGCGTCCCGGGGATGGCCCACGGCCGCGCCAGGTTCTCGTCGCGGAGGTACGGCAGGAACTCCGTCCCCGCGTTCGGCCCGGTGGCGAACCCCGGGTCGATCGTGGGAAGCGTGTCCGCATCGGGGATGAGCCACGGCTCGGAGGAATTCGAGAGGAACGTGTCCGAGAGCAGGATCACCGGTGTCCGGTACTTCACCGCGATCCGGACCGCCTCGATCGCCGTGTCGAAGCAATTGGACGGCGAGGACGCAGCCACGATCGGCATCGGCGACTCCCCGTGTCGACCGTACATGGCAAGCAAGAGGTCGGCGGCCTCCGTCTTCGTCGGCATCCCTGTCGATGGCCCGGCCCGCTGGACGTCGACGATCACCATGGGGAGCTCGAGGGCGACCGCCAGCCCGATGGTCTCGGCCTTCAGGTCCATGCCCGGGCCCGAGGTGCCGGTGACCCCCAGCTGCCCCACGAAGGCCGCCCCCAGCGCCACGTTCGCCGCGGCGATCTCGTCCTCGGCCTGGAGCGTCCGCACACCGAAGTTCTTCAGCCGCGACAGCTCGTGCAGCAGCTCCGAAGCCGGCGTGATGGGGTAGCTCGCGTAGAACAGCGACAGGGCGCTCCGCTGGCTCGCGGCGACCAGGCCGAGCGCCAAGGCCTGCGCGCCGGAGACGTTTCGATACGTGCCGGGCTTGGCCGGAGCCGGCTTCACCTGGTAGGAGTGGGCGAACAGCTCGGTGGTCTCGCCGAAGTTGTAGCCGGCCTTGAACGCGGCCACGTTGGCGTCATAGACCTGCGGCTTGTCGCCGAACTTCTTGTGCAACCAGTTCAGCGTGACGTCGATGGGCCGGCCGTACATCCAGGACACCAGGCCCAGGGCGAACATGTTCTTCGACCGCTCGGCCTCCTTGCGTGACAGCCCGAGCTCCTCGACGGCCCGCACCGTGATCGAGGTCATGGGGACCTTGTAGACCTGGTAGCCCTCGAGGGTGCCGTCCTCCAGGGGATTGGCGGAGAACCCGGCCTTCTCCACGTTCCGCTGCACGAACGCGTCCTCGTTCACGATCACCGTCCCGCCCTTCTGGAGCAGGTGCAGGTCGGCTTTCAGGGCCGCCGGGTTCATGGCCACCAGGACGTTCGGGTGGTCGCCTGGGGTGGTGATGTCCTCGGAGGCGAACTGGATCTGGAAGGCCGACACCCCGTGGACGGTGCCCGCCGGGGCCCGGATCTCGGCCGGGAAGTCGGGGAGGGTCGCCAGGTCGTTCCCCAGGACGGCAGTGGCATTGGTGAATCGGTCACCGGTCAACTGCATACCGTCACCCGAGTCACCGGCGAACCGGATGACGATCCGGTCTTTCTCTTCGACGTCCTTCGGCATCTGCCCTGGCCGGGCGTGGCCCGGCCGCCTCCTCAGGGTTTCGCGGATTCGCATCTAGCGTAGCGCGCGACGGCCGAACCAACAGCCGCATCACCCCGCTTCGTGCCCGTGCCGTTCACATCGCGCCGGACGCGCTAGGCTCCCGGAGCCCGATTGCGTCGCCCACCGGACTTCAGGAGGACCTCCGTGGCCTACAAGCGCATCGTCCTGGCGACCGACGGCTCGGCCTTCGCCGAGAGCGCCGAGCACGTGGCAGCCACGCTGGCCCGGGCCTCGAAGGCCAAGGAGCTGCTGATCGTCCACACGTACGAGCGTCCGGACAAGGCGCAGGCCGCCGTGGAGCGGGCCGAGGCCACCGCCGGGGCCGAGGGGTTGCAGCCCGAGGTGGTCCTCCGCGACGGGGCCCCGGCCGAGGACATCGTCGAGGTGGCCGACGTTCGGGAGGCCGACCTGATCGTCCTGGGCAGCCGGGGACTCTCCCTCGGGGAGCAGATCATGGGGAGCGTGGCCACCAAGGTGTCGCGCCACGCGCCGTGCGACGTCCTCCTGGTGCGGGAGCGGCCGGTCGAGCAGCGAGAGGAGGGCGGCACCCCCTACTCCAGGATCCTCCTGGCAACCGACGGCTCCTCCACCGCGGATCGGGCCGCCAGGAAGGGCTATGCCCTGGCCACCCGGCTCGGCGCGTCGGTGACACTGGTGTTCGTGGGGCATCCGAAGACCGGCGAGCTGATCCTCCAGGACACCGCGGCCACGATCGGCGAGGGAGCCCCGCCGGCCACGATGCTGATCCTCCAGGGCGACCCGGCGGAGGCCATCATGGATGCTGCGGCGCGTGAGGGGTTGGACCTCATCGTGGTGGGCAACCGGGGGCTGACCGGGGCCAAGGGACTGTTCCTGGCGTCGGTTCCCAAGAAGGTCTCTGAATACGCGCCATGCGATGTACTGATCGCGCGCACCGTGGCCCAGAGCCTCTCGGAGATCGGCAAGGGCGAGGGGGGGATCCTGGCTACCGGGGACCACAAGGTGGCCGTGTACCGCGACGAGAAGGGCGTCGTCCACGCGCTCTCGGCCAAGTGCACCCACATGGGCTGCACGGTGAAGTGGAACCCGTCGGAGCGGACGTGGGATTGCCCGTGTCACGGGTCGCGCTTCTCGCCTTCCGGTCAGGTGGTGAACGGACCCGCCGCCAAGCCGCTCGAACCGACCGACGTGTAGCTCGCGCCGGCGTTAGAACGGCTTGAAGATCATCAGGTAGGCGATGAACACGAGCGCGGCGAAACCGAACGCCGCGCTCGCCAGCGAGAGCCGCGAAGCCAGCATGGCCGTGAGCTCTTCGTCACTCCGCCGGGGAACCCCCGACGGCCGGATCTCGACTGCCTCCTTCAGCCGCTGGTAATAGGGGCGGATCACGATCGACATCTCCGCGCTGACGGCCACGAGGATGCCGATGGAGAGCCAGAACCAAGCCTGGTGGGCATAGATCCCGCTCTGCACCCCCGCGACGATGCCGAATACAGTGAGCCAGGCGAGCGAGACGTACATCCCTCGCACCGACGAGCCGGAGAACTGGAGGAGCTCGGCGATCCGCGTACGGTCCCGCTCCTTGCGGAGCCGGAGGGCCACGATCATCGACACGCCGTGGTACATGACGAATGCGAGCACACCGAGGACGTGCAGCAGCTTCCACCAGTTGTACGCGATCGCCACCATCAGTCGGCAGGTGACCGCTCGGCCTGACGGAGTCGGCCGGCCAGCACTGGAAGCATCCTGGCTGAAACGCCGGGCTCCTCGGCGAGCAGCCG
>Ga0209266_1001676_pt1 | contig 14392 bp, 10 predicted proteins | sample GraSoiAngelo_132_FD_185889 | JGI IMG/M metagenome (GOLD analysis project Ga0209266, IMG submission 185889) | Grasslands soil microbial communities from the Angelo Coastal Reserve, California, USA - 14_0929_02_40cm (SPAdes) (version 2) | ecosystem: Environmental > Terrestrial > Soil > Grasslands ...
ATCAGGATGAGAGTGCCCGAAACCGGCTCGCGACCTCCTCCGCGCTCCAATAGACGACGCTCCGTTTCACGAGGTCGTTCTCGAACTCGAAGACCTCGACTGTGAACCCCGGGTCGTCCGCAAAGACGCCGAGCTTGCGGTAGATCACAATGACTCCTTGGGGTCGCTCGATCACGTCCTCCACCTCGAAGCGGAGCTTCGGGAACCGTTCGAAGGCCCGGCGGGTGAACTCGGTGATCTCCTTCTTCCCTCGGACAATGCCGTCGCCGGATCCGCCGAGTGCGAGCACGCTCGGGCTCTGGAACGCCGCATCTTCGGCGTAGTGAGCCATGATGCGATCCGGGTTCCGGCTGTTCCAGCCCTCCAGCCAATCCTGCACGAAGTGGAAGTGCGACATGACGGCCTCCCCCGCGCAGCCTTGAGGGTTGCGACCGTGCGCTTCTACCCGGAACGCCCGCCGGGACGCCACCGCCTCCTTTCGACGCCCGTGCGCTCCTCGGACAGGATCGCCCACCTAGGCGTCGCCGTAGGTCCGCTGAGGTCGAGGAGGTGAGCGTCACCAGGGCGACGACATCCTCGGGGAGGTCGGCTGCCTCGACGGTGATCTATGGAAGTCGATGCTCGACCTGTCGGAGGCTGCCCGACCAGGGTTCGTTGCGGTCCGCCGTCGGTATCTCGAGCGCCATCGAGGGTTGCACATTGGTCTTCCGTGCGCGTGAGGGGTAGCGAGTCCGGTCGTCTACGAGGCGCCGTCCGCCGTTGACAGACCTGCCGTCCGTGAAGCACAACCTCGCGCATCTCGCGCCCGCCGGCGCGACCAGGTTATGGACGCGCAGCCGGAAATCCGCTGTCCGTCGTGCGGTCATCGGAACCGCTCGGACCGCCGCTACTGCGCGGCCTGCGGCGGCCACCTCGGCCAGGCGTGCTCCTCGTGCGGCACTCGCAACAACCCGGAAGAGAAGTTCTGCGGTGCGTGCGGCGCCGCGCTCAGCGGGGCGGCGGCAGAGGGCGAGCGTCGGCAGCTCACCGTTCTGTTCTGCGACCTCGTCGGCTCAACCGCCCTCGCCGGTCAACTCGACCCCGAGGATTGGCGCGAGGTGATGACCCGCTACCAGCACGCTGCCGCCGAGACGATCACCCGTTTCGGCGGCCACGTCGCCAAGTACCTGGGTGACGGTCTGCTCGCCTACTTTAGCTACCCCCAGGCCCACGAGGACGACCCTGAGCGCGCCGTGCGTGCGGGGCTCGCCCTCCTCGACACAGTGGCCGAGCTGAACCACCGGCTCGAGCCGATCCATGGTGTGCAGTTGGCGGTGCGGATCGGGATGCATACGGGGCCGGTCGTCATCGGCGAGGGCGCGGCGGCGGGGGCAGAGGTGTTCGGCGACACGCCGAACGTGGCCGCGCGGGTGCAGACGCTCGCCGAGCCGAACACGGTGCTCATTACCGAGACGACCCATCGCCTGGTCGCGGGCCGGTTCATCGTCGAGGCCAAGGGAGCACCGGCGCTGAAGGGGGTGCGGACGCCCGTGGCCGTGTACCGCGTCGTGCAGGCGAGCGGCGTGCGGAGCCGGCTCGCCGCCGCGGCGGCGCGGGGGCTAACGCCCTTCGTTGGCCGCGAGCACGAGCGCCGACTCCTACGCGAGCGCTTCGAGCAAGCACGCGAGGGCAAGGGCCAGGTGGTGATGATTGTCGGCGAGCCGGGGATCGGCAAGTCGCGCTTGGCGCAGGTGCTGCACGAGGATCTCGCCGGGGTGCCACACATATGGCTCGAGTCGGGCGGGGCGCTGTACTTCGCGAACACACCCTTCTACGCCGTGATCGGACTGCTCGGGCAGATCTTCCTCTCCGGCGCCAGGGCCGACGACTCTCCCGAGGACCGGGTGGCAGCACTGGAGCGGGCACTCGAGGCCGCGGGGCTAAGTCTCCCCGAGGCGCTCCCGCTTGTGGCCCCGCTGCTCGACCTGCCGATCCCGACGGGCTACCCGCCGGTGCTTGCGGTCCCCGAGGTTGCGCGGAAGCGGCTGCTGGCGACGCTCGCGAGCTGGGTCTTCGGCGCAGCACGCCTCCAGCTAATGGTAATCCTGCTCGAAGACCTGCAGTGGGTAGACCCCTCGACCCTCGAGCTCCAGCGGTTCCTCGTCGAGCAGGCGACGACGGCGCCGTTGCTCCTTCTCTACACGGCGCGGCTGGAGTTCAAGGCACCGTGGGCACTGCGGGCACATCACACCCAACTCACCCTAAATCGCCTCCCGCGCCGGCATGTGCGGGAGGTGGTGGCGAACGTGGCGGCGCCGGCGGCACTCCCGGCGGAGGTGGTCAACGCCGTGGTTGCTCGCACCGACGGCGTGCCCCTCTTCGTCGAGGAGCTTACGAAGGCCGCGGTGGAGGCGGGTGCCCAGGGACTCAGAGGGATCCCGGCCACGCTCGCGGACTCGCTGATGGCGCGGCTCGATCGCCTAGGGATCGCCAAGCAGGTGGCACAAGTCGGCGCCGTGCTCGGCCGGGAGTTTAGCTTCGGGCTGCTGCGCGCGGTGCACCCGGTGCCCGCGGACAACCTCGAGGACGCGCTCGAGAAGCTGGTGGACGCGAAGCTGCTTTACGCCCGAGGGGTTCCCCCGGACGCGACCTTTATCTTCAAGCACACCCTTGTTCAGGAGACGGCGTACGCATCGCTTCTCAAGACCCGGCGGCGCCAGCTGCACGGGCTGGCGGCAAAGGCGCTGACGGAACGGTTCGCGGAGATCGCCGAAGAGCAGCCCGAGCTGCTGGCGCATCACTATACCGAGGCGGGAGAGGCGGAGCGCGCGGCAGAGGAGTGGCAACGGGCAGGGACGCGGACGCTCGACCGTGGGGCGCTGAGAGAGGCGGAGCAGCATGTGCGACGCGGTCTCGACGTGCTCGCGACTCTGCCAGACGGGCCCCAGCGCGACGAGAGGGAGTTCCGGCTACAGCTCCTACTCGGGCAAGCACTCGCGATGACCAAGTTCGCGGCGCCCGAGACAGCGGCGGCCTGGGAGCGGGCGCGGGTGCTCGGCGAGCGGGTCACGGACTCGACGCAAGGAGTCTTTCTGCTGATGGGTCTCTGGGGACCGGCCCTCACGAGCGAGGGCCCTGCGGCCGCCTGGCCGCTCGCGGAGCAAGTGCTCGCCGCGGCTGAGCGCGCGGCGCTCCAGCCGTTGGAGGCGTGGGCGCACTTCGCGCAGTTTGTGACGCGGCACCACGCGGGTGACCTCACGGGCGCCGCGGCACATCTGGCTCGCGCGCTCGCGCTTTGCGACGAGGCGACTGCCTCCCTGGTGCCGTTCGATCCACGGCTCGATCCACGGCTCGTAACCCTCTGCAACGGAGCCATTCTGGCATGGCACCTGGGACTCGCCGACCAGGCCCGGGCGCACGCTCGGAAGGGCCTGGAGCTGGCGGAGCGGGCGCCGGGGGTAACCGGCCGGCCGTTTGCCGAGCGAGCGGCAGCGTTACTGCACACGCTACTTCGGGAACCCGCGGCTGCGCTCGAACATGCTACGCGGGCTATAGCGAAAGGCAGCGAGCAGCCCAGCTTGGTGGCCGAGGCCATGATGATCCGCGGTTGGGCGCTGGCCGAGGAAGGGCAGCCGGATGAAGGAGTCGCCGCGGTGCGCGAGGGCCTCGGCCGCATGGTGGCGGCGAAGGCGCGCCTTCTCCTCGAACACTACCTCGGCCTTCTCGCGGACGCGCACGCGCGGGCGGGACAGGTAGGAGACGCGCTCGCCGCGCTGACGGAGGCCGAGGGTGCCATGCCCGGCGAGGACGTCTGGCGTGCGGACACTCTCCGCCGCCGTGGCGAGCTGCTCGCGCTCAGGGGCGCCGACCCGGCCGAGATCGAGGCGACGTTCGGGGACGCGCTCGCGATGGCAAACCGGCAAGGTGCGAAGGCGTACGAGCTGCGCGTCGCCACATGCTTCGGCCGCTGGCTCTGTCGGAACGGCCGCGCCGCCGAGGCTCGCGCTCTTCTCGCACCGCTGTACGCCTGGTTCACCGAGGGCTTCGACACACGCGACCTCGTCGAGGCGAAGGCGCTGCTCGAGGAGCTGGGGTAGAAGGCCAACGAGCCGACCGTGGGGATTGTCGCGGCGCTCACCTTGGAACCTCTTCCCCGCGTTCCAGAAACCCCACCGGATCGCCCCCCGAAAATCCTTGAACGCGCACGGCTCTTGCGTTCTCCCGTAGGCGTTCCACAAACAGACGTTTCTGGAACACCGGGCTCTGGAACGGATGCTCACGGGCAGGCGAACTTCTGGATGCGGTTGTTGTCCGTATCCGCGACGTAGACGTTCCCACTGCCGTCCACCGTGACGCCGTAGGGCGCGTTGAACTGCCCGTTGCCCGTGCCGCTGCTGCCCCACGTGGTGAGGAAGGTGCCCGTGCTGCTGAACTTCTGGATGCGGTTGTTGAACGTATCGACGACGTAGACGTTCCCGCTCCCGTCGGTCGCCACACCATCGGGGTTGTTGAACTGTCCGTTGCCCGAGCCCGAGGTTCCCCACGTGGTGAGGAAGGTGCCGCTCGCGTCGAATTTCTGGATGCGGTTGTTGTTGGAATCCGCGACGTAGACGTTCCCGCTCCCGTCGGTCGCCACGCCGAAGGGATACTCGAACTGGCCGTTGCCCGAGCCGTAGCTCCCCCCCGTGGTGAGGAAGGTGCCGCTCGCATCGAACTTCTGGATGCGGGAGTTCCCGTAGTCCGCGACCTGGACGTTCCCGCTGCCGTCGGTCGCCACGCCGGTGGGGGACTCGAACTGTCCGTTCCCCAAGCCCGCGCTGCCCCACGTGGTGAGGAAGGTGCCGTTGCTGTCGAACTTCTGGATGCGGTTGTTGTACGTATCCGCGACGTAGACGTTCCCACTGCCGTCCACCGCGACGCCGTAGGGCGCGTCGAGCTGCCCGTTGCCCATGCCGCTGCTGCCCCACGTGGTGAGGAAGGTGCCCGTGCTGCTGAACTTCTCGATGCGGTTGTTGAACGTATCGACGACGTAGACGTTCCCGCTCCCGTCGGTCGCCACGCCTTGTGGGCCGCTGAACTGCCCGTTGCCGCTGCCCGCGCTGCCCCACGTGGTGAGGAAGGTGCCGCAGCCCGAGCTCGTTGGTATCGTGGTCGTTGTAGTGTTCGGGAGCGAAGTGGAGGTCACGGTTGTCGCAGTCGTACTCGTCGTGCTCGCGGAGGTCGTCGTGGTTGTCGTGGATGTAGGCGTGGTTGTCGTTGTGGTGGGCGGCTGAGTAGTGGAGGTCGTGGTTGTTGAGGATGTGGTTGTGGAGAGGGTGGTCGAACTAGTCGAGGATGTGCTCGTCGTGGGTGGCCGAGTAGTGGAGGTCGTGGTTGTCGAAGACGTGTTCGTGGAGGAGGTCGTCGAGCTGGTCGAGGGTAAGGTCGATGAGGTCGTGCCCAACGGCGGGAAGCTAGTGGTTGTTGTGGTGCTCGCGTCTGCCACACACACGCAGGCATCGGTGCAGACCGCACCGGGATCGCAGCCGATGCCGGCGTCACACTGCTCGCCGCTTGCGATGTCGAATATGCCGTCGCCGCACGTGGAGAGACGGGCGGCGAACGGCTTCTTAAACTTTGACCTGCGGGCAATCAGAGTGCCCGTCATGATCGAGCACGTGCGCTGAATCGTTGCCCTTAGTCGCACTTTGCCCCGAAGGCTTGTACAGGCTCTCCACGTGGCTCGAACCTTCGTCCCCGAGTTCGACACCCTGAGCTTGACAGGAACGACCTTGCAGGCGGTGCCTATAGAAATCTCCGTCCCAGCGACTACGACCGCTTCGTTGGGTGATGCCGTGTCGCTAAGAATTAGGGGTTCGTTTAGGACGAAGTACCGCCCAGGGGGACATAGCTTCGGCCCCTTGGAAGGTGCTGGGGAAGCCAAGAGTACCAGCGCGACGGATGCGACCCCTGCGGCTCCCAGAAGTACCCTCTTCGCGGTGCCTGTGCCGTTCGAGATACTCATCCTGAGTTGCGTCCGCCAACGACGTATCGACGGCTTGAAGCCTTGGCTTGAGTACGCTCAGCGCCGACGCCACGGGATTGACCGCACTCCCCCTCTGCCACATGCCCATCCTGCGCATAGGCGATCATCCGGTCTCATTGGCGCTCCCGACGAAAGTGCGAGGCGCCCATGGGGTACAATGATTGGTCTATGCAGTCGTACCCCCGGTTCCGAGTCAACGATTTGGCAGTCCCCGACCCACTCCTGAGGGCGCCCCTGCCCAACCTGCGATTTACACAATGCCCAGCCTGCCGTCCCTGACGCGGAACCACACGCGGTCGAACGGCGGTAGGCCGCGAGAGGGCCGCCTCGTTCGCGGAGTTCGACCGTGCGACATCTCGGGCTGGGTGCCGAGTTCAACTCGGTGTGGGGTGATCAGCAGCAAACCGAAGTCCTTCGACGCCGGCCCCTCGGGCCAAAACTCCCCCGAGGTCGCAGTCGAACAGCCTCGCGTTCCAGATTCGGATTTTCTCGTCCGGGTCATCTACCAGGCGCGCCACCCGGTGATCGTGAGATGCACGCCCAAGAAAGCGCTCCTCGTCCAACGCCTTCAGCACGTAGCCGACCAGCAAGAGGAGATATGACCGGAAGTTGTGGATCGTGGAGCCCGTGACCCCGGCGGCGTATCCTCCCGCCTGACGAACCGCCGCTCTCTCGGACGTGGCGGGAAGGAGGCGCCATCCATGCTGAAGGTCGCGGGGAGCGAGTCGACGCAGGAGGAGATGGACGGGCGATCGCTGCTCGACGAGATTGCCCGCGAGGGGGCTCGCCGGATGCTCGTGACGGCGCTGGAAACCGAAGTCGCCGCCTACCTGGAGGCGCACGGTGACGAGCGCGACGAGAAGGGCCACGCTCTGGTCGTCCGGAACGGCAAGGGGCGCACCCGGAAGATCACGCTCGGAGCCGGGACCATCCCGGTGAGCGCACCCCGCGTGAACGACCGTCGGACCGATCACGATGGCGGGCGGCGACGCTTCACGAGCCGCATCCTGCCGCCGTACATGCGGCGCTCCCCGAAGGTTGCCGAGGTGTTGCCCGTGCTCTACCTGCGCGGCCTCTCCACCGGCGATTTCCGCGAGGCGCTGGCGGCGTTGCTCGGGGACGATGCCGCCGGATTGTCTGCCACGAACGTCGCGCGACTGACCAACGAGTGGGAAGCCGAATACCGCGCCTTTCAGAAGCGCAGCCTCGTCGATCGCGATTACGTCTACGTCTGGGTTGATGGCGTTCACTTCAACGTCCGCTTGGAGGACGACCGCCTCTGCACGCTCGTGATGATCGGCGTGCGGCCCGACGGGACGAAGGAGCTGATCACGGTCGAGGACGGCTACCGGGAGAGCGCCGAGAGCTGGAAGACCGTGCTCCGCGACTTGAAGCGCCGAGGTATGCGCCCGCCCGTCGTCGCCGTCGGTGACGGTGCCCTCGGTTTCTGGGCGGCGGTGCGAGACGTGTGGCCAAGGAAACGTGAGCAGTGGGACTGGTTCCACAAGCTCGGCAACATCCTCGACAAGCTCCCGAAACGGCTCCAGCCACGCGTGAAGGCCGCGCTCCACGAGGTATGTACGCCGAGACGCGCGAGCAGGCACGCGAGGCGACGCAGCGGTTCGCCATCGAGTACGGGGCCAAGTACCCGAAGGCCGTCACGACCCTGGAGAAGGACACCGCCGCGCTGCTGACGTTCTTCAACTTCCCCGCCGAGCACTGGAAGCACCTGCGGACCAGCAACGTCATCGAGTCCCCGTTCGCGACCGTCCGACTGCGCCAGCGCGTAACGAAGGGGGCTGGCTCGCGCACGAAGGGTCTCCTGATGGCCTACAAGCTCCTCGACATGGCTCAGGCGCGCTGGCGACGCCTCGACGGGGCGCACCTCCTCCCGCTCGTCCGCGCAGGTATCCCCTTCGTGGACGGCGTGCAGCGAGCGGCCACGGGCAGCCGGGCGAGAGAGCGAGCGGCGTGATCACGCAGACCGCGGGGCGCTCGGACCGCTGAACGATTGCTGCTACAAGCTCCCCATTTCCATCACACTGCGAGTCGCATCGTCATTGTAGGGAGGAGTGTCATGAGGAGAGTAGCGGTGGTTGTTCTGGTGGTGTTCGGCGTTGCGAGTCTGTCCGTCATGGGGGCGAGTCGCGCTGCGGAGCAGGCGAAGCCTGCCGGCACCTGGGCGTTGTACGTGCCCAGCCAGATTCCCTGGAAGCCCGGCCCAAGCTCGCTAGCGCCCGGCGCGAAGATGGCAATCTTGGACGGGGACCCATCCAAGGAGGGCTTCTTTACGATGCGCCTTCTGCTGCCAGACGGCTACCGGGTCGCTCCGCACTGGCACCCGAAGGTAGAGCGGCTGACAATCATTTCGGGCACACTGAACCTCGGGACGGGGGATCGATTCGATGCGACGGCAACGAAACCCCTCCCCGCTGGCACCTATAGCTCCATGCCCCCAAAGATGACGCACTTCGCATCGACGGCGGGTGAGACCGTCCTACAGCTCAGCAGCATCGGCCCGTGGCAAGTCATCTACGTCGATCCCGCCGATGATCCCCGGACCAAGCAGCGATAACGCGGCGAGGCACCGGGCGTCGCGCGCAAGCTCCCGCCGGGCCAAGGATGAGCCTTCACTGGAGGTCAGTGCCAGGCGCGCTGCGTAAGGCTGCGATCCACAACTCTGGACAATATCTCGGAGGCATTGGTGGCACGGGTCTCCACTGTTCCTCATGGATCGAACCTGTCACTCGTGCTAAGGCGTCCGGATCGTGCGTGATGCGCTCAACTTTTTCTTGCCCTTCCGCCGACTGGAGCCGAATCATGAGAACCAGCTCACCCGGGCACTGCTCGTAGTGCTGCGTCTCTCCCCCATGGCCCACACAGCGTGGCTCCGCCTGGTCGCACCCGACCGGGAACTCCAACGACTGCCCGTCGCGAGCTATGACACGCAGTGTCGAGCGGTTCGCGACGGAGAGGAGGCGCAGGAGCCGGCGGACCTGATTTCGGTCTTCTTGACGCCGGAGGAGCAGCAGAACGGCTGCCATCTTCGTGATCGCCATCGTCTTCATGATCTTTTGTCCTCTGGTCGATGGAGTGCATCCGACCGAGCCCGGCGAACCCGATGGCGGCCGAGCTCGGGATGTGGCCGGGCGCGGTGCGCGAGGTCATCGCGCGACGGACCGCCTTCGATGTATCCATGGCTCTGCTCGGAGCCGGCTGGCAAGCACCGATCGTGGAGCCTGATGCGCATCCATGAGCCCGTCGCGCGAGATGCGCGAGCTTGTCCTCCGGGGGCGAGAAGCGTGTCAACGGCCTTCATCGGGATGGGCCCGTGGCCTATCGTGAGACGGCCGACGGGACGATGGACTTCGACTATTCGGCAGCCCGCGTCGCGGTCCGTGAAGACATCCGGAACGCGCATCGTGATCTGTGGGAGCACCTGCGCGCCCCGGGGACGTGGATCTGATCGGCGCAATCTCGGCCGTCCGCTCGACCTGGTCGCGAAGCTGCTCCTTCCCCGGAACGAACTTCACGGCGATGCGGTTCAGGACCTCCTGTAGTGTGCCAGGTCGTCATGGCGACGAGGAACCGCTCGCCCCCTCTGTGGCGAGGAAATACCCCAAGATGGGGATGCCCAGTCGCATGATTGCCAAAGGAAAATACCCCCCTCGCCGATTTGTGTGCGCGAGGCATCCTGCTAGGTCTTTTTGGAGTTAGCCCAGTAAGGATCCTCGGATGCCAAAGGGTGACTGCGCGAACCAGTTGGGGAGGAGCAGTCGATGACGAGACGACGGGTTACTGTAATCCTGCGGTGTGGCCTGGTTGCTGGTCTCTTGGCCGCCGCCGCTCCGGGTGCCGCTGCCGACAGCTCACCGCCCTATACCAAGATTTCCGATCAGACCACCCGCGCCACCGGTCTCGGCCCCAACGGAGACCAGTACTGCGACGTCGTCTACGACCTGTACGTTCCCAGCGCCGCCAGCCCCTCATCGCCCGTCCCGGCAATCCTGACCACCAACGGCTTCGGCGGCAGCAAGGATGACCAGGCTTCCGAGGCTGACCTCTTCGCTCGCAACGGCTACCTGGTGCTTTCCTACTCGGGACTCGGCTTCGGCGGCAGCAGCTGCGCGATCGAGATCGACTCGCCCGAGTGGGACGGCAGGGCTGCCTCCCACATGGTCGACCTCATCGCGGCTCGCACCGACGTGATCAAGGACGGCCCCAATGATCCACGGGTGGGGACCTGGGGCGGGTCCTACGGCGGTGGCTTCCAGTTTGCCCTGGCTTCGGTCGACTCCAGAATCGACGCCATGATCCCCCTGATCACCTGGAACGACTTGAGCTACTCCCTCGCCCCCAACAATGACGCCCGCAACTTCACGTATGCAAAGTCCCCGCCCGGGGCCAGCAAGTTCGAGTGGAGCGAGCTGTTCTTCGCCGACGGCAACGCCCAGCCCGTGCTCCACCCGGGGACGAGTGGCTGGACCAGCGGCCAGCCGCCCGACCCTGCCTGTCCTGGCTTCGACCCCGAAGTCTGCGTGATCAACACCGAGTCCCTCGCTGCCGGCTATCTGACACCGGATACGATCGCCTTCCTCCGCCACGCATCGGCCCAGTACGAGTTCTTCTCCAACCCGAACGTGAAACGCTTTCCCCCGACCATGCTGGTGCAGGGTGAAACGGACACCCTCTTCACCATCGCCGAGGCGGTGGCCAACTACCAAGGCTTCGTGAGCCACGGCGCACCGGTGAAGCTGGTGCTCGCGTTCGGCGGGCACAGCGGTCCCTCGGCGCCGGGAGAGGTCAATGACGCCGATCCGTCGCGCGGCTACCTCGACCAGCTCTGGCTCAACTGGTATTCGCACTACCTCAAGCAGTCCGGTGTGCCGACCGGGCCTCGAGTGGAGTACTTCCGCGACTGGATCCCGTATGACCCCAGCGGCTCGGCCCAGCCGGCCTACGGTTCCGCCTCCGGGTGGCCCGTGGGCACGACCCAGAGTTGGTACCTCTCCGGCGACGGCAGCCTGGTTTCCTCACGGCGCCAGATCGCGGCCGGCGTGCAGACGTTCGTCAACCCGGCGGACGGAGAACCGTCGAGCTACTCGGAAACATCCGCGGTGCAGTCGACGGAGCCCTTCAGCTCGATCCCGCCGACCGATCCTCCCGGGACGTTCGCGGCTTTCACCTCGGCGCCGCTGGCGGCAGACCTCGATTCGGTCGGTATCCCGACCCTTGATTTCAGCCTGAGCGCCACAGGAGCGGACAGCCAGCTGCCCGCCACCGAGGTGGTCCTCTTCGGCAAGATCTACGACGTCGCCCCGGACGATTCGGTGCTGCTGGTCCACCGCCTGGTCTCCCCCATCCGGATCGCCGACCTCAGCCAGCCCGTCCACCTCAACCTGCCTGGGGTGGTGCACCGCTACCCGGCCGGGCACCGGCTCCGCCTGGTGCTGGCCGCAAGCGACCAGGCGTATGTCGGCTCGCGCGCCCCTCACACCATCACCGTCACGGTCGACCCCTCCACGCCATTCCGGCTCCGGATGCCCGGTTGACGGAACTCGTCGCTCCCAGACGTCGCTACCGGATTCCGTGGCGGTATTCCCGCTGCCGCTGCTACCCCACGCCGCAGCCCTGAACGCCAAGTCATCGAGCCCGCAGCACACCTGGTGGATCCGCGCGCAGAGGAGTTTCGCCGCCGCAGCGATGCGACTCGTGCCTCCCCTTTGGACGGACGTGCGGTTGACCGGCCTTGGGCAGGACGGTCGCTCACGCCTGCCACCGCTCGTCCTGATTGACATCGACGGCGATGCCGCATGCCGCGAGGTCTCCGAAGGTCGCGCGCAGGCTTGTGACGACAGGCTCCCGGCTGCCACCAGGGACGCGGATCTCGACACGTGTACCCGGGCCCGCGCGACGGGCATCCTCGGTGATCATCTCGATCGCGTAGGGTGTGAGCGCCAGCACCCGCACGATCGCGCGCCCTAGCAGAGAGCCGGGCGGTGTGATTCGCGCGCGGACCAGTACCGGCTCCTCGGCCCTCATCGCCGCATAGGGCACGCGGTCGACGACGAGCGCGGCGAGATCGCCGTATGTCCGCACCGCCGCGATCAGGCGTTGCGGCAGGCTCACGTTGAGCGCCTCTTCGATCCCGATTGCGAGCTCGAGAAGATCGAGCGAGTCGACTGCCAGGTCGTCGACCAGCGAAACGGGGCCGGTGAGCTCATCCGCGCTGATGCCCAGCGTCTCCGCCACCACTTGGCGCAGCCGGAGCTCCACCCGCGTGGCGTTGGTGCGCTGGTCCACCCAGTCGGCGTGGCCCCGGAGCGGGCTCGTGACAGGGATGCCTCCGCGACGCGACTTCAAGGGCTGCCCACACGGGCGTGAGGCGCCAGCCGTCGGGCCCACATCACCCACCTTGCAAACGACCAGCTTCTGCCAGCCACCCGGACCTTCCTGGGCCAACTCGACGAGCTCATCGACGAGTGCCGTTCGGCCCGTCGCATGGTCATCGCCCGTGCGCCCGAGCGCGTTCAGGACCGAGTGCTTGAGCTGACGGGCCGTGATTCAAGTCGAGCATCCGTTCCATTACGTTCTCCTATCGCTGGCCGGGCTGCACTCGTGTCGCGGCTCGCCGTAGCGATCTTGCCCGAACGCATGAGCCGTCGAAGCATCGGTTCATTCCTTCACAGCATGCGGCCCCCGCCCAGCAACGCGCCGTGATCGCAGCCTTGAGATCGCGCATGCGGTGCCCGAACGCGGGCGCGCTGCTGACGTGCACGAGTCCTCACCATGTTGAACGCACGAACCGCTGTTTCGGTTGACCACCCTCGGCGCCCTGACGAGGCCGATCCTTCGTGTGGCCCTGACCATGGACGTCAACCAGCCGACAGCAACCCAACACGGCGTCATCGAACGCCTTCCGCAGCAAATCACGTACCTCGCCTTCGGGCAGGCGTTCTGTCCCTGGTCTCGACCTTCCCAACCTCGTCCGTCGCCGGCCGCTTCCCGGAGCCGCCGCCTCGTGGGCAGCCGCGGGCGAAGGGGAGCGCGGCAAACTGCCGCGCGGGCGAGTCGAAATGTCTCGCCCCCCGCGGGCCCGACGTCACGTGCAGCGCGTCCCGCGGATGAAAATCACCCCGCGCGGGTGGCACAGCCGTTGCTTCGTGGCAATCCGCCCGCGAGATGCCGACGATTCAGCGGTCCAGGGCCCCGGGCAGAGTTCCGGACGGCATCGTCGCCGCCGTGCTCGCCTGTGTCATCGCCGGGACGGCGGGCTGGAGCATGCGAGCATACGTGCGGCACCTGGCGGACCGCCATCTCGCCCTCGTCACCACGGGCGACATGCCGTTCAAGTACCAGACGCTCACCCTCCAGCGGGCGGCGCTCGCGAGCGGGCACGTGCTCCCGATCTACGGCAGCTCGGAGCTCTTCTGCTGCGGCCGACCCTTCCGCCCCACCCAGGTGTTCGCGTCGCGCCCGACCGGGTTCGACGTGCTCGCCCTGGGGCGCGCCGGCACGGGCGACCTGTTCTTCGCGCAGACGTTCGCCGCGCTGGGACACGACCTCCGGGACAAGCGCGTGGTCGTCTCGGATTCGCCCTCCTGGTTCTGGAACCGGAACGGCCCGCCGCCGGCGCAGGAGGGGAGCAACGTCTTGCCCGAGGTCGCCTATGCGTTCGTCTTCAACGCCCTCATATCGCTTCCGGTGCGCGAGATCGGCGCCCGCCGGATGCTCGCCTACCCGGAGACGCTGCGCGACGACCCGCTCTTGCGGCGCGCGGTCGAGGATCTCGCTCATCCCACGCGGATCAATCTCGCCGGCTATGCCGCACTCGCTCCGCTCGGTCGCGTCGCGGCCTGGGCGCTGGAGGTGCGCGACGCGGCGCGAACGGCGGCCTTCCTCTGGAACGCGAAGCGGCGTCCCGCTATGCCGCCGCGGCCGGCGCCGCTCGACTGGGTCGAGATGGCGGCGCGCGGGACGCGCGTCGCCGAGGCGGCGAGCACGACGAACCCGTTCGGCTTCAGCGAAGCAACGTACCGCGAGCTCCGCCGGCGGCCGAAGGTCCGGGACGCGCTCGCGCTGTACGATTCCGGTCGCACGAATCGGGACGGCGGCGTCCTCCCGAGGCCGCGCGCCTGGGAGCGCGCCGTCTCCCGCTCCACCGAGTGGGCCGACCTGCGTCTTGCGCTCGGTGTCCTCCGCGCCGTCCGCGCGCGGCCGCTCGTGTGGACGCTGCCGCTGCCTGGAGCCTTCTACGACTACACGGCGGTCTCGGCGCCGGTGTCGAGCGAGGCGTAGTACCGGCCTGCGACCGGCGCCATCGCCGGCCCCGAGCCGAGCGAGTGGATCGGCGCCTCACCGACGGCGGCCGCGTCGAGCATGCCGCCG
>Ga0209266_1001677_pt1 | contig 14391 bp, 9 predicted proteins | sample GraSoiAngelo_132_FD_185889 | JGI IMG/M metagenome (GOLD analysis project Ga0209266, IMG submission 185889) | Grasslands soil microbial communities from the Angelo Coastal Reserve, California, USA - 14_0929_02_40cm (SPAdes) (version 2) | ecosystem: Environmental > Terrestrial > Soil > Grasslands ...
ACCTGCTCATTGACAGTGATTCGTATTTGAACGCGCTCAGATCCGACCGACGTATTCATGCGATACCTCAACCTGTTCGCCACGACTTCGAAGCAGCGAAACTTCGAGTCCTTTTTTCACCACATGTTTCACGAGCACTTTCTTATATTCCGCCGATCCACGCATGTCCGGCTGCGGCGCGGCTGCCTCCATGGCTGCTTCGGCTGCGGCGCTAATTCTCTCCTTCGTGAGTTCGCGTCCTCGCAATTCTGCCTCGGCTGCGGTGGCGTGTACCGAAACCAGTCCCACGCATCCCAGATAAATGTGCGCCTGTTCGCAGGTGGAGCGGTCTGCCATCGTCAGTTGCACGGCAGCGCTCGCACTGGCATATACGGAGGCACAGCGTTTGAACGCAATGTAAGCTCCCCCGGAATTCTTAGCAGGAACTTTAACGGCAACCTCGCGCACGAGTTCCCCATTGGCGAGCCCAGTCGTGTAAGCGTCCTTGAAAAAATCGGCCAGCGCGATTGTCCTCTCCTGTTTTGAATTTTGAGTGCGCACTTCTGCCGACAAGGCCAGCATTACAGGAGCCCAGTCGCCGGACGGATCGGCTTCGGCCAATGATCCCCCGATTGTGCCTCGGCTTCTGACCTGCGCGTCCGCGATACCGGCAGCGCAGTCGTGGAGAATGGGTATCAATTGGGACAACTCCGATTCCGCAAGCTGGGCATGCCGAGTGAGCGCGCCGATTCGCACCACTCCCTGCTCCGACTTAATGCTGGATAATCCCGGAATCGAATTCAGGTCCACCAGCAACGCCGGACGCGCAAAGCGCAGTTTCATCAGCGGAATCAAGCTCTGACCGCCTGCTAGGGGTCTTGCTTCGTCTCCCGCCTGGCTAAGAATGGAGGTTGCTTCTTCCAACGTCGCCGCACGGTAATATCGAAAAGCTGCTGGATACATTGAGTTCCTGTCTCCTCAAGAGGTATTCGCACGCGCCGCAAAAATGAGTGCGCTCATTTTAGGAGCCAAAAACGTTTATTGTCAAGGCAGACCTGCGCTCGACTTCTGGAGCCTCGCGTTGCCTAAAACGCGCCGCATTTATCTTATACGGTAAAGTCTCACAAAGTATATTCGTAGGAGTTGTCGCCGCACGGGAAATCAAGAGCGTTGCCGGTTTGAAAGGCGATACGTTGTCGGTCGATGCGCACGTGAGCCTTCGCTTTGTGCACGGCCCACTGAGTGCGCTCATTTGATGTTGACAGCACTTGCATTACAACAGCATCATTTTTCGACGAATTTTATGTTCTGAGGCTCACGTGAAAACCTGCCGGACTCTCTCACCAGGAAAAGAAGTTGTGAGCTGGGTCGCGATCGCTGCCCTGGCGGTTGTTGCCGGACTGCATGCGCAGGCGGGCGGCGGAGCTGATGCTGTTGGCCTGAGTCTGTTTTTCAACGATGGGACGATGAAGCCGCTAACCTTCTACGGAAATCCGCCACGTTATCTCAATGAAATCGACATCGTGACGTCGACGCCGCCTGAAACAAGCGACCACGGTATCGATTCGTTGATGAAGCTGGTCGAACTCTTGAAGCTCGACTGGACCGGCGTGAAAATGGTCGACGAGGATTGGCGCCAGTCGGGCGATGGTATGTATCAGCGGCAGCGGTTTTATCGAAATGCAAATTGGATGAATGCTGCGAGCGACTTCGTGGTTTACACGACAGACGCTGGCGGACGCCGGCTGGGCGCCACATTGACGGCATCGGCTGGACGCGACGACCGAACGTCAAACGACGACGACTTTTTCGTGCGACGGTTCGCGGTCCGGCAGATTGCCACAGGCTGCCGCAAAGTCGGCGATTGCACCGGCGCCCGGTTTGTATCGCAACAATTGGTGCAAGTCAGACACAGCCGGAACGCCCGAAATCGAACGGTACTTTTGCCGCCCGAGACCGCAGGCCTTCAATTGGAATGGAATCAGAACCGCTCTTCCCATTACACGGTCGCCGTGAAACACGCGAGCCCGCAAAGCATGCCTTACGGTTACGGCTTCCAGGTGGAGCTGTCCGTAGTCTCGGCGCCGAAGAACGGCCGCTTTTACATGCCCGGTGAAGCTGTGAAGCTCCAGTTCACGTTTCGGGATGGGAAAGGCAATCGTCTCCATCCAGCGGGTTCCCTTCCGACCTACGGACAATTCATTCGGGACGAAGCCATGAACGGCCTCCAGTACTACGATAGTCCGCGATTGAACTCGACTGTGTATTACGCGCTGAAACACCGTGAAGCGAATATCCTGGTCGGGCTATCGGGACCAACCAACAAGCTTCACCAATCGAAATCTATCTTGGACGGCAAACAGTTGTTCGAACCTCAGGCAATCGCCGAGAATGTTGCGACGGATGGCTACACCGGCGTGTTTGCCGGCGTGCCGCCGTTCTCCGTCTCCCTTGGGGGCCGTGTCCGCTGGGATGAGCCCGTTTCCGACACGGTGACGTTGACTCTCCCAAGAGACGCACAACCCGGAACGTATGTTGCCGCAATTAAAGCCCGGCGGAATTTCGCCGGCGAAGCGTTGAATCGTGCTGCGACAACGACCGTGCAGGTCGGGACGGTCACGCCGACGACGTTTAGGCCGGCCACAGGCAAATGCGAGAACTGCCATCAGGGCCCGTCGGGTTTCGATCGTATTCTGCATGGGGTCAACGGCCGTCGCGCCTGCTTTGCGTGTCATGTAGCGCTCTCTTTCGAGAATGACAATGCGCTCGAGGTTCGTGTGCACTCCATCCACAGCCGCTCCCGGCGGTATGCGGCAGATCCAAAGAATTGTTCAGTCTGCCATCTTTCTGCGCCGGCCGGCCCCGCCAAGGGTTGGCTCTCCGGCGCCGGCTTTTGATTGTAAGGAGGCAAGCAATGCGATTGGTGACGTTCGAAACTGCAGAGGGTGAAAGGCGAATCGGGGCTCTCACAGCCGATAATCAGGTCGTGGATCTGAGCACCGCGGCTGCGCTGTACTTGCGTGACGTCGAGAAAGAAGGCGCTTATTACCGCATTGCCCAGGCCCGGCTTCCGAATGATATGCGCGGACTCTTTGAAGGCGGAGATCAGAGCCTGGCGCTGGCGCGAAACGCGTTCGAGTACGTTGAGCAACTCGGCGCTCGAGCAAAAGGGCCATCAGGCGAAGTTGTCTTGCGGCCGAGAGGTTCAGTCAAACTCCGGGCTCCGATCATACCCAAAAAGTTTTTTCATACTGCGGGCAACTTCCGCGAGCATCATGTCGAAGCCCAGCGGGCCGGCTTTTCTCATCCCGTTCTGCCATGGATCGTGTTCTTTCAGAATGTGGACGCGATTATCGGACCCGACGAGCCGATCATTTTTCCGGAGCACCTGACACAGGAGATCGATTACGAACTCGAACTCGCAGTGGTGCTGAAAAAGGCAGGCAAACATTTCTCGGCTGAGGAAGCGTCGGACTACATCGGCGGCTATGTCATCTTCAACGATGTCACGGCGCGTGATATTCAAAGGCGCGAGATGAAATCGGGCGTGTTCAGTTTCTGCAAAGGTATCGATACATTTTGTCCGGTTGGACCGTGGATCGTCACCGCTGACGAAATTCCCGACGCGCACAATCTCGATATGGAATTGCGAGTGAACGGCGAGGTCCGCCAGAAATCGCACTCGAAGAAGATGTCCGTGAAAATTCCGCAGATCATTGCTCATTATTCCGCCATGGGCTACAGCGCGGGTGACATCGTTTCAACCGGCACCGTGTCGGGGGTTGCGGCGTTCAGCGCGGATCCGAAAGCGTGGTACCTGAAGCCCGGAGACGTCATCGAATGCGAGATCGAGAAGATCGGCATTTTGCGCAATCCCGTCATTTCGTGGCAGCAGGCATACGGCGACAAGTTCCCCGTGGCCGCGCCGGCAGAAGTCAAGTAATCGATGTTGAATCCATCCAACAACGACAAAGTTCGGGAAACGATGAATGCGCTGTAGGGGCGGTCTATGACCGCCCGTCTCTCTTTGTTCACGGAAGAACGGGCGCTCTATGAGCGCCCTACAGTTAGCAGCCTGCTAAGTGAGGCGGACAGGGCGTGAGCTACGACCCGGCACGCCTCAGCAAAGCTTCCAGCCGGTTGCCAGCGGCGCGTTGTTTGAGAATTTCACACGCCTTCTCGACAATGACAGCAGCTGCTTCCGCCGGTGGCAGGCCGCCGGAGTAGATATTCGAGATGACCGTGTACTCGAAACGAATTTCCGGATTACCGCTAAATTGGGCCGCTTCCGCCTGAACCGATGGATCGGCCAGGCGGTAGACCAGATAGGCGGACAGGCTACGTGATGCCAGTGCGTCGCCGCCCGGACGCTCGCCGATAAGGTGTACGACCAGGTCTGTTTCGAGTTTTTCGGCGATAGCTTCCGCCAGCTTCACCCGGCCATAACGCACCAACAGCGGCTCACCCATATTGACCCCGCGTCCGGCGAATCCGTCCAGCAGAATCGGCAGCAAGTGCTGCAAGTTGTGATGGACGGCTTCAGCACTGAGCCCATCAGAAATGAGGACTTGCACTTGCTTCTGTTCCGGACTGAGTCGATTCAAACTCCGTTCAGAGAGCTGTGATCCAAGTTTCGGTGAATTGAGATGGGCGCCTTTGCTGGTCGCTTGTGTGTCAAGCACCCGCACGGGGGTTATTCTAATCAAGTCATCCATCAAATCATCAACGCGCAGTTCGGCGCGAGTCGCTTCCCGCGCGATACTCTGATTGAGCAGCAGTTCGCGCGACACTTTGTTTGCCGGTCGCGGACCCGCTGCATCAAGTCCGTAAGTTGCCGGTGTCGCTTCCAAGAGTTCCCGGAACTCGGCTTCGCTGTCGCAGAAGCGACGCGGGTCACCCCAATGGGGGCCGCGAACGATCGAACCAGAAATATCCTGTGCGAAAATTCCTTGGTTAATGGCCCACTCCAGGTACTCCGGAGCCGGTTTACGCCCGTAAATTTCGCGCAGTGTCTGATCGTCGTGGCCACTCGTGTCGAAATATGCAAGCATGCGATCGGTGTTAAGGCTCACGTCCATGTAATAGTTTGCCCCGGCTGCAGTGAGCAGTTCAGTGGCGATTTGCTGGCCTTCAAGATGAATGTTCGAGTGCAGGGTGTAGCATGGCGCCATGCCCATCGGCAGGCCGAGCAGCTTAGCCATGAAATGATCCTGCAGGTTCGAGACGATCATCTCAAAGTCGTCAAGGTGCGTCTCGGGCCCGATGAATCCCGTAACATTATTGATCATGAAGGGGTCGTAGCGCCGTGCTAACCCATAACAAAGAGCCTCAGTGGTAGTCATGTCGATCCCGTTGTGTTTCCCGTAAGTGAATTCGCTTCCCTGACCGGTCTCGAAGTACATGAACTGTTGCGCTTGACCGGCGAGTGCCCCCCCTTCGGCCATCGTGCGGTAGCCGTGATCGAGCAGGTTCACCGTCACGTCGAATTCCAGCAGGTTGGTCTTCTCTGTACCGGCGAGACTCTGAAACAGGATTTCCACAGGCGATCCCCGCTCGAGGCATGCCAGCTGTGTTTTGATGTGGGCCAGGACGCAAATCTGCGATGGAACGCCAGTCCTGCGCCGGAGCTTGTCAAGATGCTGTAACACCGTCGAAACGTTATCGACTGTATCCACCGCCGGATTGACGCCGATCAGCGCGTCACCGGAACCGAGGGACAGACCCCAGTAGACCAGCAACGTGATACCACGCAAATCGTCGGTCGGATGGTTCGGCTGCAATCGTGATGACAGCGTGCCGGGTGTTCCGAGCAGCGTACGAGCCCGGGTCGGACAGGATACCTTGCGGGCGATGAAGATCAGTTCATGGATATCGCACAGCTTGGCGACTGCTGCCGCCATTACGCCCGTAAGGCCACGCCCAATCCGCATCACTTCGGCGCCAGGCGCACGAAGTAGCCGGTTTTTCAACTCACCCACCGTCATCCCGGCAATCGACGAGAAGACCTCGTGATCGACCTGATAGTTGACCCGCATAACGGAATCAACGTGTCCGTCATCGTCGGTCAGCGGGTGATCGTAAATGTGCTGAAGGGTAAGGTCGGAGAGTATTGACCGCGCCATTTCGCGCACACTCTCCGTCGGCGCATCCAGTCCTGCGTTGCGGTCGCCCGCCTTGCTGTAGTCCGAAGCCCCAAGCAGGTGCTTCAGTCCTCGAAACGAGATGCGCTGGCCGAGAGCACTAGCTATGTATTCCTCATCAGGCGGCGGGGCGGGCACCTCGATCGAGACCAAATCGGGCAATTCCTTCATATGCGTTCCTTAGTACTGTAGTTCGTAATCATCATTGCGTAATAATCCCCTCCTCGCAGAGGAGGGTGGCTGCGCCATCAAAAGAATGCCGCGAAGCCGCCGAAGCGGCGCAGCCGGAGTGGCGCGAAGCGCGAGCCCGATAGGGCGAAGCCTCAATAAAAGACCGGTGAAGATTTCGGCCCAACTGACCACCCCGGCGCTACGCGCCACCCCTCCTCTGCGAGGAGGGGAATGCGCTCCATCCATACGTCACCGTTACGAACACTGTACTTAGTTAATTCATGCCATGAAACGAGATGGGAACGACATGGTTTCGCAGACTGCCAATCTGAATGAACTGGGCATTGCGAAACTTGATTTCATCGATGACCACGACGTTCGACCGTATACGGCCCCAACTGGTGACGTAATTACCTAATACTTTGCCGAGGTTCTCTTCCATCACAAGTATTAGCGGGTGCCCGGCAGGCAAGAAGTTTTTTTCAAGCATACCGGCGAGCCGCCTGCCCAGTTCTGAGATGGTAGATTCGCCATCCATGGCGAGTTTCACCCGCAAAGATCCGCCTTTGGGACTTCGCCGAATGAGGTCCAACAAGCCGCAGACGTCTTCGTCGGTGGAGGTTACTGAAATTGATCCGACGATCGGCACGTTCCGGAGCGGCAGCACACTCGGGTTGGGCAAGAACAGCGTGTTGCCCGACACCTGCGTGGAATACTGAAGCAGCCCGTAAACTGTCGCCCGGCCACTGCCCGCAGGTAGGTACCTCCTGAAATGATCGGTCCATCCGGGTACACCAGCGAGTCGCCGTGCAAGATCGATTCCGAGATCACCGAAGGCGGTCGTCGTCGGCCAAGGTTGTCCTTGCAGATGTGAATATACCAACTCCCCGACGCCGCCCGATAGGGTCACGATGGCTTTGTCGGCCAGTGGCGACGGGCGAAAAGGGGATTGTTCGTGCAGGCGGACAATTGGGTTTTGGAATGGCTCCTGATCGCCTGCTATTGCCGCCTCGAGCAACATCAAATAGAAGTCGAGAATTCGTTCGACCTCTTCAGAAGCTAGGGAATCACCAGGGCCTTTACCGATGCCAAGATTGTCGAACAGTTGTGTTGCATAGCGCGACAGCTTCACAATTCGATACGTGCCCGGCTCGACCTGCACATGCCGCGCTCCGACGAACAGACTGCCGGTTCGCAGAACTTCGCCATTCCTGCCGAGTGCAAGGTTTGTGGTGCCGCCACCGATGTCAACATTAATCAAGGGCGTGTCCGGATAGTTGCGTGAGAGAGTTGCGCAGCTTCCCATGAAGGCCAGCCAGGACTCGAAGCATGGGTCCTCCGCGGTTGCGATTAGCGCCGCACCCAGACGTCGTTCTATGAGATGAATCAGGGCTGCGGCATTCGCCTTCTGAGCCGTGAGGCCGGTCAAAAGCGCACCACCCCCAAAAATGTCTTCGCGTCGAGTAGTGGCCAGCCACGCCTGGAGATAGGACTCGAGCTGTTCCAGGTCAAGTCCATCGCCGCGCATCGGAGTGAAAACCATTTCGGATCGGTAGGTCTCACTCAGTTGACTCAATTGCGAACGACCGGTCACCGCGTCATAGGCAAGCTGAGCCGTCGCAACTACGGCGCTCGATGTCGTCGTCCCAAAATCCAACCCTACGAGGTTCACGGACCGATTCTCTGACACAGCTACGCCCGTCTTCTATCGAACCACCTGAAAGTTAGTAAAATCCCAAGCACTCGGGACTTTGACACGGTCGCTTGGTGCGGCGTATATTGAAATTCTCCGCACGGCTCCGTAGCCGGTCGCATTTTATCCGGTCTTATGAAGTAAAGGAGCTACCAACATGAAATCCCTCCTTATCTGGACAGTGATTCTAGTTTCACCGGCCGCTTCGACAATGGCCGGTGCCGCACCATGTCAGGCGAGCTTACCCGCGGGAACGATTATTCGGATCTTTCCCGACGAGAGGCTTGTCGCAGGCAGAGCATTCGGCCCGGTGGTCTTTACCGTGGGTTCCGATGTCCGGCTATTTCCCAATCGCCCCGCCGTCATCCCGCGCGGCTCCAAAGTGCTGGGCAACGTGATGGAATCGAAACAGGCCGGAAGGCTTGTGGGGAGAGCGCAGACCCAAATCATTCTGACTTCGATTCTGACTGCGGATTCCTGCGAATATCCAATCGACGCAAAGACTCTCGAAGCGGGTCGCTACAGGGCCAACAAGGACGGAGTCGTCGTGGGAAGAGGCCACGCTCGCCGCGATCTATTTGAACTGCTGTTTCCGCCGACCACGATTTACCAACTTATTCGCATCCCGAGCCGCGGCCCCAGTCTTGTGCTTGATGCTGAAAATCCTATAACCATCAAGCTAATGGAGCCTCTGACCGCACAATCGGCGGTTTCGCAAGCAGAAGTTGCACCCTCGTTGCCCGTTCCGAGCACGCCTGCGCAGGCTCGGGTTGGCTGTGCTGCCCCTCGGGCACAAACGATACCTTGGCCGAGCAACCGAAATGTTTTTTATCCGATCCGAAATGCGACGCCATACGCTGCACGCTTGTATCTGAATGGTCGGCCTGTCAGCGTCCTGCCTCCCTGTTACGGACCGACGATGTTTATGTCCTATACGTCGAATTTCAGATTGGCAGCCACGGCGGTCCTGACGACGAGGGAGGGACAAAGGCAGGTAAAGCTTCAGGTTGTTCCAAATGATAATCGAGATGGTTGGGACATCGTTGACGAGGTCGGTGTAGTCGCAGGCGATAATAGTTATTAAAGCCGGGAGCGCAGATCGCTAGCGGCTCGCTCCTCACGTGCAAAAGTGAAATGCTCGCGTACACATCGCTTTTCCTCGCCTGCAAAAGTCAAATGCTCGCGTGCAATCTGTTGGGCAAAAACAGCGGTTTGGACAGCATCACGCTGAAGGGGCAAGAACTAGGGCTCGAGTACTGGAAGCTAAGCGAGCCGCTGTTCTCAATGCAGTCAACTCAAGGGAGCCGCAGCCGGCCGAACTGGTCAACTCGATGTACTTTTGCGGAAGCCACTTCATTAGCGCCTCGTCATCCGCCGGCTCCCACACGAACGGTAAAAGTCATGGACATTTTTTATTCGCCTCCACCTGACCGGACTTTGTTCGAGCAAAAGTGTTGAGCCCGCCAGAAACAGGTCCGCTGCTATAATGCGCTGCAAGTTTCCTATCGAATCACCTCTTCGGAGACGCGTTGACATTATCATGGTTTGGTTTCCAAAATGAGCACACTCATTTAGCAAGAAAGATCGCAAAGAAAAACATTCCTCGAAATGCAGCGGAGGAGAAGGGGAATATTCCCCTCCTCGCAGAGGAGGGGAGGCTGCGATCAATCAAGAAGCCGCGAAGCGACCTTTTTCGCGCAGACGGGGTGGTCAGTTCGGCGCAATATTTAGTTTCGCCGAGCTGACCACCCCGTCCGCTCCGTCAAAGGATGCTTCGCAGCATTTTATTGACGTCGCGTCCACCCCTCCTCTGCGAGGAGGGGAATGTCCATGCCATCTATTACACAGCCCCGGCATTCGTATCAAAACGACAAGCGAACGGCAAACTGCATCTGTCGCGGATTGAAGATCGCGCGGGGAGTTCCGTACGCCGGATTAGGTGACCCTTCCCGGTTCGTTGAGCGCGCAACGCACCCTGCAGCCGCTGGGTTAAACGGACAAAAATCCTCGGCGCCATACGTCGTGTTGAAGAACCGTACGTTCAGCGTGTTCGAGAGATTAAAGGTTTCCGCAATAAATTCCAGCTTCGTACGCTCGTCGATCGAAAAGCTTCGGGCAAGGCGCAGATCCAACGTCTTCAGAGAATCGCCCACGAACGTGTTCCGAGGTTCGATGCCTACGCGATCGTTCACGCCGAAAACGTCTCCGTTGGCGTCGAAGCCTGCGAATTTGGTAAAGCGATGTGGGGATTCCAGCGTCAGAATCGTGCTCAACATGAAGTTGCGCGTCGCTTTCGAAAAGGTGGCTGGAGTACTGAATGTAGCATTGCCAGTGAAACGATGGCGCGCATCATCGGCGCTCAAAGCACGCTCGGCCTGGAGATTCTTCGTATCTTGAGGTATCAGCACGAAGCTGGGGTTCGGACCATTATCCAAACCTTTCCCCAGTGTGTAGCTGAGGTTCATCCCGAAGTACCTTCCGGCCCGCTTCCCGGTGCGCCGCAAATCGCGGCCGGACAGAAATAGGTGTTTTTGGTTCCGGTTTGCCCATTCGAGTTGTGAAGCACTTGAGTCCCGCTGGGTCTGGGTTGGTTCACATTCAAGAAGCTACCAAGGCGCAAACCGCGCACGCGAAGGTAGGAGACGGTCAGATTCCATGCGGGGTAGGGTTCAATTTCGACACTCGTGCCAAACTGATACGCCAGCGGAGCCTGATGATCGCGCGCGAAGCGGACGATCACTGCGTCTCCGAAGAATCCACAGCTCGCGAGAAAGCCCGAAGGACAGCCAACTGCCCCCGCACGGACGGCGTCCGGATAGGTGCCGTTGCTGGGCGCCGCATTGAGCAGGTTTGGCCGCCCCAGCAGATTGATGAGTGCCAGGTTGGTGATGAATGGGGCGCTGGCGAAAGCAAACAACCGCGTCGTGGCGTTCAAATCGTCCTCTTTGGCTTCACGAGTTGGGAATTTGCCCAACGTGCCGCCGCACGACGGAATCTGGCACGCAAGCAACGGCGAAGGAATCGTACCGTGAAAGAAGCCCCCGCCACCCCGAATAACGGCCTTCCACCGACCGCCGGCATTGTAGGCAAACCCAACGCGCGGGTCCCAGTTATTAAGGTCGTTGTTCAGCGCTTTGTCGGGCCACGTTTCCCATTCGTATCGGAGGCCGAAATTCATCGTAAGACGGTTTGTGATTCGGGCCTTGTCCTGAATAAACAGTCCGTCATACGTATGGGTCAGCACGCCCTTCGCCTGATTTCGTACCGCTTCGGAGATGGCGCCGCCGAGATACACCGAGCGGTTGATCGTCGGCTCCGTGAATGCGGGTGCCTGGAATCGCTGGAAGAAAATGACAAAAGGGGTTCCGTTGATCAAATCGTCCAGCGATGCAAACGTTGCCTCGAAAGGGTAAAAAAGCGGGAACGATTCCGTCGTCCGAACCCAGTTGAAGTTTCCGCCGAAGGTCCAGGTGTGACGTCCACGCACATGCGTGACGTTGTCCACGATTTCAAACCGCGGCTCCTTGTAGAAATCCGGATTACCGCGGTTGACGCCGATGGCAAACGTGTTCGCCACCTCAAGGTGCGGCTGCGTACTGACGACCGGGAAATCGAAGCTACGCCGCGCGTACTGCGCGCGCAGTTCGTTCACCCGTGTCGAACTAAAAGACGAAGTGAGATTTCCCACGACGGAATGGTCTTCGAGGTCATTTTTTTTGAACGCCGAGGGCAGGTCAAAACCGTCATTCAACGGTGAGACATTGGTGAAACGCGCGTTGTTGAAGAAGTAGCGTACCGACACACTGTGTTGCGGGCTGACGATGTGGTCCCACTTGGCCAATACGTTATCGAAGCTGGAATCGCGCAGAACGTTCAGATTCTCCGCCGGCAAGCCGAAGTTCGCTTTGGCGGTGTTGATTCTGGCGATGTTGCTCAGGATGAAAGAATTGTAGAACGGCGCTTCCGACCGGCGCTGTCCTTCGTAGTTCAGAAAGTAAAAACTCTTTTCCTGCCGAATGGGTCCTCCCACCGAACCTCCGAACTGGTACTGCTCGAGGGTCTTGTTGCCGGGTTGGAGGATGCTGCGGGCATCGAGCGCATCATTTCGGAAGAAGCTGTAAAGCGAGCCATGTGTCTGGTTCGTGCCGCTCTTCGTGATGATATTCACGATGCCGCCCACGGCGCGACCGAACATTGCGCTGTACTCTGCATTGATGACGCGGAATTCCTGCACTGCCTCCTGTGATGGAGTTGTCTTCTGAATTCCGGACGCGGTCGAGATGTTATCCGCACCATCGATAGCCACGAAGTTGTAGTGAATATTCTGGCTGGCAAAGGAGATCTTCGTTACCGGCTCGACGATCACGTCGGTTGACCCCGAGGTTGTATCGCCGATCGAGACGCCCGGTGCCAAGAGTACGAAGTCAATGAACTGACGCCCGTTCACCGGCAGGTTCAGGATTTGGTTAGAATTGATCACCGTGCTCACCTGCGTGCGCGTGGGTTCCAACACTTCGGCTGACGCCTCGACAGTCACCTGCTCCTGCACGGCGCCCACTGCCAGACTGAAATCCAGCGAAGCGATTTGACCAATTTGCAGCGTTACCCGTTTGGACTGCCGGCTGAATCCGCCCTTTTCGACCGTCACCGTGTACTCGCCCGCCGGGAGCAGCGCAACTCGATATTCACCCTGGTCGGAGCTGCCGCCGGAACGTGAAGCCCCGGTCGCGATGTTTACGACGGTCACGACAGCTTCAGGAACGGCTGCCCCGCTGCTATCGGTCACTCGACCTTCCAACGTTGCAGAGATCGTTTGCGCGTAAACGGCGATGGTCGTCAGGAGCAGCAATCCGCAGCTCAGCGTGAGTCGTGTTAGAAAACAAGTGATCTTCAACATGAGATGATCCCTCCTGAGGCGTGAACGATACGCGACCTTTGTCGGCTCCCGCAACTGTAGCGGCGGTCTATGAAGCTGTGAAACAAAATGAACGGGGTGCACAACTGTCAAATGTCGAATGTTTGTTGTGCGATGTCCAATGAACTTGTCAAAGAACAATGACCTGATGAAAAGTTTGGCCACGAACAATTTGGTCGTCTGGTCAGTGGGTCATCTGGTGCTTTGACAACTACATTTCACATCGCACAACAAAACATTGGACATTTGACAAGTACGCGGTCTTATCAATTTTTTCACACCTCCTATGACCGCCGTTCGTAATTACGGTCGCGCAATATTCCCATCTCGCAGAGGAGGGGAATCCGCTCCACCCATACGTCAGCGTAACTACGAAAAGCAGTACTACCTTAGGAGGGGAGTTGTGGGCTTCCCAATCAACATTTCCGAAATCCAAAATCTAAAATTGGCTGTTCGAAGCTGCGCAGTCCAATTTAAGATTTGGATCATTTGGATTTCGGATTTGAGATAAGGTTTCGTCCAATTTCAAAATCTGATCAGGAGGACTCCATGCCAGTAACGAGACCAGAAGATATGGCCCAATCCTTCGCCGAAGCTTTCAATTCGGGAAACGTCGATGCGGTGCTTGCGTTATACGAATCTAACGCCGTAGTCGTGCCGCAACCAGGACAACTCGCGAGTGGAACAGATGCGATTCGAGAAGCACTTAAAGGTTTTCTTGCGTTGAAAGGGAAGCTCGCGCTCGAATCGCGGTATTGCATCCGCGCAGGTGATACGGCATTGACCAGCTCGAAGTGGTCGCTGCGTGGTACGGGACCCGACGGAAAACCCGTCGAGATGGCGGGCAAGAGTGCTGAAGTCGTTCGGCGACAGAAGGACGGCCGATGGCTTTACATCCTCGATCATCCGTTCGGCGCCGACTAAAGAACAAAATCTGAGGGCGCTCAGGTTTCATGATTGCGATACGCTCGTCGTGGATGTGACGAATCACAGCGACAAAACGTGGTTCGACATGGCGGGCGCCTTTCACAGTGACACTCTTCATGTCGTCGAGCGCTATAGCCTCACGGATGCGGATACGCTCCGATACGAAGTCACCATCGAAGACCCGAAATCATTCACTCGGCCCTGGAAGATCAGCATGCCGATTTACCGGCAGAAAGAAATGAAGCGTGTTCCCGAATACGCCTGCCAGGCCGAGGCCGAAGAAGCTTCCGGCGATTTTACGCGCGATCCTCATACGTGGTACCCGAAGGGAAAATCGGAACAGACAACGACAGCCGCTGCTCCGCCGATCCGGCGGGCAACGGATGGAAAACCAAACCTGGGGGGTTACTACAGTCCGCAGGCGCCGGGCGCCAACTACGGCCTTGAAGAGCACAAGGAGGTGTTCGGTTTTCCTGAAGGTCCAGGCTTCATCATCGATCCGCCCGACAAAAAACTGCCGATGCAGGACTGGGCAAAGGCGGAACAACAAGACCGAATGGGACCCG
>Ga0209266_1001681_pt1 | contig 14376 bp, 13 predicted proteins | sample GraSoiAngelo_132_FD_185889 | JGI IMG/M metagenome (GOLD analysis project Ga0209266, IMG submission 185889) | Grasslands soil microbial communities from the Angelo Coastal Reserve, California, USA - 14_0929_02_40cm (SPAdes) (version 2) | ecosystem: Environmental > Terrestrial > Soil > Grasslands ...
GCTGTAAGCAAGTATCAGCATCAGGTCCGCGGAGAGGCCGTTGAGCTCGAGGCCGCCCCTGAAGTTAAGGCCATGAGCAAAGACATTGCATCAATGTTAACCCGGAACCCTAACCCGCTTGCAGTGTCACAGAAACTGTGCCAAGCTTGCACTGATATTCGGGCGCTGGGCTTGATGTGCGAGACTTGCCGCAAGGTAGATCCGACATGGGACGTAGAACACTGCACGATATGCTTCGGAAACCATAGTTGCTCGGAGTTAGTGAGTATTGAACCCAGCAGTATCGGAAAGTATAGGCGCATCCCTGTACTCTCCTAAAGGATAGCATTTAGTCATTATTCTCAGGCCCTCAAGACCAGGGCAGAGCCAGAGCTTAATGCCAGTGGTCCTTTCCTAACATTTCACTTGGACTAGAGGCGAGTCTGGATTCGTAGGACTTCTCGGTTGTTATGATGTCGGCTAGTATTTGATGATTCTTCCGCTTGAAGATTTTCGGTAGGGTCCTCTTTTTCTCTTTCGAGACTTGTCCTTTAGCTCGCGTCGTCGCACTAGCTTGTCTTCGACACTCATCTTACCTGAATCGTCCCATGCATGGAAACTCGTCAATATCAACGTTCGGGAATGAACTCTTAAATGGGCTAGGCCTGAGGCTGGCCTTCAGCAAGGGGAAGAAGTGGTCCACTGATGCTCGGTCTGTTTGGCAAGAAGAAAAACCAAACCTCTCCTACCGGAAATCCGCCCGAAAACCAGGAGCCGCTTGTTCTTAGCAAGCTTCAGGAGATAACCGTCGGCGACGCTGAGATGTATCAGTCTCTGTCTAGACTCCTCTTCCTCGACCCGAAGAAAATCACGACTTCGTTGGAAGATGCGGTCAGCCAGGCGACTACCTTCGACTCAAATGGAAACAAGACTCGGGCCGAAGTGTGGTACAGGATTGCGGGCGGGATCGCGCTATACCGTGGAGATTCAGAGAGTGTCAGGAAGTTTTTCGAAAAGGCCTCTACGATTGCGGGAGACCGTCGACCGGAATACAAGACCATCGCGAGCCGATCCCAAGATGCAGTGAATTTGGCGCGCAAATTCTACGAGAGCATGTAGATCGACCGTTCACAAACACTAAACTATCTCTGTAGACGGTTTGTCTTCCAAAAGGAGATCGAGATTCTGAATGATGGTGCTCCGGGCGGGACTTTCAGCAGCTTACTGCCGCGTTTGAACCCGCGATCAACGGCTCTGGGGCTTGTCCTCCTGTAAGCCTCCCCGATCTAGGATTCGACTGGCCGCCCCGACACACTTGAGGCAAAGGCCGCTATGCTAAACCGGGCTACACCACCGGAGCGGCCGAAGTCCTCGAGGGCGGTTTCTTTTACCTTTTGTTAAGACCCGAAACAGCTAGCGCTTTTCGGGTTGAGCCTTTACTAAAACGCTGTCTGTTTTTTCACTTGGTGATCCTGAATCCTCTGAACTCTCCCGAAGAGTCTGACCATTCGACCTCGACTTTTCTGACGACCGCGCCGCGAGGACCAACATGGCAGAATCGAATCAGCTCGTCCAATCGCGCTCTCTCTCCCTCGGCTAGAGCCTCAACCTTACCATTCGGAAGGTTTCTCACCCATCCAGAGATTCCAAGTCTCCTAGCAAGGTCAGTCATCTCTCTTCTGAAGAAGACCCCCTGGACCAAACCCGTAATCAGGATTCTTGCTCGGGCTCCCATCCACTCGCGAAACTACGTGGATGCATTTCACTCTTGCTTTAGATTTGAGCGGAAGAGGAGACTTCACGGAAACGAATTGTCAAGTTGCCGGAGGCGAGAGTATTTGACGTACAGGTGGGGCAAGAGGCGGAAGAGGCAGTTCCTTCGATGCAACATCTAGTTCCTGGAGGAAACCTGTCAGAGCGAGACCGTGAATAGCCGAAAAGACGCTGAGCGTCATGTAGAGATAACCAGCTTCCTCAACATCAAACCTTAGTCCATGCTTCATCAGAACGTCTCTTGTCCTCGGAAAAGCGACTATCAGATCCCCGATCGTGGTCTCAGCGCGAATCGAATCTATCTCTATAGTGAAGACTCGGGAACCATCCAAGGCTTGGGGCGGCGAAGGTCCGGCCTGCAATGGGAGGCTTGCGGCTATTGAACCCCTATCAACCGCTTTTGAGAGTGGTTTTCTTTGCAACCTTAGGTTACGAGCACGAGTCTGCTTAGTGAGCTTCTTCGAGACTCTATTTGATTTGACCTTATTGCTTCGCGTTTTCTTCTTGGTCATGGTCCTCACGAGGTTAGCTTGCGGGTAGGTTGCCCCACTCGACTCCTGTTAATAGGCGACTCCGAGTATTAATACGCTCGGATGATGTTCGCGTCAACTCTCTGAGGGTTGAATAGACCATGCTATCGGGAGGCCCTGCATTAGTTGTTGAGCGTGTTGGGATGCTCTGATTCGAAGCTCGTCTGCAACAGTCTGAAAGACAGACGCTGAGTAGTCCTCTATCTGGCCACGGTCTGACAATCGAGCAATTGTCGGGTCTACGGGGACTGACCCTAGGAAGGGTATGTCGAGCTGCTTTGCTAGTTTCTCTCCCTGCGGCTCTCCAAAGACATTGATAGACTTACCACAGTGGGGGCATGTTAGATAGCTCATGTTCTCTACCAGGCCTAAAAGTTCAGCATTCATCTTCTTCGCCATATTGACGGCCTTAGTGACGATCATGGAGGCTAGTTCTTGGGGAGATGATACGACGATGACCCCGTCTAATGGCAAGGACTGGAGGACTGTTAGCGGTGCGTCGCTAGTTCCGGGGGGAAGGTCAACGAGGAGATAGTGTAGGGATCCCCAGTCAACGTCCCAGTAGAGTTGTCGAATGACACTGTTCACGATCGGGCCTCTCCATATGACAGGCATCTCCGGATCATCCAGAACTAGGTTGATCGACATCACTTTGATCCCAGTCCTAGTTAGGACAGGGGTTATGCGACCGGTCGGACCTTTGGAAGGGCGCTCCTTAAGCCCGAACACTTTCGCTATGCTGGGCCCTGTCAAATCCGCGTCTAGAATTCCCACTTCATATCCGAGCCTTCGAAGCTGGACGGCCAACATGCTGGTGACGAAAGATTTTCCGACTCCACCCTTGCCCGATGCTATGGCGATTATGTTTCTCAAGTCGCGCTTTCCCAGCCTATCGATGCCCGGGCCAGGACCGTTTGCCTGCGCTGGTTGGGTCTGGGTTGCCTTGTTCTGGAGCTGGGTTCGGAGTTCGTTCAGCTCAGTCTTGGACATTGCCGTCGTCTCTACGGTTACGGATTTTACCTCGTTCGATTTCTTCAGGGCTTTTTCGACATCGGTCTGGAGAGTTTTTGCAAGAGGGCAATGAGCGACCGTCAATGCAATGATGACTTTGACATGGCTGCCTTCTATAGACACTTCTCGGACCATGTTGAGATCGACTATGCTGATCCCGATCTCGGGGTCAAGAACTCCGCGGAGACTATTGACAATTGAATTCTTGTCTATCAACGCCTAGACGATCTCGGCAAACTTACTCTAGCCTAGAGGGAGCGGGAAGGTATTTACACTCTCTTTCCATAAGAATACCCGATCCTTGAGAGAATTTGGTCTACAATATTGATCTTGTGCGAGATTGCGATTCTTCTCCTTGAGGAATCTCAACTGTCAACCTGCACGATTTCATGGGTCGATTGGTTCTAGGGGTCGTAGTAGGAAGAAATGTCTGTTAGCGAGAAGACCCGAAGGGCCTTGAAGGAGTTCGGATTGACAGAGTACGAGGCGAAGGTGTACGTTTCACTAGTCGAATCGGGCACTCAGGCTGCTAGCGAGCTGAGCAGTACCGCTTCGATTCCTTACTCCAAGATCTACGAGATTCTGGGAAATCTCGAGAGGAAGGGATGGGTCGAGACAGAGCAGGGTAGGCCTAGCAAGTACTATCCTAAGGCTCCTTCGACCGCTCTCGAATCATCAAGGGCTCGGTTAGAGACAACTCTGAAATCGAGCCAAGCGGACGCGATGGGGGAACTCCAACCGCTCTACGAGAAGAAGGGAGCCCGGGAGAAACCGGATATCTGGATTGTGAGAGGTCAGAACAATATTCTAGACAAGATAAGAGAGACTCTTGGCCGAACGAGGAGAGAGCTTTTCGTTGCGATGCCGGTTGCCCCCGACCCGATTGTCTCAATGGCACTACCCGTTCTCGCATTGATGAAGAGTAAGGAGGTCAACGTCTCCGTCATGGTCCCTCGGACAACGAGCCGGGACACGATCCGAAAATTGAAGGGCCTGGCCCAGGTCCGGACTAGAGAACAGATGTTCGGTGGAGGAATCATCTCGGACGATAATCAGATAGTAATACTGCTTGGCGAGGATCCCCAGAAAGGATTGACGTTAGCCATATCCTCGGACCATATTGGTCTCGTAAAGTTTGGGAAGAGCTACTTCGAATATCTCTGGGAGAGTTCAAAACCCCTGTCCTGACAGGGAAGTTTTTCTCAGAGCAGGATTGTATCGCGGGAAAACTTTTTCCCTAAAGTCTAGGAAGAATCCATTTCCAGTCTGAAACGTTTCTTGGAGAAATCATCTGTTTTTCGCGCAGAACAGGACTAGTCAACTGTTTTCAATTTTGGGCACTAGCGGGATCATTAATGCGTGAACTGGGGGCCGTGTAGAACCCCCCTCGCGGATTGCTTGCCCAGGCTCACTTCTGGGCGATCTTGATGCCGCTACTCTTCTCCGGAGAGCACTCTCGCGTCGCGAGGATCATATTGCTACCCCCCCTTTTTTTGGCGGAAACCTCTCGCCAGCTGAAACTAATCTTGGCGAGTCTTCCGTTTCAGGGCTTAGAACTCGCCAATCAAAGATTCTCTCATCAGGGATTTCTCCGGGTCGTCAAGCGTGAATCTCCCGTAGGTCAAAAATGGCCTGCCCAGATTTCCCGATCAGGGCTTATTCTGGGGCGGTTTCTCGCGGGGAGAGTTTGGTAAAGTGTGAAGGACTTTTTTAGATCAGACATACCCCCGGGGGGTCGAGAAAAAGATAACAGAAAAAGAAAGATAGTAGAAGGGCATTCTCAGAAGAGAAAGATTCCCCAAAGAACAGTCTTGTGTCGCGGGAAAGAATTTTTTTGTAAATTTTAGGAAAGGTACTCTCGCCACCTGAAACAGTTTTTGGCGACATTGTAGACTTATCCCGCAGAAATGGACTAGCCCGCCGTTTTTCGAAGAGCATCCATCCATATGATTGCGAGCGTGAACTGGGCTTCATATGAAATGCTCCTCCCAGATCCCAGATCAGGGCTTGTTCTGCGCTTGTCAGGATTGAAAGAGAACAGTTTTGGATTTCTTATCCTCTGCCCGCTCCCTCCATGTCTCCGCGAAGACTTGGCCCATTGCTGCGGGGTCTTAGGAATAGGTAGTGGGCGATGTGGGCTTCAAGGTAGTCTTTATTCGCCCACGGTCTCGGACTCTAGCCGCAGCCTTCTGCTGCGCGGGGGTACCAGAGCCAGGTCTAATGGGCAGAAGGCGTGATGATAGCCTGCCCTGGGCTTAGGACCCTGTGGCGAAGGCCTTCGTGGGTTCGAATCCCACCCCCCGCACCAAAAAGGAAGTACATAGATAGGGATTAGTGAGAAAGATACTATTTGCCCGGCCACTGACGGACAAGCCACTTGCTTACTCGATCTGATGGGACGACGATGTCATTCTTATAGACATGCTCGCTCTTGATCCGTCAGGAGGCCTCCTGTGACGATTCTGCGCTGGATTACCATTGCTTTGGTTCTACTACTGACCCTCTTCCCTAGTAGCCTCATCGACCTGTCCAGAGCACAACCGGTCGACCTCATGGTCAGCCAGACCTCGGTGAGAATGAACATGAATCTCGTACTAGCAGAGAATCTGACTGATCTACCGTCCTTCAATATCTACCTGACCCAGTCAAACTCTTCATCAGTCTTTCAGCCAATCAGCAACGCGTTTCGGAAACTAGTACCGAGCGCGAATATTGCAAACCTAGAGCTTCGTGCAAGGACGTCTAACTCAACCGGAATCTGGCTCCTAGCAGAGAATTATTCCATCACGCTGGAGGGTGTAAGCACAAACGTGGGAAGCAACATAAGATCAAACATCAACTTCGTAATGATGAACGTATCACAATCACTTATCGTCTCAAACCAAGAACTCAACGCGGTCGGCTCAACATACCTTCTCGCACCCCTTAACGCCATGGATCCGAAATCAACAGTGTACTATATCGACGGTCACCAGACGCTCTCAGCGGTAATCCCGGCCCAGACTACTATCACCTTCTGGCTTCTCGACTTTAGCTGGGTCCCAGCCGTCTCAACATGGACCGAGAGCAATGATGCTTTGAAACAGACAACCACGTGGTCCCTAGAGCTCCCGGGCCCACGATACAACCTAACACTAGGGAGAAAATCACCTGAAGGACCATTGCTCAAAACTTGGACAGCGATCTACAATCCATCGTTCAAGGTCTCTGTTCCCGCAAACGCGAATGCAGCCGAGAACACTATCTCCTTCGACGTTCCCAGCCCACTCGAAATCATCATGCCAGCCCTCATAGGAGCCTCGCTAGTGATCCTAATCATCACATATCTATCGGACAGAAGACTCATCGGCGTACAGCGCCTGAGAAAGAAAAAAAGATAGCATCCCCCTCCCAATCAGATTCACGTAAAAATTTGCGCCCCAGCAAGGCAGACGATCACAGCGAACTCTTCGGCCGGCAATTAGGTGTAGAGATGACAAGCAACGTAGTGGCTCTTCTCAACTTCGACCAACGTGGGCTCCTCCATGACGCATCGCTCATGAGCATAAGGACACCTCGTATGGAATCTGCATCCTGAGGGAGGGTCGACTGGACTGGGAATCTCCCCGCTAATCACGTCCTTCGTCCTCTTGGACTCGGGGTCAGGCACAGGCACCGCAGAGACGAGCGCTTGGGTGTATGGATGCAAAGGCAGATCAACCAGAGTCTCTGCTGCCCCGAGCTCCATCATTTTACCTAGGTATAGGACAGCGATACGGTCCGCAATATGTTTCGCGAGCGCAATATCATGAGAAATGAAGAGTATTGAGGCTTGAGATTTTTTCACCAAGTCCACCATAAGATTCACTATTTCAGCCCTAATTGACACGTCAAGCATTGAAACGGGCTCATCAGCAACGATGAAGCTGGGGTTCAGAACGAAGGCTCGCGCAACTGCTACTCTCTGCCTCTGACCACCGCTCATCTCGTGCGGAAATCGGTAAAGGAATTCTTCAGGCGGAACCAGTTCGACCTCGCTGAGCATCTTCTTGACACGTTCTTCTACCTCTCGCTCTCCCATCTTCCGCGTTCTCGGCCTACCAGACCCATCAACTTCCACGGTTCCTTGGACTCGCAAAGGCTCAGCGACAATCTCCTTTATCGTCATGCGCGGGTCAAGTGACTCGAATGGATCCTGGAAGACAATCTGCATTGCTCGACGGAGAGGTTTCATCTCCTTGTCGCTAAGCTTGGTGATGTCCTGGCCTAGAAAGAAGATACGCCCACTTGAAGGCGCAACCAGCCGGAGCACAACCTTGCCAAGAGTCGTCTTTCCACTACCGCTCTCCCCCGCGAGCGCAAAAATCTCCCCTTTTGACAGATTGAAGCTGACATCATCAACGGCCTTGACGTTCATTTCTTCCTTGGAAAAAACTGTCTCGAAGAACCCACGCTTAAGGGGATACCATTTTCTAAGATTCTCAACAGACACCACAGGCGCAGTCGGGATCTTAGAATCATCCTCGACCTCCGTTATCTGCTCGAACCGTTGAAGGTCAGCTGAGAGATCATCATCGTTTCTGATCTCCCTGTTCACCCACAATCTTCCAACCCTTCCGATCTCCTCAACGAAGTAGCACTGGTTGAACCTCAAGTCCATGCCACTGATCTTCGAGGACCCTCTTTTTTCAGAGACAGTCCCCTCCACGGTGCCACCGTCTTCAGTCGTGAATCGGACGTACCTCCTTTTGTCTTTCTTTGACTCACCCTTCTTCGGTTCAGTAGCGATCATATTCTTAGGTAGGTCAGTAGGGTCCGAATTATTCCCAGCCCTGATAGAAAATGGCTCCATGCGCCATCACACTAGTAAAGGTGGCAAGCTACTAAATGCCCCTTCTCGTGATCTGCGAGCAACGGTTCCTCCTTCTTGCAGACGTCCATCACGTATGGGCACCTGGGGTTGAACCTGCAAGCAGGCGGGGGATGCAGTAAGTCGGGCGGTTGTCCAGGGATAGAACTCAAACGGACTTTTTCACCTTTGATGCTGGGAAATGCCTTGATGAGTCCTTGAGTGTAAGGATGCAGGGGATTCTTGAAGATAGATACAACGTCTCCGTACTCTACAATTTTTCCAGCGTACATAATGGCGACTTTCTCGCAAGTCTCTGCAATGATTGAAAGATCATGGCTAATCAGGATCATCGCTAAGCCGAGTCTATCCTTAAGATCTCTGAGAAGTCTAAGAGTTTGAGCTTGGACGATCACATCCAGCGCAGTCCCCGGCTCATCGCCAATTAGCATTACGGGATTCGCTGCCAGCGCCATTGCGATCAGCGCTCGCTGCCTCATTCCTCCGCTGAATTCGTGGGGATAGTTGTTCGCTCTGGAAGGCTCGATGCCGACAGTCTCTAGAAGTTTAGCGACCCTCTCCTTGACGTCCGCTTCGGTTACACCTTTTTCGTGAAGCTTTATGGCCTCCGCGATCTGATCGCCTACCTTGTAGACCGGATTCATAGCGTTCATGGCTCCTTGAAACACTATCGAGATTCCCTTCCAGCGGATCTTTCTCATCTCGTTCTCGGGTAGAGAGGTGAGATCTTGTCCCTGAAACGTGATCTTGCCCTTCCGAATATAGCCACCCTGAGGCAAAATTCTCAGAAGAGAAAGCGCGACCGTACTTTTGCCACTACCAGACTCCCCGGCTATCCCCAAGGCTTCTCCCTGTTCCACACTGAAGCTGATATTCTCAACAGCTCTCACCCATCCTCTGAGTATACGATAGTGAGTCGTCAGACCTTGGACTTCTAGCAGTGCCAATAGAGATAAGCCGAGAGGCAAACATTGGAGAGGTAAAATTAAGCTTTGGGGCCCGATCAGGCTAGCTGGATGCCCAGAGGAAGATCTTGGGTTGCCGTGTAGTAATCGCGCCCCGTAACTGTATTCAGGAAGGTTATGATTTGCACCGTAAGTATCACCGTTGCAACGACTCGACCGGCGTAGGAACTTATGAACGAGGCGAAAGAACTGGCGTTCTCCGGGTTAAGTTGCATGGTGAGATCGCGAGAAACCGTGGAATGCGGGTCCAGCTGCACTCCGACATTTTCTGTCTGTACCAAATGAACCTCGCCAAAAATAGTGGCGTTGGTATCATTCACGTGGAAGTACAATGCGACGATCACATCTCCTAATCGAAATCCCGCGTAATCCGTCGGATTCCACACTGAAACGCGCGAGTCTATCATAGACTCATTTGACCCTGGGACTATGGAGACACTATCGACACGAAGATAGATTTGTCCAAGTGCCGGGTAATAGTTAAGATAGTTCACCGTGACCACCGTGAGATAAGCGGCCGACCCAATACTGAGGAGAACGAACGAAGCTGCAATTACGGATCCTTTATCGCTTCTCATCATGGTTTCACCGATTCGATGATCACAGGTAAATTCTGAATGCCAAACATTTCTATCCCGCACAAGTTCAAGAGCATACTTGTAGTCGCCGGTTTGGGAACGTCTCTTGCGGCTCTCACCCTAGGTACAATCTTTCAGGGGCTGCTGCTCCCAAATCCTTCAGAACTCTTACCCGCATCGTACGGCGCGAACCCTCTATGGCTCTGGTTGTTCTATCTCGGCAGCTTTGGAATCTGTGTTCTTGCAGCACTGGTGATCTCTGATTTTGGGGAGTCGATAGTGTCCATTTTCTTTGCTTATGGGCTTACTGCCTTGGTTACCTTCGTCGTTCTGGCCTTGCCGGACTTTTCCGGAATAGTCCAGCCGCCGGGAATTCTCCAACAGTCTGCGTTGTTGTTCACTTTCAACGCTCTCTTCCCATTCCCACTATTCGTAGACTTTGTGGGGACGATAGTCGGCAGCGCGCTGGGAGAACGACTCCTCTGATCCTATCGGCGCTTCCTCAACCTAGGATTGAAAATCTCGTCCAAGGCGTAGCCTAGCAGTATGAATGATAAAGAAACCAGGGCTATGCCAAATCCGGGAGGAAGCACCCACCACCATGTCGGTGGAAACCTCACCAGGTCACCGCTAGTTTGGAGATTGTAGAACATATGTCCCCATGATGTGACCGATGGATCTGAAAGTCCGAGGAAGGCAAGTGCCGATTCCGAAAGAATGGCCCCCGGGACAGTCAAGGCCAAGTTGACGTATGTGAGAGAAACGAGGTTGGGAAATATGTGTTTGACAATGATCCTACCCGTGCCGGCTCCCGAGGCTCTCGCTGCTTCCACAAACGGTCTTTCCCTGACGGTAAGCACCTGAGACCGGACGATTCTCGCGAAGCCCATCCAGCCGAGGAATCCGATGACTATTATGAGGTTCCAGATATTAGGCCCTAGCACCGCGACGAGTACTATCAGTAGCGGAAGACCGGGTATGACGAGCATCATATCAGTAAACCTCATCAGAACCTCATCCACGAACCTACCTAGGAATCCTGCAAGCAGCCCGACCACGAGTCCCAGTCCAATCCCTATTCCAGCCGACAGGAGACCAACCAAGAGAGAGATTCGAGCACCATAAACAAATTGGGTATAGACATCGGATCCTGCGTAGTCAGTTCCGAGCAACCCCCAGGCAGTTCCGAATAGCTGCAACTGCAAATGGTCAAGATTGATTGTTGCAGGACCGTAAAACGTCACTTGGACCCCGTAAGAGTATGTACCGCTGGCTGAGAACACTACCTGCGCCGCTTTGAGACCAGAGGGTGCAGTGCCCATGAAGCTCTGCACAACGGGAACCTTACCGTCGAGAACAAGCGATGCTTCAGGAAGCCACCGAGTACTACTAGTATCGTTCGCATTTATCCCCACGGTCGTCGCACCCTTGGGAGTTGTGTGAAGAGGGAGATTGAAGGATTGGACGTCGGGCTGCAACCTCTCGATAAAGAGTCTCACGTTCACCGGGGTTGTCGGGCTACCGCCAGATACTAAGTACCTGATCCCTGCTAGAAAGTTCTCAGGGGGACCTTTGTACGGAAACTCGAAGTTTTGACTTAGACGCACTACTCCGGGGCTCAAACCGGTGTAGGTAAGCTGGAGACTCCCCTTCGACTCTACTGCTGAAGTCACGACCGGATTGTAACTCTCCTGCACATTAGCTAGAACTGATGGCGAAGCAGTCAACGTCCATGCCTGAACCGCTGATGGAGAAGTAAACAACGGATCTGAAACTACAACAGCGTTCTTACTAAGATAGTAACCATCGGAATAGTTCATCACCCACTCAGGCTGGGCCAAGACTCCTGAGACGTGGGCATTTGGATTGTACGGACTTATCAGAGGGGCCGCCAGAGCAGCGAAAACAAATCCCGCAAGCAAAATCAGACCTACCAACGCCATCCTATTCTTTAGGACAAGCCTAAGAGTGCCTGAAAGCCTGGAGACTGTGAATCTCAATCCTTCTTTCGTGACCATAATCTCTCTGGTCCCATACTCTCGCTATTCGTATCGAATGCGGGGGTCCACGACACCATAGAGAATGTCTGAGACGAAATTCGCAGCTATCACGCACAACGCGATGATGTAAAACATGGCTTGCATTACAGGAAAATCCTTGTAGCCGATGGAATCGAAGAGCCACTTGCCCAACCCGTTCCAGTTGAAAATCGTCTCAGTAATAATCGCGCCACTCAATATGAAGGCGAAAGACAGAGCAGCATTCGTGATCAATGGCAGGGATGCATTCTTGAACGCGTGCCGAAACAGGATAGCTCTCTCAGTGAGACCTTTAGCCCGCGCTGTTAGAATGTAGTCCTCGCTGAGAGCCTCTTGCATCGTTGCCCTGGTGAGGAGGAGAAAGCCTCCGAGGGAGAAGACGGTCAGGGTTAGAGCAGGCAGGAAGAGATACTGGAGGCGAACCGGGATCTGCAGCCAGATAGAAGGATATCCCACGGAGTCCCAAGCACTAGGATATGTCCCTCCTGGCGGGAACCAGTTCAGCAACACGGCAAAGATGAATATCAAGAGTGTGCCAGTGAAGAACACTGGAAGACCCAGTGTCGCCAGAGACGTTGTAGTCGCGAATGTGTCTGCGCCTGACCCGCGCCGTCGAGACACAAATATTCCCACCACTGTTCCAATCAGAAGCGCCATCAAGGTCGATACGCCGAGAAGCAGAAGCGTGTTCGTCAACTTTCCAGTATTGATCATTTGATAGGTGACGTCTTGGCCGCTCTGACCCGAGAACCCGAACTGGAATGTGAGAAGGTTCCTGACATAGTCGTAGAACCGGACCCAGTAGGGTTTGTCCAGTCCGTAGAGATCGAGTTGGTGCTGGTACTCATTTGGCGGGAGCCTTCCACTCTGTCCTAGCACAGCGTAGAGGGCACCGTTGACCCCGGGCATCGCTTCGAAGATCACCCAGTTAAGGACGATGACAAACAAGACCAGGATAACAGTGTATGCAATCCGTTTCGCTAGGAAAGCACGTATGCTCAACGCTAGGTCGAGTGAAAAATAAAGGGAGGGGGTTTATTTGAGGCTTGCCTTATTGGGTTAGCAGTCGTATCCGCCGGTCGGATAGGGTGTGGCGCAGCCTACTAGGCTGGCTGGGTTCAACGTTATGGTGTTCTCGTACAGCACTGGCGCTAGTGGAATGATGCCCACAGGCGGACTGGAAGCCCAGTTGAAAGGCGCAACCCAGTTGAGTCCCACGAACCGGTTGACAATAGCAACCTGGCTGAGACCAACACTGATTGGCCCACCGTTGGCTCCGATACCACGCTGGAAGTGAGCACATGGACCTGTTGAGGTTACAGCAGCACCGAAACAGCTAGCGACAACACTGAAGTTGAGAAAGTCGTGTGTAATATCGCCCGTGTCCTGTGACCAGAGATAGGCTGCAAGGTTACCGTTGCTACGGAAGTAGATACCACTCACACTAGACGCAGGCGCTAAGCCCTTTCCGAAACGGCTCAACACATAGCTTCCGCCCACCGGAGGATTCATTGCCCCAGTGGAAGAACAGCTAGTACTGCTACCAGAGCTCGTGACTACTCCACAGGTGTACGCGCTAGAACCGACTAGAGAGTGGTTGACTATGGGGTCGTACCCGGCACTGGTCTGAGCTAGGTTGACGTTCATCAGTGTCGCAGGGAAGCTAGCGCAGCTGAAAGTACAAGCAGCAGTAGGAGTACCTGTTCCGACCAGAGTATACTGGGCGGGATAGCAGGTAGCCCCTGTCGCTGTACACGCGCTAATTCCACTACTCCAAGCCGACGAACCAGCACCAGTCCAGTAAGCACCCGGCATAACTGGCAGGCCGGAGAGCGTTAGCAGCGTGAATGGTCCGACTGCGTTGACGTTGATGTCGAACTGGCTTGGACCCAGAATGGTAACGCCGGTCATTGGAGCAGCACCTCCGCTTGCGAAGGCACCGACCGCTTTCAGAGCAAGATAGCTGAAGGCCACGTCGAACGAGGTGACTTTTCTTCCATCCTGGAAGAACATGTCGCTACGCAGCGTGTACCTGAACGAGGCTACTGTACCTTGCGGTGGAGTGTATGTCAGTGACGAGTTGGATAGTTGTTGTACGCTGAGAGCCATCCAGTCGACTAGCTGTCCACCGGATAGTGGGTTGGCGACTATGAGTGAATCATAGATTGAGCCATCTATGTACGCGTCCCAGACAGTGCTGTCGATGAACGGACTGACTGAGCTGGTAGTCTGCTTGAAGCCCTGGCGAATAGTACCGGACAACGCTGGACTCGGATTCCAAGCGTTAAGCCAAGTGAAGAAGTTCGGGAGCCCTGAGCCGACGTTGTTGATGACTCGTTGCCAGTTATTGTTGAGATAGCCGAACTGCTCATTCTGCTGGAAGTACTCTATCGTGTAGGCGCCCTTGCCGAATAGATCTGCGGCTTGGACTCCAGCACCAATAGCAGAGAGCTTTCCACCCGAGCCAGGACATGTGCCTGTTGAGATGTTGCTTGTGGAGCCGACGACAGGATCACCTGTTACACTCAGACATGGAGCGAACTCCATCTGGTTGGTGAGACTGTCATAGGCTGTATTGCACAGGTAGAAGTAGTTTGGAGCGCTAACAGTTGGAACGGATGCAGCAGCGCATGGAGGCTTAATCGAAGAAAT